>Ga0209573_1000174_pt1 | contig 164787 bp, 116 predicted proteins | sample TNRBio252014_DNA_FD_185870 | JGI IMG/M metagenome (GOLD analysis project Ga0209573, IMG submission 185870) | Wastewater treatment Type I Accumulibacter community from EBPR Bioreactor in Madison, WI, USA - TNR Reactor_6/25/2014_ DNA (SPAdes)... | ecosystem: Engineered > Bioreactor > EBPR >...
AACCCATAACCAAAAAGATCAATCACCAAATCTGCAAATATAAACCCATCTAAAACAATCAAATAGTACTATTCATGCACCAAAATAGGAACTTGTGCTAATTTGGAAAAAAGTGTAGGGGGGAGTGCCCTGCGCATATTAAACCACATTTTAACCAAAAGGAATTTAATGCTTTTACGTGCGTTATAGACTGAGGGCACACTGGTCTGTCATTTAACCTTTCGGTGGCCTTCTTTATGTGCCGCCAAAGGAAACAAGGTAGTTAAACGTAACCGAATCACGGTGGCTCAGCTGTCCAGCGGATTTTTTCTAAGAGCCGGCATGCCATTTTTGAACAATACATCATTATGGCCTTGGCGCTTGGCTCAAAAGTTCTTACGACCTTTGAACCACGTCTTTACATGAATCTTATTTTTTTGTACTTTCATTGCAAATTTAGCAGAATACCCTTCAAGATATTAACCGTTTTACAACATGAGTCCCTTCCAAACAGTGCAAACGCATCTGTCACCCGTTACCAGCAAGATTTCGCAGCTTGTTGTCAGCCACGGCTCCGGCTCGTGGGTTTACACCGAAGATGGTGAGAAGTACTTAGATTTCACCTCCGGCATTGGTGTGACCAATACAGGTCATAGCCATCCCAAAGTTGTGGCGGCCATTCAGGAACAGGCGACCAAAATGCTCCATGGCCAAGTGAATGTCTTCTACACCCGTGTCCTCATTGATCTGGCAGAAGAACTCCGGTCTATTGTTCCGACGCATATTGATTCGTTTTTCTTTGCAAACTCCGGTGCAGAAGCCACCGAATCGGCGGTTAAATTGGCCAAGCAAGTGACCAAGCGCCCAAATATCATCGTGTTTCAAGGCAGTTTTCACGGACGTACTCATCTTGCTATGGGCATGACCACCTCTAAAACCGTTTATCGAATTGGTTATCAGCCCCTTCCGGCAGGTATTTTTGTAGCGCCCTTTCCACATGCCCTACGCTATGGTTGGGACGAAGAGACCACCATCCAATATTGCATCAAAGAACTTAAGCATCTTTTAAAAAGCCAAACCGCTCCCGAAGAGACTGCTGCCATCATCTTGGAGCCAGAACAAGGCGAAGGCGGCTATGTACCAACACCACCAGCATTTATGAACGCCTTACGCGAAATCTGTGACGAAAACGGCATTTTGTTGGTGATGGATGAGGTGCAAACCGGATTTGGCCGCACCGGAAAATGGTTTGCGCAAGACCATTATGGCGTAAAACCAGATATTATGGTGATGGCAAAAGGCATTGCTAGCGGCGTACCGATGTCTTGTATTGGCGCTTCTTCCGAAATGATGGCCAAATGGATTCCTGGTAGCCACGGTGGAACCTATGGCGGGAACCCTTTAGCAGCCGCTTCTGCTATCGCGACCATTCGGGCAATGCGCGAAGAAAACATGATTGAAAATGCCGCAGTACGCGGGGCGGAACTTACCGCAGGACTAAAAGCACTCCAGAAAACTTATCCCAACATCGCAGAGGTTAGAGGGCTTGGCTTGATGGTCGGTGTTGAGTTCCGACATGAAGATGGTACACCGGACGCTGCTACTGTTTCTGCTCTCCAAAAAGAATGCCTTGCTAACAAACTCCTGTTGCTATCTTGTGGCACCAGCGGTAATGTCATCCGGTTTATTCCGCCCTTGGTCGTCTCCAAAGAGGAAATAGAACAAGGTCTTCACATTGTCGAACAAGCGTTGGCAACCATCTTTCCATCCAAATAGGACATTGACATGCGTTTTATGCCCTAAAAAAAACAAAAGTAAACGAAAGTTCTATTTGAAAAAAGGAAATTAGATTGTAATCTCAAATAACATTTCTGTATAAGTCTAATTGCTTATCTCAGGCATAATGGTGGGACGCGGACGGGTTTTGCGGAAGGCTCGTCCGCTCTTTTTTTACGATTAATAGTCCGCTACGAAATTAAGCAGCGGTTTTACCCAGCAGGTATAATTTCCTTTGGTGCTAATGTTTTTTGGCTCTATCTTAACACCATACTCATTAGGCTTAACACCATACTCATTAGGACGACCTTTCCCACCCTTTTGGCCTCCGATATAGCGGTAACGCGGGTAGGCGTTGTATTGCAGGCGGCTTATAAAGGCGAAGCCCGCACAAACAGATGCTGTCCACGAAATCCTTTTTGGAAAAAACGCATCGAAAACCATGACCTTGCTAATGCCCTTCACGACGGACTCTTTCGGCTTAGGCCAAGGTCCTATCTTGCTGATGATCGAAAACCACCGAAGGGGTCTCATCTGGAAATACATGGAGAAAAGCGAAGTCATACAAAGAAGGCTTCGGAGGGCTGGCTTCAAAGGCTCCAGTGTTGCAAATGAGGCAGAGCTTCCTCCAAATTCGCCCGCCTTGATCCAAGGCTGTCCCAATCCCTTTAACGACGAACTGCACGTAGAAATGGCGTTTCCGCGTAGTGGTCTTGCCACCTTGGCAGTCTTCGATGTTTTAGGCCGCAAAATACATCGAGAGTGGAAGGATATCAAACGTGGGATGCAAACATGGCGATTTGCAGCTGGGGAATAGCCTGAAGGGGTGTATTTTGTTCGGGTTACCCCAAACGAAAGGGTTAGGGTGACTAAAGTTATTAAGCATAAAAAAGTCCTTAATTCACAACAATATGACAACGCTACGCAGTGGATTTTTATGGCTTCTCCTCCTTTGGACAGGTTGCGTACCCAAGCCTCCACCAAACGTCCAAAAGCCCCAAATTGGAGACGAGACATTTTTAAACGATGTACAGCAACGAACCTTTAACTGGTTTTGGGAAACCACCAATCCAGAAAATGGCCTCGTTCCAGATCGTTGGCCCACCGAGTCCTTTTCGAGCGTAGCCGCCATCGGATTTGGCCTAACCGCATATCCTATTGGCGCAGAACGTGGATGGATTTCCCGAAAACAAGCCGCTGACAGAACATTAACCACACTTAGATTCTTGTGGAAAGCTCCGCAAGGCCCCGGAGGACTCAAGCAAACCGGATATAAAGGTTTCTATTACCACTTCCTCGACATGAAAACGGGCAAACGTTTCCGAAATGTCGAACTCTCCAGTATAGATACCGCTTGGCTGATGGCTGGCGTCTTGTTTGCTCAAAGCTATTATGACCAAAACAGCACCCAAGAACGGGACATTCGTGCCTTTGCGGACTCGCTCTACCGACGGGTGGAGTGGGATTGGATGCACGTTCGCGGTGGGCTGATGGCAATGGGCTGGTATCCAGAATCCGGAAAACACACGCACGACTACAAGGGCTACGACGAAGCCATGATGCCTTATATCTTGGGCTTGGGATCGCCCACCTTCCCCTTCAGAGACGAGGCTTGGCAGGCTTATACCGCAACCTATCGTTGGGAATCCTACTTTGGGCAAGAACATCTTAACTTTTCGCCGCTGTTTGGGCATCAATATACCCAGATGTACCTCCCAATGAAAGGAATCCAAGATGCGTTTATGCGCGCTAAAGGTATAGATTACTTCGAGAACTCACGTCGTGCAACCCTAAGCCAACAAGCATATGCCATTGCAAATCCGAATGAATGGAAAGACTATAGCGCCGAAATTTGGGGACTAACCGCTTGTGATGGACCTTTAGATGTTGAGCGGGAATACAACGGCAAAATGAGGCGTTTCCAAACGTATGCACCACGCGGAGCAAGTAATGAATATGTCTTGGATGATGGAACACTTTCTCCCACTGCCGTTGGCGGATCCGTTCCATTTGCACCAGAAATCACCATTCCCGCACTTAAAGCAATGGCCAAACGTTACGGTGAGCCACTTTATGGCAAGTATGGTTTCTTAGATGCGTTTAATCCTTCATTTGCGTTTAGCGATGTAAAGCCACGGCACGGCCGCATTATCCCAGAAAAAGGTTGGTTTGATACCGATTATCTGGGTATAGACCAAGGCCCCATCTTGGTGATGATCGAAAATTATCGTACCGGCTTGGTTTGGAAAACCCTTCAGAAAAATCCCTACATCCGGAGAGGACTTGAGCGGGCAGGATTTACGGGGGGATGGTTGTCGGATGCGCCTCCGCCTACGAAAATTTCCAGCACTTGGATGCCCGAACGCATGACCGACGTACAGACCTCGCCCAAATACAAACGTATTGTGGTATTGGGTTCCTCTACTGCCGAAGGCGTTGGGCCGAAAGTTTGGGAAAACACTTGGGTCAATCGGCTTCGGGGTATGCTTGAGCCCACCGGAAAAATCCATGTTTTTAACATCGCACGGAGTGCTTACTCCACATTTCACTTGTTGCCAACCGGAAGCACGATGGTGCCCAATCGGCCACAGCCAGATGTAGAGCGGAACATTACCAAAGCCTTGGGCCTCAATCCAGAGGCCATTATCGTCAACTTGCCTTCCAATGACACCACTGCGGGATATGGCCTCGAAGCGCAAATCCAAAATTTTGCCAGCATCATCGCACCCGCAAAAGAAAAAGGGATTCCGGTTTGGATCACGACCACCCAGCCACGAAACCTCAGCAGCGAAAAACGCGCCGAACTTATGCAAGTCCGAGACCGCTTAAAAGCCCTTTACGGAAGTTTTGTCATTGATTTTTGGAGCGAAATAGCCCTTGAAGACGGGCGCATTAATCCCAAATACGATGCTGGTGATCAGATACACCTTACCGATAGCGCTCACGCCTTGTTTTTTGAGCGCGTATTGGCAGCCCTAAAACAGTGGATTGAACAAAAACCATAAGCCCAACATGACCCGTTGCTTCTTCCTCATACTGACTTTTTGGGCCGGATGCACCACCCAGACGATTCCAGAACGGAAATTCGGATTTGGGCAATGGGGAAGGAAAGAGAAGTTCTCGCTGAATTGGTTCCGGAGTTTGAGCGCACCCACCCAAACATCAAGTGCGTGTTCAAGCCCTGCCTTGGACTGCCGCCCATGAAAAACTCTTGACCGGATTTACGGGAAAATCCCTTCCCGATCTGTGTCCGTTAGGCAATACGTGGATGCCAGAATTTACCGCGCTTGATGCGCTCGAAGACCTTTCGCTGTGGGTTTCTAAAAGTAAAGCTATTCAGGTAAACGATTATTTTTATGGGATTTGAGCCTCGAATGTTTTTTAGATGTTCATATCTTTAATGCGTCGTATAATGAATTAGGAGGAATAGGTACTTTGTCGCTCGAAATAGGTATGAAAGATTTCCTGATCGGAATTGAAGGTCAAGGATTTTGGTTGATTGGCTATGAATACTTTGGTTATACACTTAAACCTATACTTAAGGTTCGATTCTGAGTTATTAGGTCCTGTTGCAATGTTACAAAGACAATATCTATTCATGGTAAAGCAACCCCTTGCGAGACCACAAACAACCGATACCACTCTTCTCGCGACATAGCTAATACCAATTAAGGAAAATTAATGTTTACAGGTTACTCGTTTTCAACCTTTCAACACCAAGGGGGTAGAAGCGTTGACGGATAAAGTATGTGCTTAATTCATAATTGGTATAAGCTGGAATAAACTCTTGTAAAACCACAAATTATACCATCCCGTGATTTCCTCCATCATCCTCGAATGGCAGTGCTGCCCTTAGAAAAGTCCGCCAGTGCAAGGATTGCTTCGACTTGGCTCAGCCATGGGTTTGTTTTGGTCGTACAAAAGAAACCGCCGGCAGGCAAACTAAAAGGAATCGCGATGGTTATACCTCTAAAGACAAAGTTTGAGAGAAATGTATTACCCATCAGGGAAAACTGCTGTTTATAAGTTAATCATTCTAAACCTATTAGGTGTTTGATTATCAACCTTTCAACACCCAAAGGGGGTGAAAGCGTTTAGAGAAAACAGTCATTTAATTCCTAATTGGTGATAAGCATTGTTGTATCGTGATGATAAACTAATTAGGCCACAACTAAGTAAAAAACATTTCTTTCTAATAAAATAATGCTTTACTATTGACTTCTTATACTATACAGTGGTAAATTAAGAGCACTTAACCTGATTAATGTATAGCAAATACAAAAGCTATGCTGTTGTTTTTAATTGTTTTTTTTCGTCATGCAATATGAAAGCCACAAGCCACAAGCCACAAGCCACAATTTAATCGAGATATATCCAAAATCAAGCTAAATGCGCTGGAAGAAATGGAGATATTAGACGAATTTGTAAAAAAATACCGTGAAGGCTTGCCTCAGCTTCCTGAATTGTGCCCTGAGCCTGTAAAATCTCTGTACGAGCATTTGAAGAAGTATCTTTATGACGATTATCGAATGATGGAAGTTCGTCTTGAACTTGGTTTGCATAATAAAAACATCATTTGGCAATTCCATCGCTGGGTTGGACAAAAGCCCAAAGCGTTTCAGCTACATCATCACATGATACTTACTGAGCGCTTGTTGCGCGAAACGTCTTGCAGTATTCTCTCTATTGCCAACGCATTGGGCTATCCCTGCCAAGACAACTTGGGCAAGAATTTTAAACGTAAATACAAGATGTCACCAAGCGAATATCGTCAGCAAATTTGGGCAAGATCGGAGGAGAATGGAACTTTTTTCGAACCAAATGTCGAGTGATTTTTCGTTTGAATTATCTAACTTATTTTCGAGCCTTTTATCGAATGTGATCCGAATTGCTCCTTGTACCTTTTGTGAAACCTTTATTCTCACAATTTAACCTTAAATGGAGGTACAAAACCATGCGGAACTTATTTACCCTATACGCTATTATGTGTAGCTTCTTTCTTGCCTCGCTTGTTGGCTGTGATAGCAACAATGTTGTAGAGTTTCCTAAACCGAAAGAAACCTTAGAAGTGCAAGCAAAAAAAGCAAAATTAGATTATCTGGCTCAAACATTTGCACAACTATCTGATGATCTTGATCTCATGAGAGAGGTCAAAGGTGGAGTTGATCTAAGGTATGATGGAGATGAGAATATACTGTTCAAGGATATGCTTACTACTCCCAACAGTATTTACAAAAAATCTACAAGTATTTTGCAAAATAAACTCTTTACAACCTTGAAAAATAATGAATTGAATAAAACAAATACAACAATGTTAAATGCAGACTCATTGTTTCAATGGGCACTTGACCAAAATGTGGAAATTTATTGGCCTTATTCTCAAGGCTGGGACGACAAAACTGCGCCAACTATAAGTTTCCATCCATTGATTGAAGATGCAAGCGAAAATAAAGGGTATAAGAAAGTCAAGTTGGCAAATGGACGTGAAAAAATAGAAGAGGTAATCGTAAATGATGAGTATGCAATAAATAATCCTGTTTGGATTATTAGACCTTCTGAAGAAACGCCTGAAGCAATAGAGTACTTTAGATCAGCAGTGCCACAAAAAAATAAAGATAAGCTATTATCTAAGTCTTCTGCTACTCAATACCTACATGTGAAAATCGGCTGGGTTAAATTACGTACACATCATGATGGTTTATTTGAAGGTGGGTCAGATTTAAGATTTGGAAGAGCTGGTGCAGTACTTAAACTTGGAGACAAAATAGAACCAGATTTTCCTGCTTTTTCATATAAAATATCAAGATGGGATATCAGGTGGAGAGTTTGGAAAAAAGTATATGCAACATGGGATTTTAATTGGAGTGAAAACGAAGTTAAACAAAGCCTAATTATCTGGGAGGAGGATAACAATCAAGAAGAAAAAACATTTACCGGAAATATCACGATCACAACAGAGGAAGGAACAACCACTGACAACAAAACAGGTGAAAACACAACTAAAAAGACTATAACAAATAAAGGAAATGGTGTTTGGGGGTTTGCCTGGAAAGAACCGGGTGTTGATGTAACTTTATTTCAGCAAGATTGGGAAAGGGCAGCGTATTTAAATCAAAATCAAAGAGATCAAGGTTTTGGTTTTAGAGATGTGAAAGGGAACAATGTTCCAGTTACATCTGGAGGTTTTCCTGTCTTTAGTACAGGAGATCTTTTATTTACAATACCTTGGTCTAATTAAGTGAATTTTAAGTTCAGATTCTTGGGAACATGTTTATTAGAAGGTATGTTCCCAAGAGTATTCTATCAAAGTATTCTATCTACACTAATATGATAAAATATATAATAATATGTATTCTGCTAATGACTTCTTCTGTCGCAGCCCAAAAACTCACGCTTTACCCTACGATTGCATATGGAATATTAGGTGAGGGAGATTTACCATCGCTGGCTTTAGCAAATGAATTAAACGTTCAAATGACTAAAACATTTGGTACAAACCTCAAGTTGGGTTTTATGCAAACGTACTCACTTGATCGTTACGTACAGCAATTTTCAGCTATAAATGCTGACCTTATTGTCACCTTTAAACCTATTCAAGGCAAAATTATTTCATTTTCCTTTGTAACAGGCGGAAGTATAAGAAGTCGTGTTTCTCGTCAATATGATTATAATAATAATGATCAAGTATTTTACAAAACAGAGGCAAGTAAAGATAGGGGTATTGTGTTAAACATAGAAACAGAGTTTAAATTAAATCCCTCTCGAAAAATCAAAATCTGGACGGGACCAAAATACTATAATAAAGGTACAGAAATATGGGAATTCGGAATTGGTTATGGCATTGGGCTTTAATAACCTACTTCTTTTTAGGGAGTATAAGCTTGGCTCAGACAACTAAAAATCATTTAAGAGTTGGATATGGTTTGCAATATCCACCGGGTATGAATATTGTGCACCCCGAAGCTGAAAGACATTTCAGAAGAGGTACATCTTTATCTGCAAGTATCGGCCGTAAGCTCCAAACAGGATACGTGATGTATTTTACAGTAGAGAAGGCTCAGATCACTTATGAGTATAACGATAGGTTGAAGTTGTTTACAGGAAAGCAAAATTATATCTTAGAAGATAATTTTATCCTATCTTTTGAGAAGCCCCTGATAAAATACAAAAAAGTTCATTTCACTGCAGGATTTGGGGTTTTATACAAAAAATGGCGTTTATCAGAAGTAGAATATACCCCTGTTCCGAATACGAATCTATTAGATGTTCATATCTTTAATGCGTCGTATAATGAATTAGGAGGAATAGGTACTTTGTCGCTCGAAATAGGTATGAAAGATTTCCTGATCGGAATTGAAGGTCAAGGATTTTGGTTGATTGGCTATGAATACTTTGGTTATACACTTAAACCTATACTTAAGGTTCGATTCTGAGTTATTAGGTCCTGTTGCAATGTTACAAAGACAATATCTATTCATGGTAAAGCAACCCCTTGCGAGACCACAAACAACCGATACCACTCTTCTCGCGACATAGCTATCGTGTCGGCTTGGAGCGCATTCTCATGCAAGTTATCACACAGCTATTTTGGGAGGAACAACATTTTTCTTGAATGAAGTTTTATTTGGAAATGGGTATCAAACAAACTGGTCCCATTAATATAAGTAATATGAGCTTGGCTTTGATATACAGAGCCAAGCTCACTATTGGTTCCATCAATAAAACAGGTTTTCATTTGCCCGATGAAGCACGCCCAATTTGTAAAAAAAACACTTTCAACATGAAAATTGACCTCAAAAATTTGTTTGTAATCTGCTCAATTTGCACCTTCTTTGGTTGCGACGGCGGAAGCATTGAATTGAAAATCCCTGCACCACAACCCAAATTGGCAATTTCGTGTATTTTCTCGCCCGATAGAGATTGGCAAGTAGAGGTCAATACCACCCAAGCATTAGGTAATTTCGATCCTTCTACGTGGAATGACGTACCCAACGCGACCGTCGAGATTTGGGAAGGCGCTCAAAAAGTGGTACAACTGAGCCAATCGTTGAATGGAATATATGTGGCAAACGGAATAAGACCGCAGATTGGCAAAAAATACACGCTCAAAGTTTCTGCACCGAATTATCCAAGTATTACGGCCACAAGTGAAATTCCTGAGCCTGTCCCAATCTCAAAAGCTGTTTTCCAAGAAGGTGAAGGCAATGGCAGATATATTGCATACGAAGTTACCTTTAAAGATCAAGTCGCACATAGAAATTATTATTCCATCGGTTCCCTGATTTCATTTGACGAAACAGACTTTAATCGTCAATCTCTGCCTATCAATTCTGATGATCCTTCGATTGAGGGGGATGAATTACTCGGCATTCTTCTGGAAAACCCAGAAACACGCTCTCAATTTTCTGATGAGCGCTTTGACGGACAAACTTATACCATTCGGTTTACAGCAGAACGAAAGGACGCCTATAGTTATATAGCAATATTAACCCATTTGAGTCCTGAGTTATATCAATATAATGAATCTAAACGAATCTATAATCGAAATATAGAGCGCCCATTTGCAGAACCAAGCCGCATTTTCACCAACATCCAAGGCGGTGTAGGGATTTTTGCAGGAAAGAGTTATTCGTATTCCGAAAAAACGATTTTGGATGACCTAAACCCTTCAAAAATAGCTGGAGAATATAAATTAACGTACTTTATGCTGCCTAAAAACAGACAACACGAAGACATGATAAAAAGTGGTGCAATTCTTAATGTAAAACTCAATCCTAATTTTACTTACAACGGAAATTATTTTATTCCAAGCAAGGCAAACATAACGGGAACTGGAGATTTGAAAGGAGATTTTTCTGGAAGTTGGAAATTAGGGGAATTCTTCGAAAGCATTGAGTTGAGTTCCGACCCCATTTTTGAACTTTATAACCCCGAATATCGTAATTGGAGATATTCAAGAGGCAGCTTATCCACGTCAATACCCTTATTGGCTTATAATGGAAGCATTGAAATTAAAATGAGCAAGTAAAAAATTATGAATTTGTTTTTGTTCCGTTTTTTTCTAACATTTTTGATGATCTATTCTGAATTATCGGTGACCACTCCTTAATCCCATTTTTATATGAATAATTTTGTTACGCTAATTCGGTTATTTAATTCTTGAAATACAATGCGCATAAAATTTTTGTGGCTTCTCGGCAGCTTTTTTTCTATTACTTCCGCACTTTCTGCACAATCCATCAACGGCTACGTGCAAGACGCAACCAACAGCGAGCGTTTGATTGGGGCAACAATTTACGAAGTGCCGCGAAAAGTAGGACGTTTGAGCAATCAATATGGCTATTTCTCTTTACCTATTGCTTCGTTTCCAACCCAACTGCGTATTTCTTTTGTGGGCTACAAAGACACCCTTCTTACCTTTACAACATTGCCAGAACAAGTTTTACGTGTGAAACTAATTCCATATGCTACAACATTGGAAGAGGTTGAAATTACAAGTAAAACCTCTCAAAATTTAGGTGTTGTAAGTATTCCAATTTCGCAAGTCAAAGAAATGCCTGTCTTATTGGGCGAAAGCGACATTTTGAAAGCCTATCAATTAATGCCGGGCGTAAAGGCAGGTTTGGAGGGCACTTCTGGGATGTATGTGCGAGGAGGAAGCCCTGATCAGAACTTGATTTTGCTTGACGGGGCGCCTGTATATAATGTGAGTCATCTTTTTGGCTTCTTCTCTGTATTCAACACGGATGCCATTCAGCACACCGAACTCATCAAAGGCGGTTTTCCTGCACGATACGGGGGACGACTTTCTTCGGTCTTGGAAGTAAATATGAAAGAAGGAAGTATGCAGCATTTCAAAGCAAATATCGGTATTGGGGTGTTAGATGCGAAAGCACTGGTCGAAGGTCCCATTATCAAGGAAAAAGCCTCGTTTATGGTTTCTGCCCGAAAAACCTATGCCGACGTGTTGTATAATGCGTTTAATCAGCTATTCCGAAAAGAGGTAACCCCCGCAAGACAAGGTTATGGATTTTATGATGTGAATGCGAAAGCCAATTATGTTGTAAACCCCAAAAGCCGTGTATTTCTTAGTTATTACAGTGGCGATGATTTGCTTTATTCGCATGGTGCTGGCGAAATCACGCAACCGGATGGGTTTGTTGAAAAAGGTCAAGTAGATTTATCCTTGGGTTGGGGAAATCAAACAGGGGTAGCACGTTGGACGTATGTGCCGAATGCAAAGTGGTTTGGTTCGTTTATGGCCTATTATACCCAATTTCGATTCAAAAACTATATGTACAATCTGACGGATCATTATACGCCACAGAATGAACTTCAATACCACCGACTTAGCGAGCAAAATTTTTGGGCTTCAATCCAAGATTGGGGCTTTAAAACCGATTGGCAGTATAATTTGCATCATGCACATCAACTGCGGTTTGGGATTTCCAGTATTTTACATCGTTTTTCTCCCCAACAGAGCCAAAGCCGTACCGAGCTTATGACGAAGAAAAATGAATCTACCTTCAATGCACCGAAAGTAACGGGTACGGGATGGAGCGCTTATCTGGAAGATGATTGGCAAATTAAGCCAAGTTTGCGTGCTAATTTGGGCATTCATGCTTCTTTATTCAAGGTAAATGGAAGAACACATCCGTCTATTCAGCCACGTGTCGCACTAAATTGGCAGCCTCAAAAGCAATGGTCTGTACAAGCGACTTACTCGGCGATGCAGCAATACATTCACCTATTAACCAATTCAGGCGTAGGATTGCCAAACGATATTTGGGTGCCTGCAACGGATAAAATTGCGCCACAAGAAGCATGGCAAACCTCGTTGGGAGCGACCTATCGCTGGAAAAATAACGCTTATTCCGTTCAGACAGAAGGTTTTTACAAAGAAATGGATAAACTTATCACCTACAAAGAAGGTGCTTCGCTTTTTGATTCTAAGACGAATTGGGAAGAATTACTCATTCAAGGAAGCGGTAAAAGCTATGGAGCGGAATTGATGGTGCAAAAACATAACGGGAAACTTACAGGCTGGGTTGGTTATACTTGGTCGCGCACGTTGCGCCAATTTGAGGGATTAAATGATGGTAAGCCCTTTCCTTATCGTTACGACCGTATTCATGATGCTTCGGTTGTGATGAATTACAAACTCAACAAAAAACTCAAACTTTCAGCAACTTTTGTCTATGGGACAGGCATTGCTGTTACTTTGCCCACGGGCTGGTACCCAAGTGGTTTGCAAGTTACCGAATATATTGAGGGTTGGAATCAATTTCGTTTACCTGCTACGCATCGTTTAGACATTGGGGGAATTTTAGATCGCAAACGTGAAAACAGAGATGCACAGCTACATTTTGGCTTGTATAATGTGTACAATCGGAAAAACCCTTTTACGGTTGTCCGGGAATCGTATGCTTCTGATTCTTCTTTTCGGATTAAATATCTTTTCCCAATCCTTCCTTTTGTTCGTTATGAAATTCAATTATAAGTTCGTGTAAACGCTAAACCCAATAGTCCCCTCGTCATAAATCGTGTATTATGAGGTACTCCCCAATCTGGTGAAAAAGCTAAAAAAAACAACCGCTACCTCACGGTAAAGCAACCCCTTGCGAGACCACAAACAACCGATACCACTCTTCTCGCGACATTGTTATGGTGTCAGCTTGGGCGGAGGCCCGAACGCGGGCAGGATTGAGCGTTCCGATAATGGGTAAAACCTGTGCCGGATGCCGCAATAACCAAGCCAATGCAATGGCCTCTGGAGAGGTTTTATGATGCTCGGCCAATTCTTGGATAAGGGTTGCGGTCAATTTCTTAGCTGGCTCGGTATGGGCGCTTGCATCAAACAAACTCCCACCCGCAAGTGGTGCCCATGCCTGAACTTGTATTTTATTTGCTTGACAATAGTCTAATGTACCACTGGCCAAGCCCGAAGTCCCATCATTGCGGTTAAACCAAACGCCTTCCGCAATTAAGTGTGCATGAGCAAGACTAAGTTGCACCTGATTCACGACCAAGGGTTGCTTAACATGGGTTTTTAACAACTCAATCTGGCTTGACGTGTGGTTGCTAACGCCAAAATGACGGACTTTTCCGGCAGCGTGGAGGTCTTCAAAAGCACGCGCTACTTCTTCCGGCTCCATCAATGGATCGGGACGATGGAGTAAAAACAAGTCTAAGTAATCCGTTTTTAGCCGACGTAAAACATCTTCTGCCGAGCGGACTATGTGCCCGTAGCTAAAATCGTATCGCTGTGGGTCAGAAGCATTTGGCTGCCCGGCAAACCGGATTCCGCATTTGGATTGGATGACCAAACGTTCGCGGAGGCCGGGGTTTTGCTCCAAAAACGCACCAAAGACCACTTCGGATTTACCCCGTGTGTAGATATCGGCATGATCAAAAAAGTTAATGCCGGTATCAAGTGCTGCATGGATGGCAGTAAACGCACGTTCTTTAACTTCGGGCGTGATGGGTTCATCATCCCAAGACCCACCGAGGTTCATGCAACCAAAACCAATTCGGGAGACGGCCAAGTCCGTTTTTGCAATGTGATGTTTTTTCATTTGGTTTTATTTTCCGTAATCAAAATTCCACTTTCGTACATAAATAAGGACAAATGCTTTAATTTGTTATGTTGATGTTGGTTGAATCTGCATAAAAATAACAAATCATAACTTTAACCTAAAGAACGACAATTTAAAAAGATTTTGCAACATAAAGCAACACCATCTTGAAGGAGCGGGCAAATCTTTTTTGCAACCTTAACTTGAAATTGCCTTGTTCCTTCCGTTCTCCTCAAAAGAGCCATTAACACAAAAGGCACTGCAAATAAACCTTGCAGGGGTGCATTTCAAAACTTTATGTACCGCGGTTCAAACATGCAATCCACATGCTTGTGAGCATTTAACATGTATTTTGGGTTAATCAAGTCAAAGCCTGCCAAGAGCGCAGACAAGCCTGCCAAGAGCAGACGGGCCTGCCGGCGGCCTTCTTTTGTACGGCCAAAAGAAGCAAAAGCCCGTCCCGGCCTGAAGAAAAATCTTTTCGCCTACGCTGCGGATGCCCGATGGGACGAATTGAAACCCTACGCACATCCTCCCCTGCAAGGCAATTCGCCCTCTTCATCGGGCTTATCCTTGCTCCGGCGGATTTTTCTAAGGGCCGCCTTGCCAATCGAGAATGATGAAGGAAATTACGCTATTGCGTAAATTATGGTTTTACAAGGGTTTATTCCGTCTTTTAGTGAAAAACCCAGCCCCGTAGGGGCGGCATCTTATACCAATTAGGGAAAATTACTGTTTATAGGCTACTCGTTTTCAACCTTTCAACACCGAAAGGGGGTGAAAGCGTTGACGGATAAAGCATGTGCTTAATTCCTAATTGGTATTAGGCAAACTTTTCTAAGCGTTGCTCTGACATTATTGACCAACACAGCATACTAAAAGATAGAGGCGATCTCAATACATATTTTTGAAATGCACCTACCTTGCAGCACCTTTTATGCAGGAAAAAAATGGTTCAGGTTAATGTCCACTCCCCGTTACGCCAGCCACCGGAGTGCGGTCGTCAGTCTTGAGGAAGGTACAGGCAACCGCTCCCAAGAGTAGGCAAACCCCCAATAACGCAAGCGCATTTCGTGGGTCGCCCATTAAAAGAGAATCGTAGTAGAAACCAACCGTTAGCATATTAATGATTTGCGGGATACAGATAAACGCATTTAATAAGCCCATATATACCCCGATTCGATGTGCGGGAACGGCGTTTGTCGCAATGATAAAAGGCATGGTGATAATGGCAGACCAAGCCACCCCAACCATCGTCATGCACCCCAGAACGAAGTAAATGTTTTGCGTAAGTTGCATGGACAAAAACCCCATGCCACCGATGGCTAAAAATACAGCATAGGTTAGTTTTGTGCCCATAATTCGTACAACGAATGGAATTAGAATGGCCATAACAACGGTAGTGATATTCATGACGGTAAGGGCAACGCCACCCCACTGCGAAGCGGCTTCAAAACCCGGAGAGTCGGGCGTTGGCGCATTGAAGCAGTGTCGGGCAATAGAAAGCCCCAAATATTGCCACATGAGGGGCATTCCATACCAAGTGGCCAGTTTTACCCACCAAAGTTTTCGGATGGCGTCTGGCATTTCGCGGACAGCATGGAAGATTTCCGCAAAAGCACTTAGTACACCACCACTTTTTGCCTGCATTTTCCGAAAGGCATCTAAGTCTTCAGGCGGGTATTCATCGGTTGTGAAAAACGTCCACAATACCGTTGAAAGCATGGCAACCACCCCAATAACAAAGGAATACTTTACGATGTCGGGAACGCCATGCCCGGTTGCTACGGTAGCAATTCCCAAATATCCCAAAATGAGCGGCATAAGTCCCGCCAGAATTTGCCCGGCAGCAATCATAAAGGACTGAACGGAGAACCCAAGCGTTCGCTGTTTTTCATTCAGTTTATCTCCCACCATTGCCCGATATGGCTCCATCGCCATGTTCATTGCGGCATCTAAAATCCAAAAAAGACTTACGGCAATCCAGAGTACAGGGGAGTATGGCATGAGTAAGACCGCAATACTGCCCACCAATGCCCCAATCAGGAAATATGGCCTCCGCCGGCCAAAGCGCGTCCAAGTCTTGTCACTCATTGCGCCAATGATGGGTTGAACGATCAGTCCTGTCATTGGGCCGGCAAGCCAGAGAATCGGTAAATTGGCCTCGTCAGCACCCAAATACCGAAAAATCGGACTCAGGTTGGCTTGTTGAAGCCCGAACCCATATTGGATGCCCAGAAATCCAAAACTCATGTTCCAGATTTGCCAGAAGGACAAGTTTGGTTTGTTTGCCATATTGATGCTCATAAAATTGGAGTGGTGATTTTTTTGGTGAAAAGGAGGGGTTAAAGTTGGCACATGCGGTGCGATACACCTTCTTGTGGCGTCGAGACCGTAAAGTTTATGCTTACAAGTCCGCTGGGTAATTTATTCCTATATGGCGGGGTATTGCAAGCGTTTTCATGAACGAAAACCGCTTCCGAGTAGAAAAAATTCACAAAAGGTTTGGGAAATTTTTTTTGTCACACTTATAGGTAAAGCAGGCACTTCTAAAACTTCTTTTTTAGGTGCTTTTTAGCCGAATTGAGAAGGAGCGCAATAGATCCTTGGTGATAGGGAGATATTGAGCCAGCCTTTAACTTCTAAGCATTTAATACCCGTTAGGGAAAGCTGCTGTTTATAAGTTGATCATTCTAAACCTATAGGTGTTTGGTCATCAACCTTTCAACACCCAAAAGGTGTGAAAGCATTTAAAGAAAACACTACCATTATTGAACAACACAGCATACTATAAGATAGAGGTGATCTCAATAAGATTTTAGGCTTGTGGCGTGCTTTGTTTTTGATCTGTAGGCCCTGTCTATGGATTAGTCCATTTGAGGTAGGAGTAGCTTGTATTATGGATGAATGTTTGAAGGGATTGATAATAAAATATAAGTTATCCACACCGATTAAACCCTGTAGTTTACGTGGCGCTCTTTTTCGGACTAACCTTCACCACCACAGTATATGATTGTCTCAACAAGATCACAGCGTTGGCTGTTCATGATCTCCTTATGTTGTTTGCTCTTGGGAATTGGAAGTGCCTACTTGGGCAAGCGTATTGGGTTATATGCCAACATCGCATTATCTGGTCTTCTGATCTTGCCACTTTTGTATAGATTTTACCATGATTCCAAGCAAAAACCAGAGCGCCTATTCTATTTGTTTTCATTCGGGGCGATTACGGGTGTGATTTTGTTTTCGTGTTTTATGATGTTAGGCGGGACGCAATATTGGTTTGGGAAACAAAATGGGGCAATTGTACACACTTCTGCCTCAAGCGATTTAGCTCCCAGAGTAGATGAATTGGTTCCCAGAACAGATGAATTGGTTCCAAGAACAGATGAATTGGTTCCAAGAACAGATGAATTGGTTCCCAGAAAAGCGGAGGAGTTCTCCGAAATACCTCCGGTTTTTGTTAAAGAGTCTGTTATCACCCAAGTTCCAAATTCCGAAGAAGTGCAACGTAAGGTGGTTAAACCCAATAAAAACACCGCAAAAAAGCCAGTAAAAAAGGCTAAAGGTGAACACCACGTTCACACGGAGAAACAGGTACAACGTCAGACCTTTTCGCCACCCAAAAGTGTGCGACCCGTCCCAACCCCCGATTTTATTCTGAAATCTGAATACCCTGAACAAAAATAAGAACTTATGCGAAAAAATATGGTTAAACCTCCCTTACTCTTTGTCCTTGTAAGTTTGTTAAGTGGTTGCTCTTTTGGGCGTATTAATGGATATATCCAAAAAATGGCAGACCAGCTTGGCCGTCAGAAGGCGCAAATAACGGCCTTGCAGCGCGAAACCGAGGTTGCCTGCGGGATAGGACAGATGGATGAAGAAACGTGCGAAAGTTTCCAGCGGGCACTAACCACAATGAATGCGCAAACCGAGAATTGGACAAGAGAAATTGTTTTGTTGTCTCAAAAGAATGCGCCACTTCGTGCACCTTTCTTGTCTAAACCCGCCGAAGAAATGGTCTTGGGTTATGCGGAAAAACACCAGCGTTATACCCAACTCATTACAGCAATGACAAGCCTGCTCCGTGATGAATCCAAAATGCGCCCGTTTGAGACTGCGGCCTACTTTCCGCCCGGAAAATACGAAGTGCCCGACGATAAAATAGAAACCTTGCGCCAAGCCCTTAAACCAACCTTAGAGGGGATTATGAGGTTTAAAAATGAATACCCCTATTTCCCGTGTACGGGCAAGGTGGAGGTGAATGGTTATGCGGATCGAACGGGGATTCGCGAAGGAAGTGGACTTTACGAGGAATTAAAAGCTGCCCTCAAATTAGAAGCCCCAACCAGATCGGATCTAAACCGCCAACTCTCCCATTGGCGGGCAGAAGGCATTGGCGGGCTGTTCAAAAGTATGCCAAATGCAAAAGAAGTTGTGGTAAAAGCTGTTGGAAAAGGTGAACAAGACCCGCCCGGTGCCAATAAATTATCAACAACGAATGCCTTACGTGACGACGATCCACGACGACGGATTGTTGTGGTGTACTGGGGGTGTCCGGCTGATAAAATCGAATAGCCCTCAAAAAAATCGTTTGATGACGGGTAGGAAATCTTTCTTACCCGTTTTTTTGCGTGCTTTTCAATGCAATCTAAGACGAAAGGGTGTATTCTACTTTTTTACAAGAAATGAAATGAATAAACCAATACTCGTTTTTAAAGTGGGAACTTCCGCACTTACCCGTTCGGATGGCCGGATTAACGAAGCGCTGATTCGTGATTTTGCTCGTCAGTTGGCGGTTCTAAAGCAGCGGTATCATATAGTGATGGTCTCGTCTGGTGCGGTAGGTTCGGGAAAGAAATACTTGCGGCGGTATTCGGGGCAGATGGCCGAGCGTAAAGCGGCTGCGGCTGTCGGAAACCCGTTGTTGATCTCCATGTACTTCGAGGCTTTCCGGCCATACGACATCCCGATTGCGCAAAGCCTGTGTGAACGGCGGCATTTTTCGGACCGGAAGCAGTTTCTCCAGCTCAAACAAACCTACGAGGAACTTTGGGAAAATGGGATTATCCCCATCGCCAATGAAAACGATGTGGTAAGCGACTATGAGTTGAAGTTTTCGGATAACGACGAGTTGGCCACGTTAATCGCGGTTGGGTTTGGTGCTGAGTTATTGCTCATTGGGACTTCGGTTCCGGGGGTTTTGGATGAACACGGAGGAGTGGTTAAGGAAATTACGCATTTTAGTGACGATGTCTTGGGTTTGGCGCATACCGAAACATCTTCAGGTGGTTTGGGAGGGATGATCTCGAAGTTAACCTTTGCGCGTCTGGCCACCGGATTGGGCGTAAAGACCATTATTTTTCAAGCAAATATGGAAAATAGCCTACTTCTGGCCGAGGAACAGCGGGTCGGAACGGTTTGTCCAGCACGTGCAACCACCACCAATGCCCGACGAAAATGGCTTGCAAGCGGCTGTATCTTGGGCGGACGTATTAAGGTGGATAAAGGGGCACAAGCGGCACTCATGGCGCGGAAAAGCCTCTTGGCGGTGGGGGTCGAAAAAATTATACAACCCTTCCAGCGTGGCGAACTCATCGAAATGATGGGCCAAACCGGAAAGACACCCTTTGCCGTTGGACGCGCAAAAGTCTCCGCCGAGGAAGTGGTCAAGGCCAAAAATGTGGAAGTTGCACACGCAGACGAGATCATCTTGCTGTAAAGCTGATATTCTGAATAAATATATATCGTTAAAACAAATACATAAGTAGAGCGAATGAAAACTATAGATCCATTATTGAAAGCCACGAAAAAGGCTTCCGTTGCCCTTCAACAGGCGAATGACCAAACGAGACAAGCGATTTTGCATACCCTTGCAGATAAACTCTTGGCGGGGATTCCCGCAATTCTGGCGGCCAATGCCTTGGATTTGTCCAGAATGGATGATGCCGATCCCAAAAAAGACCGCTTGATGCTGAATGAGGCGCGAATCCGTGACTTGGCGAAGTCGTGCTTAGATGTAGCCAAACTTACAGACCCAACCGGACAAATCATTTCGGACAGGGTGATGGAAAATGGTTTACATATTCAAAAGGTTGCGGTTCCACTTGGCGTTATTGGGGTGATTTATGAGTCGCGCCCCAATGTGACAATTGATGTTGCCGCACTTTGCTTGCGTTCTGGAAACGCTGTGGTGCTACGGGGCGGTACGGATGCCCTGTCCTCCAATCAAGCATTGGTGGCCATAATCCATGAAGCCCTTGAAGCACATCAGCTGCCCACCGAATTGGTCACTTTGTTGCTGCCCGCACGTGCCTTTGTGCAGGAGTTGCTCACCGCCACCGATTACGTGGACATGCTGATTCCGCGTGGTTCCAAACAACTCATTGATTTTGTGCGCGATCATGCGCGTGTACCCAGCATCGAAACAGGGGCGGGCGTGTGTCATACCTATGTAACCGCTGCGGCCAATCTCGAAAAAGCGGCGGCCATTGTGGTGAATGCCAAGGTCACGCGGCCTTCGGTCTGCAATTCTTTGGATACCATTCTCGTGGATGAAGCCGTTGCTTCTCGCTTCCTGCCGATGATTCTTGACGGCATGATGCCCCATCAAGTGCGCATGTTTGCAGACAAAACGTCCTATAACATTCTAAAAGAAGCAGGTTATCCTTTTGTAGAACATGCTACGGAGGAAGACTTTGGCCGAGAATACCTGAGTTACCAATGTTCGGTCAAAGTGGTGCATGGCTTAGACGAGGCTTTGGCACATATTGCGGCTTATTCTTCAAAACACTCCGAAGCCATTGTTTCGGAAGATCCGGTTTCTTGTGCCCGCTTTTTGAACGAGGTGGATGCGGCTGCGGTGTTCATGAATACTTCTACGCGGTTCTCGGATGGTGGGGTGTTTGGACTTGGGGCGGAAATCGGGATTTCGACCCAAAAACTACATGCGCGTGGCCCTTTTGCACTCGAAAAATTGGTCACGGAAAAATGGGTGGTACGCGGGGATGGACAAATCCGCTAAAACGCATTCATGTACCGTTGCATGTGTTTCATTATGCAAGATTTGGAGGTGGAGGACATCATCATCACTCATTCTGAAAGAACACAGGAAAATTAGTAACCAAGCCTTAGGCCAACCGTCTTGGATTTGCCAACGTGGATAATGTGGCCGCTTAGATTTTCGGTGGGATGAAAGTCAGTCAAGGGGCTACAGTTGGGAGGCACGCCGAAGCTGCAACTTCGACGTGCCTTTTTCATGGTTACAAGTCTGTTAAGCAGCCATTACTGGCGTTTTCTACCGTTTTAATGTACTTCCATAAGTATCCGCTCGAAACCCTGTAAGGGGGTTTTTGCCACTTCGATTTGCGGTATGCCAATTCGTCGTCGGATATATTGAGGGAAATCGTATTGTTTACGGCATCCAAAACAATGGTATCGCCATCTTGTACAAGGGCAATTTCCCCGCCTTCCATTGCTTCCGGTGTAACGTGCCCAACGACAAATCCATGCGTACCACCGGAGAACCGGCCGTCGGTGATTAAGGCGACAGATTCCCCAAGCCCTGCACCCATAATGGCCGAAGTGGGTTTTAACATTTCGGGCATTCCCGGCCCCCCTTTAGGTCCCACATAGCGGATCACCACCACATGACCGGGCTTAACGAGTCCATTATGAATACCGAGGTTCAGGTCGGCCTCCGAGTCAAAACAAATGGCTTTTCCTTCAAACCGTTCGCCCTCGTGTCCGGTAATTTTGGCCACAGCGCCTTCTTTGGCAATATTGCCATACAAGATTTGAATATGGCCTTCGGCTTTGATGGGATTGGATAGCGGGCGAATGAGGTCTTGGTCTTCGGGAAAATCGGGAATGTTTTCTAGGTTTTCAGAGATGGTTTTGCCCGTAACGGTTAAGCAAGTGCCATCCAACATGCCTTCATTAAGCATAAACTTCATTAATGCCGGAATACCGCCAATTTTAAAAAGGTCTTCCATTAGGTATTTCCCACTTGGCTTCATGTCTGCCAAGAGTGGTGTGGAATTAGAAATTTCCTGAAAGTCATTAATAGTGAGTTCAATCCCGCCCGTTCGGGCGATGGCGATCAGGTGGAGAACGGCATTGGTAGAGCCTCCCAAAACGGTAATCACTTTCATCGCATTGGTCAGCGAAGCACGTGTAATGATGTCCTTGGGCTTGATGTCTTTCTCGATGAGGTTTCGGATGGCATCGCCCACGGTTTGGCATTCGCGCCTTTTCTCTTCGCTACGTGCTGGGCTGGACGAGCTGTACGGCAAACTCATCCCCAAGGCTTCGATGGCCGAACTCATCGTGTTTGCGGTGTACATTCCGCCACATGCACCGGGGCCGGGGCAAGCATTCTTAATGACTTCGCGGTAATCTTCCTCACTAATTTTGCCTTGTAATTTTTTGCCGTAGGCTTCAAATGCCGATACGATGTTGAGTTTTTCACCTTTATAATGGCCTCCATTGATCGTTCCGCCATAAACCATAATGGAAGGACGGTTAAGGCGTAGCATCGCCATGATTGCACCGGGCATGTTCTTGTCGCAACCGGCAGTAAAAACAAGTCCATCATAAAAATGCGCACCCGTAATAGACTCGATCGAGTCCGCAATGATTTCGCGGGAAGGGAGGGAATACCGCATCCCGTCGTTCCCATTCGTAATGCCATCGCTCACGCCAATGGTATTAAAAACAAGCCCCACCAAGCCGGCTTCTTGCACGCTTTTCTTCTGCATGGCGGCAAACATGGCCAAGTGCATATTACAAGGATTTCCATCGAATCCCGTGCTTCCAATGCCAACAAATGGTTTGTTAAGGTCTTCATAAGGGACACCGGAGCCGATAATCATGGATTGGGCTGCCGGAAGGGATTCGTCTTGGGTAAGCAAACGGCTATGCTTATTTAGGATATTTTCGGACATGGAACTGTGTGTAAAAGTTTATGCAAACGAATTTTACCAAAGATAAGGTTGTTCTTTCCCAAAATGGTTGTGAGGTAAAAAAGAAGAAAGCGGCCTTCTGAAAAGAAAACCGCTTTTTAAATTAATTTTTTGGGCTTTTATCGTGTTGGCGTAATGTCGTGCAGTAATTCTTCGTTAGAACTGGTTTGGTTAATCCGTTTAATGAGGGCTTGCCCGGCTTCTATCGGATGGCGCATGTTCAAAACCCGCATCAGGGTATGCTGACGATACGTGATGTCGCCCAATAACTGGTCTTCATTTCGGGTTCCGGAGCGGCGTACATTGATGGCCGGAAAAATGCGTTTATTGGCCATTTCGCGGTCTAAAACAATTTCGCAGTTGCCCGTCCCTTTAAATTCCTCCAGAATCACCTCGTCCATACGGCTCCCCGTATCCGTCAGTGCGGTTGCAATAATGGTGAGCGAGCCTCCACGTTCTTGTTTTCGTGCGGCTCCAAAAATCCGTCGGGGAATGTTAAGTGCTCTGGAGTCTAAACCACCTGAGAGCGTTCTGCCGCTGCCCGCACTGAAAATGTTAAACGTCCGACCGAGTCGCGTGAGGGAATCTATGAGGAAAACAACATCTCGGCGCATTTCCACCAGTCGTAAGCAGTATTCAAGGGCAAGAGTTGAAACCCGTACATGGTTATCTTCCTCGCGGTCGTTAGAGGAGGCAAAAACCATTGCCGGAATGTTCCGCTTAAAGTCTGTCACTTCCTCGGGGCGCTCATCCACCAACAACGCAACCAACGCCGCTTGAGGGTGGTTTTGATGAATACCACGCGCAATGCCGTGTAAAATCAAGGTCTTACCCGTCCGAGGAGGGGCAACAACCATCGCACGTTGCCCTTTCCCAATGGGAGACACAATGTCTATCATGCGCATGGAAATGTCTTTTGGCCCCGTAATGATGTTCCATTTTTCATTGGGGAAAATGGTCGGCTCGTTTGTGTCCACCGCAATCTTTACCCAACGATCTACCGGAATTCCCATAACCTTTTCCACGGTTTTAACGACCATGTCCCCTTTTTTTCCCGGAACGGCTGTTCCTTCGATGGCCACCCCATCTCGCAGATTAAATTTCTTGATCATAGGTGGGGGGACAAAGGGGTCTAATTCTCCTTTGGGTAGGTCATGCCTTAGGGTTCGTACAAATCCAAATTTTTTATCGCCGATAAGTTCCAGCAGACCAGTGAAAAATTGTCCTTCCATTAATACGAAGTAGGTTTTAGGTTTTTGGGTGTGTAAGATTTGGTTTATCCTGCGGTTTAAGCCTTTTGGTTGCTTATTTTACCCAAGGTGTTGTTGCAAGGGGCAATCGGTTTATGGAGCGAGTACATAAAACATGCTGCTTTTTGTTTAGGCGATTGACCGGTGCGCTGCCAAAATAAGGCGGAAGGATTATTTTTTGCAATTAATTGTCCACTTCCGCAAAGTATTCAACGGAAGAGCAAAATACTAAGAACACATGGTTGTGGTTTCAGTTGTTCTGGCGATTGTTTTTTTACGGCATTCAGTAGCTCGGATGCACCATTTTATAGACGTCCTTGCAGCTTCTTCGTATGATTTGGACGACTATCGCTACAATTTGAACGAATTTGCCTCTCAAGTGCTTGCACTGCGCCATGTGCTGGGGATGATTCTTGCCGGCGTAATTGCTTTGTTGGTCTCCTATGGGATGAATTGGCTTGCCTATGGCTTGGCATTGATGGTGGTGGTTATGTTCATTAAAAAACAAGTCTTTGCGCAATATTCCATTCAAACGTTTGCACCTGAGAAGCGGCGGTTTTCTTTTACGATGGGCATGGTTTTATGGTCGCTACCTATACTAATCGGAGGTGCTTTGTGGATGTTCTCGATCAAATCAACAGGTTGGGCGTTTTTTGTCCTTGGCTGGCTGATGTCCGACATCACGATTCCGGTTTGGGTGGGGATGACCGCACGGTTCTTATCATGGGGAAGTCGCCGTGCCATGCGCCGGAATCTTCGTTGGGTGAAGCGGGTCTTGCGAAGCCGGAAAGATTTGGGCGTGGTTTTCTTTTGGGGAGATATGGCCTCTTATCGTGCTTTTGTCCAAAAAATCGGTACGCATGTTTCGATGCTATCCACAAACGGTGCTTGTGTGGATATTCAGGACTTGGCGCTCACGATGAAGGCGGGTTTAAAACCAGAACATCGCTTGCTCGTCATTTGGGGGGTATTAGAAAGTGACCATCCCGAAGCCATACGCGCTTTTCAATCACTGGTCAAGAATTGTAAAGTGGATGTATATGTGGTGTTAGAAGCCGCCGATCAAATAGAACATACGCCGATGCTCTTACGCCAAATACAAACTTCAGCAGCCGTAGTCTTCGACGCCGAAAATCCGCAAACTGAAAAGCAAGTTTTATTGTCCGAAGGCAAAAATTGGTTGATTTCTGCAAATGGCCAAGCGGCAGACCTCCAACTCTTTGATGATCCTGATGATGAGCATTGGGTCTGGTTAAGAGACGATCGCTCCATGTGGTATCGGATCGAAGAGCCACAAAACTTTGATAAAACCCAAGCAAATGCCCTATTGTGCATGGTTGGTCTCATGCGTATTGCCGAAAAGGAACCGCCATTTGCACCACATGAGCCACCTGCTTTTTTTCATAATAAAAGGTCTTTAAAATTACAAAAACCTATGCTGGAAGAGGCAATTCGCGCTAATATGCACAACACGCTTGTAAAGACAGAACTACAAGCATTTGGCAAAAAATACCAAGGAAAGGTGCGCGACACCTATACGAAAGATGAACGGGTTATACTGGTTGCAACCGACCGTATTTCGGCATTCGATCATGTTTTGGCGGAGGCCATTCCGTTCAAAGGGCAAGTCCTCAACCAATTAGCGGCATATTTTTTTAAACATACCGCTGATGTGGTTCCAAACCATGTTTTAGCCGTTCCAGACCCCAATGTAACCATCGGTTTGCGTCTCCAAATTGTACCGATTGAGTTTGTCGTCAGGGGCTATCTTGCCGGACATGCTGCACGTACCTATATAAGTGGTCGGCGCGAGTTGTGCGGGATTGTTTTGCCCGAAGGCATGGCTCCTCATCAAAAACTGCCCCATCCCATGCTTACGCCCACCACCAAAGCGGCTCACGGCCACGATATGGATACCCATCGGGAGGAAATTCTGGCACAAGGCATCCTGACGGCATCGGAGTGGGAGGAACTCTCAAACATGGCGTTAACGCTTTTTGAGAAAGGGAGTGAAATGGCTCGGGAACGTGGGCTTTTACTGGTAGATACCAAATATGAGTTTGGACGAACTACCGATGGGCGATTTGTGTTAGCGGATGAAGTCCATACACCCGATTCATCAAGATACTATCTTGCCGATTCATACGACGCCTTTTTAGCTTCTGGACAAGCACCTCGCCAACTCTCGAAGGAATTTGTGCGTGAATGGTTGATGGAACGCGGCTTTCAAGGCCGAGAAGGAGAACAGATGCCACATCTGGATGAGACCTTTCGGGAAACGGTTGCGCTTAGGTACATGGAATTGTATGAAAGAATAACCGGAGAAGCTTTTGTCCCAGATACACACCCACAGCCGGAGATCCGAATTCGGGAAAACATGATTAATTACGAAAAGGGGGAACACGCATATTGAGCCAGCCTTTTGTGCGGCCAAATGAAGCAAGGTGGCTGAGTTAAGCCGAATCCAGTCCCGCCGGCCTGAAGAAAAATTTTTTCGCCTATGTTGCGCTACGGCGGATTTTTCTAAGGGCCGCACTGCCACGCGAGCAGCATGGAGGAACTCACGGAATTGCGTAAATGCTGGTTTTTCAAGGGTTTGTTCTACTTCTGAATGAATGGCAAAGCCCCGTAGGGGTGGCATCTATAATAGAGGGTGCGCCAAGTCGAAACTTAGTGGTTGAGCTATTATACCAATTAGGGGAAATTACTGTTTATATTACTCGTTTTCAACCTTTCAACACCGAAAGGGGGTGAAAGCATTGACGGATAAGGCATGTGCTTAATTCCTAATTGGTATTAGGCGGACTTTTCTAAGCGTTGCTCTATCATTGAACAATACATTATGCTATAAATAGAGGCTGTCTCAATAGGTGTTGACATGAGCAAAGCGAACTGACGAAGTAGCATCAACTTTCAACACAGCGTTGATGGATAAAGCATGTGCTTAATAGTTAATTGGTATAACCTTAAAGCCTTCCATCATTGTTTGTTATAAATCTTTTACAAGGGATTATTTTTCGGTTGTTTTTGCTGTAAATGAACGTTATAATAAAGGGGACATTGGGTGTAAAATACGTTTGTGTGAAATTTTATTCCCGCTAAACGTTTTATCCTGAAAAGTCACCTAATAACCTCGTATTCCTTATCCATTTAAACTTCTGAAGTTATGTCTAACCTGATGAAGCTCCTCGTGGGGTTGTTGGGGGTATTGATATTATCGTTCTTGTGTACGTCTTGCCACCATTCAGCGATTGAGGCAAAGCTACAAAAAGCGGTTCTGTCAAGCCTTCAAGCACCTGAATTTGCAGGGGTTATTCCAAAATTTGATGGAGCAATCGGGACGCTTACCGGAACCGTTCCAAACCAAACGGCCGCTGATGCAGCCGTTTCGGTAGCCCAAAATGCCGTAGGATTTTTGTTCCCCATAAAAAATGACTTGACGATCGGTGGCGCCAGCCCAATTGATGGGGGGGAAGTAGCGAGCTTGAGTGTAGGGTTTGACGCAAATGGTATGGTGATACTCTCTGGAATTGTTCCAGACGAAGACACCAAAAACAAAGTCCTCAAAGCGGCACAAGAAAAATATGGCGACGAAAAGGTCGTCAATCAATTGGTCGTCAATCCGGGAATAGCACGGTTTAGCCGCGATGTTGGGCCACTCGTTTCGGCCTTCCTCTCGAAAGGTGCATTAATGAATGGCGGCAAACTGAACATTACAGGAGATACAATTTCTTTGGATGGTGAGGTGCAGTCCGATGCCGTGAAAACCGAAGTCGCAGATGCTGCAAAAACCGCTTTTGAAAAGGCCACTATCCAAAATAACTTAGTGGTCAAAACTCCTGAAAATGCACAACTCCAAGCTAATTTGAACGAATTAACCCTGCAAAACATTGAATTCGAGACGGCAAGCGCTGTGATTAAACCTTCTTCGATGGATGTGGTTAAGAAAGCTGCCGAATACCTGAAGCAGTACGCCTCGAATGCTGTTGAAATTCAAGGACATACAGATAACGAAGGAAATGCGGCTAAAAATGTAACCCTTAGCCAAAAACGCGCCGATGCCGTTAAAGCAGCTTTGGTTACACAAGGTGTACCAAATCCCGACAGACTGACCACGAAAGGGTTTGGGCAATCCAATCCTGTTGCTGATAACAATACGGCGGCTGGGCGTCAGAAAAACCGGCGCGTAATGTTTGTTCTACGATAATCCACCAAAAATGATAACCCTCTAAACTTCTAAATATCATGACGTTACTCTGGTCTGAAATCCTCATTTGCCTATTGCTTGCATTTTTATTGGGTCTCCTCATCGGTTGGTGGATTTGGGGTCGTCGTAAAGAGACCATAAAAGAAGTTCAAGCAGATGATACCCACTGGCGGAATCTCGAAGCAGATTTGCGGGCGAAACTTGCCGCCAAGGACAATGAAATCGGTGGCTTAAATACCAAAATAAGTGGCCTTTCCGCCGATCTCCATGCCTGCAACGCGAAAGTAGCAGGTCTTGAAAAAACAAATACGGATCTTGCGGCCACCGCAGCAACAACCGTTATGACGGCCTTCCCCGATAGCGGCGTTAGTGGTGCGACAATAGCCTCTGGTTTCGCTGCTTTAAAGGATGACGATGATGATTTACCCGTTTCACCACCTGTGTTGCCATCATGGATGCCCAAAGCAGATATTGGCGAAAAAGAAGACTTGAAAGAAATTGTGGGCGTTGGGCCGTTTTTAGAGAAAAAATTAAATGCATATGGTATTTACACTTTCCGGCAGGTGGCAACCCTTACAAAAGACAATATCAAGGAATTGGGTGGAACGTTTGGTTCCTTCCCAGACCGAATCGAGCGTGAAGAGTGGGCACGCCAAGCCCGCGAACTTCATGCAAAGTACCACGGCGGGGAAGCATTGCCCAAATTCTCGAATTAGCTGTAAGGCACTTTCTAAGGTAAACCAAATCTTTCCCCGCTTGGCTCAATCAGTCGGCGGGGATTTTTTTGTGTGGCTATACCGATTAGAGAAGCGTAATCCCAAACGCAGACATAATTCCCGATATGCCTTTGCGCTCATCCATCGTTGTCCATCGGTATAGGCCGGACGTAGGTAATAAGTCCCTTCTCGGTGAATTGGGGTTCCATAAACACAGCAAAAATGTTCAATACCATCACCTTCGCGCCATTTTTTGCGTTTCCAAGGGCGTTTTGCCAATGCCTCCCAGTCCACTTCCGGATTTTTTAATGTCATTAGAAACGGGGTATTTTTTGCTCGTCAATCAGGTGGGGACGGTGAACGTTCCATGCCTCTGCATCCAATAAATACGAACCATCGGACTGAACGCGCCATACCTGAAGGTAATTCGTGACACGCCATTTTGATGCGATGTCATTGGTTGTTTTCCAATAGGCCAAGCCTGTCTCATAGATCATAAACTCATTTCCATTTACGGTAAGGGTTTGTTTTCTAAGGTCTTTAACGCTGCTTAATTGTTGTTTCCACCAAGAAGTTATGGGCGTTCTTCCCATGACAAAGCCTTGATATGGCGCGGAAAGGCGGGCTTGTGGGGTGTATAATTGCACAATATTTTCTACACGCCCACTCCTGATGGCCTGCCTAAAAGCTTGATTCCCCCGTGCCGTTGCTTCCCGCATGTTTATTGCACCCATCGAAGACGGATCCGTTGAAGCGCCACATCCCAGCATCCAAAGGCCAGAAAAGAGTAGAAAGAAGATGGATGACGTGATGGATAATGGACTTGAGCGGCAAGCAGGAATTTTATGGTGGCACAAGGTTATAAATGTGTTCCACATCTTGTCTTAGGGGTTTAAACAAATGCCTTTTAGCCTTACTTACCGACACAATATGGAAACCGTTCCCAAGTCGAAAAAATCGCAAGAAGCGCCTCTCGATTCGCCCAAAAACGAAAATCGTTATTATTTGCCGATCCACCAATGGCATGTATCGGATAGACCCCGCGAAAAACTCATCACAGGTGGGGTACGGAGTTTATCGGATTCGGAATTAATCGCGCTCATTTTTGGGAATGGAACCACCACGAAAGAAGGGCCTATTTCTGCCCTGCAATTAGGCCAGCATTTGCTTAGCCGCCACAAAACCTTGGGTATGTTGTCCCAAAAAGCCATGAACGAACTCACGGAGATTTCAGGTATCGGGACGGCAAAGGCGGCACAACTGATGGCCGCTTTCGAGATCGGGAAGCGGGTGGAGGCCGAGATTCCGGAGGAATTGCCTAAAGTTACCAGTCCAGAAGATATTGCACGTATCTACGGGCCTCGGATGCGGGACTTGCCCGTAGAGGTTTTTCGGGTGGTTTTGCTGAACAGGGCCAACCGAATTATTGGGGACAAAGAAATTCATCGCGGTGGGTTTTCTGCCAGTCTGGTGGATGTCCGTGCGGTTTTCCTCCATGCACTCCAAGAGAAAGCATCGGCCATTATTTGTATGCACAATCACCCTTCTGGAAACCTCGAACCAAGTAGAGAGGACATAAAAGTGACCCAGAAATTGGTGGAGGCCGGAAAATTATTGGATATCACGGTTCATGATCATGTCATCATTGCCGGTAAATCGTTTACATCGCTAGCAACAAAAGGCTTGATGTGAGTGCAATAGAGCAGCATTGAGTATCTGGCCTATATATCCTCGTGGTAGCGATCGTGTCTGAGATTCTAAGAGTATATCCAAAAGGCCAAAAGGGCGGTAATACGTATGTTCTGCGAAATATGATGTTGTGTGCCAATGGTGGGCCTCAAATGTGTAGGTTCTGCTTTTTAAAAGCGGTTAATTGACTTATCTTCCAAGACCTCCCACCAATTCCGCAATAGCCATACCCATTGTTCCACACCAAACATCATGAAAGTTGTCGTTTTAGGGGCTACGCAAATTGGCATCGAAATAGCCCGGATGCTCAGCAACGAAAACCACGAGGTCACGATACTCGATGAATCCGATGATCGTTTACAAAATGTACGGGATCAGTTAGAAGTATTTACCCAACAAGGGTACGGAACATCTGTTTCGGATTTGCGGATTGCAGGCGTAAATCGAGCAGATTATGTGATTTCTGTAACCGATGACGAGCAGAACAACATCATTGCTTGTATGCTGACCAAACGCATGAACGAACAAGTGCGGACAATTGCTTGTTTGTTCTCGGCCGAAATGTTTGAACAATCACCCTTTGCCGAATGGGACATAGATTACGTTGTTCATCCGGAAGAAAGTACCGCCAATCAGATTTTGCGCCTCATGCGGCGTGCTGGCGCTACGGATATTACCCCTTTTGCAGATGGACAAGTCATGTTAATTGGGTTACGACTCACATCAAAAGAGTTGATCAATCAGACGGTTCGCCAAATGGTGATGAACAACCAACATGCTACCTTTCGATTGGTGGTGGTGCAGCGCAATACCCAAACCTTGATCCCGCAAGCAGATACTATTTTGAAGCGAAACGACCACTTGTTTTTCCTCGCCAAGTCCGAGGATGTGCCAGCAGTGATTAAACTGACGGGCAATACGGAACAACAGGTGCAGGATATTATGATTTTGGGCAACTCGGATGTGTCTCGGAATGTTGCGAGAGTACTCAACAACCAATATGTCGGTGGAGGAAGAGACCGACGTAAACACATTAAATTGATAGAACCCGACCGGAATCGTGCAGAGAAAATCTCGAATGAGTTAGAACACGTCTTGATTATCCATGCTCCACTCTACAACATAGATATGCTGACCTCGGAGGGTTTGGATAGTGTGGATGTCTTGGTTGCGGTGACCAATGACGCAGAACTTAACCTCATAACCAGTCTTCTTGCGGCACATTATGGCGTAAAGAAAACTATCGCAGGGGTATCGCAGAGCAGTTACATCCCGTTGACAAATGCGGTGAACTTAGACTCGATGGTCAATGCAAATTATGCCACCTCGCGAGACATCATGAACTTCATCCGTAGCCAAGGCCAAAACAGTATTGCCGCCGTTCCTGATGTGGATGCCGAAATTCTGGAATTAATCGCTGGAGAACGGGCATCTATCACAAAAGGCCCACTCCGTTCCCTGATTTTGCCAAGAGGTATGGTAATTGGGTATGTCCAAAATGGCGATCGTGCAGAAGTAGCAACAGCAAATACCCAAATCCGAGAAGGCGACCAAGTCGTACTTTTTGTACTTCCTCACTTGGTGGAAGAGGCAAGATATTACTTTGAAGGGATTCGTTAGCGGGCAACAAGAGCCGTTTCTGGCGCTACGAGGAGGTTCAGATAGCGCTCCCGAACGACTTGTAAGTGGTGTTCTACGTGCCCAGCCATCATGTAAGCAAGGGCGCGTACACTGGTTTGGTGTCCGTTGGAAGTCCCCATGCGTATGGTTTCATCAGGCGTAAGGGAACTGATTAAGTCCAGACTACTCCTTCTTAGGTGCATAAAACGGGAAAGAAGAACCGTCATTTTTTGTGCGTTAAACGATGTATTTGCTACAAAAAGGTTTTCGTCGAAGCCAGACAAGTGGGTTTGGTCGCCTCTTGAGATTCGCAGTGCCCGATATGCAAATATTTGCTCGGTATCGTTCAAGTGTCCAAGTACTTCTTTTAGCGTCCACTTATCCGCTGCGTATCGAAAAAGGGCCATTTCATCGGATAGACCACCAAAAACCAACTGAACTTCTCCCATTTGTGCTTTGTAGGTGTGCATTAAATCGCCATGTCCGATAGCCAACTGCACATAATGGTTAAAAAAAGGTGCGTATTCGCTTGGTGTAGGGGGGATCATAGGGGTTAATTTTAGGGGAAGGATTTTTTAATATACAATAGGATTGGCGCAACTATGACAAAAATAAATTACCGATTGGCTTTTCTGTCTGTACTTCTTATGCCATGGATTTTTTTACAAAATAGGGCTATGGCACAAGAAGAAGGCGCACCAAGGTATTTTCCTTATTCGGGAACCGTAAATGCCCTCATTGTCTTGGTACAAACCCAAGAAGACCGGTTCGAGCATTGTGTGCAATACACCCATAACGAGGGCGGCGTACCAAAATTTAAAGAAGTTCCCTATCAAGTTTTTTGTAGAAAGCAAGGAAGCGGTTTAAATCAATGGAACATAGGTGCATACCAATCTTGGACGGATGATCTGCGTACCGAATGGCCTTTGGATACCTTAGATGTCTTGCCCAATCGTCGGAAATTGCCTTTCTGGGCCACCGAAGGTCGTTTGATTGATGCTCCCAGATCATCTAAGGTGACACAAGGCTCCCTTACGGATTTTTATCGGTTGATGTCTGGAGGCCGATTTAATTTTCGGGGCATGGTCTATCCGTATGTCTATGTACACGAAAAACCAGAAAAAGCCTATTTTGATGGACCAAGCCCCTTTACTAATGGCGTAGTCAAAATGGCACACGAAGTGATTTCTTTTGTTGGAAAGCATCCAGAAAACATCCCTTTGGAGGATGTAAGCCTATGGGATACCTACCAAAATGGAAAGGGCAGTGATCGCAGACCAGACGGGAATTTTGATATGATCATTTTGGTGTATCGCTTCAATTCTTTTAAACAGGTGATTTATGGAAGTGGGATTAGTTCTTTTGGCACGTCAGGCGGGGAAGATGGCTTTGCCGTTTCGCCGTTACAATTGGGCGCACTGAAGGTCATCGAAGGGTATCCACATGGTTCTGGTGTGATTGCAAGGGGAAATTCGCACAAGGAAGCGATGCGGGTGATTGCCCACGAAATCGGGCATCGGTATTATGGTGGGCATACAAATTCAGCATTTGATGTGATGGGATACGGATCTTATGCGTTCTATGGGGCAGGTAATCGTTTGGATTTGGGATGGGTTAATGTTGATACCCTCGATGTCTCGGAGATGCGCAAATCTGGAAAAAATGTGCAACGCCTTTCCTTGGGTGGCTTGTCTTCGGGAAAGATCCTTCGTATTACAGATGGATCCCCTCAATGTGGTGATCTGGTGGTGGAAGCCCGACTTTGGGATAATTTCTTTGACCGACCCGCCAATGGCCTTAATGACGATGGAGACGGGGGAGATACGTCGTTACCACAAGAGGGTTTGTATCTTCATAAGACCGCTGGCGAAAATTGCGGAGGCGATCCTTATAACAGTATGGAAAATACAGGCTTAGAAATCCATCATAAACAACTGTTTGTCGAAGGGACAAAAGGCCCACTCTCGCATCCCGCTTTTGGTGTTGGGGAGGTCTATTCTCCGCTATCGGCGATGCGTTTCCCCTTTTACCGTCATCCCACTTTAGATCAGGGCTTGGGTATTGCACATATTAAGCGTACTGGACAGGGTTTCCGGTTCTCGGTTTATCCAGATTATCTCCGGTACAAAAGCGCCGTAGCGAAGCCGCTCCGTGGTCCCTTGGCCTTAGACGAAGACTCTGTTGCCCGTAACGAATCCAATGTATGGACGCTTGGTGGGACATTCTTGCTAAAACAAAGCCTTCCGCTTGAAGCACCTGCTCGGTTTTTGTTTTTGCCGAATGCACAAATCCAGTTTCAAGAAGGTCAATATTTGGAAGTGACTTGCTCCGATGGTCAAGGGATACCCCAAAAGCAGATGATCCGTGCATATAGGAAACCGTGGAGTTGGCTTAAACCAATTCTCGAAGGGAAGTGCCCATAAAAAAAGCCGAGGGTTAGTCGGCTTTTGGGTGTTTGATTACCAATCAAATCGGCGTTCCTCGGCGGGTGCTGGCGATGGAGGTGGCGTAAACCGTTGGCCTTCCGAACCCGCATTTGGCTTCGTATTGTTCTGGTTCCTCGGACGAGGCTTCCAGAATCCTTTTGCCCCATACGAGTTATAAACTTGTTTTACCGTGTTTTTTGGGGGTTTGTAATTTTGTGGTTTGGTAAACTTGCGTGTAGAGACCAATTGTTCATCAATAAGGCGTTTAAAATAGTCGCCCACAACGCGCATACCTGTCCGAGCGCCCTGCCCCCATGAACTGCTCAATGTAACCCGCCGATCGTTAAACCCGACCCATGAACCCATCACTACATCAGGGTGCATCATCATGAACCATCCATCGGAGGCTTCTTGGGTGGTTCCTGTTTTGCCGGCAATATCATAGCCACCCGAAATGCCGAATGACCCGCGTAAACTCTTTGCCGTCCCTTGTGAGATAACCCCACGGAGTACATCCACCACCGTATAGGCCGTATTGGGGTTTAGGACTTCGCGATAGGTGGGATAAAAGTCTGCAATGACATTTCCATACCGGTCTTGGATTTGTTTGATAGGGGTGGCCAAGTGTAAAATCCCTCCACTGGCAAAAGTCGTATAAGATTGCGCCATTTCTAAGAGCGTCACCTCACCTGTTCCAAGGGCCATTGCTGGAGCAGGGGCTACATTTTTATAGCTTTCATTTACCCCAAGGTCTTGTGCATATTTTACAAATTTCCTTGACCCAACCTTGCAGGCCAATTGTGCCGTTACGGTATTGAGGGATTTAATGAGTGCGGTTTTAAGAGGTACATAGGCGCCACTTCCGCGACTTCCAGAGTTTTTAGGCTGCCAACGTCCCGCACCTTCACAATTTAGGGTTACAGCAGCATCAATAAACTTGTAATCCAAACCAAAACCATTTTCCCAAGCGGTTGCATAGACAAAGGGTTTAAAGGTGGAACCGGGCTGTCTTTTTGCGATACCGACGTGGTCGTATTGGTCAATTGAAAAGTCACGACCACCAACCCATGCCCGAATAAAGCCATTGTTCGGGTCTATCGCCACCAAGCCCAATTCAATTCTGGTTTTGGTGGTTCGCAAAGAGTCCATAAAAGCCGTATCTTTGCGTAATTGTTGTAAGGCTTTTTCCTCGCCCAACTTCTTTTTTAAGAGGCGATAGTTTTGGGTTTCTTTGATGAATTCGGTTAGGTCTCTTGAGTTTTCAAAACGGCTTTTGGGGTGTTCGCTGTTGGAAATGCCTTGCAAGAACGTTCCTTGTTTATCTGCTGCTTGCTCGGCGGCTTCTTGCATCTGGGAGTCTAATGTTGTAATGATGCGAAGGCCATCTGTATAAATGTTGTAGCCCTTATCTTTGCTCCACTCATCTAACCATTGACGGACGTGTTCTGCAAAGTAGGGTGCAAAATTGCTCTGTGGCGTTACTCGTTGGATGTTCACGCGAATGTTTTCTTCTTTAGCGGCGGTGGCGTCGTCGGGCTTAATAAAACCTTGTTCCACCATCAAATCAAGAACGATATTCCGGCGACGTGTACAAAGCTCTATCCGATCATCGCGTGCGGGGTTGTATAGGAAGGGGTTTTGCAACATACCGACCAACAAAGCACTCTCGGCCAAGGTGAGGTCCTTTTGTGATTTATTGAAATATGTACTTGCTGCAGCCTCAATCCCGTGTGCGTCGTACATATAGGCCGTTGTATTTAGGTAAAGTTCAATAATTTCATCTTTGGTGTAATTGCGCTCCAACTCAATGGCCGTCATCATCTCTTTGAGCTTTCGGGTAAAGGTTTTGGCACGCCCAATTTCCTCATACATGTTCCTCGCCAATTGCTGTGTGATGGTAGATCCCCCTTGCGATTTTCCTTGTGCCCATTTAAAAGGAAGCGAAAGCGTACTTTGCAAGTCAATCCCCCAGTGGTCGAAAAAGCGTTTGTCTTCTGTGGCAATCAAAGCCTTACGGACAAAAGGAGATACACTTTCCAATTCCACCCATTTCCGGTTTGCCTTAATAAAGCGCGCCATCTCCTTGCCATCTTGCGAATAAACAATGGAGGCCAAATTGATTTTTGGGTTCTGGAGGTCGTCTAAGGAAGGCAAATCGTTTACCATGAAAATCATGAAAATGGTAACAATGAGCGAACAGAAGGCAATAAAGCCAGCTACCGAGGCCACGCCGAGCAGCGCCAATTGTTGAATGCGCTCTTTTTGACGGGCTTCAGATCCAAGATGACGACGTTCTGGATCGTTAAAATAGCGACGCAGTTCTTCCTGCGAATACTCGGTTGGTGAAGATCCCCACATATGGTCTAAATGTTATTCACGTTCTGTTGGTGGTAGGTTGTCAAACGTTCGACGGCTCCGTTTTTCCATGCGTTCAACGAAACTTCATCTGTGGTTAAAACCGCAAAAGTCCTGTTTTTGTACCAAAATCCGGTGTTTAGGTATAAACCCTGCTCAAACACCTTGAGTTCGGTTTTGTGGCTATGACCCATAACAACCAGATCGCATTGATGCTGCTTTAGGAGGTTCTGGGCGGCAGTCCTTAGGGCATTAACAGTTTTGGGTTGGGTTTGGTTGCTCAATTTTAGCAAACTGAACCGCCGCGCAAGGGCAAAGCCCGAATCGCCGGGGAGCAGGTTTTTGTACAAGGTTGTGGGTAAAGGATGTCTGAGAATGGGTCGTAAAAAACGATACAGACCTTTTGAGGACTCAAAAAGGTCGCCATGCGTCAGAAATACCTTCTTCCCAAAAAAGGATTCTATAAGATAATCAAAAAATACCGATATGCCCAATTCAGATTCAAAGTAATTGAGGTGCCAAGGGTCTCTATTTCCCACAATATACCGAATTTCTAATCCTGCATCCGCATGATAGGCCAAAGCCCCCAATAAACGGGTTGCCCCTTTTGGAATTAAATGGCGATATTCAATAAATTGTTCAAATAGGTCTCCAAGGAAATAAACTTTAGCGCCGTTTTTTGCCGCAAAGGCCAATAAATGCACCAAGTCCCGCTCTGCACCGGGGTCTGTATGGTGGCCACCACGCCCCAAATGTACATCAGAAACAAGAATAACCATAAGGGTTGTGTAGCCGAATTTGGGATTTTGACGGCAGCGTAACGATTTTGTGGAACGATTTTGTTCTATGCTTGTTAATGACGCTAAAATATAAAACTTCTTTCCTACCGTACATGAATTCATATTCTTACAGACCACCATCGCAGTTTTCCCTATTTCCTCCGGTCGTTAAAAACCTGCTCATCCTAAATGGGCTGTTTTTCTTTGCGCAAATTACGTTTTCGGGAGGGTATCAGCCCTATTCTTTTTTAGAGAAATACTTGGCGCTTTGGCCCTTAGATGCACATTTGGCGGGCGACGTATCGTTTTATCCTTGGCAAGTGGTGAGTTATGCGTTTTTACATGGTGGTTTTTTCCACTTGATTTTAAATATGTATGCCCTTTGGATGTTTGGGGCGCATATTGAATCGGAGTGGGGGCCTCAGCGTTTTGCCCTATATTACTTCGCGTGTGTCATTGGGGCAGCGGCGGCACAATTAACGGTGAGTTGGTACGAAATAAACGTCTTGGATTTACGCACGATTGCGCCTACGGTTGGTGCAAGTGGCGGTGTATTTGGGATTTTATTGGCATTTGGGATGATGTATCCCAATTATGAGATTTATTTCTTTCCCTTCCCGGTTCCGGTCAAGGCGAAGTGGTTTGTCCTGATCTATGGTGTAATCGAATTGGTGAATGGTGTCTCTGGTGGTGCATCCAACATTGCCCATTTTGCGCATTTGGGTGGGATGGTTATGGGGTTGATGCTCATGCTTGTATGGGGTTATCGTTTACCATTTGGAAAGCGTTAGGCACGCGCTTCGGAGTACATCGCATAAAGAATTTAGGTTGGCCCAATAAAAATGGCTATCTTATAAACCAAAAACGAGCGATAGAAATCGAAGGTAGCGTAAATTCTTAGAGACATGGAGCAAATAACGTTATGGGCAGATAAACTGCGGCTTTGGTATCACATGCAACGGAGAGGGTTCCGCGAGATTTTTGTGGGCCTTATTGTTACGTATCTTATTGGTATGGTGGTTCTGCTTATTCCGGGGTTAAAGGATGTTTATTTCCACGCATTCGTCCTTGCACCGGGTGTTTCTTGGCTTACGCCTTTGCAGTTGATGACCCACCCGTTTGTAAACCCATTTAGTGGATTTTTTGGCCTCATTAGCTTTTTCTTTTTATTGGGCTGGTTTTATATCATTACCCAAATGGCCACAGATTTTGCGCCACCCCACCATTTGGTAGGGCAGTTTTTGGGTGGGAGTTTTTTTGCTGGCGGCTTGTATTGGTTGGCTGCTACCTTTGTTCTGGAGCAAGGAAATGCGGTTTATGGGGCCCATTTAGGCCTTATTGCGGTCGCCTTTGCCATTGCACACCAATCTCCCTCGGCACGTATCCCTTTGTTTTTCTTTGAAGTTCCTTTCTGGGCTATGGCTTTTTTAATTTTGGTCTTGTATAGCACCATGCCCGGTGGGTTATTGGCCGCAGCCGCAGCCGCTGGTTTTGGCTGGGGAACATCGGAACTGCTCAAAAGAGGGATAGACTTACATGGTTGGGCAAAAGTGTTCTTCATGAGCGTTAGAAGACCTATAAGCGCACGAAAAACCATCCGGCGCGAACCTGCCCTATCGCCTTATTCCATTCCCGAACGTAAATCCCAGATGAGAAGAGAGGAACGTGCTGTGGAGCCGGTAAGCCCCGTTTCCAATCTCGATACCATAGACCGCCTCTTGGATAAAATCAATGAGCAGGGTTACGAATCTTTGACGCCTGAAGAAAAACAGGCTTTGTATGATGCAAGTAGTAAAGACTGATCTCGCGACTCCGAAACGTACTTTTTTTAGAACAAATTTGCTCCCCATAAGCACTAAAGTGAAACCTTCCGGCTGGATTCGGTTGGTCTCTGTGGTACAGTTTTTTCTAATCGCGCTTTACATAGCGGGATTTATGGCACGTTTTGTGCCTTCGGATGTGTTTTGGCAAATCCAGATTTTGGGTGTTTTATTGCCGTTTTTGGTGCTTTCGCTGCTTCCGTTTGGGCTTGTTTTGCTTTTTAAGCGCAGGAATGGCATTTTCGTTTGCACGGTATGCTGTATCGTTCTTTTCGGTGCAAGGCTTTTTCCATTTGGGCTTGCGGGCGAGCAACCAAATAAAATGGAAGACCTGAAAGTAATCACCTATAATGTAGCCACCATGCCAAAGACAGGTTGGCAAGACCTCTTCGGAAGCGATTTGCCAGAGTTGGCGATGTTTCAAGAGTCTTATTTTTGGCAAACACCCAAAGAGACCGCAATCACGCCGTATTTAGCGTTTTTGAGGGATTCTTTGGGGTATGCGGTTGCGCCAGATGCCTTAAAACCAAAAATAGTAGTCCACGAAAACCCGATTTTTGTTCGGAATTTTTCGGTCACGGATACGGTAACGACGTTTGCCATCGCCGATGAGGAGGGCGGGATGAGTTATGCAACCCGTGCGGTGATCGGGCAGAATGGCGCAAAGTTTGCCGTTTATAATGTGCATCTACAATCGCTGGGAGATAAAAAACCTTGGAAAGTCTTCCGCGACGACCGTTCTTTGGCGGAGACGCTTCGTCTGTTGGGCAGGCAATACGAACGCGCCTACCGCCTACAAGCCGCAGAAGTGAAGCTGCTAAGAGGAGCCATAGAAAAAGAATCGTTGCCCTACCTCATCGTTGGTGACTTTAACAATACCGTTCATAATTGGGCGTATGCGCAGTTGGCAAAAAACATGACGGATGCGTACCTCCAGAGTGGTATGGGTTGGGGGGGAACCTATCACAGCCATAAGCCTTGGTTTAGGATAGACCATATTTTGGTAAGTCGGGAGTGGCAACCGATTTCCGCTCATGTTTTACCTGTTTTTTTCTCGGATCATCGGCCAGTGGTTGCTTGGATCAGGCCAACGACAAGGTTCATGAAAAAAAAGCCAAAAGGAGCCGAATACCCGCTTTACCCGTAAGACAAACTGTGTTAACCATCAACCAAATATAGAACCACATACACACATGCAGAGACCCCGTCGCATTTCACGTGCCGTACATGTTGGTCATGTACAAATTGGAGGCGGAGCGCCCATTTCGGTACAATCCATGACCGTTTCCAAAACCCACGATGTCGCTGCTACACTTGCCGAGATAGAGGGCTTGGCAAAAGCAGGTGCAGATATTGTGCGTGTAGCCGTTCCACGTCCCGAAGACGTTGCCGCTTTGCCCGATATTGTACAAGGTACTTCCGTGCCCATTGTTGCAGACATCCACTTCAACTACCAGTACGCCCTAAAAGCAATTGAGGCGGGTTGTGCCAAAATCCGTATTAATCCGGGAAACATCGGTAAGCCGGAGTGGGAGCAGGAAGTCCTTTTGGCGGCTAAAGCGAAGGGCGTTCCTATTCGGATTGGTGTGAACTCTGGATCGCTTGAACGAGATATTATGGACAAATATGGCTATCCGCAGCCGGAGGCCCTCTTTGAAAGTGCAATGCGCCATATCGAAATTTGCCATAAGCATGATTTTAAAGACCTTATTGTTTCGGTCAAACATTCCGATGTCTTCTTTATGATCCAAGCCTACCGCCTTTTGGCAGAACGAACAGACATCCCATTACACCTTGGGGTGACAGAGGCGGGTACTTGGCAAACAGGCTCCATCAAATCCGCCATCGGTATTGGATCCCTCTTGGCAGATGGAATCGGGGATACGATTCGGGTTTCCTTAACCACCGAGTCGGTAAAAGAAGTTGAGGTTGCCCACCAAATCCTAAAATCCTTACGGTTAGGCCGCCCGGGCGTGAACATCATTGCTTGTCCTACGTGTGGACGCCTTGAGGTGGATTTGTTCAAAATTGCAGAGGAGGTGGAGCAAGCCGTTAATGCACGTAAGTTTAGCAAAAACTTAAATGTAGCCCTGATGGGTTGTGCGGTAAATGGCCCGGGTGAAGCTGCTGGTGCGGATTTAGGGGTGGCCTGTGGGCGTGGGCGGGCACATTTGTTTAAACGTGGCGAGGTCATCCGAACCGTTGAAGAAGATCGGATTGTGGAGGCTATTCTTGAGACCATCGAGGATTGGGAGGAGGAAACCGTCTAACATAAAAATGCTAATAAACAGGCTCGAAAGGGCCTTTTTTTGTTGCCGCTACACCGACAAAAAAATATTTGGTTAACTACTTGAAATTTAGAAAAGTGCACACTAAATTTGTAAGCGCTTACATCTTTGCACCATCCGTGTATTGTCCCCGCAGCCTTAAGTTTACGCTACTGTGTCTATAACCATTTATGATATTGCTGAAGAAGCGGATGTCTCTATTGCAACCGTTTCTCGTGCGTTTAACAACCATCCAAGGGTTTCTTCAAAAACCCGTAAGCGCATTTTTGAAATCGCCGAACGTCATAATTACCAGCCCAATGCCTCGGCGCAAAGTTTGGCCAGAAAAAATACCTACCTGATTTCTGCGATTATCCCAATGATGGCCAATTACTTTTTTTTGGAGGTGATTAGAGGGCTACAAGACCGCATTTTTGGATCGGAGTTCGACCTGACCATCTATCCGGTGATTGATCCCGGCCAAGCACCAGCCCAATTAGAAAGGGCCATGCAACGTGGACGAAGCGAGGGTATGATGTTGTTTTCTACATGGTTAACCGATGACCAAGCGGACTGGCTCAGCGCCTTCCCACAGCCCGTGATTTTGGTGGATTCTCACCACGAGTTATTCGACTCGATTGCGGTGGATAACCGAAAAGGCGGGGAGATGGCCGTAACGCATTTGCTCCAGACGGGATTTCGTAGGATTGGTTTGGTTACGGCAAATTTGGCTGCCGTACCAGCACGAGACCGGAAGATTGGCTACAAAAGGGCCTTGCAAAAGGCAGGCATACCCTTTGATCCTACCCTTGTCGTTGAGAGTAAGGATGTTGTTGTTCATGGTTTTAGTGAGGAATGTGGGTATGAGGATACGCTTCGTTTACTTGCGCAGGCACAAGATATAGATGCCATCTTTGCCACCTCCGATGTGCAAGCATTGGGCGCTTTACGTGCTTTTCGGGAGGTGGGCTTGCGTTGCCCAGAAGACATTGCTTTAATGGGGTACGATGACGTAAAATTGGCCGCTTTCGCAGGGTTAAGTACTATCCGTCAACCCATGAATACACTGGGGAATCTGGCGGTGGAGTATTTCTTTAAACGATTAGAAGACCCGAATGCAGAGGTTACACACATTAGCTTACGGCCAGAGGTGGTAGCACGTAATACCTCTGCTAAGCTGGGATGACCCATAGTTTACGGGTAATTGACTTGTTCTTTATAGAGACTCCATTTATTTCTTGATATATTGTAAGCGCTTACACTTTGTGCATAAAATAATACGCCCTAATAGGTGGTGCTGAATCGCTCCAGTTGAGGTAAAACATGCTTTTCAAAAAAGGATTAGGATTACTGGGTTTGATGGTGCTGGTTCAATTTGCCGTAGCACAGCCGGCGCCGGCCTTGGCTGATATTGCTGGAAACGCCATTACGACCGCTCAATTTAAGACACGCTACACCGATTATCTCTTAAAAACAGGTCTCAAAGACGATCCAAGACTACGGAAGGCCATGTTAGAGACGATGGTTTCTACGGAAATGATCGTTCGTGCAGCAGAGGAGCGGGGAATCATGCAAACACCGGCCTATAAATCATGGCAAAAGCAGGTACGTCGCAAATTGAGCTTAGAGGCATATTCTACGCGGGTGATGTACCAAAATCTTGCGCCTTCGGAAGCAGAAATGCAGGAAGTTTTGCAACGGGCTTATACCACGATGAAAGCGAGCCATCTTTTTGCGCGGGACAAAGCGACTGCGGATCGTTTGTATGCGCGGCTAAAGGCGGGCGAGTCTTGGAATGCCTTAGCAAAGGAAGTTTTTGCAGATACCACCTTGGCCAACAATGGCGGATCGGTGGGGCGCTTTGAATTTGAGGAAATGGATCCGGTATTCGAACAAACGGCCTTTCGGCTTAAGACGGGAGAAATCTCGAAACCCGTTCGCACTGCGCTTGGCTATTCCATTATCCGATTGGACGAGAAGTTTACCAAGCCTATTATTACGGAGGCGGAATTTGCCAACCGCAAGGACCGTTTGGCACAATATATCCTGATCCAGAAGCGCCGTGAAGTTCGGGCGGCACATGCTGATCAACTTGAGCGGGACATAAAACCCGCTTGGAATCAGACATCTCTCAACCGTCTGGTTTTACAATTAGAAGGGGGCGATATTGATCCGGCACGCAGACAGGAATTGCACGCCTTGGCCCAACAACCGAATTGGCAGAAGCAGCCTTTAGTGAGTTTTGGCGTTTCGGGCGAGCGACGAACATGGACCGTTGCACAATTTCGATCAGAAGCCGAAGCCTATACATCGGCTAAACAACGGGCAGCCATCAAGGATAAATCGGATTTAATGCGCTTCGTCGTTGGTCTTTTGTTGCAGGACGAGATGGTACGGAGGTCAGAGAAAAAGAAGTTTCATCAACTTCCCGCCTTCATCGAGGCCGAGCGCCAAAACATGAAAGATTGGACCGTTCGTGAGGAAATGGCACGTTTAGACAAAACCATACACATTCCACAAGACTCCTTAATCGCTTATTTTGAACGAAACCGAGCGACGATGTTCTCCGATGAGAAGGTGCAGGTTACGGAAATCTTGGTTTCTACCCTCGAAGCTGCACGCCGGATAAAAGAAGACCTTACCGCCGAAAACTTTGCTGAATTGGCACAAAAATACACCGAACGACCCGGAGGGGGGGATTCGAAAGGCGATCTCGGGTACGTAACGCAAGCCGAATTGGGCGCCCTCGCCGAAGCCGTTTGGCAAAGCGAAAAAGGGAGCATCTTGGGGCCTTTGGAAGTATCGGGCAAATATGTTCTCCTCAAAGTGGGGGACAAACTGCCGCCGCTTCCGCTGAACTTTGTACAAGCCGAACCCTATGTGCGAAGGTTGTTGTGGAATACCTATAGCGAAAAGGTGATGGCGCAATACCGAACTTCATTAGAAGCGAAATATCGCCAAAAAACCAGCATAAACCCGACCTTATTGTACGATGTGTCTTTGTATAATTGACCCGTTATGTATAATTGATCTGTTATACCAATTTGGAATTAAGCATATGCTTTATCCATCAACGCTTTCACACCTTTTGGGTGTTGAAAGGTTGAAAACATGTAGCCTATAAACAGTTGGTATTATGTATAATTGATCTCTTGTGATAAACCTCATGTTGTTTCAGAAATACCAAAACCTTCTTCTTAAGGAAGCATCCGAAAATGACCTACAAAATATTGCAAAAGGTAGGTTCAAATCGAAGCCTATGCCTTTGGTAGGTTCTATGATAGAGCAAAATCCGCCACCTAATTCAGAATCCAATCACCCAAACAACGCAGCTATGATGCGATTACCCAAACGTTGGATCGGTGTTTTTTCGCTGTTCTTGTTCGGTTTTGCGCCTTTGTGGGCGCAGACTACCGGAAAGGTCACCGGAAAAGTATTCGATGCACAATTTAACTCTCCGATGCCGGGGGCAACCATCAAAATTCTGGGGACGTCCCAGGGTGCCATGACGGATGCCAATGGTGAATATGTTATTATTGGGGTAAGACCGGGTGTTTATGTTTTAGAAGTGTCTTTCGTCGGTTATGTGACCGAGAAGCGCGAGCAGATAAACGTAAACATTGGCCTTACCACAACCGCCGACTTCAAGCTCCGTGAGCAAGTTATTGCTTCCGAAAAAGAAGTTGTAATTGTAGCAGATGCCATAAAAGTACGCAAAGACGTCACAAGCTCCGAGTCTCGGGTTTCCGCCCAAACCATAGACAACATGCCCGTCCAAGAGCTGGGTCAGTTGGTTGGTGCGCAAGCGGGAGTCACCTCTAAAAATGGGTCGCTCCACATCCGAGGTGGCCGATCAAGCGAAGTGAAAGTCTTGGTGGATGGTGTTGCCGTGACGGATAGCTACGACGGTTCACAATCCGTACAAATCGAAAATGAGGGGATTCAGGAACTCCAAGTGATTTCTGGAACCTTCAATGCAGAACATGGAAATGCGATGTCGGGCGTGATCAATGTCGTTACCAAGGAAGGTGGCAACACGAAATGGGGTGGCTCCGCAGAGTGGTATTCTGGTTCTTATCTGGTGAATGGTAAAGGTGGCCAAGATTATTTGCGGGGCATTAATGCCGGAGATTATACGGTTCGTGGTGTTCAATACCGTGACGTTGACCCCTACGGCTATTTACCTAAAAACCCATTGCATTATCAAAATGCCAAATTGGCCATTGATGGTCCCATTATCAAAGACCGCGTTTCACTTTTTGCCTTGGCCCGATACTTCAAAAATGATGGGTGGTTTTATGGCGTTCGTAAATACAATATAGACGGTACAAGAGGCGATAGCGCCTTGGTTCCGATGAATAACTTCGAGCGCTTGAGTGTACAAGCAAACTTTAAAATCGCGCTGAGAAAAGGCATGTTCATCAACCTCATTGGCTTGGCCAACCAGTCCGAGTCTCGCAACGGAGATTTTGGATTGCGATGGGCGCCGGATGGTCGGGGGCGCAACCAAGACCTTGGATATGATGTGAAGGCTAAGTTTACCCATCTCGTCTCCAATAAGACCTTTTATAATATAGACGTCGGAATGTTTTTCCGGAATGCAAAAGGTGGCTTATATGATGATCCGTTTGATAAACGATACAATAACTTCATGGGCCAACCGCCCGACTCGGTGGAGGTGGTCCCCGGCGTTTGGGAAACCGTTACCCGTGGAGGTAGCCGGTTCCAACGTGGCGGAACTGACTTAGGACGCTACGACCGAGACACCCGTAGTCAAATTCTGCAAGGATCGCTGTCGAGCCAAATTTCTAAACACCACTTGGTAAAAGTAGGCTTCGAGGCCAAACAAGACATCATGAACTTGAAGGCATATGGCCTCATTCCAAAAGTTGATGCCGATGGAAACCCCATTGTACCGTTTGAGCCAGCGATACCAGATGAAACGTCTTTGGATTTCTCGTCCTTTAGTGACATTAAGCCCTTTTCGGCAAGTGCTTACATTCAGGATAAAATGGAGTACGAAGACCTGATCATTAATGCGGGATTGCGTTTTGACTACTTCGACTCCAACGGTCAGATTTTGGCAGACCCATCAGACCCGAACGTCTATGCGCCCTTCAAAAAAACCAATATCTATAAAGACACCAATAACAATGGGGTGATTGATGCCGCCGAAGAGGTGGAAAGCAACAAAAAAACCTTAGAGGAGCGTTTAGCCTATTGGTACAACGATGCTTCCCCTAAATTCCAACTTTCGCCCCGCCTCGGCGTTGCTTATCCCATTACGGAAAAAGGGGTAATCCATTTCTCTTATGGACACTTCTTGCAAATTCCTACCCTCAACCGTTTATTTGATAACTACGGCTATAAAATCCGTACAAACTCTGGTACATACGGGCCATTTGGAAATCCGGACTTAAAGGCCCAGAAAACCGTGATGTATGAGATCGGGGTTCGTCAGGGCTTTGGGGATTATGTGGTTGACGTGACCGCCTATTACCGCGACGTGCGCAACTGGGTGGCCACCTCGCCCGTGATTACCACCGAAATTCCGGGGACAACCTATGTGAACTTTGCCAACCGTGATTATGCCAATACACGGGGGATGACCCTTTCGTTTAACAAAACCTATTCCAATAACTGGGGAGCAGACCTGAGCTACACCTTCCAAGTGGTTGAAGGGTCAAATTCAAACCCGAACGACGAGTTCTTCTCGATGTTGAACAATTCGCAACCTACTATTGCATTGCTTCCGTTGGACTGGGATCAGCGCCACCGATTGGCCGGCTCAGCTTATACCAATATCGCAGGATGGGGCGCATCGGTACTCTTCAGTTTTGGCAGTGGGTTCCCCTTCACCCCAAGTTTCGGAAAAGCCTCGCTTTTTGGGGCCAATGTACAACCAGAGTTTGCACGGAACTCGCGCCGGATGCCTTCTGAATTTAGTGTGGACCTGAACCTAAATCGTGAGTTTAAATTAGGCCCAGTAAAACCAAAGTTCTTCCTTCAAGTCTTTAACTTGTTGGATCGTCGGAATGTGACAGGGGTCTATGGCGATACCGGAAAGCCGAATATCCAGCTCCAAGTACGGGATACAAGTAGCCACGATCCCGGATTTTGGATCCGACCTTTCAACTATTCCGAGCCACGCCGTGCGCACTTGGGAGTAGAATTTAAGTTTTAAGCAGATGTGCCCACAGGCAAAAAGCCTTAAGCCTCAACGAATATAAAATTATGCGATCATTTTTTCTTAAATACTTGCTCGTTCCAATCGCCCTCCTAATGGTAGGTCAGGTTCGGGCGCAAGGTGTGGTGGATCGGAACCATGTGCCCAGTAAAGAGCGCGTGGACGACCTCCAGCGCCGAAAAGACGTGGTGGACGGCAACAACCTCCGCGCAACCATTACGAACTTCCTGCAAACCGCACAGTCCGGCGAGCCAGGAGACATCTTTTATGAATGGCCAAAAAACACCAACCGCATCTACGTCGCACTTTCGCAAATGTGGGTTGGTGCGGAAGTAGCCTCGACCGATGGGAAGCCGCTCTATATTGTAGATGTGGCAAACTTCCGGAATAACCTAAACAATGGTACCAATTCTTGGAACTTCCGGCCTATCAAGGGTTATGTGAACCCCGCCGGACGTGCGTTTGGGATTGCACAATCCGATGAACCCAATTCTTGGCCCGCAACATGGCCCGATAAAGCAAACGATACCACCGACCCCGGTTGGCGCGGTAGTTGGAATGGGTTCTTTGGTAAAGACATCTTTAATGCAGACCAAGAGTTTTTCTACAAAGCCGGAGACGATCAATACGACCGCTACCCCAATTACTTCCCAGATGATACAGACCGTACTCGGAAAGGACTTGGCTTGGTGGTGGATGCCCGCGTCTTGTCTTGGAGCCAAATCCTCATCCAAGATGTGGTTTTCCTCTTACATGGCATTAAAAACGATGGTTCTAAAGACCTCAATAAAGTTGGTGTATCTATTTGGCTTGCCGACTTGGTGGGCGGGGATGCCTCCGACGATATTCCGTTCTTTGATCTTGCAGAAGACGTCGCCTTTATGACCGATGCCGACGGAATTGGAACCGAGCCATTTGGATCCGAAAAGGTGGGCGTGGCGGCAATTGCATTCCTTGAAACACCGGGCAACTCGGTGGATCGCATTGACAATGATGGCGACGGTTCTACCAACGACTGCGACATCACGACGGGCGAGTGCTCAAGCCCAATCGTGACCGAAGCCATGATTGCCACAGAAGACCCCACAAATGGGATTGATGACAATGGCAACGGCCTTGTTGATGAAAACCGTGCCCACATCGCCTTTACCGATGCACAGGCTTCGAGCCGTGGGGTGGGCTATGCAGACTTTGTGGACAACGACGGCGACGGCGAACACGATAGCCCTTTGGTTACAGAGGCTATGGTGGCGGCAAGTGCTTCCGATAAATGGTTGCGTTGGCCACCAAATCCAGAAACCGATCCGTTCTTGGCAGGAATAAACCCCCGCCCGACTCATTTGCTCATGATTGAACAAGATGACATAGGCAAAGGCTTTAAAGACGGTATTGATAACGACAACAGCGCCGGTGATCCCAAAGGCAAAATCCGGTATGGATGCGAAGAGTATCTCTCGGAAACGGGTTCTCCCTTGGTGACACAAGCCATGATTGATGCCGCCAAAAGTGACCCCTATGGCCGTTATCGTGTACCCGGATCGAATGTCATCCTTTATCAAGTAGGACAAGAAGACCTCGGAAAACCCTATGCCGACGGTAAGGACAATGACGGCGATGGTGCCATTGATGAAGGCATTGACGAAATGATTGATGAAATGATTGATGAAAGCCGTTCCGATGGCATTGACAACGACTGTGATTGGGATCCGCTCCGTGATGACACGGGCTTGGATGGCGTGCAGTTCTCCGGTGATGCTGGCGATGGTGACCGTAAGCCAACTACGGGGGCGGGTACTGCTTTTCCGGGAGAAAAAAACATTGACGTCACCGACGTCTCCGAGTCCGACCAAATCGGTTTGACCAACGTAAAAATTATTCCCGCTTTTACGTTAGACTTTAACCGCCAGTCAGACCAAGAGTTGTTCAATAAATACATGAAACCCGGGGAATTGGATACCAAAAAACCACCCCCCGGCGAGAACGACCTTGTGGTTTCGAGCGGTATCTTCCCCTTAAAAGCAGGACAAACCGAACGGTTTTCCCTCTCTATTCAAGTCGGCTCCGACCGTACCAACGTGCTTCGCAAGCGCGATAACGCATACCAAGCCTATGCCGAAGACTACCAGTTTGCGCAAGCACCAGCCGTTCCCGCACTTACCGCAGTGCCGGGTGATAAATCCGTAACCTTGTATTGGGATAGCGCCGCCGAAGAATCCATAGATCAATTCCTCTTGGGGTTAGGATTACCCGCAAAAGACTTTGAAGGTTATCGGATTTACCGTGCAACGGATCCCGCATTTTTGGATGCACTCAAAATAACGGATGGTTACGGAAACCTGAGCTACAAAAAGCCCATTGCACAATTTGACCTTAAAAACGGCGTAAATGGCTTTCATCCGGTGGACGTGAACGGCGTTAAATTCTACCTTGGCAACGACAGTGGCTTGGTTCATAAATTTGTAGATACGACGGTAGAAAATGGCATCACGTACTATTATGCCATTACCTCCTACGACTTTGGTGCGGCCACAGCCAATATCTCGCCGACTGAAGCGCCTATTCGGATTCGTCGTTTGCCAGATGGAACCATCGAGACCGCCAAAAACGTGGTTAAGATTACGCCCGGGCCTGCTGCAGCCGGATATACCGGCGCAAAATTTGCGGGAACAACACCGATTACCCTCACAAAAGGGTTAACCAGTTCTAAGATTGATTATGCCATCATAGACCCGACGGTGATTAAGGAAAACAACAAGTACCGGATTACCTTCCGCGATACCTTGATTGTTTCTCCTAACCCGAACTTGCCAGACACCTTGACCACCAAAAGCTGGTCGCTTTATGATGTGACGGCTGGTAAGTTTTTGTTACAAAAGCAAAGTGCTGGGCTTAAAACGGGAACCGAATTTCCGCTATTTGATGCCACAGGAAAGGCACTCGGCTTCCGGTTGATTTTCCAGAATGAACCCTTTGTTACCCTTAATACCGCCGATAGCTTCTGGAAAAACAGTGCAGGCGCAGCAAATAATGCGGTATTCCCGATTACTTTCGAGCCTTATGTTGGGGGAACCTTTGTACGGGGCCTCCGGAATCCGGCGGATTACCGCATCAAAATCGTAGAGCCGGGGCTGGGGCAATCCGTACAATTAAAAGTTCGCTCTAATGTTACCTTGCCCGCCAGAAAAACCAACTTCCAAGTATTCCGACTTGAGCCAGACGGTAATGGGGGTGTTAAAGAAGTTCCGATTGAATATGCGTTCTGGGATTTGACCGGGCCTGAAGCCGGAAATACTGCCGTTCCGGGTATCTTTAGCAATGACACCCAGTTTGGTGAATCCGACTTTATCATTTTCTATGAATCCAAAGTGGGCGATACCTCCGGACAGAAGATCATCACGTGGCGTGTTGGGCTAAACTTCACCTTGAAAGACCGAAAAAATCCGGCAACGGGTGATAACATTACGCTCTCTCTACGGAAGCCACTCTTGTCCTCGGATGAATTTGAGTTCACCACCGAGGCCGCGAAGATTGATACCGAGAAAGCCAAAAACGCTTTAGAAAACGTGAAAGTGGTGCCAAACCCATATGTGGCCACCAACCGATTTGAACCACTCAACCCATTCTCGACTGGGCGTGGGCCTCGTGTGATTAAATTCATGAACCTGCCGACAAATTGCACGATCCGAATCTATACCGTTAGTGGGCGCTTGGTCAAAACCTTGAACCGAGACTATGGCGCAAATATCACCTCGCGTGATCTCTTAGACGGCTCCTTGGATTGGGATGTCCAGAGTGAGGATGGACTTTCGGTGGCCTATGGCATCTATGTCTATCATGTAGAAGCACCCGGTCTTGGGGAAACCACCGGCACTTTTGCCATCATTAAGTAACCGCAGGAGGAAACCAACATGAAAAACCAACTTTTCAAACATGGTCTTGCGGTTTGCCTAATGCTGGTAGTTGCAACGACCGCACGGGCACAGGATTCCCGAAACGTAACCAATCGGGGTACTACCGCTGCCGAATTTCTTTCCATCCCTGTTGGCGCTCGTGCTACCGGTATGGGAAATGCTGTAACCGCACAGGTGGACGACCAGTCCGCCATTTATTGGAACCCCGCTGGCCTGACGAGTTTGGATAAGCCGGGGCTGAGCTTCGAGACCGCCAAATGGATCAACCAAATTAGTTTTAACTATGGTGCTTTTAGTACGCCTTTGGCGGGAGGGACACTGGGTGTTGGGCTTACCTCCATCCGTACACCGGAAATGGAGGTCGTTACCGTCGAGGAGCAAGATGGAACGGGCGAAACCTTTAATGCCGCTTCCTATGCCCTCTCGTTGTCGTATGGGCGAAAACTGACCGACCGGTTCTCCATTGGGGGAACGGCAAAATTGGTCTCGGAACGCATCTGGCACTCAAGTGCAAACGGGGTGGCGATAGACATCGGAACCTTGTTTGTGACGCCATTCCGTGGGATTCGCCTCGGCGCGACCATCACCAATTTTGGGACGAAATTGCAAATGGGGGGCGATGACTTGCTGATCACCACCGACATAGACCAAAACGCAGAAGGCAACAACGAAAGCCAACGGGGTTTCTTGAGAACCGATAAATTCGGGATGCCTCTTATGATGCGCATTGGTCTTGCGGGCGAAGTGATGAAAACCAAGCAAACCCGCATAACCTTGGCGGTGGATGCCCTTAGCCCGAACAACTCGGAGCAATTTCTGAATGTGGGCGCCGAGGTGGGGCTTCTGGGGGATCTGGTGGTCTTGCGCGGTGGTTACAACGAGCTGCTGATGAAAGACAGTGTACGCGGCCTAAGTGCAGGCGCTGGTATCCGGTACCGCTTTGGGGGCGTAAACCTCGGTGTGGATTATGCCTACGAGTCCCAAAAGTACTTCAATGCCATTAACCGGCTTACAGTCTCGATGAAGCTCTGAGGTTTTAATGACAATTCTATAAAGGTGGGGTATAGTTTTGGACTTATGCCCCACCTTTATTCTGTAGTCAAATGTATGTGATTCTTTTCAGGGTTTTAATTACATTGGATTGAGTGCTTTAATGCCGAATAGCTTTTGTGTTAATCCTTATTTTAAGCACGAAAAAAACTATTAGTCATTTGAGTGAGTGAGTATTAGATTTTGTATTACAATAAACTATGGAGGCTTTATGTCATACTTGTACTTAACTCGATTTCGTAAGGAATTGAAAGCGTTAATCGGTTTGTTTGGTTTCTCAGTATTTGCTTTCTTGAGTAGCTGTGATTCATTAGACCAGAAAAATGAGTTGGGTACTAATAGTATAGAATTCTCAAAGAAGAGAAACAGTAATAATCTAAAGGCATTGTCAGTAGAAGGAGAATTTATCTTGCAAATATCACCCCCGAAGAATGTTACAATTTGGGTTGAGTCTAGAGATTCAAATCTTTTGAAAAAATATATATTCGAGAATGTATCAACAATCAGAGGGGATTCAGAGGATGATAACAATACTAGTCCTTGGGAGGACTTTGAATTTCCTCCGTCCTCAACGATTTTTGTTAAAATAGATCAAAAGTGTTTTAGTGCATTCTACACACATCATGGTGGTGGTAATGATATTATAGTTAGTTATAATGGTGATTTATTTAATGTACAGAGTATTGCATCTCAGTGGGGAGAGGTTGATTATTCTCCTACTTGCCCCATTGATGATCCTATTTTAGAAATTGATGTAGTTAATGGAAATCAGAAAGTAGGTGGTAAAAAGTTTTGGGCATATGCACAAGCCGAGCAAGTAGAACTCGAAGGTGAGTCTAACTGGAATACTTATATAAGTACTCAGTCTAATCTTGTTGGTGTTTCAGTTTATGTACCAAGACAAGATACACCAAGACAAGATACAGAAACAGAAACACGAGACTGGAATAGTTATTTTAATAAAACTGATGGGTATCGCATAACCACATGCGGTGCTTTAAATTCTGTTCTTTTAATTCTTTTTGATTCAGATATCAAACTAAGATACGATGTTAGCACAAGGCTCTTTTCAGTTGTTAATATAAGAAGTGGAGGCGGCTATGTACAGTTAGATACTGACAGCACAAATAGACCCGAATGTAGTAGTCCTTTACAGTAACGATTTTTGTTATAATGGGGTTATTCTCGATAGATTTGTGAAAGCAAGTATCAAAGGGTTTGGGTTCGTTAAGAAAAGTCTGAAGAAAGAAAAGCCCTAAATAGATGAAAACGATCTGATCAGTTCGCAATTATGATCATGGTTAGCTAGTAATAATCATTAAACCATTAAAGGAGGTTATTTATGAAAAATATGTTCTTATCTCTATTTGTTGTACTCTGTCTTTCTGGTTTTTATATTAGAGAAGGAGTCTTTATAGATGTTGCTGCATTTGATGGGGCATACATTTCTTCTGAGCATATATTCACAGAAGAGGATGTAGGAGGTACATGTGCAGGAGGCCCATGTATTATGAGTCTGTCAGCCCAGATGAATGACCCATTAAATCACAACTCTGGTGGACTATCAGTAACGATAGAGAAATATAACTCAAGTAATGAGTTGTTAAGCACTGATACCTTGTGGTTCTGGCTTGGTGCTTGTGGTACATTTGCTTCCTTAACAAACTACCCACTCTATGCAAATGAAGGCGAAAGGTATGTCATAAAACTTGATAAGGCCTACCTTCTTGCAACGAGTAATTCTTCAGCTTATAATGGTGTTGTGTTGGGAGCAGTACTTAGTCAACAATAATAGGTATATTACTTAGTTACTAGAAAAGGTGATTTCTAAATAATACAAAGCATCATTGTTTTCAAATGTTGCTTTGTATTTTTTTTACTTGCACTTTCTCAAAAAAAGCCTTAATCTTGTATGTTGTAAGCGTGTAAACGCTTTCGCAAGTTCTTTTGAAACCCCAATTCTCAATCATCAAACATAGGAAGTAAAAATGAAAAAACTTCTACTCATGCTGGTGATGGGTGCTTTCCTGATGCCATTGGCTGCCCAAGCGCAGAACCCATGGACACAGGCAGGTGCCTTTCCTTCAGCAGATTTTGCCTCTAAGACCAATCCAAAAGCAAACTGGGATGGTCATGGAGTTGCCGTAGATCCGGATGGCAAGATATGGTATCAACCATTCTATTATCCAGATAGTGTCAATGTTAACTGGTCTGCAAAAAGACAACGAGTATCCGTCATTTATATTTTTAATCCTGATGGAAGCCAAGCGTCCTTTTCGCCTCTGAAGATACTTCAGTTCAAAGATGGTAAAAGAGATACGCTTGGTGGATATACCACCAAAAATGCTACAGGTGCAAAAATATGGGACACTAAAACTGGTAGAGGTCTTAGAGCTGGGCCAGATGGTAATATTGTGGCAGGCTTTTTTACATATCTATACAAAATTGACTATAAGACAGGTGAAGGACTGGCATCAGTTAATACATTTGCAGATAACTTAGAAGCGCGAGGAGTTACTGCCCCAGCAATAGACCAGAACGGTAATGTGTATATTACATCTGTGTGGCCTAATACCAGTGCATCTAAGGTGTTGATTTACGATAAAGATTTGAAAAGCCCTCAAGTCGCTGTCACCACTACAAGAGGATTTTCAAGGACTATGGCGGTCTCTCCAGATGGCAATACCATCTATTTTGCTGGCTACGATAATAACGCGGTCACAATTTACAAAAGAAAGGATGAGTTCACGCTCCCCTATGATTCTACGGGACAAGTACTCGCTGGAATGGCCGTAGAATCAATTGCATTTCACCCTAAAACGGGTCATTTGTGGGTGTCGGCAGGTAGTGAGCTGAACAAACCCAACTTACATAAAACTGCTAAATCAAATTGGAAGAAACAAACCTTCTATTCTTTTGATGTAACGAAACTTACGCCAACAGACTTGACGGATGCAGAAACGCCATTGGAAAGTTTTACATGGCAACCGAGTGTACCTGCGGATACGCTTGGCCGTCCACGTGGCCTCGCCTTCTCTCCTGATGGTAAAACCGCGTATGCAGTTCAATTTAGTCAAGCTTGGCCCTCTCTTCAAAAATTCACGGCTCCAGCGCCATCTACAGGTCGTATGATTACGTTGATGGTGAACATGGCATCCACCCGCGACACCGTGGGCGTAAAGCGGATGATTCAAGTTCGTGGGGATAATGGCGGCGCATTGCCAGACGGCAACAACATTACTTGGGACAATGCAACCACCCTCAAGCCCGTAAACGTAGGTGGGGACTACTGGAAAATCCAATTTAAGGCCAATCCAGAAAAAGACCTCAAATACAAATTCTGGGGTGCTGGCGATGGCCTTGGCGATGGCTGGGAAAATGGTGGTGACCACGTTGTTGCAGCGGGTACAAGTGATGTGGATCGAGGTGTGCACTTCTTTAACCGTACAGGCGGCGATAAAGCCTATGACTGGAAGCCATTCCGTCAGGTGGGTACAGACTCCGTGGCAGTACTCTATCGTGTATATATGAACACCAAAGAAGCCGGAACCAATGGCTACGACCGCGCGAAGAATCCCGTTGTAGGTGTTCGTGGTGATGGTGCGCCCGGTGGCGTTGTGGATTGGGGAAGCACCAAAGTGAAGCTCAAACCAGAAAGTAGCAACCAAAGTGACGTTGGATATCATATCTACTCTGGTATCGGGGTATATCACAAATCGCAAATTGGTAAAGAACAGTGCTTTAAGTACTTCGTAGAGCCAAGTGGCTGGGATGGAACAGGCGGAAAAGGTGGCTGCTCTGCCGATAAAGACAACCGTACCTTCAAGATTCCTACTAAAGACTCTACCCTCCATTGGGTAAAATTCCAAAACGGAACCGATGCACCAAATGCAACCAAAGACAAGCACAGTGTGGAATTTTCGGTAGATCTCGCACCCTTGGAAGCTATCGGAATCTTTGACCGCACCCGTGGGGACTCCCTCCAAGTCCGTGGCGACTTTAACGGCTGGGGCTGCTCCAAGAGCAACTTCGATCGCTGCTTGTTAGACAAAGTACCGGGAGGTGCGATCTATGAACTCCCTGCACTTTTGGAAAACTTTGCGGGTACCGAGATGAACTATAAGTACTACTTAGACTTCAACAATAGCGAGTTTGAGAAAAAATTTGCTTGGACACCTAATGGCTGGGAAGAGCCACTTTCCACCACAGGTTCAAACCGTAAATTCGTATTTGCTGCCGGAACCGCTACCCAAACTTTGGAACGTGCACGCTTTAATGACATTCAGTCCAAAAACATCATTCCGAATGGAACGACGGTAAATGTGAAGTTTATGGTGGACATGAAGCCTGCATTGACCGCTGACCGGACGTTCAATCCTGCTTCCGACTCGGTGTATGTTGACCTGACCGGTGACCCCATCTGGGCATTAACCCAAGGATTCCCAGTACAAAAAGGCACCGATGGCAAACCAAATGGTAATGCTGCTTTCAACTACAAGCTCTTCCTAACGGATGCCAATAACGATATGGTTTATGAAGGCACCATTCCTGTGAAAGGGCCTGTTTATGGCACGCTCCAATATAAGTATGCTTTTGGTACCAAGGCTTCTGGAACGTATGTTGAAGAAGGTGGCACAACGGCGGGTATTGGTCGTCGTCGTACCCGTTATATCCAATGTAACTGGACCACCAAAGGCACTTGTGCTTCTTGGCCAGCAAATTTCGCCTTGGCTGCGGAAACCTTCCAAGCGAAAGGAAACTTGCCCTATGAGCAAAACGTGGTGGCGGTAGAACCCGTTGAGTCTTCGCAACTGCCAACCGCATTTACGCTTTCTCAAAACTACCCGAACCCATTCAATCCTTCTACGAGCTTTGAATATACCTTGGCCAAAGACAGCCATGTTAAGGTTCAAGTATTTGACCTAACGGGTCGTTTGATTCAAACCTTGGTGGATGGCTTCCAAACACAAAACACCTATCGCGTATCGTTTGATGCCAGCACACTTGCTTCCGGTACATACCTGTATCGCATGCAAGTTGGTAACAACATCATTACCCGCAAGATGACGTTTGTGAAGTAAGACGGAAAAAGCCTAATCGCTTAGGGGTTGTGCCATTAGGTGCAACCCCTTTGTTGTAGAGGGACAAAAAAACAAGCCCCGTAGGGGTTGCATTTTCGTAGAAACCCGTCATCAAACGTACCACCCAGCCCCGTAGGGGTGATATCTTCATAGAAAGCCGCGTTCTTTGTGCGCGACCCAGCCCCATCGAGGTGACATCTTCATAGAAAGCCGCGTTCTTTGCGCGCGATCCAGCCCCATCGGGGAGGCATCTTCCTACGACGAAGTGTTGTGGGCTGTGCATAGCCGAAGATGTTTGCTACGCAAGTACCTACATGGATAAATATCAGGCATAGAAAGGGCGGTGTTCAAATTGCTGTGAGTTTAACGTATCTTGCCAATATCAAAAACGCCTTCAAGGCAAAGAACGAACAGCTAATACCCATTAGGGAAAACGGCTGTTTAAAAGTTGATCATTCTAAACCTATTAAGTGTTTGATCATCAGCCTTTCAACACCCAAAAGGTGTGAAAGTGTTCAGAGAAAACAGTCATTTAATTCCTAATTGGTATAACATATAATTAGCAACAATAGACGCTCCATGCACCATCAACCTTTACACAACAACTGGATCCTTCAAGAAGCGGGGACAAATGAGACCATTCCTGCGAAGGTTCCGGGAACGGTTCATACAGATTTATTGTCGAATGGTCAAATTCCCGACCCGTTTTACCGAGACAACGAAAAAAAAATACAGTGGATATCCGAAAAAAGTTGGTTATACAGCACGCAGTTTGATGCCGAAGAAGCCATTTTTGGGTCAAAAAATATTGAATTGGTATTTGAGGGTTTAGACACTTTCGCTACGGTAGTCTTAAATGGTTCCGTACTTGGCCGGACGCAAAACCAGCATCGAACCCATATTTTTGACATAAAGCCCCATTTGGTTGCTACAGGAAATCGCCTTGAAGTCCGTTTTGATTCAGTGCTGCCCTACATACGGCGCAAAACGGCGGAAAAAAAGTTGCCGGAATGGAAAGGCCCTCCCGAAGAGGCTGGCCGTGCTTACGTCCGGAAAATGAGTGCAAATTTTGGTTGGGACTGGGGGCCGATTTTTACCACGGCTGGCATTTGGCGTAATGCCTCGATCCGTGCTTATGAAAACCGGATTTCCGATGTGCAGATTCTTCAGCACCACCGGTCGGGTAATGTAGCATTAGACATTACCACAGAATTGGCCCAAGGGTCAGGTGAAGTTCGGGTAGAAATTTTATTTGGGGGTCAAGTTATTGCAGGAGCAGTTGCCGAACGCCATCAAAATATGGCAGAGGCACGTTTGATCCTTGAAAATCCGTCTTTATGGTGGCCAAATGGCCTTGGAGAACAACCGCTCTACACGATACGGTTAACCTTAACAGACACGGAAGAGGAGGTTTGGGAGAGAAAAATTGGTCTTAGAACCCTACGCTTGCAACGGAAACGCGACCAATGGGGAGAATCGTTTTATTTTGAAGCGAATGGAGTTCCTTTCTTTGCAAAAGGGGCGAATTGGATCCCCGGTGATGCACTCTATACGCGCTTCGACCGCTATCAAGACATCCTGCAATCTGCCGCTGATGCGCACATGAACATGATTCGTGTTTGGGGTGGCGGCATTTATGAAGAAGAAGAGTTCTATGACCTCTGCGATGCCTTGGGGCTATGTGTTTGGCAAGATTTTATGTTCGCTTGTGCCAATTATCCGGGACGAGATCCTGATTTTCTTGAAAACGTTCGGAAGGAAGCCGAAGATAACGTGCGACGGATTCGGCATCGGGCGTGTTTGGCGCTTTGGTGTGGCAATAATGAGCTGGAGGCGGGCTTGGTTGGCAAAGTTGCGACGGCTTGGAATGGTGTCTGGGAGGATTATGACCCCATCTTTAACAAGGTCTTGCCCGCTGTGGTTGGGCAATTAGACCCGCAACGGCAATATTGGCCATGTAGCCCGCATAATCCCTTAGACCGTTCTACGCATAATTTTCCCGGGGCTGGGGATGCCCATTTATGGACGGTTTGGCACAAAAAAGAACCTTTCGAGTGGTATCGCACCTCCTTCCACCGCTTTGTATCCGAGTTTGGATTCCAGTCTTTTCCAGAACCCAAGTATGTTCGGACGTTTACCGCGCCGGAAGACCGCCGTTTGGACTCGGAAGTGATGTTGGTGCATCAGCGGAGTTTTGTCAATAAGGTTAGTGGGAACTTTACGATTTTAGAATATGCCGATTCGTGGTTCCGGAAAGCGAAAGACTTTGAGGCAACTTTGTGGCAAAGCCAACTTTTACAAGCACTTGCGATGCAATACGCCGTAGAACATTGGCGGAGGAATATGCCGCGTTGTATGGGGGCATTGTACTGGCAACTGAATGATTGTTGGCCCGTGGCAAGTTGGGCTTCATTGGATTTTGAAGGCCGTTGGAAGGCCCTACATTATGCCGCCAAACGCTTCTTTGCGCCTGTTCTGGTGTCTGGGGTAGAGGACGTACAACGGAAAACCGTTGAGATTCATCTGACAAGCGACCTTGGAGCGCCGCAGGAAATGGTTGTGGTGTGGTCGGTTTTTTTGGCAAATGGGAAACGATTGGCAAAAGGCAACATCTCCAGAAAAGTCCCCGAAAGAACATCACTTTTGTTGGAGACTTTGGACGTGTCTGCCTATGTTCAAAACGAAGGGGCAGAAAATATCTTGGTACATCTATCCGCGCACGTAAGCGGGAGCGTGGTTTCCGAAAATGTGATTACACTCCAAAAACCCAAGGATTTAAGACTTGGTTGGACTGAAATTGCCGTAGAAACCGAAGAAATGGCGGATAAACTGCATGTGACGCTACGGGCAGAAAAACCGATCATGTGGGTTTGGCTTGCACATGAGAAGGCGGAATTTAGGGCAAATGACAACTTTTTTTCGCTCATGCCCGCCCAACCAAGAACGTTGATTTTGCAACCAAAAGCCGGAAATACCGTTGCTGACCTCCGCGAAGGCTTGAGGGTGATGCAAGTCTCGGATTTGGAAAACAGATCAGCCTAACCCCTTAAGATGATTGGATGCAAACCCCTATTTCTATTAATCGAACCAGAGATCCCAATATCCTTGATCGTTGTGCGCATTGGATGGCCAAATCGGAACCTTGGATAACATTACAGCGAAGTGAAACGGACTGTAAAGCGTCTATGAGAGGTGATTACAAGGAAGTTTATATTGCCTCCATCCAAAGTGCGTTGATGGGCTTTGTAGTGCTCCAAATGGCAGGTACATTTAAAGGCTACATCCAATCCATTTTTGTGGTTCCAGAAGCAAGGCGCCTCGGGATTGGTGGGGTACTCTTGAACTATGCCGAAAACCGCATTTTCGAGGCGTCGCCCAATGTCTTTTTATGCGTCTCGTCGTTCAATGAGCAGGCGCAGAAACTTTATAAGTCGCGGGGGTACACACAAGTGGGGCTTTTAACGGACTTCTTGATAGAAGGTGCAGACGAAATCCTCATGCGGAAAACCATCGCTTCTTGGCATGGTTATACAGTCAATAAAAACAATGATTTGGATATCGAAATCTCTCTTTGACGTAGCTTATGAGTAAAGATAAACGCGCCCTAAACCGAGTTTTTCGCTGGTTACAATACCACGAATGGTGGCTTCTGGGCGGGATGGCGGTACTTGCCTTTGTCCTTGGTATTCTGGGCTACCGGCAATACTACCACATTAACCCGCAAGTTGATGGCTGGACGTGGTGGGATATTTTCTATAAGGTAGGACGGTTTTTTGTGATTGAGGGGGACGAACCGGCAGGGCCAAATGTACCTTGGGCATTGCAGATTTCAAGGTTTTTAGCCCCCATCCCGCCTGTATTTGCAGCAGCAAAGGCTATTTTCTCCGTTTTCAAAGATGAGATTCGCAGTCTTAGGGTGCATTTTTATCAAGACCATGTGGTTTTTATGGGCTTAGGTTCTCGTGGCGGTCCGTTGGCCAAAGAGTTCTTGGAAGCTGGGGAAAAAGTGGTTTTTGTTAAACCCGCCTTAACCGAAGAAGAAGACGGATGGTTGTACAAACTGGGTGGTATTGGGGTAGAAGGGGATGGCAAAGACCGCTATGTCTTAAAAAGAGTGGGCGCCGAAAGGGCTAAACATATTATTTTATTGGACGATAACGATCAAGTCAATCTGGAAAATGCCGTCCTCCTACGCGAATACATCAATGATCCTGTGCATAAAGAAAAGGAACCTGTACGGGTATTTATCCATTTGTATAACGACCGCTTAGGCCACATTTTCCGTCGTCATCCCATATTTACAGATACTCAAGACCGCTTCGAAGGTACATTGTTTAATATCTATGAAGCCAGTGCGCGAACGCTGTTGCAGGTTTGTCCTCCCGAAATGGTGGTCTATGAACCGGAAAATGCAAACACAAGTTTGGAAAACCATCCACCAGTACACATTCTCCTCATGGGTTTGGGGCAAATGGGCAAAAATCTTTTACATCAATTAATCCTGACCGGACATTATCCGCACCAAGAAAAGCTCTTTGTTACGGTTGTAGATCATAAAGCGACCGAAAAAGTGCGCGTTTTTGCAGCCAATTTCCCTGAATTGATGTGCCTATTGTCTTTAAAACCCTTAGATATGGATGTTACTGCACTGCATGATGAGGCCCTCGAACTACTGAAAGGAAGTCCCGCTTATACCGCGTTGTACCTGTGTTTGGGACAAGAAACCCTTGGCGCAGAAGTCGCTTTGTTTTTACGACAACGCCTCGAAGGCTTATCGCCCGAAACCCCTGTGGTTACCGTCTTTCCGCAGAAGGTTTCTATCTCGGACCTGTTGTCCGAAAGCCGCTTGTTTCAGGCAAAAAACCGCATGTACGTTTTTCCGGCAGTCGAGAAAGGTTGCACCGTAGAAGTGGTTGTCCAGCAAAAATTGGATGTTTTGGCGAAAGCCATCCACGAAGCCTACTTAGAGGAAGCAAAACGGGATGGATACTACAACAAGGATTCACCCTCGCATCAACCTTGGAGGGCTTTACAAGAGGATTTTCGGGATGCGAACCGCCATCAGGCCGATCATATTCGGGTGAAGTTGGCCGCTATGGGCTGTATGATGCAACAACAAAACGGGCCATTACCAAAAGTAGATTGGAATGGTTTACTCAATAGCCATCCGGAGATGTTGGAGAAATTGGCACAAGCTGAACACCGCCGTTGGATGGCCTCGCGCTGGCTTTCGGGGTGGCGATATGCCGAAAAAACCAATCGCGATGACTTGCTCCACGAAAATTTAGTCCCTTGGGACAAATTGTCGGAACATGTGAAATCACTCGATGCCGATACCGTGCGGAATATTCCTAAACTCTTGGAAAAAGTGGGCTTGGAAGTCTGTTATAAACCACCAACAAGCAAAGATGCCATCTAAAACAAATCATCATTACCAGTATTGGGCCTTCATAAGTTATAGCCACCGAGACACCAAGTGGGCCGAGTGGTTGCACCATGCTTTAGAGCACTTTACCATTCCCGCTTCCTTGCGGGGCAATTTTGCACGTAAAGATGGCACATTGCCCAAACGTTTGTTTCCCATTTTTCGGGACAAAGACGAATTGCCTACATCCGCCGATTTAGGGGAGCGGCTAAATACGGCCCTCGAAAATTCGGCCTATTTGGTGGTGATTTGCTCGCCCAATTCGGCACGCTCACAATGGGTTGATGCAGAAATACGTCATTTTAAAAAAATAGGACGGGCAGTCTATATTTTGCCCATCATTGTGGCGGGCGAGCCTTATGCCTCCGATGCACGCAGTGGCTTTGATCCGGCGCAAGAGTGCTTCCCGCCTGCATTACGGTTTCAGGTAGATGCTGATGGCAACCTGACCGATATTCCCGCCGAACCCATCGCAGCCGATGTACGACCGGGTAAAGATGCCAAGCAAGATGCCTTACTCCGGTTAGCTGCTGGATTGCTCGGAACGGGGTATGACACCCTAAAACAGCGAGATGCAAAACGGCGGCAACGGCGCTTAGTGGGTGCTCTTGCACTAACCTTGGCTGTTTTGGCTGTGATGATCGCACAACTGTTTCAGCTGAAAACTGAAAAACGCCATACCGAAGTTGCAAGACAAGAGGCCGTATTCCAGAAAAACTTTGCAATGGCTGCGCAAAAAGATGCCATTCATGAGAAAAATGAGGCTCTCCGACAAAAATCACGTGCCGACTCGCTGCTTGCCGTCGCTACCGATGCCCTTGCCAAAATCGAAGAACAAAATGAGGAGTTAGGCCGAAAAAATACCGAACTCTCCGGCCTTGTGGCTGCATTAGAAATCGAGAAAGAGCAAACATTGGCTGCTAAAAAGAACGTAGAGATTCAACGCGATCTCGCACAGCAGGCCTCCAACAGAGCGGAGAACGAGCGTCAGCGGGCAGAACAAGAAAAACAAATGGCCATCTCCGCACAAGCACAACTCCTCTTCCGGCGTGGATTAACCGCCATCAAAGAAAATGCAGAACCCGAAGCCATGGCCGCTCTGGCGAAGGCTGTTCAACTTAAACCGGATTTGTATGGAGCACAATTTTCCTTGTTACAACTATTGGATAGGCAAAATTCGCCTTTCCCAATTCATTCCTTTCGGGACTCGCTAAGCATTAGCGGGCTTCTCGTCCCCACGCCCGATCGTAGTGGTTTTGTGACTGGAAATATCAGTGGTTTTAGGAAGTGGGGTTTTGAACCTAATCCCCAAAATGGGCGCTATTTCCCAACAAATGGGCTAATTATAACGGCTTGCCGTCCTGATGGCCATGATCAATTGCTCACCTTATTGGTAGAAGTAGCGCCAAACGGAGTACGCCGTCTCCAATATCAAGCGTGGGATATGGCTACCATGAAGCCCGTTAAATCGTCAACGGTACTCACAACAACCGTACTAAGACTCTCCCAGACAGAAACTTGTAGTGATTTGCTTTTGCAGACACAACCAGATACCTTTTTCATGTTGGCGAAAGACCTACAGACTTGGCGGCAAGCAACTATCAGTGGCGTTCTCTTGTCCACCTATTCCATGAAAGCGGAAAAAGCGGCCTTCTTGCAGCGGGATAGTTCGCTGGTGTATTGGGAGGCTACTGCCGGGAAGCCCGTCGGGGAGTCGTTTCGTATCAAGGGGCGCGTGCGTGCCATTCGGTTAAGCCAAGATGGAAAATGGTTGGCTTCTATCCATAACAATGAATCCCAGATTTACCTACGACCCTTTGGTGCGGCGAACGTTACACACCGTATTCCAATGGGTTCAGTACCACTGGGGGTTGGGTTTTCGGAAGATGGGAAGTTTATGTATGCATATGGTGCGGATAGCAGGCTTTTGTTGTGGGATGTGAAGAATGAAAGCGTTGCGTGCATGACCGATAAAATTGCCCCAATTATAAGCATCCGGTTCTATCCTGCCGAAAAAATGTTTTCAATGGTTGTTAGCAAATCTGGTCACCAGACGTTTAGTACAGAGACGTGCCGCCCAAAGGGGAGGTCAGTTCAAAGCGAAGCCTTGATGTTGTCCAGCCTTATGTCACCCAGAATGGATAAGGTTGCTACATTCAGTAATGATGGGGAAATGCAAGTATGGCAAAATAGCAATACCCTACACCACCTAACAAGTGTCCCAATTTCGGACAAGAATGTGCTCAATGCATCTTTATCCCCTGACGGAACAACCTTGTTCACCCAAAATGAGGCACAAAGGCTACAAGCTTGGGATATGGTAAGTAAAACGCCAATTCCTTTAAATTTTCTCCCGAAACAAAATGTGCAGCAGGAGCGCATTTTGCGGGATGGGTACATCCTTTCGACCCTGATGGATAGTACGGCAACGCTATGGCATGTCGAAAACGGCCAACCTTTAAAAAGAAACATCCCGAAGCATGTCCCGGGAACCCTCCAGATCAATAGGGGAGATAAAATACTGTCTTATTTAGGCTTGGACACACTTCGGGTTTTTCACTTAGATCGTCCTGAAGAACTACCCCTTGTTTCTGTACCCCGTCAAAAACTGTTGGACTACGACTCGTCTAAGGACAATAAATGGTTCGTTGCGAGTTTGTTAGACTCAACCGTAAGCATCTGGAACACCTATCGCCCAATGGATGCTCCAAAAACCATCAAGCTAAAATCACCAACATCACGGGTTTATACAGACCCCACCTCAAGATTTGCGCTTCTTGGGGATACGAATGGAAATAATTGGGTCGCGGGCCTCGGAAAAGCCACCCTTTTGCCGGTAAACCTTAAAAACCGCGCTATGGCTTTCCAGATGACCTTCTCGCCGGATGGAGAAAAGGTTGCTATTTATTCCGTAGATGCAACCATTCGGATTTTTAGTTTGAGCACAGGCCAACCATTGACCGATTATATACAGCTCGATTCGGGTCTGAATGGCTTTATCTTTTCATCAGATGGCAAGGCCGTCTTGATAAGAGGTGGTGATAATGTGATCCGATATTTGGATGTGGAAAGTGGTTTATGGTTGGGTAAGTCATTGGAATTACAAAACTTACAAGCAATGTCTTTTCATGAGAAGCACAATAAGGTCGTGATTTCCATAAAAGGGGAAGGTGTTTTTATGATGCCGATCTCGGATATTCCAGAGACAATCCCATCAGAAGTACGCCGCCTATCCGAACTTGTGGCTGGTTTGGAAATAGATGCGGTCGGACAAACAAAACCCATTACAAACCGGAACGAAGCCTTAGAGGCGCTACGGAACGAATTTCTTTTGCGCCCAAACAATGATCCTGTGAAAATGAAATACCATTGGTTTTGGCAAGAATAAAGTCTTTTTGGGGAACACACAAACAGGGTGGGCGTGTACGGATGCCCTAATTTCGGCCCTAAACAACGGCATGCGTAGGTTAAGGGCTTTGTTATAAATAAATGATTTGATGACAATAGCAATTTGGAGCGAGCCTTCTGGGGATTGGTTAGCCTCTGCCTATGACTTTTTGGGGCATCGCGTTTTACGCGTACCGTCTTATGCCACCCATGAGGCATTGATACGCGGGACGGTGGAGGTAGCACTCCTCCCAACCCTAACGGTACTGAGGGATCCCGACCTTTACACGGTCTCGCTACAAGTGGGTTTGGTTGCAGGTGCATACCCCTTTATGCAATTCTTGGTGCGGGATGGTTTAGACAAAATCAAACGAGTCGCTTTTGATCCCCATTATGCGCAAGAAGTGCTTATGGCGCGTATTCTTCTTGCAGAACACTACCAGACAAAGGCCAAATTTTTGCCGCTCGCAGATGATAACCTTACAGATGTTATCGAAAAATCGGATACAGTATTGTGGCCAAACAATGGGGATGCTCCAAACGCAAACTTTAGCTTGGACTTGGGGCAAGAATGGATGGACCTGACCGCTTATCCCACCGTCTGGGGCATGATGGCCATGAGAAAAGACACCATGGACGATGAAAAATCGGAGGCATTGGCTGCTATTTTAGATCGTCCCATGCCATTGATCAAACCCCAGAACGAGGTACAAGAAGACTTTTGGCAGACCCATTTTTCGGCTCGGATAGATGATTTTGCCTTAGCTGGACTAACGGCCACCATCGAAACGTTTTTTCATCATGGCGTTCTGGAGGAGTTGCCGAACGTGCCTTTCTATCAAACCTTACTAGAACAAGCCGAATCTACTACGGAAGACGAAGAAGAAGAGTAATATATCTAACATAAGTAAAAGTAAACGTTTATGGCAAAGCAAATACAGCCCGATAAAACCATCATGACCAACCGGCGGGCAAGGCACGAGTACCACATCGAGGACGAATATGAAGCCGGAATTGTCTTAACCGGAACCGAGGTCAAGTCCATCCGAGACGGTAAAATCAATCTTCAAGATGCGTTCTGCGAAATTCGATCGGATGGCGCCTACCTCATCGGCGCGCATATCTCGCCTTATACACACGGTGGCCAATATTTTAACCATGAACCTGTTCGTGGACGGCGGCTCTTGCTCCATAGCCGTGAAATCAAAAAAATGGCCCGCGCAAAAGATCAAAAAGGTTATACCTTGGTTCCTCTTGCGGTTTACTTAAAAAATAAACGTGTTAAAATAGCGGTTGGTGTTGCAAAAGGAAAAAAACTCTATGACAAACGCGAAACCATTGCCGAGCGCGATTCCGAACGAGAATTAGACCGAATCCGGAAAAACACTCGCCGTAATGATGAGGATTAAGGGAAAGGACAACAATCCGTATAAATCAAGTTGTATTTGACTATAATTGTGCAACTCGATGACTGAACGGGCGTAACTGCAAGGTGAACCGTAAACACAAAGGAAATCTATTTTGTATCTTTCCATTTGGTGATGGTGTAACCTAAACTTAAAAAAGATGAAACGTTTGTTCGTGATGAAACGTTTGTTCGTTCTGATGCCACTCGTGTTGTTGGGTGGGATTTTATTAAGTGGTTGTATGCCCAACACAGGTGTTTTCACCGATGCACAGCCGGCAAATTTCCTGCATGGGGTATGGCACGGATGGATCGCACCGATTTCGCTGATTTTCAGCATTTTTAGCGACCCAAGTATCCGAATTTACGAGGTTCAAAACATTGGATTCTGGTACGACCTCGGATTTTATATGGCCATCATCAGCGGCTTTGGCGGGTTGTCGTTCTTCCGGAAGAAAAAAGAAACGTAACCAACCTAATAATGCCACAATTTCCTCCTTTAGAAACACAGTTAGCCCAAATTAAACGGGGTGCTGAAGAAATTATTCCCGAAGCGGACTTGGTGAAAAAGCTGAAACGTTCGCTTGAAACCGGAAAGCCACTAACGATTAAATTGGGATGTGATCCAAGCCGTCCGGATTTGCACCTCGGTCATGCGGTCGTTTTGCGGAAACTCCGGCAATTCCAAGACTTGGGCCATCGTATTATCCTCATCGTCGGTGATTTTACAGGCATGATTGGAGACCCCAGTGGCCGTTCCAAAACACGCCCAGCGCTTACCTTGGAAGACACCCGTGTAAATGGACGGTCCTACTTCGAGCAAGCCTCCAAGATTTTAGACCCAGAAAGAACCGAAATCGTGTATAACTCCGACTGGCTTGGGAAAATGTCTTTTACCGACGTCATCCAACTGGCAGGAAAATACACCGTCGCACGGATGTTGGAGCGCGATGAGTTCTCTAAGCGATTCAAGGCCGGTGAACCCATCTCGATTCACGAATTTCTTTACCCATTGGCACAAGCCCAAGACTCGGTTTACTTAAAAGCGGATGTTGAGCTTGGTGGAACAGATCAGAAATTTAACCTATTGGTGGGGCGCGATGTGCAATCTGCCGTTGGCATCGAGCCGCAAGTCTGTATTACCTTGCCCATTCTGGAAGGTTTAGATGGTGTTCAGAAAATGTCTAAATCATTAGATAACTACATAGGCATCTCAGAAGCGCCTGAACAAATGTATGGCAAAACACTCTCTATACCAGATGCCTTGATTTATCGTTATGTGGAATTGGCAACGGATATTCCGACGGAAGCCCTACCCAACTGGAAAACCCGTGCCGAACAAGACCCCAGAAACGCCAAGCATGATCTGGCTTGGAACATTGTGCGGATGTATCACGGCGAGGATGCTGCGAATGAAGCGCGGAACCACTTTGAAAAAACCGTCATCCGCAAAGAAAACCCAGACGATATGCCCGAATTTGCCACAAGTGGTGATATTGGCCTCTTGAACCTAATTCGGGAAAGTGGCTTGGCGGCTTCTAATGGCGAAGCCAGAAGATTGGTATTGCAGGGTGGCGTTTCCATAGATGGCGAAAAGATTTCTGACCCGACATCCACGGTATCAATTTCGGAAAAAGCGCCATTTGTTCTTAAGGTGGGAAAACTCAAGTTTATAAAAGTAACCCAAGCTTGAGCGATGCAATAGGCGATATATAGCACGACCACCTCGCGGCAACCAAAATCGGGTTGGGTACCGGAAGCACTTTGCGTGTATGGTCTCCAACCCTTGTTTAATAAAAGACGAAAGGTTATGAAAACAGCTCAATTCCTCTTAGTGGCCTGCCTCACCTGCTGTGCTATTTGGGGCAATCCGGTTTTGGCACAGGATGCAGGAACAAGTCCGCAAACGGAAACACCTTTCGAAAAAGGGGTTCGTGCCTTCCGAGGTGGGCAATATGACCAGGCCAAGGCTATTTTTGAAGCCATTCCAGAAGTGGATGCCACGTATGCTGAATCCCGATTTATGTTGGCGCGGATTTTGGTAGAAAGTTCAGAAAAAGACTTTAAAGAGGCAGACCGAAACTTAAACCTCGCCTTGCGAAAAGACCCCGAAAATGTGCGGTACTTGGTCGCAAAATTAAACATCATCCGTGATCCAGAAAACCAAGTTCAGCTTGGTGGCAAGTCTGGCGAGGATAGAAATGTGGTCTTACAACGATTATCAACCTTTTTGTCGAAAAACTGGTTGCAAGAACGGTATCGTGATGCCTTAGCGCGTGATTTGTCTCGGAAAATCTTGCAGAAAGACCCGAACAATGCGTTTGCTCACGAGGAAATGGGGATCACCTATATCAAAGACTATTGGCGCTTCCGAAATGCCATTGCCGTTCCACAATATACCAATACCAATCGTGCTGACCGGAATCGGGACAGAACGATTGAGTCCACCGACATTCGGCAGACGCCGGGTAGCCTCACAGACCCGAATGCAACCTTAGAGTTTAACCCCGGCCTGCCTAATGATCCTTTTGCAGACCTGATCTCCTTGGCAGAAAAACAAGATCCGTTCGGAATGTATTCGGTTACCTTGAATGACCAGTTTGATCTGGAAGAAATGAAAACCCAAGGCATTCCAGTAAAAGATTTTAGCAATCGTGCCGAGTATGCTTATCGGAAAGCGACTTCACACCTCAAAAAAGCGCAAGAAAATGACCCTATGCGACGTTCGGTTTATAACCATCTGATGCGGGTTTATTTGCTTAAAGAAGAATACCGCGAAGCAGCCATCATGCTGCAAGACATGTACGCTTTTTTTGCGGACGATCCAGAAACGAACCTTTTTATTGGAGCAGCACAATACAAACTCGGTAATTTTGAGGCCGCGATGCAGTTTTTTGACCGTGCCCTTGAAAAAATGGATACCAAAACCCGATCGGCATTTGAAGACATCGGCGTCATTTTGCCAGAAAGCGAACGAGCCGCTTATCGAAACGATCCAATAGGATATGCCACTAAGTTCTGGACAAGTCAAAATCCACGTTTCCTTACCCCATATAATGAGCGGAAGATGGAGCATTATTACCGTTTGGTCTATGCGGATTTGCTCTATGCCGTCCAACGATTGGGGATCCGGGGCTGGGAAAGCCAACGTGGCCAGATTTTGATTCGATACGGCGTCCCGAATGTTGAAATTATTATGGAGAAAGACGGCCCACTCGGAGGAAGGGGGAAGGGCTGGGATTCGCCCGTAGGCCAGAGCGTGGAACAAGCCTCTCAACTTTCTACCTCACAGCGTGGAAATGCGTTTCAGGAGGAAATTTATGACTCAAGAAAAGCCGCAAAACTGTATAACATCTGGATTTATCCGCAATTCAGATTTGTGTTTGAGGACGCTTTTCGGAATGGGGATTATGTTTTTTATTCCCCAACCCAAGAAGATATAGACAGTGGCGTAGATCCCTATGTCAATGATTATGAATTGAAGTCCCGCGAGATTTTTAAAAAATATAGCGATTTTTATCAATTTAAGTCTAATGGTCGTCAGGTGAGTTTGCCCTATTTGGTCAATACTTTTAAAGGCAAGGGGAGCCAAGCGGATCTTTACCTTCATGCAGGGGTTCCGGTGCAGCAGTATGATGCGAATAAGCCGGAAATTAACCTAAACCTGAATTTTGGTACTTTTTTGATTGGTGAGAATCGCGACTTTTTGGTGGAAAGGCGCCTCACGACTTATGGCATGAAAACGGCACAAATCGTGAAATTCAAAGAAACGGATTTGTGGATTTATACCCAAGCGATGACGGCTCCGGCTGGGAGCCAGACCTTGAGCGTTGAATTTGAAACCGCAAGCGGCGGGACGATGGGGGTGCAGCGTCGGCGAATTTCAGTACCAGATTATACCAAGCCCGTTTTTGCCATGTCGGATGCGATGTTGGCGTACAATGTTGCAGAATCGCCGGATAATAAGCCCGTCAACGCTGGCGATGTGGTGCGGAATGGTCTTTCAATCCGACCCGCACCTTGGAGCGTTTTTGATAAAGCCAGTCCAATTTATTTTTATTTCGAGATGTATAATTTATCGGTGGACGGGGCTGGAAAAACCAAATATCAGGTAGAAGCCCAATTGGTTCCAAAAGAAACCGGAAATGGGGTGCAAAGAACCATGAACAATTTGTTTCGCAGGAAAGAAAAGGGGGTTTCTGTTAAGTTTGAAAACAGTGGGTCTTCGGTTGATGATGCGCAATATTTGGTCTTGGAGGCCGGAAAACAAGAAGCGGGTCTTTATACATTGACTGTCCGCATCAAGGATGTCGTCTCCGGAAAAGCGGTGGAGCGGGTGAAAGACCTGTTTTTGGAATAATTGTGCAAGTCTTGAAAGTGCATAAATTTTAACACGACAAAACCATGCGTGTAGGTAATTTTAGCCCTATACGCATTTTTATTATTGAACATGAATCTTTCACCTATTGCTTCTGGTTTCCGTCTTGGTATTCTGGGCGGGGGGCAGTTGGGCAAAATGCTTTGCCTTGCCGCACATCGTTGGGATGTGGAAACATGGGTTTTAGACCCGAATCCGGCCGCCTCTTGTTCCGTTATTGCGAATCGTTTTGTGGTTGGCGATTTTAATGACTTAGAGACGGTGCTGTATTTCGGACGGCAAGTCCAAGTACTCACCATAGAAATTGAACATGTAAACATAACGGCATTGCAGATTTTGGAAAAGGAGGGGATTAAGGTATATCCCTCTTCGAGCGCCTTGTCTGTTATAAAAAACAAGGGTTTACAAAAAGAGTATTTGTTGGAACACGGTCTTCCAACGACGCCTTTTGTGCGATTTGAATCAGTAGAAGCCCTCCGTAATGCCGTTGAACAAGGTGAAAGAAGCCTGCCTTTTGTTCAAAAAACGGAAGAAGACGGCTATGATGGGCGCGGGGTCTCGGTTGTCCGGTCTGAAAATGACCTTCGGGATAACCTTCTTTCGGGTGCAACATTGGTTGAGCCGGTTGTGGAAATACACAAGGAGATTGCTGTTATTGCGGCTCGGAATACCCATGGTGAGATCGCCCTGTTTCCACCCGTCGAGATGGCCTTTCATCCAACCGCGAATTTGGTGGAGTACCTTTTTTGCCCAGCAGATATTCCAAAAGCCATTGCCGAGAAGGCCGCTCAAATGGCACAAAAAGCGATTGAGGTTTTTGACGTAGTGGGGCTTCTGGCGGTTGAACTGTTTTGGACGCAGGAGGGTACTATACTCATTAATGAGGTCGCACCACGTCCGCATAACAGTGGACACCATACCCTTGATGCGCACTATACATCACAGTTTGAGCAACATCTGAGGGCGATTTTGGGATTTCCGTTAGGTGATGCAACCGCCCATAGCGCCTCCGTGATGATTAACCTTTTGGGTGAGCCCGGACATAGCGGCGCGGTGCATTACGCAGGAATCGAAGAAATTATGCAAATTCCTAATGCCAATATCCATTTGTATGGGAAACTTGAAACCAAACCATTTCGGAAAATGGGACACCTTACGTTGGTTGCCCCCGATCTGCAAACAGCCCTTTCGCACGTATCAAACGTCAAAAACATCCTACGTGTGGTCTCTAAAACAGCAACCTGATGCGCAATCAATTAGCACAAGAACTCAGCCCATATTTGCTACAACACGCCGATAATCCCGTACATTGGTTGCCTTGGGGCGAAGAAGCCTTTTTGCAGGCGCAGAGGGAAGATAAGCCCGTCTTTCTTTCGATTGGTTATGCCACTTGTCATTGGTGCCACGTCATGGCGCATGAATCCTTTGAAGACCCCGAAGTTGCGGCATTGATGAACGATGCTTTTGTCTGTATAAAAGTGGATCGCGAGGAACGGCCAGATGTGGATGGGGTCTATATGACGGTTTGTCAGATGATGACAGGGCAAGGTGGTTGGCCCTTAACGGTGGTCATGACGCCAGATAAAAAACCCTTCTTTGCCGGAACGTATTTGCCCAAAAAAAGCCGATCTGGACGAATCGGTATGTTGGATTTTATCCCACAGGTTAAAAATTTATGGCATAAAAACCGATCAAGGATACTAGAAACCGCCGGATATATTGCGGACAAATTACGCATTAAGCACAACCAAAAACATAATAATGCGGGATTAGATGTAGCCGATCTTCAGCGAACGGCTGATCTTTTTATACAACGCTACGATCCAGAACATGGTGGCTTTGGAGACCGTCCTAAATTTCCTTCACCACATAACCTATTGTTTTTATTACGTTCTTGGCAATATACAAAAGATGACCAACTCTTGCAGATGGTGCTGCATACACTAAAGAAAATGCGACTTGGGGGCTTGTATGACCACGTCGGGTTTGGTTTCCATCGTTATGCTACTGATGCACGATGGTTCTTGCCGCACTTCGAGAAAATGCTCTACGACCAAGCGATGCTGGCTTGGGCCTATTTGGAAGCATACATGGCCACCAAGGACGATTTTTTTGCAAATACGGCTAAGGAGGTTCTTCACTATGTTTTGCGGGACATGCAATCGGAAGAAGGCGGCTTTTATTCCGCCGAAGACGCTGACTCCGAGGGGGAAGAAGGCCGCTTTTATGTGTGGGAATTTAATGAGTTGAAAGAATTGGCAACGTCTGACGCAGAAAAGAACCTTGTTCAGCGTTTTGGTGCGGTACATTCTGGAAACTTCCTCGATGAAGCCACCGGGAAACCCATGCACACCAATGTTCTTCACCTAACCGAAATCCTTTCTGCGGAAGAAAACCAAACTTGGCAAATGTTTAGGGAAAAGCTATTCCGCTATCGGGAAAGGCGCATTCATCCGCTAAAAGATGATAAGGTTTTAACCGATTGGAATGGCCTCGTTGTGGCGGTTCTGGCAATGGCTGGCCGATTTTTACACGAGGAGCAATACATCCATGCTGCCGAAAAAGCCTTAACCTTCATCTTAGACAAAATGGTCTTGGCCGATGGGCGGCTGCTCCATCGTTGGCGAAATGGTCAAGCAGGCATTCAAGGAAATTTAGACGATTATGCCTTTCTCATTCTCGGATTGACCGAGTTGTACCAAGCAACGTTTAACCCAGATTACCTCGGAAAAGCCCTGAAATTGCAAGAAATACAAGATCAGTGGTTTTGGGACGATCAAACTGGGGGCTATTTCTTTTCTCCAACCGATGGCGAGCCACTTTTGTTCAGGGAAAAACAAGCCTTTGATGGTGCTATACCCTCTGGTAATGCCGTTTCTGGTTATAATCTTCTGCGTTTGTCGCGGTTAACGGGAGACATCCAGCATGAGCAACGGGCAAATGACCTTTTGACCACCTTCTCCGATGACGTTAAGCGATACCCAGCCGGCTTTTCCTTCTTGATGATGGCCTTTCATTGGCAACAAAAAGGTGGTTATGAGGTGATTTTGGTAAGTGAATCCCACAACGAAGTCGTTCAAGAAATGATTTCTACCCTAAATGTTGTCTATCAGCCTCAACTTGTGGTGCTACTTAAAACCGAAACAACCAAATTAAAACTCGCCGAGTACGCACCATTTACGGAATATTATGCTATTTCAACAGGCCAAGTTCAGGCATTTGTTTGCCAAGAACATGTTTGTGACCAGCCCGTAAATTCCGCAGCAGCCTTGTTCGAGCGTTTGCAATAAGCGGTATAAAAGTCTGCTGAAGTGGGGATGACTTCGGCTACTATATGCCAATATGGATTGTTTTGCCGGCTTATACCTCTTCGTATATAGATGCCACCTCTACGGGGCTTTATTGTGTATTTGGAAACGATTTCTACTAATACCACCCCCTTTGGGTGTTCAAAGGTTGTGATGCTACTTCGTCAGTTCGCTTTGCTCATGTGAGCACCTGAATCGTTTAAAGTGAGTAACCTTTAAACAGTAATGTTCCCAAATTGGTATAAGATACCGCCCAAATGAGGCTTATCTGAACGTTCAAAGCGTACAAAAGAAGGTCGTCGGCAGGCCCGTCTGCGACTGGTAGGCTTGTCTGTGCTCAACTTGCAGGCTTCGATTTGATTAACCCAAAACGCATCTTAAATGCTTGCAGGTTAATGACTGGTTCAATAAATAATCGTTATTCCCAAAAAGTATGCGCTTTATTCATGAAAAATAAGGCAGGTTGGTCTTTGTTTTTACGGTAAGGCAGTGTTGTTTGGCATGAAAATTGCAAAATTATACATTGTTCCTTCCGTAAATGCCCACGCTACCCTTGGTGTTCATGTTACACAAATTCACGACACAACTCGGTCAAATGCAAATTCGTCGTGCGATCCAGCACCGTAACGTCCAGCCATGGCCACTTGATCCTCAACAGCGCTCAGTCTTATTTGTTGTCCCGCAAGAAATTGCGGCACAGCGTTCTTTCTGGCAATTTTTGGATGAGCTACACCTCAAGTGGCGAGGGGTTTTTGTGGCAATTTTATCTGATCAAGTAGTGTTTATCCCACCGGCTTATGTTGGACAAGCTTTACTCATCAAATCCGAGGACTGTACCCCGCTTGGCCTACCCAAAAAGGTTTTTTTGGAAAAAGTTTGGTCTCGAAAACCGGATATTTCGATAGATTTGAGCATGGAAGCAAACCCGATTTCCGCTTTATTGGTAGGTGGCTCTTCCGCAAAATACCGTATAGGCCCACACCACGACGATGCTGGTTTATATTACGACCTCATGCTGGATTTTGGCCAATGTGTAAAAAGTGGACAAAGCCGCATAGCGTATCTAAAAAAGCATTTAGGGCAAATGGAGCCAATGCCGCTTCTTTTCCGCCATAAAACCACTCCTTTTTTGCGTTCAGTGCCCATGCCCATAAACAATTAACGAAAAGACAAACATGCCCCTTGACCATCTCAAGGGGCTTTTTTCTTGTGGTATTTGTCGTTCGGAGAATATGGGGTTAAATTACAACTTTCCCCACTTTTGCATAACCCTCTTCCAATGCTTACGTTTTTAGATTATTCGGTCATTTTTCTATACCTGATCGGCTCTATCGTTTTTGGCCTATGGATGGCTGGAAAACAACGCGATAACAGTGACTATTTCTTTGGCGAACGAAATTTGCCATGGTGGGCTGTGAGTTTCTCGATCGTAGCCACCGAAACCAGTTCGTTGACGGTCATTAGTGTGCCAGCCATCGCATACGGCGGATCCTTAACGTTTCTCCAAATTGCTTTTGGGTATTTGATTGGCCGGATATTGGTGAGTGCCATCTTTTTGCCGAGATATTTTGCTGGCGAATTGACAACGGCGTATGAACTGATTGGCCAACGTTTTGGTGAGCGGATGCGGGCAACTACATCGGTTACGTTTATGATTACACGTTTGTTGGCGGATGGGGTGCGTCTTTTTGCAACGGCAATTCCTGTAAAAGTAGTGCTTGCAGCCAGTGGCATAGACGTGGCGTATTGGCAAATAATTGTAGCAATTTCTTTAGTCACCATTGCTTATACACTCTTTGGCGGCATAAAAGCCGTGATTTGGATGGATGTAATCCAAATGTTTTTATACCTGCTCGGTGCGGTTTTGGCCATCATGGTTTTACTACAAGGAGCGCCTTTAGATTGGTTTGCGCAAGCCACCGCAGCGGGAAAAACACAATTCATAGATTTTAGTTCAGATTGGCTTACTTCGCCTTATATGTTTATCACCGCTGTCTTGGGAGGCGCGGTTTTGTCTATGGCTTCGCATGGAACAGATTACCTCATCGTCCAAAGACTCTTCACCACCAAAAACCTTAAAGAAAGCCAACGTGCCTTGGTGATGAGTGGGGTGGTGATTATCGTGCAATTTGCGCTCTTCCTCTCGGTGGGGCTACTACTGTGGGTACATTACGGTGGCGCCACGCCCGCAGAACTTGGCCTGTCTCGTGCCGATGAGATTTATCCCAAATTCTTGATCGAAGGTTTGCCTGCTGGGATTTCGGGATTGTTATTGGTGGCGATTTTTGCTGCCGCAATGAGTACCGTTTCTTCCTCGCTCAACTCCCTTTCGGCAGCCTCCGTAATGGACTTGTATAAAAGGTTTGTTCCCAATACTACACCAGCGTCCGAGTTCCGTATGGCGCGGATCACAACTTTGATTTGGAGCGGGTTGTTTGTGGTCTTTGCCAATTTGTTTCAGGATACCAAGCAACCGATTGTTGAGTTGGGTTTGGCCATTGCTTCCTATACCTATGGTGGGCTGTTGGGGGTTTTTCTATTAGGGCTGCTCAATAAACGGGCAAAACAAACAGATGCCATGATCTCCTTTTTTGTTGCAATCTTGGCAATGGCCATCATCATTGCACAATTCAAAATTGCTTGGCCATGGCATACCGTAATTGGGTCTGGAATTTGCTTAGTACTGGGAAGCCTTTTGTCATTCAGACATTCAAAACAACCCGAAGTATAACGCGAAGGACACGATGGGCATACTCACGCGCTTGGGCTTAATCCCTAAAAGACCACGACTCAAACCGGTCGGAAATCGGTTGGAAACTGGAAAGGAAACCCAAAATACCAATTCGCGAAAAAATTGGTGGATAAAAGGGGTCATTTTCATTGGATTGGTACTGCTCACCCTTTTTTCGTTTCCAGAACAACAATCTTATGATTGGGCAGATGCAAAAGTGGACGACGTTTGGCGTAAAGGGGATGTGATAGCCGATTTTGACTTTCCTATTTATCGTACAGAACAGCAGTTGGTCATAGAAAAAAAACGGGTATTGACAGAACTTGAGCCAATTTTTATCCCAATAAACAATGCCGAGGCGCGGTATGTTGCGAATTTAGATACCTTGGATGTTCGACTCCAGCAAACAGTTTCAGCTTTCTTGGAGTGGGAATTTAGCAGAAGTAGAGGACTGGGTGACAAAGCCGCCATTGACTCCTCACAATACTATCGCTTTAAGTCCAAGTTGCCGATTAATGTAAATGAACGCCAATGGTCTTATTTGCTTGAATCCGCTAAGAGTGTTACGCCGGGGGTAACGACAACTGCACGCGAGGAAAAAGGAATTGCTTTAAAAGAGCAAATTTTTCAGAAATTGTCTGGCCTAAGGAACCTATACGACCGGCTTTCCATTGAGCTTGTACGGGATAGCATCCACTCGGAAAATATAATGATTCGGGATAAATCGGCACATGTGGATAGGAGTATTACCCTTAAAAACGTACTCACGAAAGACCAAATCATCAAGCAGGTTGAAAAGCAACTAACAGACACTTTTCCCCAAAAACAAGACACAGTAGCCATTGGCCTCGCCTTTTTTGAAGCAACCTTTCAGCCGAATTTGGCTTTTGACCGAGAAACCACACATGCGCTTTGGAATACCAATATCGCCCAAATTTCTCCAACCCAAGGGGTGGTCAAAAAAGATCAAGCGATTATTCGGCAAGGGGAGGTCGTAACGCCAGAGGTTATGGCAAAGTTGCGCTCGTATTCTCGGTCGCGCTCATCAGGAACGGGGGTTATTCCTAACTGGCGAATCACGATTGGTGAGTTGTTGTTGATTCTAAGTATTTATTCCGTCTTTTTTTTGTACTTGTATTTATTCCGTAAGCATATTTTTGACCGAAACCTACATGTTTTGCTGATTGCGCTCCTTTTTGGTGGCTTTGTGGTGGCATATGGCATTGTACTAAGATCGGATGTGGAACAAGCTTTTAAATTGGTGATCCCCGTTACCATCCTTTCCGTGATGTTTACCATTGTCTTTGACTCAAGGGTTGGGCTTTTTGGAACGATTACGATGTCTTTGGTTGCGGGTTTGTTGTTCGCCTTCGACTTCGAGTTGACGTTTCTCACCTCTTTTGCAGGGATGATTGCGGTTTTTAGTGTTCGTGATATTCGGAACCGAGGGCAATTTTTGAGTACTGCCGGATTGGTTCACTTTGCGTATGCACTTGGAGCCACTTCTTTTACATTATTGCAATCCAATACGGTCGAAAGCTATTTATACACCATGTTGTATGTGGCTATAAATGCTGCACTTACCTTGTTTGTTTATCCTATCGTTTGGGTGATAGAACGCATTTTTGATGTAACCACCGATCTTACCTTGCTAGAACTCTCGGATACGAACCGGCCTCTGCTTAAGGAATTAAGTTTGCGTGCTCCGGGAACGTTTAACCATTCGTTACAGGTCTCTAATTTGGCAGAGGCGGCAGCGGTTTCTATTGGCGGCAATGCACTATTGACCCGTGTCGGTGCGCTCTATCATGACATTGGCAAGATGAGTAAACCAGAATATTTTGTAGAAAACCAACAACATGGAGAAAATCTTTTAGATGCCTTAACCCCGCGAATGGCCGCCTTAATCATCGTAAACCATGTAAAAGAAGGGCTGCAACTTGCACAAGAAGCCAAATTACCTAAAGTTGTTCAGCAGTTCATCCCAATGCACCATGGCTCTACGAGAATCGAGTTCTTTTATCGGAAAGCGTTGGAGGGGCAAAAAGAAGACGCATCACCGATCTTGGAATCGGATTACCGTTATCCCGGCCCACGTCCGAATACCTTGGAAACGGCCATTCTCATGTTGGCCGATGGCGTAGAAGCAGCTTCAAAAAGTCTGGAAAAACCAACCCTGAAAAAGTTAGAAGTCGTGATTGATAAAATCATAGAGGCCAGAATCGCTGATGGGCAACTGAAAGAATCTCCGCTGACGTTCCATGACTTGTCCAAAATAAAAGAAGCCTTCCTTGGCATCTTGGGTGGGATGTACCACTTTCGACTGAAATATCCGGGGCAAGATGAGGAAATGGAGCCTAAGACTGAGGAGCGGAAACTACATGCTATGTCCGATGAACCTACTAAGCAGAATATCGTTGTTCCTAAAGAAGTGCCCGCAAAGCCCATTCAAAAAAAGAATTCGTCGTCTGAAGACTGAGTGCGCTCCGTATAAGAAAGTCTGAAGGTGATGTTGCTTTGTTCCTTGACAAAATAGGCAGAAGATAAAATATATCAAGTCCTATGGAGATGCAAATATGTCGCACCGCTTTCGGGGTCGCTGTGCGTCCGTCGAAAGGTTGTAACCTGACTCGCAACGCTTTCGGGGCCGCTTCGCGTCCGTCGAAAGGTTGTAATTGGACTCGCAACGCTTTCGTTGAACGCTTCGCGCCCGCCGAAAGGTTGTAACCTGCACCGCAACGCTTTCGTGGTCGCTGTGCGTCCGGCGAAAGGTTGTAACCAGACTCGCAACGCTTTCGGGGTCGCTTTGCGCCCTGTCGCTGCACCGCAACGCTTTCGGGGCCGCTTCGCGTCCGCCGAAAGGTTGTTGTTTCTAACCCGTGGGGCAACGCTTTCGGGGCCGCTGTGCGCCTGCCGCTGCATCGCAACGCTTTCGGGGTCGCTGTGCGCCCGCCGAAAGGTTGTAATTGGACTCGCAACGCTTTCGGGGCCGCTGTGCGCCCGCCGAAAGGTTGTAATTGGACTCGCAACGCTTTCGGGGTCGCTTCGCGCCCTGTCGCTGCACCGCAACGCTTTCGGGGTCGCTTCGCGTCCGCCGAAAGGTTGTTGTGGCTCCTCCAACCCTTCGATGTTCGCAGAACGCGAAGGCGTTGCAAACCAAATCATCGCAACGCTTTCGGGGCCGCTGTGCGCCTGCCGCTGCATCGCAACGCTTTCGTGGTCGCTGTGCGCCCGCCGAAAGGTTGTAATTGGACTCGCAACGCTTTCGTTGGCTGCTTCGCGCCCGCCGAAAGGTTGTAACCTGACTCGCAACGCTTTCGGGGCCGCTTCGCGCCCGCCGAAAGGTTGTTGTGGCTCCTCCAACCCTTCGATGTTCGCAGAACACGAAGGCGTTGCAAACCAAATCATCGCAACGCTTTCGTGGCCGCTTCGCGCCCGCCGAAAGGTTGTAATTGGACTCGCAACGCTTTCGTGGCCGCTTCGCGTCCGGCGAAAGGTTGTTGTGGCTCCTCCAACCCTTCGATGTTCGCAGAACGCGAAGGCGTTGCAAACCAAATCATCGCAACGCTTTCGTTGAACGCTTCGCGCCCGCCGAAAGGTTGTAATTGGACTGGTCGGTTTGGGGGGTACTTCAGTTGACTTTGTTTTGTGCGATGTTACGGGACGGCAAGTTCAGGTTTTAGCTAAGGGTTTGTATGAGGCTGGTGTGCATGAAGTCTCCTTGCAGAGCGCAGTTTTGGCTTCTGGCACTAATTGTTACACTTTTTAAGGGAAGTCAATGGCAAAGTAAAAATCTTACGATCTTGAAATAAAAAGCAGGAACGATATTAAGGTATCTTGGTCTAATGAACCAGAGTGTTTGATAGCAATAATAAGCCTCTATTGTTTTGGCACTTGCACGTTTAGACAACGAAGTTTTCTTCAAGAAAGCCTGCACGGATCCGTTTGTGTTTGGGCCTACTTATAGCACAGACCCATGCATTACATTCTCCTAAAGGGGTGGCAATTCGGTAGAAAAAAAAGTCCTTTCTAATCCTCCATTGCTTCCAGAGACGGCCCAACATAAGCCTCTTACAATACTTGAACAGTTGCAAAAAAAACAAAGTGAGGAAGTAACGGAAGAAGTAGCGGGGTCAAAAATGATGGAAGGGAGCAATTGTAAACATAAATGTGCACCTTCAGTAACTCGTAAAGGATTGTTTTATGGGTTATTGATTTTGATAGGTTTAGGATTAGGTGTGTTGATCACGCTTTTGGTTTTGTATGTCTGGGGATTCATTTTCGCGTAAGACTTCCACGCCATTTCTCATTTCAGGCGTTGTTGTAGAGGGTGTTCTTTCGTAGCTTTGTATTTCAAAGTGAATCTGAATAAACGCAAAAAATGGAAGAAAGAACCCCTGAATTTTCGGTAGAGGAACAATTAAAAGTCATACGGGAGACCATGACCCGTTCTACGGCCTTTACCGAAGTGCCCGGATATGCGATGATGGGCATTGGATTTCTGGCGATCGTCGTTTCTGGCATTTTAGAATGGATGGATGTCCGGTACATTACATGGGTGGAAGCATGGGTTTTTACGGCTTTTGTGGCCATTTTATTGGGCGCTTGGGGAATTCGGATGAAAGCCAGAACCTCCGAAACACCTCCCACGAAACAAACGGCACGTAAGTTCTGGATGGGTTTGGCGCCTTCGTTTGTGGTGACAGCCGTTTTGACCCTAATGGTTTTGCAGATTTCACCAGAGAATATCCCAACCAAGTTCCGAACGTATTGGTTCATTGAGTCCGAGACCTTGAACATGCTTCCGGCGCTTTGGATGCTCATGTATGGTTTGGCCATCACAACGGCGGGCGCCTATTCCATAAAGGCCGTTTCGCAGATGGGGATGTGTTTTTTGGGCTTGGGTTTTTTGGCCTATTTTCTGCCTCAAGTGGGGATAAACCTCTTGATGCTGCTTGGATTCGGAGGTCTTCATTTGGTTTTTGGGTGGATCATCGCTAAAAAACATGGTGGTTAACCTACAAGCAGTTTTGACCAGAAGGGAAGCGGCATGTACAATTTAGACCCACTTCTTATGGATCGCGTCCGACTTGGGATCATCAGTGCTTTGGCAGTGAATGAGGAGATGTCTTTTGTGGCCATTCGCGAGTTGTTGGCGGTAACAGATGGGAATCTGAGCGTACATGCGCGAAAATTGGAGGATGCCGGCTATATTGCGATTCACAAACAGTTTGAGGGCCGTAAACCAAAATCTAATTACCGTCTAACCGATACTGGCAGGACGGCTTTTGAGCGCTATCTCGACCAGATGGAGCAAATGATTCGCGAAGTTCGGGGATAAATGTAGCTATTAAGCAGAAGACCATGCTAAAATGTGATGCCCGTTAAAATGGTTTCTTGCTTCCAAAGCTTGTGTTTCCGTCTCATAAACCCCAAAAAAAGCTGCACCTGAGCCGGAAAGAGACGTATAAATGGCATTTGTTTCTTGAAATAGGGTGGCCACTTGTTGAATTTCAGGGAAGTGCGCCAGAATGGGCTTCTGGAAGTCGTTTACCAATTCCCGTCGCCAGCGTTCGGGATCATTAGATGTAACAACTTGTCGAAGGTCGGGTCTATTTTGATCGTTTGGCGTAATGAGACGATAAGCCAAAGGCGTTGAAACGGTTGCTTGTGGCATGGCTACAACCAAGTGGAAGGGAAACGCATATGGCTCCCCATCTGCTTGAACCAAAGGGGTGAGGATTTCCCCTCGCCCCGTTGCAAACATGGGCTTTTGATGCAAAAAGAAAGGGACATCGGAGCCTAATTTCGCTGCAATATTGGTCAATTCTTCTGAAGTTGCAGAAATTTGCCAATGTTTGGAAAGGTATAGTAGAACAGTTGCGGCATCGCTCGAACCGCCCCCCAAGCCCGCGCCATACGGTACGTATTTGTCGAGATGGATGTGACAACCTTGCCTAATACCATAAAAGTCTTGGAGCATTAAGGCGGCTCTTAGACACAAATTCCGCTCATCTGTTGGTAAAAGAGGATTGGAACAGGTCAAGGAAAGGGTGTTTTGCGGTGCGAATGTTAAACGATCGGCCCATTGGATCGCCAAAAAAACCGTTTCAAGGTCATGAAACCCATCAGAGCGTTTGCGCAAGATATGGAGTCCAAGGTTGATTTTTGCGGGTGCTATTAGAAACATCGGTTATCGGTTTTGATCTTAAGTGTTTGTGCCATGGAGGTTTTTACGGATCCGATTATAACCCGAAATGACGTGCAAAACAGTTATACATTCCCCAAGTTCAAAGAATCAACCATTAATAAACAAAGATCGTGTTGTGGAACCTCATTCGTAAGTTGTAGTTTATGCAAGAATTGTTCAAAATAACCCCACCTAACTGCATGAACCGTTGAAACTATTCTAAAATAAAATGCTTTTGGCAACAACGGTTATGTTTTCTTCAAAAATGTCCTTTTCTCCGCTTCTTCGCTTTTTCATTCCATTATTGTTGATGTTGGTTTTTAGGGATGACGTATTCGCCCAGACAACACCTTCAACGACGCCTCCCACAACGCTTGATCAACTATTGAAAACGCAGAGTCCATCCGAAAGGAATAGTTCTGTGGTAGCACGGTATTTTTATCCTGTTAATCCAGATTTACCGCTCGAAGGGCCAATAGATGAAAATGAATTTATTTGTGGTCCCAACGATTTGTTTACCCTTTCTATTGGAGGCATAGCGCCACAGCAACAACTCATTCCAGCTACGGCGGATGGAAACCTGTTAATACCGGGTATTGACCCCATTCGCGTGACGGGAAAAACCTTATATGCCGTAAAACGTGAGGCCGAGGCGTCTCTACGGCGTATTGTTGGCAACCACCCTATCGAATTGGCCTTAAGCCAGCCCCGTAGCTTCTTGATTCCCGTGATTGGGGGAACGCCTGCACCGGGCATGCAAGTGATTTCTCCCGTTTTGGCAACAACGCGTGTGGCTTCAGTGGTTTCAAAAGCCATAAACGGAGAAAATGAACTGCAAAAAAAGCTGAATTATGGGTTTCGTCCTTCAATCCGAACCATCGAAGTGAGGCGCAAAAATGGCAATACTTTATACCCAGATTTAGCACGTTTTTTTACGACAGGTGATCTCAAATACAACCCTATGCTCCAAGAAGGAGATATGATTTTTATTCCTTCTTTCGATTTTACCAATGAAGTGATCAATGTTCAAGGGTATGTCCCTTATCCGGGGACTTATCCGATTAGGCCGGATGATACGCTTTTGGACCTGCTGACCATTGCCAGTGGAACCAATGGCCTGAATAAATTAGGCGACGTTCGTCTAACCCGATTTGGTGAAAATAGTGTCGCCGAGCATCAGGTTTTTAATGTACCTGATTTACTTGCTCGAAAAGGGAGTAATCCTAAATTAAAGCCAAGAGACCTGATCTTTATTCCGCATCGTTTTCGTGACAATGGTTCTGTTTATGTAGAGGGCGAAGTGAATTATCCCGGCCCTTACCCGATGTCCACAGAAAGAACTACCTTGCGCGATCTGATCAACAATGCTGGCGGATTGCGGGAAAGTGCCTTCCCTAAATCTGCATTTTTAGAACGCACCAAGAACCAGTCTGAGGTCAACTCTCCATTTATTATTCCCAACTATATCAATCCTTTAAACAAGGAAAACATTGCTTTAACTGGAGAAAGAGGAAGATTGACTGATTTAGACTATGCAGGGAGGGTATTCTTGGAAAGAGAATTGATGATCAACCATTCGCGGATTGCCATCAATTTAGCGGAGGCGCTTAAGCCCGATGCACCAGATGTATATCTTTATGATGGTGACCGTTTGTTCATCGCCCGCGACCAACGTAAGGTTCTGGTAATCGGGGAAGTGGTCAAACGTGGATTGGTGGATGTGATGCCCAATCAAAATGTGGATGCCTATCTGGCGGCAGCGGGTGGGAGAGGGGCTTTAGCAACCTTTGTGTATGTCATTAAAGCTGGCTCTGGGCACTTGGTGGATGGTTATAAAGCGACCATAGAATCGGGGGATATCGTGTTTGTTAATCGGAAAGATTCCATTGTAGATACTCCAGACCTACAAGCCCTTCAATTTCAGCGTAGGTCTGCACATTTGCAACGTATTGGTACTTTTGTGACGGCAATCTCTACGGCTGTTTCGATAACAGCAACCATCATTTACCTTACCCGAAATTAATCTAAACCATGACAAATACGCAAACTCAAGACAATCGGTTTTGGCAAGTAATGGCTGTGTTGTATCTATGGCGTTGGTTTATTTCGGGTATTACCGTCTTGGTGACCATTATTGCCGTTGTAATTGCCTTGTTGTTACCAAATGCTTATACTTCTTCGACATCCCTCCTTCTTCCACCAGCCTCTGGTGCGGGCGGTCTGGCGCAGGCCCTAACAGGGCGTGGGTTAAGTTCTGTGGCTTCTTCTTTACTGGGCGGTGCAGGCGGAGATTATACGCGATATATGGGCATCTTGGGCAGCCGTCGGGTTCTGGAAGCCGTCGTACAAAAATATAAGTTGGTTCAGGCATATAAAATTGATTACCCAGAGCCGGGGAGAAATGTCGAAGAAGCAATCAAAACATTTCAAGACAATTTGAAATTAGAAGTGGACCAGAAATTGGAATATTTAGTAGTATCGGTGACAGATGAAAATCCAAAAAAAGCCGCTGAGATTGCCAATTTTATGGTGGAGGAACTTAATCGGATTAGTTCGGAAATGTTTTCGGCAAATGCTCGGAATTACCGAATTTATATGGAAAAACGTTACAATAAAGCATCCGTCACATTAGACTCACTCCAAAATGAAATGGAAGCCTTTCAGTCCCGAAATGGTGTTATAGAATTACCAAGTCAAATTCAGGCTTTTTATACAAATCTCGCACAATATCGGATGGAAGTGGCCAAGGCAGAAATTGCAGCCGAAGCGCTCACGAACCAGTTGGGACCGGAAAATTCACAGGTAATTGCATCCCAACAAATGCTGGCACGATCCAAGCAACAATTAGCGGATTTTATGAATGGAAATGACAAAATGATGCAGGTTTCTTTCGATCAATTACCCGGAGTTGGGCGTGAATATGCCAAACTTTATCAAGGTATTTTGGCACAGGGTAAAATTCTAGAAGCCCTCACCCCGCTTTATGAACAAGCCAATTTCGATGAGAAACGCACCACCATTGCCGTTCAAGTCTTGGATAAAGCTGTTCCGGTTGCCAAAAAATCGTGGCCGCCACGTGCCATTATTGTCCTTATTTCGGCACTTTCGGCGTTCATGCTTTGTGTAATATTTGTACTTGCATGGGATTATTTGTCCCGCCAAAAAAACACCATTTCCACAAAGTTGGCAGAGGCTGTTGAACAAGTCCGCGCTTCATCTTCACCTCAAGATGCTTAATCAAATGGCTCACGCCGAAACCTTTTTCCCATGGATTGATTGGAGCCGAAGGTTTTTGGCGGTCGGGTTTGTCTTTAGCTTGCTATTGATTTTGTTATTAGCATGGAAAGCGCCTGCTATTTTGTTTTTTGTACCACTGATATTGTTTGGAGCCGTAATTGTTTGGCAACTATTAAAGTACCCGACCCTTAATTTATTTGTCTTACTTGCTGGCTTTTCCATCGTGAGCAATACGCAAGAGGGTTTACAAGCTACTGAAGCAGTTTACGGTGTTTATTATTTCTTTTCTATGGCCTATTGGATATTACATCATTGGTTCAACAGAGATAAAATTATTGAAACACCATTAGATTTTGTTTACACCTTTTTTCTGGCTTGGATTATTGCTTCAATCTTTCAAACAATACTTTTTGGTGGCGATCTTAAAGGCTATTTTAGTGAGATGATCGCATTGGCATTTCTATTCTTGTACTTTCCAGTTAAAGAATTATGTTCAAAGCATGAAAAAGGCCCCCAAATACTGTTAGGTGTTTTTATATTCCAAGGTTTTTTTTCAGCGATAAGAAACTTAATAAATTATCGTGAAATAATTGTTAATGCGCAATTCGAGTGGCAATTAGAAAAGGGACGAGTTGTTACAAATGAACAACTATTGCTCATTGCTTCTTTAGTTTGCTTGATCCTTTTTTTATTTCAAACCGATTGGAAATGGAAATTGGGGAATCTAAGCGGTTTTTTCTTGTTTCTTGGGAGTTTAATTCTAACCCAAAGTAGGGCTTATTGGGTGGATTTTGCGTTCGGTGTATTTATTTTATTTTGGATTTTGAATTGGAAACAAAAGACGCGACTGATCGGAACTGCTTCGTTTGCTCTTACGGTTTTTACGCTCTTAGGAATTATCTTTTTTGGAGAACTGTTTTATACGATACTTAATGGTTTATTAGATAGGTTATTAAGCTTAGGTACGGCTACTACTTCCGATATTTCACTCATTAACCGATTTTTAGAATCGAATGCAGTGTGGGATAAAATTATTCAAAACCCCATTATTGGGTATGGAACTGGTGTTTCGTATGCGGTTTATGATATTACCTTTGGCTTTACACAAGTAGATACTTTTGTTCATAATGGGTTTTATGGTATATGGTATAAATTTGGGGTAATCGGTTTAGGATTATTAGGCTATATCTGGGGAAAGTCTATTTTAAACCTTTTTTATGTTTGGTTAAAAATCCCTTTTCAAGCACGGAGTTCGATTAAGAGCCTATCTGTTTTGATGGTTGTCATTTCGCTAATTTCCCTCTTCCCTTCCACGACTACGTCAAATCCATTCTTTTTAAAAGATGCAATTATGACATTCGGTCTTTTATTTGGAGGGGCTGCGGGAATTGTCCAAAAGCATGCCAATGGATAATGTAAAATTCAAAAGCGTTGGATTTTTTCAGAATTTGACAATGCTTACAATAGGTAATATAATTGTTCGCCCAATTTGGATCATTTTTAGTATTTATTTGTCGTCTGAATATTTGGGCAAAGAAGGGTTTGGTATCTTTAATTTCACACTTTCGTTGATGACAGTTGTTGCAGAGATGACGGATTTGGGCATAACACATTATGCAAATCGAGAATTAGTGCGACAGCCTCATGCAGGAAAGGTTATGTTGATAAATGTGCTTATGGTGAAAGCAATTTCGACCGCTATTGTTATTACAATTGTTTGGGGCGGGGCAATTCTGTGGGGTTCAAAAAGCATGGTTATTTGGGCATTAATATGGGCAGGACTTTATTCAAGTTTATTTAGACATCTTGAATTCTTAAGGGTTTTTTTTCGGGCTAATAGAATTCTAATCTACGAGTCCTTAAGTATGATTGTTGAGAAAGTTCTTGTTGTAATTGGAGGTATAAGTTTTTTATTACTTTATTACTCGCCGAGTGGTGTTTTATTTGGAATGCTATTAGGAATGTTTTTGACTTTTATTATCGTTTTATTATGGATTCATTATAATATGGCTGAAATTAATATGAATTATCTTAATCTGGGTTTTGTGCGATCTATTTATGAACTTGCTCTTCCAATGGGGTTGATGGGCTTGTTTTTTATGGCTTATCGTTACATGGGTATATTAATCCTTTATTTTTTATACGGTGAAGTAGCTGTTGGGTTATATAGCTTACCTTTACGAATTGTGGAGACCCTTCAATTAATTCCAACAATACTGGGGACAACAATCTTTGCTTATTTCACTAAGGCTCTTTTTGAGAATAGGGTCAATGATTTTATGCAAATGCTACAAAAATCTTTACTTGGCTTGTTTATTACTGGCTGGGGAGCAGTTTTGATCACTTGGGCTGGAGGTTATCACTTGATTGAAATATTCCGTCCTGAATTTTTGCCTGCAAAAGAATTAATTAAGATACTAATCTTTTCATTTCCGATTACTTGTATAAATTCGATATTGGTGTTAGCATTAATGTCATTAGATGAACAAAAATTTGTTGCAAAAATTGTTGCTTTAATTGTCTTTAGTTCATTATTAGTAAACTATTTCCTAATACTCAATTTTGATGTTAACGGAGCAATTTATGCATTTATCATTACTGATACTGTCTTGTGCTGTGCTTTGTTTTTTCGTACTTATTGGAAGATCAAAATTATATCAGCTGGATAATAAGACTTTTTTGAGAACAGCTTCTGTTTCAATAAGCATATCCTCAAGGCTACTCTTAACTGGAATTTGCGTTTTAGGAGTTCTTGATATCAAATCTGTTATTGCCTTAGCAAGTGCCGATTTGTTTAAAGGTGGGATCACCATATTATCAGTATTCAAGCTTGCTGCCTCTGCGCTGCCACCTACGTCGGTAACCAAGACTGGGATCTGGGCGGCATTTGCTTCCAAAATTGAATATGGGTAACACTCATATCTTGATGGCAGAACAAATAGGTCGGAAGCAATGAGTACTTCCCTTACTCGTTCTTTATGAAGAAAACCAAGCCAATGAATTCTGTTTTGAACTCCTAAAATAGTTGCTAAGTTTTGCAACGGATGTAGCTCTTCGCCATCCCCAGCGACGAGGACTTTAAAGGGTGGTAACGCTTCAACGTTTAAATCACTCAACGCATGGACTAGTACATCCAAGCCTTTTTGCTTGGTTAATCTGCCTACCGCCAAAATGAGCTTTGTATCTGCTGGGACATTGATCCACGCTCTGATTGAAACCCGAATGGCCTCTTTATGCTCCAAGAGAGGCAAAAAAGGAGAGACGTCTATCCCATTTAGAACTACATAATCATTGGGTCTATTCTTTCTTAATAAATTTAAATTATAATAATAATCTCTAACATTTTTAGACACAAAGATTAACCCATCTGTAAAATTCTTATTATATATTTTTTCAATAATTTTGTAAATCCAAATTTTAGGATAAAAATTGATTGAGAACAAAGGTGACATATGGAATGTATAGACACTCTTGATTTTTAAAAGTTTAGTTATAGGACTTCCAATAAGTCTGCTACGAGGGTCTTGGAAGTGGACAAGGTCGGGTTTGATGTTTTTAAAGAGCTTAATAAGCTTAAGGCCATAATATAGATTGTATTTTGAAGGTCTTTCTGTTTGTATCAATTGAATCTGAGGAACACGAAGTTTTGCCTGTATTAAAAAGGAATCATTAAAAAGACCCAAAATTATTACTTCGAATTGCTGGCTCAATCCTTCCGCTAATTGTAGAATATTTTCCTCCATACCTCCAATTCCTAATGGGGTAAGGGAGAAAATAACGATTTTTTTTTTGTTGTTCATTTAATTATAACAAGAAGTACAGCATACGGAAGAATTGCATCTCGTACTTCTTATGCTGATAATTTATTCAACTATTTTTTTAATGTTAACGGTTTGGTTTTCACATAGGTATCACCCACCATTAATTGTGCAAAATACACGCCAGAAGGCAATTTGCTTGCATCCCAAAAAGCAGAATGGTGTCCCGAAGATTGTACTTCGTTAACCAATGTAGCCACTTCTTTTCCCAAGATATTTAATACTCGAAGTTTAACGTGCTGGGTCTTCGTAATTTCATAAGAAATGTTTGTTGAAGGGTTAAATGGGTTTGGGAATGCCCCGAGAAGCGTACTTTCTTTGGGGTACAGATTTGAACGTATCGAAAAATCATCCTCACCATTACATAAATTGTCGCTTGTAGAAGAATTGAAACACCGATTTCTATCATTTGACCAATTGAGATCAACATTTCCATCGTTGTGAATGTCTATATTATATCGTACCTCTACTTGACAGCCTGGGATTTGGGTACATGAATGATAATTTAATGAACCTATTGTCCAAGCACTCCAAGGTTTATTTATATTTATGTGTGTCGTTTATTTATATTTTATACAATTTTTTAAGTTGAAAGATTAATCTTCTAATCACCTTTTTGTGTAAATTTGATAGGTAAGAATTAGTTCACGAATCACCCAAACATTAACCATCAGCTAACAGAATACGATTATTGGAAGGTCTCATGATAATTCATCATTCGGGGCTTGGGCATGTATTTATATTCAAGAGTATTTCCGAAATTCTGGAAAATAATAACCCACAATAAAAAGAAGATTAATGATGAAAAATAGACTAACCTTTATAGGGTTTTATTTGCTCTGTTTACCTCTTTCGATATTTGCACAGACAAGTGATCTTTTTATATCGGAATATGTAGAAGGTACGAGCAATAATAAGGCCATAGAGATTTATAACGGCACGGGTGTTGCAGTAGATTTAAGCATGTATGTGGTGGAAACCTATGCCACTTCTGCAAACTACAGTTTAGCCCTTTCCGGGAATTTGCCAAACAATGCTGCCATCGTCATTTCAAATCCGGGCGCCAGTTTCGTGAACCAGCCCTATGTGACGTTCACAAGCGATATTACCTTTTATAATGGAGATGATGCCATTGTTCTGAAAAAAAATGGTGTCGTGATAGACTCCTTCGGTCAAAAAGGATTTGATCCGGGGGTAAATTGGAGCAGCAATGGCGTAAGCACCTCGGAGCAGACCCTCCGCCGTAAGTCCGGGATTTGTAAGGGAGACCCGAATCCAGATGACGCCTTTGATCCCTCGATAGAGTGGGAGAGTTATCCTCAAAACACGTTCGACGGCTTGGGGAGCCATACCGTCACGGGATGTAATGGCTCTGGAAATCCGACTTGCCCCATTCCCACCAATGTTCAGGTAAGCAGTGTGACAGCGAGTGGTGCTGCCTTGTCTTGGGGCGTGGTTTCGGAGGCCACAAATGGTTATGTGGTTGGGTTTAAAGCAAGCAGCACACCTACTTATACCCAGCAATCCACGACCTCCACCCAAGTTTCTTGGACAAGCCTTTCGTCCGGAACCTTGTATCAGTACCAATTGCAATCGGATTGCGGCAACGGAAACCGTTCTGCGGTTGTTTCTGGCTCTTTCCAAACTGTTACGTTAGGGACAAAAGCGGTCATTCGGTTGCGTGATCCTTTTGGTATATACATGAATGACCAGAAGATGAGCCATATTTTTAAGGAAGCAGATGGGCAAACGTCTATCCCAATAGAAATTATATCTGCGGGTACGTTGGCCTTTAACGTGACGTTAACGGTGAATCAAGGCACGGCTACACAAGGTGCGGACTATACCATAGGAAGTTTGTCCATCCCTGCCGGAACTGCTGGAACCATTCAACTTCCGATAAACCTTATTCAAGACGGGGACAATTCGGAGGGCGTAGAATATGCCAACTTGTCGTTAAGTGCAGCAGAAGCAACGATTCAAACGCCTAACAATTTCACCTTGTGGATCAAGGATGCACCGATACCAAGCCAGACGTTATTTTCGGGATCCTATGGCGAAACCCTTAAACTCTCGGTAAGGGATGCTTTTGCTTGCCCCAATGATGGCATTTCGTATGACGCCGCTCGGTCGTTGATGTATCGTTATGTGGATCCCTTTAACCAAAAAATCTGCGGCTTTTACGATAATCTTTGTCTAAATGTGCCCTTTGGAACCAATGGAAACACTGTAGTGACGGGTGGGGGGATGAATGCAGAACACATTTGGCCACAAAGCATGGGGGCGGATAGCGAACCCATGAGGAGTGATATGCACCATTTGCGCCCAACGCTTAGCGGGGTTAACTCGGCACGGAGCAATTACCCCTTTGCCGAATTGCCAGATGTAGCCTCATCGTGGTATCAAGGGACGACCTCGCAATCAGCCGTGCCATCAAATCCTGATTTATGGAGCCAGCGGTATGATTCGGAATGGGAGCCACGCAAAGCCGTTCGAGGAGATGTATCGCGGGCTGCATTTTATTTTTATACCATGTATCCTGCGGCGGCCTCAACGTTTTACAATAATAGTCGAGATGCGATTATCAAGTGGATGGACATGGATCCGGTGGACGAAATGGAGTATGACCGTTCCCTCCGTGTTGCTGCATTCCAATGTTATATGCCGAATCCAATCATTTTGGATCCTACCGTCATGGGGCGTGTTTTAAATTTAGCGACTGCCCATGAAGAAGAAGGCGCACCGCTACCCAGCCAAGGCTTTGCCCTTTCGGAGACCTATCCAAATCCAGTAAATCGGTTTGTACACATTGCCTACCACTTGTCCGAGCCTGCAAAAATTCGCTTTGCTTTATATGATGTGTTGGGTAGAAAAGTTGTGGAAGTTGTAGAAGGAATGCAAATGAAGGGAACATATCAAAGTACGATGGATACGTCGGTATTGCCATCTGGTCGGTATGTCCTACAAGCAGATAATGGCCAAGTACAGTTCACCAAGTTAATAACGGTTGTGAATTAAAGGAATCTGAAACCTTCTTCATAATTGCTCGAAAAAGCCTGTGTACCTGTAAAAATGTCACAGGTTTTTTTGTATTATACACCTACCAAAAAGTTGTGGGTGGTACGCCAAAAACCGTCCTTAGCGTTCAAGACTTTTAGCCTTATTTATCATGCAGCGTTGTGCAAATGGTCACTATTACGACCCAACCAAACATTCTACGTGCCCCGCATGTGGAGTTGATATTGATCTTGGCCCCAATTTTACGCGGCCTAATCCTTCACCGATGGCTCCCGCAACACCTCCCGTGCCTTTAGGAGATGTGGGACTAACCCACAGACAGGGAAGCAATCCTAATCTTCCCGGTACACCTGCTCCACCGCCCATTCCCGTAACGCCGCCCGCAGGACTACAACAGCCCGGAAGAACCGTTGCGCTGTATCAGGGCAAAAAGGTCGGGATTGAGCCAGTGGTGGGTTGGCTTGTTTGTATCGCCGGACCAGATCGTGGCCGAGACTACCGCATCCGACCAGAGCGGAATTTTATCGGGAGGTCCAAAAGCCAGCACATCTGTATTGAGTCTGACGAAGCGATTTCGCGGGAGAAACATGCCATTTTAACGTTTAATCCAAAAAAACGCTCTTTTAAGATACAGCCCGGCGAAAGTGCCGGATTGGTTTATGTGAACGATGAAGACTTGGATGCGCCCCAAGAATTGAAAACATTCGATGAAATTGAAATCGGACGGACGAAGTTGCGGTTTGTCCCGCTTTGTGGCCCCGATTTTATGTGGGAAGAATTGGACGAATCGCAAGCAGGCTTCACAGGATAAACGGCTTTTCAGGTTAAACAACATGAGGGAACGACGATTTACCATTGGTAGGGGAAGTGGATGCGACATTGTTTTGGCGGATGCCACGGTGAGCCGCCTCCATGCCACCTTAACCCTTTTAGATGGGGGGCGCTTGTTGCTGACCGATTGCCATAGCGCCAATGGAACCAAGGTTTTCTTGAAAGGGGATCCGGTTAAGATCACCCATGAGCTTGTTTTACCCGGAGACGCTGTGCAGTTTGGTGATATTGTTTGGGAAGTGAACGATATGCTCAAGGCTCTCTGGTTGAAGAATCCTACGTTTGATCCTTCAAGTTATAGTCATCCTGTCGAATTGTTGCGCGAAGGATATGATCCGACACAATTAAAAGGCGTTCTGGCGGTTTGCAAAACCTGTTTTTACCTTAAGCCAAAAGGCGAAACATGTCCTAATTGTTCAACCCCAGAGGCAAACACCGTAAATGATGGTTGATGTTCCCGTAGCAGGTTTATGTCCGGGTTGTTTTACCCCAAAAGGCAGATCCGCCGTTTGCCCACTTTGTGGATTTGACGAGCGGGTGCAGGACAGTCATTCGCGTCTGCCCTATTGGACGTTGTTACATGGTCAGTACGTTTTAGGAAGGATTTTGGGCAAGCCGGGTGGATTTGGCATTACTTATCTGGGTTATGACCAGCATTTAAACCTCAAATTGGCGATAAAGGAGTTTTTTCCGCCGCATTTGGTATTGCGTGCGCATGACCGTCGGAATGTAGTGGCCGATTCCCCCGCAAATGAAGCGGTGTTTCGTGAGGGGCTTGTGGGATTTTTAAAGGAAGCCCGTACATTGGCCCGTTTTGACCATACGAATGTTGTTCGGGTACGCAATTATTTTGAAGCGAATGGCACGGCCTATTTGGTAATGGATTACTATGACGGGTTTAACCTGAGTGAAGTTATGGCCAAAAGAGGTGTTTTTGCCGAAAAAGAGGCCATAAAACTGATGATTCCGATTTTGGATGGGCTAAGGACTGTACACCAAAACGGGATTTTGCACCGAGACATTAAGCCGGAAAACGTCTATTTGGCTGGAGGGAACAGGCCATTGCTTCTTGATTTTGGCGCTGCACGTGCTGCTGTTGGGGCGAAAAGCCAAAACATGACGATGGTGCTAACGCCGGGTTTTGCGCCCATCGAGCAATATGCAAGCAATGCCAGACAAGGGCCATATTCAGATATTTATGCCGTTGGTGCTACCTTGTATTACCTAACGACGGGGCGCGTACCTACGGAAGCTACCAGCCGCGTGGGGCAAGAAACCATCGTGCCGCCCAAATCTTGGCAATCGGGCTTGTCGGAGGCGTTTAATAGGGTGGTATTGCGTGCAATGGCCTTAAAAGCAGAAGAACGCCCGCAAACAGCACAAGAGATGCTGGATCAATTATTTGACCTACTGGAGGTTAAGTATGAAGATTCTTCATCCAGCAATACTGCCCAAACCAATGACCGTCTTCCGGATCGTCTCATGACGTGTCCGGCATGTAATTCGGTAAATCGTCTTCCAGAAGGGGCGGTTTTAGACCAAGTATGCTGCGGGCAATGCGGCGAAGCCTTGCTCCCAAGACCTTATTTATATGTAACGTGCCCACGTTGCAGCAACATAAACAAATTACCGGGAGCACCGAGACCGCAGAAAGCGTGGTGCGGTGCCTGCACGTCAGTATTATGGCCGAAATGAGAAGAAACGTCTTGATCATATGGCTTTTTCTCTTGTTGATGGGGCGGGTTGCTGCACAGCCAATCTCGGAAATAAGGATTCGTCAAGCGATTGTGGATTGGCCGGAAGTACAGGTGTTTTTTGATACCAATGCTCAAACGACTACGGCGGGACGTGTATTTGCCCGTTTAGGCAACCAAAAATTAACCCCAACGGCTTTACAGTCGGCACAAAATGCGCCACTTGGGATAACGGTCATTTTTGATGCCAACGTTCGTAATGCTCCAAAGAACCTCGAACGCATTCGGAGCGAACTTCTGAGCTGGGTGAATGTGCTTCCTTCGCAAGACCGATTTCGGTTGTGGATTGTGGGGGATTCGTCCGATGTGGAAAAAACGTTTTCTAACAATCGTGACCGACTAACGGATCAAATCCAAGCGATTGTACCGCTTTCCCGTCCAGCGAATTTGTACCAATTAATAGAGCGTGCTTTGGCCATTCGGCAACAAAAGGAAGAAGGTTTGCCCGAAAGACAGGTTTTGGTCGTGATTTCCGATGGGCGCGACGACTCTAAGCCCGCCGTTTCTCAAGAGAGCCTAATCCGGTCTTTGGCTACTGATCGGATTCCGATTTTTGTTTGGGGAATATCTGGCGGGGCGCTCAAAGGGTTGACGCAACTCTCCGAATTGGCGAAAGTCTCTGGCGGTGATTTTGTTTCAGCAGACTTTGAGGGCGGCGATCAGTCGCTTACCGCCATAAAAAACCGCATCAGATCGGGGAATATAGGGACTTTTTTATGCCCAGACTGTACCCCCGATGGCCGAGTGGTTCGGTTAGATTTGCAATATCATATAGGACAAAATACACTAACAGATGGCTTGGATGTGCGATTGACGCAGCTACGGAAATCCGATTTGCCATATTGGATCGTAAGAGTGGCGGCCTATCTTGAAGTGTTTAAATGGTGGATTTTGGGCTTCGCAGCCATAATTTCATTGGTTTTATTTGTATTTTGGATTCAATTGATGGGTAAAAGCCAGAACACGAAAGAGCCAGATACGCGGACACCGCATACGGAACAGACCCCCTTGGTTGCTGGAACGCCCAATATGTTGCCTGCTATACCAGCACCCATTGATCCCATGCACGCGGTCGTGCTTACCTTTACCGTCATCGAAGGGCCAATACAAGGAGCGGCAGCGGTACTTAGTTTGTCGGAGTCTACAACCTTTGGTCGTTCCTCGTTGGAATTACCGTTTTTAGCTGCCGATAAAAGTATTTCTACCGTACATTTTTCCCTTACGCCCTTGCCCAATGGCAGTATGTTGATATCGGATGAAGGCTCTACCAATAAGACCTATGTGAATGGGGTTTCCATCCAAAAATCCTTTCACTTACATCCAGATGATGTGATCCGCGTGGGGAAAACGGTTTTTCGGATACACTTTTAATTAATTGATCAATCTCCAGACTTATGAAATATGTAACCGCCTCGATAACAAATGCGGGAGGACGAAAAGTCAACCAAGATTTTGCACAATATGTGGAAGTGCCGCCCGAAGGTATCTGCTGGGTTGTTGCCGATGGGTTGGGTGGACATGGCGGAGGAGAAGTGGCGGCGGAAACAGCCGTCCTTAAAATATTAGAAACTTTTGCACAAACCCCACAACCTACACAAGAAACCATTGATGCATGCATTATGGCCGCACAAGAGGCGATACTCAAAAAGCAGGAAACGGAAGATCAACTGAAAAGAATGCGGACGACGTTGGTGATGATGGTAGGAGATCGCCAAAAAGTACTATGGGCGCACATCGGAGACTCCCGCTTATATTGTTTTCGGGAGGGTAGTTTATGGGAGTTTACCTTAGACCACAGTGTGCCGCAAGCCTTGGTAGATGCCGGTTCTATTTCGCGTGCCGACATCCGCACACACGAAGACCGGAACCGTATTTTGCGCTCGCTCGGCAACAAAAATGACCTGAGATATACCATCCGGACAGAATGGTTTAACCTCCAGCCCGGCGATGCTTTTTTAATGTGTACCGATGGGTTTTGGGAATATGTGCATGAAATCGAAATGCAGGCTGATTTGGCAAAAAGCACCTCTCCAGAAGAGTGGCTAAAGTGGATGGAAGACCGGATATTGGCACGGGTAAAAGGGGAAAATGACAATTATACCGCCACAGCGGTTATGGTTGTCTGATCCATAGAGCATTCATCAAATCGTGCATGGATATGACGTTAGAACTGATCACCTTAGGCGTTATGATTTTAGGCGGGGCGGTTGTTGGCTTTGCCATACGTGGGATTAGAACGTTCCTCAATACGGGAGACATCCGTGAAGAACGTGGTGGAAAAGCCTTAGAAGGACAAGAACAACCTCAAGTGGAAGTAGAAAGGGTGCCGGAAAAAGGAGATGCACGAACCCATAAAGACATCGAGCCACCACAACCGGCCGTAGAACCACCGGCATTTCCACAAGACCCGATACGGTTTGAAAAGTCACGTCAACCTGAAGATGGCATCTGGTTGGCCAAGATTGATCCGACCTTGGTCATGCCCAAAGCGGGTGCTCAAGTACTTGATGCCTTGCTCACACCACCCGTTTCTATGCCAGAAGCCTCTTTTTTCCTAAAGACCAAGGTGATTTTAAAATGTACCAAGGGCGAATACGTGTATCAATCCATCGAAATACCAGAAGAAGGCGTGATGGTGGGGCGAGATCCGGCATTTGCACACCTTATCTTACACGACGGACAAATTTCCGGGAGGCATTGCCTTTTCCGTATTCAGGAACAAATGAGCACCGCCACTTTACATATAGAGGACATTAATTCTCTAAATGGCACGCAAATTCGGTTTTTTGGTGGCGGAGACCATTGGGAGGCGGTGAAAGGCGTGCGGGAAATCCCGCTTTCCCGTGTACAAGGCATGGAAGTCCAGCTCGCGGGTGGCGTTTGCGTGTTTGAAACCCAAGTGGCTTCAGCATGATCTTTTTGATCTCGTGTTGCACGATAATTTGAAGAAACCTATGCAATTATTTCCACAAAATGCGCAGCATATTGGTCAGCGCGAACAACAGCAAGATGCGTTCGGATTTTCGGACGTTAAAGACGAGCACTTGGTAAATAAATTTGGTGCGCTGGTCGTGGTGGCAGATGGAATGGGGGGCATGGCAATGGGGCAGGAAGCCAGTAATTTGGCGAAACAGGTGGTTTTGCAAACGTTTGCACAGCAACAAGTTGGTGATTCGCCAGTAGATGTTTTACTGCGGGCGACTCATGCTGCTAATGAAGCGGTGTATCAAATGGCCAGTGCTGCGGGACTTGCCCATTTGGCGGGAACAACACTTGTGGCGGCCATTATCAAAGACCAAGCGCTTTACTGGGTCTCGGTGGGGGATAGCCGGATTTTTTTGTATCGGAGACAAGAAATTGCGCCTCTTAACATAGAACATGTCTATTCAAGGGTACTGCATCAGCAAGTTAAAGCAGGGATTCTAACAATAGACCAAGCCGCATTAAATCCGGAAAAAAACGCCCTCACCAGTTTTATTGGTATGGCCAACTTGGTGGAAATTGATCGGAATATTCGCCCCTTTCCATTAGAAGAAGGTGACGTGATCTTGCTATGTTCAGATGGCTTGCATGGTACTTTGAGCGATCACGATATTGCAGATGTGCTTTATTCACATCCAGATGACGCCGCCGAACATTTGGTGATGTGGGCCTTAGACAAGAATGAACCGCATCAAGATAACGTCACGGTGGCCATGATTCGTTTTGGTGAAAAGCACGCCACTAAAGCCGCTACGAACATCGGTGTCTCGCCGCCAGTATCCAATAAAACAGCACCTCGTAAGCGCCAAAACTGGTGGATAGGTGGCGTTCTTGCAGTCCTTTTGCTGGTCGCAGGGTCTTGGTGGTGGTTTAGCAGTCCTCCGGCAGAATATGTTTATGCGGGTAAACGCCCCGGAGCCACGCTTTCCGACTTGCGAGGGCAGTTTCTTACTGCAGGAACATTGACAGAAGGTACGGTTACTTGGAAAAATACACCGGAGGAAGTAGAAATCAATTTGGGTGGTCTAAACAAAACCATCACAAGGAATTTAGAATTGACGGGTATCGTTAGATCTGTCGAAAATAGGTTAGACCATTTGGTTTTTCAAAATAGGCAAAAGGACAGTTTATTCGTCTTCTATGTGGCGTCTAATACGATCCAATGGATGGCATTGGCTGGTAAACTGACTGAATTGGAGTCTTTGGGCTACTTTTTTATTGATCCAACCATTACCGATCAAAAGGTTTTGGCTGATATTCCAGAATCTGGAAAACTCATGCGCCCAGACCGAGACTTTATGCCAAAACAAACCAATTGGGTGCGCTACGTTAAAACTGCGACGGATGCCAAAATTCTACTTGCGCACATGCTACAAAAATCGTCTCCAGACTCATTGGTGAAAGATGGCAAGTTGTGGACGCAAAAAATCCGACTAAACGAAACCATCGCCGGTCGCTTTAAGGAATTTAAAAATACCATACGTGATGACCGCCGGTTTATCCATAAAGTTCTAAGTCTAAACGATAATTGGAATATTGAGGGCATTACATTTAGTGATGCTAAACAAGGCTTCCTTGTGTTAATTGCACATGACTTGAAACTGTCGGAAAGCTATTTGATCGGGTCTCTATACGGACAACCTGACCTTGTTAAATTGCCTTCGGTCGCCTTTTTACGCCCAGACCAAGTCTCTATTACCTTTGAAAAGCCGGAGACCAAATTGTTTAATGTGCGTTTACAAACGGGTGAATGGGCGATAAACTGACCCTCGAAAACAAAACTTTTGCAGGATTGGCCATGAAGGGAAAATGGTGGGTTTTTTTGTGTGTGCTCCTTAGCATCTCTGCTCATACACCTCCAATGGGTTGGGCAGAACAAACGCTGGCACAAATGTCCTTGGAAGATAGGGTGGCACAATTGCTGTCTGTGATCACTTTTGGAGAATTTAACGGCGAGGACAGTGCCGAGCGGACACAACTCAAAGCCTTGGTTCAGGATTTAAAGGTGGGTGGGGTGATTCTTACACTTGCAGAACCCCTTGCGCAAGCAGAATTAACCAATTGGATGCAAGAATTGGCAGAAGTCCCGCTTTTGATTTCGATGGATATGGAAAATGGGGTTGCCATGCGCACCAAACGTACCACTGCATTCCCCACCGCAATGGCACTGGGCGCAACGCAAAAACCAGATTTAGCCTATCGAATGGGGCAATTGGTGGCGAAAGAGGCGCGGTCTTTGGGCGTACATCAAAATTTTGCACCCGTTGCAGACGTGAACAACAATCCTGAAAACCCGATTATCAATGTGCGTTCCTATGGCGAATCTCCAGAGTGGGTCTCTAAAATGGTTCGGGCGTATGTTGCGGGGATGCAAGAAAAAGGACTCATTGCAACCGTAAAACATTTTCCCGGACATGGTGATACCGCCACCGATTCGCATTATGGGTTGCCCGTTTTGCCATTCGACAGAAAACGAATGGACGATGTGGAGTTGATTCCTTTTAAGGATGCCATAAAAGAGGGCGTAAAGTCCGTGATGGTGGGGCACTTGGCCGTTCCAACCATAGAAAAAGACTCCAATGTGCCTGCTACTCTTTCTCAAGCCATCACGCAAGGGATTCTCAAGGATGAATGGGGCTATCAAGGACTGATCGTTACGGATGCTTTGGGAATGAAGGGGGTTACCTCCCAATTTGGTGTTGGTGAGGCCGCTATACGTGCCTTAGAAGCCGGTGCAGACCAACTTTTGATGTCGCCAGACCCCTATGCGGCACATCGCGCCATTATACAAGCGGTATCTTCGGGACGTTTAACAGAGGGGAGGATTAACCGATCTGTACTTAAGTTGTTGAAATTAAAAGAAGAACTGAAGTTACATGAGCAAAAACTAATCCCGATTACTGATGTTTATAAAAACGTTTCTCTAACGGCGCACAAAGCCTTGGCAGAAGAAATTGCGGAATCCGCCTTTACCCTTTTGCGCAACGAAGGGCAATTTTTTCCATTGGACCCACGTTTGAATCACGGTATTGCACTGATGCACCTTAATGACGACAACGACCCAAGGGTGGGAGATGCTTTCCAAAGGGCGCTTCAAAGTACAGGGCTTCGGGTAGGAAAAACCATCCTCTTAGACAGCAGGAGCGACGCCGCCGAATACCAAAAAGCGCTTGAAATTGCAGACCAATCCGAGGTAATGCTCGTTCCTGCATATATTGGTTTTCATGGAAATCCGCAAGAAAAACAAACTGTTATGAAGCACAAAGACTTTTTAAATAAGCTGATTGCCCTCGGCAAAACCGTGTTCCTTATTTCATTTGGTTCGCCCTATCTTACGGTTGGCCTTCAAGCCCAGCCTTCGGTTCTGGCCGTGGCCTATGGTGCTGATCCCGCTTCTATTCAAAATGCCTCAGAAGCGTTGACAGGTAGGAAGCCCGTAAGTGGTAAATTACCCGTAACCGTCCCAAATTTGTACCCCATCTGGAGTGGGATTCCGGTTTCTCCATTATTGCCCATGAACAAGACCAACCAGTACCAATACACGCAATTCTCGGCAATAGACGGATTGTTGCAAGCTGCCATCCGAAACAAAGCATTTCCGGCGGCGGCCATTGCTTTTGGAACGGATAAAGCCCTCGTTCGCGCAAAAGCTTATGGCTACCAAACGTATGAATCGGATGTGGCCGTAACGCCCGATATGCCTTTCGATCTGGCTTCATTGACCAAAGTGGTGGGGTTAACCACTGCTGTGATGAAACTTTATGAAGAAGGACGGCTACGTTTGGATGATAAAGTGGTGAAATACGTCCCCGAATTTGCGCCAAACGGCAAAGACCAACTCACCATCAGGCACCTAATGACGCATACAGGTGGGCTAAAAGCCTTCTATGCCTTTTATAACATGGGAATTCATTCGCGTGAAGAGGTATTGCAGCATATCTATGCAGATAAATTGTACTACACGCCAGATACCAAAATGGAATACAGTGATTTGGACATGATTATAATGGGTTTGATTGTGGAGCGTATTTCAGGAAAAACGTTGGATGCCTACCTCAAAGACAACTTTTGGAAGCCGTTGGGGATGGTACGTACCGGCTTTAGGGCGACCAGTGGTGCTGATGACAACCAAAATATCGTTCCAACCGAAAAAGACACGTATTTCCGGAAAAAACTGATGCAAGGAGAGGTTCATGACGAATGTGCTTGGGTGCTGGGTGGAACCTCCGGTCATGCGGGCTTATTCTCAACGGCCAATGATCTGGCCATTTTCGCCCATATGATGTTGAATGAAGGAACATATGGCGGTAAACAATACCTCAAACCCGAAACCATTCGCCTATTCACTAAGGTCCAGCGCCCGGGCTTCAGCACCCGCGCTTTGGGATGGGATACAAAGCCCAAGTCTGGTTATACCACCGCTGGGACAAAATGGGGACCAAGAAGCTATGGCCATACCGGATTTACGGGAACCAGTATTTGGATTGATCCGGATGCCAAGGTGTTCGCGATTTTGCTTACCAATCGGGTTTATCCGACCCGCGAGAACCAGAAAATTCGGGACATTAGGCCAAAATATGCTGATTTGGTCTGGGAAACGATTAAACAAGGCAGCGTAAATACGACAGCTCCGAAGTCGAACAGAACATGGTAATACCAATTAGGAATTAAGCACATATTTTATCCATCAACGTTTTCACCTCCTTTGGGTGTTGAAAGGTTGAAAACGAGTAACCTATAAACAGTAATTCTCCCTAATTGGTATAATCTGTGGCAACTTTAAAAACAAGTAATTCATGAACCAACCAACAACCCTGCGCGATAAAATTGCGCAACTTCTTTTTGTGAGAATTGGATCCAATATGCCGCCGGCAAAGCGTGTCAATGAAGACGAAAGTCGGATTTTGGACATGATCCAAGAATGGCCTATTGGCGGCTTGTGCTTGTTTAATGGCCTTTATCCTGCTGCTACCGAAACCCTTAAGAAATTACAAAAAGTAGTCAGGTATCCGTTATTGGTTGGAACGGATATGGAGCGTGGCGTCGGGCAGCAAATGCGCCCAGCAACGTTGTTCCCGCATGTCATGGCTTTTCAGGCGATGGGAAATGCGCAAGAGGCGGTTGATTTGGTGGAGGAATTTGCCCGAATTGGCGCACGCGAAGCCTTGGCGATGGGGGTTCATATCGCTTTTGCACCCGTAGCAGACGTGAGCCGGAATCCCAAAAATCCGATTATTGCCACCCGTGCTTTTAGTACCGAGCCAGAAGAAGCAGGCCGCTTGGTCGAGGCATTCATTCGAGGGTCACGTGCAGAAGGTTTGTTAACGTGTCCAAAACACTTCCCCGGTCATGGGAATACGGACCAAGACTCGCATGAGGAATTGGCGCAAGTAACTGCAAGCAAGGCCGAGATGGAGCAGTTCGACTTGCCGCCCTTTAAACAAGCATTTGAGGCGGGCGCCGAGTTGGTGATGACGGCGCATGTTGCTTTTCCGGCACTTGATGACCCCAAAACGCCTGCTACGGCATCGCATAAAATTTTGGTGACATTGCTCCGGCACGAGTTGGGCTTTACAGGAGCCGTCATCACCGATAGCTTGCTGATGGGAGGGATTGGGCCAGAAGACCAAACAGAAGCAGATATGGCGGTGATGCTCATCAATGCAGGCGCAGATATTTTATTGGACGTTCGGAATGTGTCCGAAATCGTGCTTGGTGTGGAACGAGCCGTGGAAATCGGAATCTTGAGCGAGACCCGAATTGATGAGGCATTTAACCGCGTCTGGAAACTCAAAACCCATTTCGTCGAGCGATTTGGAGCAGACTTTTTTGAGTATCCCGAAAAGTACTTTGCAGAAGTCCAAATTGGCGATCCTGCGACCCAAAAACGTGCCGATGAAATGGCATTGAAAGCCGTGCAAGTCCAAAAATCGGATCCGGCTTTTTTTCCATTACCAGATACCAAAGCGGCCACTTTGGTTGTGCTAATAAAACCGTTCTCCACGCCCTTAGATCCGCCGGAACAACCGCTTGCTGATGCGCTACGGGCGCTTTTCCCCCGTGTCCGGTACGAAGAAGTGTCCGATTCGACACATCCGGCTGAATTAGACGCTTTGCTTGAGATTGCCACAAAATTCCAGCAAGTGGTGGTTGCACCTATCGTGAAACCAGCGGCTTGGCATCGGTTTGGGCTTAAGCCACACCATCAGGCATTTGTAGAGACCCTCATTGCACAACAACCTGTGGTTTTGGCCTCCTTGGGAAGCCCACAACTTTTTGCGATGCTCCCAGAAGCCGCTGTACATGTCTGTACCTTTAGTGATATGGCGCCTTCGCAACGTGCATTGGCGGTGGCGCTTGCAAACGGTAGAAATGAGGGCGAATGAGTCAGAAGTTGTTTTCATAAAACCATCCCTTCAAGATTCTAAGCGAGCACTTGAGTGGGATAGCTCTTTTGCTTTTATTCGCCCCTGTAAAAGCTGGTTTCGTCTCGCATTTTTTGATATGGTCGTCTAAAGCCTTATTTTATAAGTATCTTGGGCTATAGTTTTTGCCTAAGTGTTTATCTTTCACTTCCACATTCATCCTAAAACTTTAAACGGTCATGCGCCTAAATTCCTTACTTCGTTTACTGTTTATTTCAGCAGTACTCCTAACGTCATTAAATTCCGTTTCCTTTGCGCAAACACGCCCAATCCCCTCAACTGGTGGGAATAAAGTGTGTAATCCAACCGCAGAACAACGTTTTTCTAAACTTTTAGACAGATGCGTGGTTCTGAGAACAGAAAAAAATGCAGTTAAACTAAAACAGGTAGAAGGCCCACTCTTTGCCTATGTACTTTCTAATGGAAATGACGTAAAAAGAGAGGTTTTTTTCTCCGTAAACAATGCCGTACAATCTTTCATCCTTACAAGGGTTCAACATAACGACTATGAACACTTTTGGCGGGGTACATTGAACGGAAGTAAATATCAATTATATCTGTCAACAAATGATAACGAAGACTTGGTTTATTTTTTTGAGAAACAACTTTTTGAACCAACAGAGGAGCATGATGGCTACGAATTAATCTATGTGGAATAAGGTTCATGGTTTCAATACCAATTTATTGCCAAGCCATAAAAACCACACTTGTTCGATTTTCTATTATTGAGATCGCCTCTATCATATAGCATAATGTGTTGTTTAATTATGGCAGGGCAACACTTAGAAAAATCCGCCTAATTGCTCAACCACCTTGCTTCTTTTGGCCGTACAAAAGAAGCAAGGTGGCAGGCTTGTCTGCGCTCAGTTAACAGGCTTCGACTTGATCAACCCAAAACACCTGTTAAATGGTTACAAGTTAAAGGCTGGCTCAAGAATTTAAAGCCTTTAGCTCATGAATTTCCCCAACGACGTTTTGCCTAAATGCTACATTCTCCTAGTATTTTTGGGAGACGGACCAGCGTTGTCGTTCATTATGGCGAAGGTCTAATTAACCACAAGTGTATGTTTGATTCACCTGCCTACATCAAAACTTAAACATTCATCGTAGGTATCTTAATAATTAGGGCTTGAATCTGCTTGCAAAAAGCGCTTATTATCTGGCTTATGAAAACAAATTTTTTACCCACAGCTCTTGACGTTCGCTTCCGACGTTTGCCTACCCGACGTATCCGACGGGTAGCAGATAAAGTTGGACTGTCGAGTTTGCTGTAGGGGCAAAATCGAATTGCGCATAAATCTTATATCAAGCGCCAGTCCACAATCAGGATTGGTGCTTTTTTTATGACCTATGAAAAAAATAGTTCTTGCTTTTAGCGGAGGTTTAGACACCTCGTTTTGTGTGCCCTATCTGAAGGAGACCTATGGCTCTGAGGTACACACAGCATTTGTGGACACTGTAGGCATGGATTCCGAAGCCCAAAAGGCCATTCAGGAGCGGGCGCTTAGTTTAGGAGCCTCCAGCCACATCAATTTAGACGCAACCCAAGATATGTACGACCAGCATATTGCCTATATGATTAAAGGGAATGTCTTGCGTGGCGGTGTTTATCCACTTTGTGTAGGGGTAGAGCGGGTGGTACAGGCGCGAAAGGTACTGGAGTATGCCCGCGAATTGGGTGCGGATGCGGTGGCGCACGGCTCCACAGGTGCGGGTAATGATCAAGTCCGTTTTGACGGAACAATGCGCATACTTGCAGACCATATCAAGGTTTTGACACCGATTAGGGAGTTGGGCTTAACCCGCGAAGCCTCTACAACATTTTTACGAGAACGTGGTTTTACCGTATCTGATGCCCGCAAGGACTATTCCATCAATCAAGGACTTTGGGGCACGACCATTGGAGGGCGAGAAACCCACGATAGCCGCTTGCCGTTGCCTGATCATGCGTATCCAGAGACGGTTTCCCCGTCAGAAGCCCCAAACGAGCCAGAGGAAATCATCCTGACCTTCCAGAATGGCTTGCCTGTGACCTTGAATGGCGAAACATTAGATGCAATTGCCTTGATTCGGAACCTAAACCAAGTGGGGGCTAAGCATGGCGTAGGGCGCGATATGCACGTCGGAGATACCATTTTGGGCATTAAAGGGCGAGTGGGATTTGAGGCACCAGCAGCCTTGATGCTCATTAAAGCGCATCAGGAGTTGGAAAAATTAATCTTAACCAAATGGCAACGCTTCCAGAAAGACCATCTCGCAGATTTTTATGGCATGTTGCTACACGAAGGACAGTACTACGATCCTGTGATGCGCGACATCGAAGCATTCTTGGACTCCAGCCAAAAAAATGTCACTGGTAAGGTTTTTGTTCGCCTGTTCAAAGGGCATTTCTCCATTCTGGGTGCAGAAAGCGCATATTCGATGTTCAATACGAATGTTGCAACCTATGGCGAGACCAATACACTCTGGGACGCCCGCGATGCCGAGGGATTTACCAAAATCTATACCGTACAATCAATGTTGGCACACCGTGCAAAAGCCATCGGAGATCAGTCTTAGCCGTGCAAAAATATATACAGAAATTAATCATTTTAAGTTGGTATAAATAAATGCAATATTCTGCGCAAGTTGTTTCCTATATCGGTTCCAGTACCTTCCCTTGTGGTTTGGGCCGTAACATCATTATGACCGATTACCTCCTTGCCGAAGATGGGTATTGTGTGGTGGTAGAGGCATTGGAAGACAAAGAAACCTACAACCAAATTGAATGTACAGACCACACCTTCAGAACGATCTACAAGGGAGACATTTTTGTGGGCGTTTTGGGCGAACGGCAGGCATTGAAAGGGTATAGCGGACGACTGCCGCGACAGATTGCGGTTGGTGATACGCTGAATGTACTCAATATGGGAGGCATTATAGGTATGTGTGTTTCTGAACACCCAGAGTTGGGGCCGCCGCTAAAGGTTCGCATCCTTGGAGCCGTTGTTCGGCAAGAAGAGGGAAAATCCGCACGACACGTTTGTATCCAAGATTATGCCATCGAACCGCACGAAAACTTAGACGATTCTGCACCGATTGTAATGGTCAGTGGGACGAGTATGAATACCGGAAAAACCTATGCCTGCGCCCAAATGGTGAACCAACTTTCCCAAATGGGCTATAAAGTTGCGGCGGCAAAACTCACCGGAGCATCCTTGATGCGCGATACAAGGGCAATGCGCGATGCTGGCGCGATTGCTGTGCATACCTTTACGGATGCGGGCATTGTTACCTCCACCAGTCATAATATTGTACCTGCAGCAAAGGGCATCATCCACAAATTAAATTCCTATAAACCGGATGTCATTGTTGCCGAATTGGGAGATGGCTTTATTGGATATTATGGCGTGGACGATATTTTGATTGATAAAGAGATTCAAAAGTTTGTGAAAGCCCATATTGTGGCTACGGTGGACTTGGTGGGGGCTTGGGCCTCTCGGCAAATCTTCCAAGAGCGCTATGGGCAAACAATTGCTTTGATCACAGGCCCCGTTACCGATAATGCCGTTGGGAAGCGATACATCCAACAAACACTTGGGATCACGGCATACAATGCCAAACAAGACGGCGAGGCGATCGGAACAATGTTGAAAAAAATGATGCAATCTTGAACTAATAGGCCACAAAATGACAAATAAAATAGAAGTAGCGGTTTTGCATGGGGGAGGATACGTTGGGATGTGGATGATTGAACTCCTGCTTCGCCATCCCGAAGTGAACTTGTCTTGTGTGACGAGCCGGAGTGGTGCTGGAAGTCCCTTACATGCTGTCCATCCAACCTTATTTGGGAAAACCAACCTTCTGTTCTCGGCGCCGGAAGCGGTGAACTACCATGATTTTGACGTGGTGTTCATCACCGCTGAGCACAAACAAGGGGTTTTTGTGGTCATGGAACTGCTTAGACAAGGATATCAAGGTAAAATTATTGACCTTTCGGCGGATTTTAGGTTTGATGATGCGGCGCTTTATCCAAAATGGTTTGGTTATGAGCATCCCGCGCCCGATTTGCTTCCGCTCTTTCAATATGGCTTGGTGGAAGTGTATGAAGCGCAAATTCGTGAAAGCACTTATGTCGCCAATCCGGGTTGTTTTGCAACTGCGCTTAACTTAGCGCTCTATCCTCTCGCAAAAGCGCTTCCCCAAACACATTTTCACCTTACCGCCATGACGGGCGCTTCTGGTTCAGGTAATAAAGCTTCTGCCGGAACCCACTTCCCGAACAGAAATGGCAATATGCGCACCTACAAAGTGTTGAATCACCAGCATCAACCGGAAATTTTGCAAACCTGTGGTGCTGAAACTTCCTTCAGTTTTGTGCCCGTTTCTGCACCTTGGACGTATGGTATTTGGGCAACCATACAATTCTCTGCAAAAGTCGCAAAATCCCAGATGGACGAATGGTACGCTGCTGCATATGACGAAAAACCCGGCATTCGATTATGGCCTTCTCTGCCCGAATTGTTGCCCGTTGTTGGAACACCTTTCTGCGACCTCGGTACGGCTGCCGGAGATCGGGAGGGAGTGGTGGTGGTGGCCATAGACAATCTGTGGAAAGGTGCGGCTTCGCAAGCCATCCAAAACATGAACCTCATGACCCATTTGCCCGTAATGACGGGGCTTTTATAAATCCAAACTTTGTCTAAGATGTTAAAATACCTTTACTTATTCATCGGAACCTTTGTGCTGTTTATGGCCATTGACCTTGTCTGGATTGGCGTTTTGATGAAAGATTTCTATCGTGAAAAGATTGGTTTTTTAATGACGAAAGACGTAAATTGGGCGGCTGCCTTCGTGTTTTACATGCTCTATATTGTCGGTATTCTCTATTTTGTGGTACTGCCGGCATGGTCTTCCCAAACTGGCTATGGCGAGGTCTTGCTAAAAGGAGCCTTTCTGGGCTTGTTATGTTATGCAACCTATGATTTGACCAATATGGCAACATTGGAAGGGTGGCCACTGTCTATGGTGGTTGTGGATATGATCTGGGGAACGGTCTTGACCGCGCTTGTTTCCGGTGGTAGCTATTTCTTGGCCTCAAAATGGATTTTCTAATTCTTGTAACCTGCTATTTTTCAAACCTATGCACATTATAGAAACCGAAGACGCCTATCAAGTCCCTACTTATAAAAAATTACCCTTTGCATTGGTAAAAGGGCGCGGGGCCTACGTCTGGGATCAAGATGGCAATCGTTATTTGGATTTTTACGGAGGGCATTGTGTAGCCATTCTGGGGCATTGTCCGCCGCCCGTTGTAAAGGCCATTCAGGAGCAAGCCGGAACCATGCTGTTTTACTCAAACTTGGTCTATAGTGATGTTCGGGCGGAAGCCGCACAAATCTTGGCAAAACTGGCACCCGAAGGGCTGAAAAAAGTTTTCTTTTGTAATTCTGGAACCGAGGCCAACGAAACCGCCCTCAAATTGGCACGAAAAGTAACAGGTAAAACGGAAATAGTCTCGACTATTGGGGGATTTCATGGCCGGACGCTGGGGAGTTTGGCGGTTACTTGGGGCCTAAAATACCACGAAGGCTATGAAGCGGCTTTACCAAAGACCCATTTTGTTCCGTTCGGGGACGAAGGCGCACTGGAAAACGTCTTTTCAGAAAATCCAAATATTGCGGCGTTTATTTTGGAGCCGATCCAGAGCATCGCTGGCGTCACACAAGCGGAGGAAGCATATTACCGCAACATCCGCAACTTGTGCGATCGCTTTGGGGTTAAGCTGATCTTTGATGAAGTGCAAACCGGTGTTGGCAGGACTGGCACATTTTCCATTTCGGAAGCCTATGGCATGAGGCCGGATATGATTACGCTTGCAAAAAGTCTTGGAGCCGGAATTCCCGTTGGAGCTGTTTTGGTGGGCGAAGAAATCTCCAAAACCATTCAAATCGAAGACCAAGGAACCACTTTTGGCGGTGGCATGGTGGCGATGGCAGCCGTTTCTTCGACCTTAAAACATATTCGCGACGAAAAATTGATGCTCAATGCGCCTAAAATTTTCAAGCATTTGGGCAGTGAATTGGCGGAGTTTCCTGTACGTTTGCGTGGGCGAGGTTGTCTGATTGGGATTGAAATGGAAAAACCAGTAGCCCCGATGGTTGCCGCACTCCGGAAGAATGGCGTCTTGGTGGGTGGTTCTGGAAACCCAAACGTTATGCGATTGATGCCGCCGCTCAATACGCAACCAGCAGAAATTGCGGTTTTTATACAGGCATTTCATGCTGCATTTCAATCGGTAGTTACTCCCGACTTTTAAATAAAAAAAGATTTAGACACATGAAAAACCTTTTAGACTGGCAATATATAGAAGATCAACGGTGGCAACAATTGGTAGAGCGTGCGTTTGAACATGCACAAAACCCAGGGTGGAACAAGTCGGCAGAGGGAAAAAGTCTGGGGATGATCTTTTTTAATCCTTCTTTGCGAACCCGTACCTCGATGGAGTTGGCGGCTGCTCAACTCGGTGCATTCTCGGCCACACTTACGCCGGGGCAAGGTACTTGGGGATTTAAGTTTGGGCCGGGGAAAATGGATGGCGGCGAGGCAGAACATATTATAGAGGCTATCGGGGTTTTATCGCGCTATTACGATGCGTTGGGCGTCCGCTTATTCGCCTCTGGAACCGACCAAGCCGCTGATCGGAACGAGGTGAAAATGCGTGAAATCATAGAGGCTTCAGCAGTGCCAGTCATAAACTTAGAATCGGCATATTACCATCCATGTCAAGCACTTGCTGATGCGGCCACCATCCATGAGCACTTTAAGGGCGAACATAAAAAGCGGCGTTTTGTACTTGCTTGGGCGCACCATCCCAAACCGCTCCCGATGGCCGTCCCCAACTCTGCGTTGTTGCAGGCCGTTCGGCAAGGCATGGATGTCGTGATTGCACATCCTGAAAGTCATGGATTGGATACGGAAGTCATGCACTTGGCGCAAGATATGGCGGTTCAGGCTGGTGGAAATCTATCCATAACGCACGACCTGAATGAAGCCATGGATGGTGCCGAGGTAGTCTATGCAAAGGCTTGGGGTGGCCCGATGGTTTACGACAAACCGGAGAAAGAAACCGCATACCGTATGGCCCATGCCGATTGGCAGATCACCCAAGAGCGGATGGAAAAAACGAATAATGCCGTGTTTATGCACTGTTTACCTGTTCGGCGGGATGTGGTTGTGGCCACGGAGGTTTTAGAAAGCGCAAAAGCCCTTCACCTGCGCCAAGCCAATTATCGTCTTTTTGCACAAAAAGCTATTTTGGAAGCCATTTGGGGTATGATTTGAGGTAAAATTATGAAAATTGTGAAAATTGGTGGCGCACAAGTAGATACACCCGCAATGTCGCATGTTTGGGCTTATATCCAGAAGGTACATGGAGGCGGAGAAAAAGTGGTTGTGGTACATGGCGGTGGGCCGCAAACCACCAGACTTGCGCAACAATTAGGACATACCTCGGAGATTATTCAGGGCCGGCGCGTGACAACCGATTTAGACCTCAAAATCATCCAATGGGTGATTCGTGGCGAACTCAATGCCCGACTTTCCGCACAAGCAATGGTGGCTGGCGTTCGGGCAGTGGGCATTTCGGGTATTGACGACGGGCTGGTTGAGGTATTAAAACGGCCTTTGTGGAACGTGGATGGACGCAGTATTGACTTTGGATGGGTAGGCGATGTGCAAAAGGTGAATCCCGAATTATTGTTGGCCTTAATCAATGCGGGGTTTGTTCCGGTTGTTGCAACAATGGGTGTGGACAAAAACGGGCAGATATACAATGTGAATGGGGATACGGTCAGTTTGGAAATTGCTAAAACCCTTGGCGCAACCGAAATAGTTATGGTGACGGAATCGGGTGGCCTGCGGAAAGACCTTAACGACCCTTCAACACATTGTTCTGTCTGCGATTCAGCCTTGTTAGAAGCGGGGCGTCAAGCAGGTTGGATACAAGGTGGAATGTTGGTGAAGTTAGAAGAAGCTCAAAAAGCATTGCGAGCAGGGATTAAATCGGTATTGCTCATCAAGCCAGAAGATCTGGTGCATCCGGAAAAGGGAACAAAGGTGATTTTATAAAAATGGGTTACCAAGACCAATCGTATTTTTTCTCACGATACCAGTAAAACACAATATAAAAGCTTAATTCTGCATTTAGGTGATGTAAATGTATGCTGTTTGGTGATATAATGAATGTGCATGATTTGCACCACACAATGATGCGCTTCCCTTGTTTGAGTTTTGAAGAAAAGCCTTTGGCGGATTTTCTGGAAGCCTTCATGCGGGCAAGAGGCGCCAAAGTACATCGGCATTTAGACAATGTATGGTACGAACTTGGTAGCGGCGACGAGGTATTGTTGCTAAATTCTCACTTGGATGTCGTTCCCGCCTCGCAGGGCCATCCTTATCCACCATTCGAGCCAACGGTGGTAGATGGGAAGGTCTATGGACGTGGGGCTGTAGATGCGAAGGCCAGTGGAGCTGCGATGACGTGGGCTTTTTTATCCTTGCTTGCGTCTGGTTTTGCACCAAAAAACGGAAAACTTATCGTCGCACTAACAGCAGGCGAGGAAAATTCCAAAACCTATGATGGTTTGGAAGACCTTGTAAACAATGGGCATCTACCGAAAATCTCGGCGGCCTTGGTGGGTGAGCCGACGAATTTACAGCCGTGTATTGCGCAAAAGGGTTTGTTAATCTTGAACTTACATGCAAGAGGTAGAACCGCTCATGCTGCACGTGGACACTTGGGACTGAATGCCATTTCCATCGCCGCAAAAGACATTTTGGCACTCCAAGACTTTCCGTTCGAGCGCAATGACGCCTATCTGGGCTTCCCTTCTTTACATGTTACCATGATCCAAGGGGGCAAAGCACATAACATCATTCCCGACCATGTCTGGATGAAGGTGGACATCCGTTCCACGCCCGCTTATACCCACGAGGAAATTATTGAACTTGTACAAGCGGTTGTCGTCTCCGAGGTTGAAGTGCATAGCAAACGCATCATCCCGGTTGGAACAGCGCCTAACGAAAAAATTGTTCAGGCTTGCTTAGAAGCCATTCCAAATGCAGTTCCATTCGGTTCACCAACGGCAAGCGATTGGATTTTCCTGAAAGATATTCCGACGGTTAAGATCGGCCCCGGATATTCTGAACTTTCCCATACACCGGATGAACATGTGGAATTGGCTGCTGTGGCGCAAGGAGTAGAGGTTTATAAAAACATTGTAACCTCTTATTTTAAAATGATTTAAAAGATACTGAAATGGCCAATACAAATATTTGGAGCAAAGGAAAAGTGGTGGATGATTGGATGATTCGCTTTACCGTTGGTGAGGATTGGCGATGGGATACCCTGCTTTTGCCTTATGACCTAAAAGGTACACGCGGACATGCTTTAGGGCTTGCAAAAATTGGTATGTTGTCCCAAAAAGAGTTGGTGCAAATCCAATGTGCCTTAGATGAATTGGAGGCGATCGCGGATGACCTCAGCGTTTTGCCAGAAGACGAAGACTGCCACACGGTTATTGAGCGGTTGTTGATCCAAAAATTGGGAGACCTTGGAAAAAAAATACATACTGGTCGCTCCAGAAACGACCAAGTATTAACGGCACTACGGCTTTATCTGAAAGATGCGCTAACGCTTTGCATGAACGAAACACATGCACTTATCCAAGCATTTGTTGCATTGGGGACAGAAAATGCCGAGGTTTTGATGCCCGGTTACACACATTATCAGCGGGCGATGCCTTCTTCGGTTGGGCTTTGGGCTTTGGGATATGCCGAAGTCTTGACAATGGATCTTAAAATCTTAGCAGGCGCACACGGAGTTGTAGATGTTTCTCCGCTTGGAAGTGCAGCCGGATATGGTGTGCCATTTTTAGACCTCCCCAGAGCCGCCACCGCCGCTTCTTTGGGCTTTTCTGACGTACAACTACATGTTACTGCCGTACAACTTTCGCGCGGGAAGATCGAAATGAACGTGGTGCAGGCATTGGCACAAGTTGGCGCCAGTATTAACCGTGCCGCCTCGGACTTGGTACTGATGAACACGGCAGAATTTAATGCGGTGAGACTTCCTTCCGAGTATTGTACCGGCAGTAGCATTATGCCTCAAAAGCAAAATCCGGATATCCTCGAAATCGCCCGTGCAAGTTATCATCGTTTGGTGGCAGAACTTCACCTCTTGCTCTCGCTTCCGGCTAACCTGCCATCTGGATACCACCGCGACTTGCAACTTACGAAAGAAGCGGTAATGCGTGCCGTACACGTGACGCAAGACATGCTCATCGCCATGAACCTTATAATACCCAAAGTGACGTTCAACCAAGACCATTTGGCAAGTCAACTTTCTCCCGATTTGTTTGCAACGGCTGACGCCTTAGAACGGGTGGCGAATGGGGTCCCCTTCCGTGATGCCTATCGTTTGTCCGCAGAAAACATTGCCAATCTACAAACGCCGCCTATTGCGGAAATTCTGGCAGCCTATCCCACACCCGGATCATTGGGAAACCTGCAAGGAAACCAGATTTTGACAAAGGCCGAGGCCATTATGAAAACTATTGTTTGAATATAATACCAATTGGAAATTAAACATATGCTTTATTCATCAATACTGTGCTGAAAAGTTGATGCTACTTCGTCGGTTCGCTTTGCTCATGTCAATACCTAAAAGGTAAAAAACGAGTAATATATACATATATTTGCTCTAATTGGTATGTTGATATCCCCTCGATCTTATAGTATGATGTGTTGTTCAATAATGGCAGGGCGACCCTTAGGAAAATCCGCCGAGCTTTGACTTGGCTCAGCCACCTTGCTTCTTTTGGGCGTACAAGAAGGCCGTCGGCTGGCCCGTCTGCCCTCAACTGGCAGGCTTGATTTGATTAGCCCAAAACACCTGTTAAATGGTAACAAGTTAAAGGCTATCTCAATAACTTGTTGGAGATAAATTTATTTTGCAACTTGAAAAAGCAGGCAATTTAGGCAGTAGTCAAGTTGCGTGTAAGAAGAAAATAGAAGCAATAATATTCAAGTCTGATGCTTTTAAAGATTTTCTCAATGTTAATGTTATGCCTCTGATTTACAATGAAGGAATCAAACAATGTAATATCATGATTTTCGACCATGAAAAAGCAATGCGTGAAACAACAAGAATTATCTATATTGGTAAAGGAGAAAGCTTTGGAGGTAGAAGCCAAGGAAAAGGGCGAAAACATCCGATTTTCATGTTTTTAGACAAGGACGACAATTATATATGTGAAGCCAGATATGGAGGTGCGTCAGCAAATGCGCTGCAACGAGGTTTGTGGACACATACGAGAAATGCTGTGAGTTTTTTTGACAGCATTACAAATGGATGGATTGATTACTCACATAATCATACTTTAGTTAAACTTTTCAGTTTAGCTTTGAATGCTACTGAAAAAGGGCACGCTGAAGCCAATGAAATCTTACAAAAAGACATTGATAATTTAAAGTTAAAAAAATGAGTGAAACGGTAGATTTATTTGGAAACATCAAAATTGAAACACCTAAAACGGAAGGGATTAAATATGCAGGCTCAAAACTAAAAATACTACCTTATATATTTGATATGATTTCGGGCATTGAGGTAGATAATGTCCTTGATGGATTTAGTGGTTCAACTAGAGTCTCACAAGCATTAGCTAAATCAGGTTTTAAGACAACTTCAAGTGACATTTCTGCTTGGTCAGAAACGCTTGCAAAAGCCTATTTGCTAAACACGAAAAAACCATCTGAATATAAACAACTAATAGACCACTTAAACTCTTTAAAGGGTTATGATGGTTGGTTTTCACAACATTACGGAGGAACACTAGAAAATAAAGAAAAGCGACCATTTCAGTTAAAAAACACCAAGAAACTGGATGCTATTAGAGATGAAATAGATAATCTAAATTTAGATGAAGTAACAAAGTCTGTTGCACTAACAAGCCTGATTCTTGCTCTGGATTCTGTGGATAGCACTTTAGGGCATTATGCGGCTTACCTTGCGGACTGGTCGCCAAGGTCGCATAATGATATGAAATTGCAAGTACCATTGCTTTTCCAGAATACTAGAGAGAATACCGTTTTAAGAGGTGATATTTTCGATACTGTTAAAGAACGAACTTACGATTTGGCATATTTTGACCCACCATATGGTTCTAATAATGAGAAAATGCCACCTAGTCGAGTGCGCTACAATTCTTATTACCACATTTGGACATCTGTAATTCTAAATGACAAGCCAAAGTTATTTGGGAAAGTTAACCGTAGAGAAGATTCGAGAGATGAAGTTTCGGCATCAGTTTTTGAGGAATTTAGAAAAGATGAGAATGGACATTTTATTGCTATGCAAGCAATCAGAAGATTAATAAATGAAACAAATTCTCGCTACATTTTATTATCATATAGTTCTGGTGGCAGAGCTACTAAAGAAGAATTGTTTGATATAATAAATTCGGCAGGAAAACTAATTAGAGCCTTAGAAATTGATTACAAAAAAAATGTAATGGGTCAAATGCGCTGGACTAATGAATGGATAAATAGTGACGGTAAGTACTTGGAGTATCTGTTCTTAATGGAGAAACATTAACTGCCTACAACAGCACCTACCCAAAAGTGGCGGTTCAGTGGTTAAATCAAGCTTTGTGCTACTATCAAAGTTTGTGCTTGGGTGACAGTGAAGTGCTTCGAAATCGCCACCTTCGGGTAGCTGCGAAACGTTAGAGGCAATTAAAAACTTCCTACTGCTTTAAAAGTTGCGTGCTTAAACTGGGCGAAAGGTTGATCGCCACGCGCTATTCTATTGCCCAATTTTCTATTCTCAACTGAGGCACTTGGCTAAATTCTTTGGTATTGTTGGTTACCAATATGAGGTTCAACGTTAAGGCCTGTGATGCAATAAGGAGGTCTAAACTTCCAAGTGGTCTTCCAGCCCGCTCCAATGCTGCCCTAAGTTTCCCGTAAACTTGTGCAGCTTGTATGTCGAAATCAATTACCCGGAATGCGCTGAAAAAAGTACCCAAGGCTTGGTGATTTTTTGCACCCCACTGACTTTTATCCGCTCCATAGCGCATTTCGGCAACCGTGATAGCCGAAATAGCAACATGGGCGGGTAGTTGCCGCTTTAGATGCGTCAAGACGGCTGAGGGTCGTCGTTTGATGAGATAAATGCAGAGGTTGGTGTCTAAAAGATATTTCATACAAATACGTCTTCGCGCTCTTCCATCATGCCTTGATCTCGCTCATCTTCAAAAAAATCTGTCGAGAATTGGTCTAAGCTCTTCATTAGGCTGTCCCAATTGGGTTTGACAGGAATTAAAATTAAATTTTCGCCATCGCGTTTTATGTAAACTTCTTCACTCTCAAAACGAAACGCTTTGGGCAGGCGAACCGCTTGGCTATTGCCTGATTTAAACACTTTTGCAGTTTCCATTTGTGCTGACAATGTACGTAGTTTTGGATTATGGCAATATGCTTGAAAAGAAATGATGTGTCATAAATTTCTCACACCACCAATTCTTTCGCACGTCCTACCGCTTTAAAGGTTACGTCCTCAAACTCGGCGAAATGTTGCTCGCCACAATGTATTTTCATGCGCTCGGTTTCTCGGAGCAAATTACGGTCTTGAATGGATTTCTGGCTTTTGGTTTCTGCTACAAAGTAAATGCGCTTTTCTTCGCCATCCTCTTGTTTAATCAATGCCCAATCAGGGTTGTAATTTCCGATGGGCGTTCTGACCACAAACCACGAAGGCAATTTGATGTAAAACAAGATGTCTTCTCGGCTTTCACAAGCCTTTGCAAACTCGGTTTCTGGCGTTGAGAAAGAATCAATCAAAATGTGGCTGTATAAGGTTTTGTCTTGATTTTTAACGGCAATGAGATTTTCCATATACGATTCAATTTCTTGGCTTTCAAACAACGTCATTTCATAACTTTTTCCTGCAATTTTTTCGTACTTGATGCCATTCACTTTCAAGCGGTCAAACTCGGTTTTGATCGCACGGACTACACTATCCATGAAAACTTGTGGATTATGGAAAATCTCTTTTAATCGCCCTGAATACTGGATAATTTGAGCAATGGTATCGCGTGTAAGCTCGGTTTTGGATTGGATATAGCCCAAAAAATCGGGAATATCAAAACGTGCTTCAACGGTTTTGCTCTTCGATGTTTTGTATTCACCGCCAATTTCTGATATTTGATTGTTTGCATCTCGCTCGAATTTCACTTCTACACGAGTACGCGCAATACTTGGTTTGGGTACGGAAGGCATGGCTTGAACGGCTTCGCCCGCTTGTTGTATCAAGTCTTCGGTGCTGTAATCTACCTTGTACTCGGTCTTATGTTTGATCCGATTCCACAAATCCAAAAAGTTTTGATCCAACTGCCAATTCTTTTTGAGTTCAATTTTTTGCCGTTGCCTTGCATTTTTGATTCTGCCTACAAATTGAACACCGCAATCTTGTTCAATCTCTTTTTGTAATGCACCTGCAAAGGCTTCATAACTTTCATTAGCAATCACGGTCAAACGGTTGATGCTCCGTTCTGTATTGCGAACGCCTTCTTGGTTTACACAAAGGCGCAATCCGCGCCCTATTTCTTGGCGCTTTTTGATTTCCGATCTTGATTCATTCAACGTGCAAATCTGAAATACATTTGGGTTATCCCAACCTTCTCGAAGGGCAGAGTGGCTAAAAATAAATCGAAGTGGCGTATTCAGGTCTAAAAGCCGTTCTTTGTCTTTCATAATCAATTTGAAGGCTTCATCATCGGCTTTGGTTGTGCCAGAAGAATCCTTAAATTTGCCTTTATCCTGCGAAAAATAGCCATCGTGCATTTCTGAAAGAGGACTGGCGTACAGATTCTTGTATTTCGGATTTCGTAAGGCTTGTGTCAAAAGTTCTTCAAACCACAAGGCAAATTTTCCTGCTTGTGGTGCGCCGTTGGTATCATAGGCTCGATAATGCGCCACTTTATCAAGGAAGAAAACAGACAGAACTTTGATGCCCAATGGATTCAATTCCACTTCTTTTCGTAAATGATTTTCGATGGTGGCACGAATCATTTCTTTTTGAATTTCCTCATTTAATCCGCCCTGCGGTTCGCCTTTATAAAGCGTTGTACCTCCCGAAAACTCGATTTTTTCTTCGTCTGAATCAATTTCATTGATGATATAACCTTCTCGGTAGGCTTCTACATCTCCCGATAATAAATACAGATTATCCCCAACTTTGGCAGTTACAGATTTTTTGGAAATTCCAGATTTTTCACTTTTAAGCATCGTCAGCACAACCGAAACGGATTTTTTTGCCGATTTGAAGCCATCTAATCGAATAAAAGCGCCTCCGTTATCGTTTTCAGCCACCACAGAATCTACTTCAATTTGTTTGACCAATCCTAAATCGTAGGCTTTTACTGGATCAAGTTTATAAATAAGGTTGTACGTGTTGGTGTGCGTAGCAGAATACCGAAGGGCGAAAAGCGGTTTAAGATTGGCAATGGCTTTTTTCCGAATGTCGGTTTCCATGTTTTGCGGTTCATCAATAATCAAGATGGGTTGCGTTCCCTGAATATGCTCGATGGGCTTTACACCGCGCTCCCGAACCATGTTGATAATGTTGTTGTCTTTGGTAAAACTATCAATGTTGATCACCAAAATTTGAATGGCGTTGCTTCTCGCAAAATTGGCAAGGTTGGCTAATTTTTTGGAATCGTACACCTCGAAACCTGCGGGTACGTTTTCATATAATTCCTGAAAATGCTCGAAAGTAATTTGTAGGTTTTTGATTACGCCTTCGCGAATGGCAACCGATGGCACGACAATCACAAACTTCTTGAATCCATAAACCTTATTGAGTTCGTAAATGGTACGAAGATAGACATAGGTTTTCCCTGTGCCTGTTTCCATTTCGACCGCAAAATTGCCAAATGTGGTATCAAAAGTTTCGCCTCCTTCTTGGTAATTCATGCACGATAAAGCCGTTGAAGGCGCTATTTCGTTTTGCGCTTGTACTTTTTGGATATTGGTAAGAAGCTGTTCTCCTGAAAGTACCAATTGATTTCCAATGCCTGTTTCATTCAAAAGCAAACTTCCTTCTTGTTCATCGGAAAGATTAAATTCAAAGTCTGATGTTTGTAGCGGTTGCCCTTCCAATAATTCGATAACGGATTGGACGGCTTCTATTTGGTAGGATTGATTTTTGTCAAATTGGATTTTCATGAAAAAAAATAAATTTTGCGACAAGTTGTCGCAGTTTTTGTTTTATCGAATTCGTTTTATGGGTTCGAGATATTTTCTGTTTCATCTGGCAGATAAAAACGGTCTTCTGCCCATTTTTTAGGGTTATGCCGAATGTAATCGCTGATACGCTCAAAGGCATCGGCATTGCGAATAATATGGTCGTGGTAGCGGGTTTGCCACGCAAAATGCAAATCGGGTTGATAGCGGTTGATGTATTTGGTGCAAACAGATTTGAAGGAACGAATGATGGTGGGGACGGATCCAGATTTTGGCGAAATGGATTGAAAAAATGGATTAATCGGATCAACGGGCGATATGGAATCAACGGTCGAGACGTTGCATTGCAACGTCTCGACGGCGGATACGGATACGGCGTTATTAACGGGATGGTCGTCCAAAATCAAAATGCCATGTACGTGATTCGGCATCACCACAAATTCGCCCAATGAAACATGATCGAAATGGTTTGGAATATCATACCAAAATCCCTGCACCATTGCCCCAACGCCATTTAAAATCATTTTGTCCTCTTTTATTTCGCCAAAATAATGCAGGCGGTTATGGGTACAAATTGTGATGAAATACGTGCCTGCCTGCCCATAATCATAATCGGATAATCGGGCAGATGCAATGCGGTATTTACCTCGAAATTTATCCATGATCAAACCGTTTTGAAGGTAATGCCGTTGTCTTCAAACTTTAATTGTGCATTGGTTTTATCGGTATCTCTTCCTTTAAAAAGGCTATCCAAACAAATAACCGTTTTCGGGGCTAATCGCAATACTTCCTCTTGTACGGCTTGGGTAAATCGGTCTAAAACAAAGGCAAATCGTTTGTTTTGGGTGTGATACACCGTTTCGCCATTGGGTAATGAGATGGTTTGAACGGCTTCGGTGAGTGAAATGCCGTTTTTGATCAGCAGCTCCCAAAGGATATTTTCCGTTTGCGATTCGGGGCGCTGTGGCGTGGTAAACATCTCCATTTGGCGCAACAAATCTTCTTCGGTTTCCAAAATATCGCCTCGCCATATCTTGAAATTGGAAGAGGCAAGGGTGTATTTACGGAAACCAAGTAAAGCGAATTTATCAAATTCAAATGCGCCGTTTCGTTTGGCTTTGATCTGTGCAATGACTTTTTTAATGCGGGCTTGGGTAATTTCGGCGATGCTTTTGTATCCTGCTTTGTAGGCTTCGCTTTTCTCGTCTGTGGCTTCGGGAAGTTGTACGCAAATGTATTGACGGTTGCCACCGTCTTCTTCGTTTAGCTCCAAAACCGCTTGTGCAAGCGTGCCAGAACCTGCAAAAAAGTCGAGAATGATGTCGTTAGAAGAATCACAAAAACTTATGAGATACTTAATTAATGACACAGGTTTGGGATAATCAAACAAATCAACTCCACTGAAAAGGTTTACTAAGGCTTTACCTGCATTTTCAGTTGTTTCAACCCCTACTTCTTTATCAATAAAATTGGGCGGAACTTCTGGTTCATAATCTGTTTTTTTATAGGACAAGACTAAGTTTTTGGACAGATTAATAACAGTCCCATTTTTGAGTTCATCTTCTAGTTTACCTTGCGTCCATGTAAAACGATTTTCGAAAGTTACCGTATTCTTGTTTTTTTTATTTTCAATTATCAAATCATTTAGTAGCGTATTTGGGTATTTATCTGTACCATAAGTTCCTGCATTAACCACTTGGTTTTCTAAAAGAATGCTCAATTCATGAGGTTGGAACGTCAATTTTTTAGTAGAATTTTGAGGTTTTGTTATCGGGTCATCACTACTACTCTGTTTTTTTATACCTCTAAACCTTTCTTCATTTTCGCCTTTATGATAGCACAAAATATACTCTATTTTTTTCTTGATTTTTTTGGACAGATTAGGCGGAGTTGCTGATTTAAACCAATTCCATTGCCCTACAAAATTTTCCTCTCCAAAAATCTCGTCCATCAAAAGTTTGAGGTTTGCTTGCTCGTTATCATCAATCGAGACAAAGATCACACCGTCTTCTTTGAGCAGGTTTCTTGCCAAGAAAAGGCGTGGCAACATCATATTTAGCCAGTTGCTATGAAACTGACCGTTTTCTTTGCTATTTTTGCGAAAGAAACCTTGTTTCATCATGCGCCCTTCATCGTCTTTGTCTCCTACTCGGCGCAAATACTCTTCTTTGGTCTCGGAAAATTTATCGGGGTAAATAAAAGAATCGTTGCCTGTATTATACGGCGGATCAATGTAAATCATCTTCACTTTGCCGTAATACGACTTTTGCAACACTTTCAGCACTTCCAAGTTTTCGCCCTCAATCAAAACGTGTGGCGCTGTATGCCAGTCCTCTGAAACTTCGGGATTTGGAATCAGGGTTGCAGTCGTTGGACGTTGTAGGACTTTATAAGCATCGGTTTTGCCCGCCCAAGAAAGTCCATAGCGCTCGCCATCGGCAAAGGCGGTTTCGCCCAATAATGTTTTGAGCCGTGCAACGTCCAATGTATCTTCGGTAAAAGCCTGTGGCACAATGGCTTTTAGTTGGGCAATGAGGTCTTGTGTGAGGTCTAAGGAATGTCCTTGCATCTTTATTTGGGGTTAAAAGAGCTTTTTGGGATGATAATCGGAGTAATTTCAATATACAACATGGCTTTTCTCTTGGGAAGTGGTACGAAGGCTTCCTTCAAAAAAACGCAAAACGTACCTTAGCACTACTGAATCCTGCCGTTATTAACCACACATTTATCATTGGGAAATAAAAAAAGGCCGGAAAGACAGTCTCCGACCTTCTCATGATTAGTTCTTAGGAATCTTGCCCTCGACCCTTCGGATGGTTTCTGCTAATTTGGTGAAGGGAACATCCGGATCCAACATGGCATCTCCGCTAAAGTCACCATAGGTGGTTAAGACCAACGTCGGTGTGCCGGGGATGTCCACGGCGTTTGCCAATCGGATATCCGTGATGATTAAAGGAACCACGACGTCGCGGGCCATACAATCTTTAAAGGGCAAAAGAGGGATTTTAAGCGAACGGGCATACTCTTCAAACTTTGGGAGCGGGTTTTGCAACCTCCGCCAATCTGCTTGCTGGTTATATAATTTCCGTGTCATGCCTTCGAAGCCGGCTTTTCCCGAAATGCCTCCTGCACAAAATGCGGCTTCTGCGCCATGATAGCCGCGCATGAGCCGTGGAATGACATAGGCTCGATAAATAAAGTTGGCCTTGCCATTTTTAATAAATTGGTTCTTGAGGGAATCAAGGCGGGTTTCAAAAAACCATTTGCAATCGGGGCAAGCAAAGTCCGCAAATTCGTTGATATAGACTTTGGTGGTATCATTGCCATAGATGCGGGCTTGGTCTGCCTTTAGAATCAAAGCACGGTCTTTTTCAAAAGGGTCTGTATTGTTTTGTGCCGCCAAAAAAATAGGTAAACCGCACAAAAAGAAGAGGGTGAAAAGTTTTTGCTTCATTGGGCTTTGGAACAACTAAAAGGGATTGTAAATTTATCGGTTCAACTGGATGAACGACAACAAGTCTTTATAGCTCGTTTACATCCCATTTGGTTCCCCTAACCTGAAAAACAACGCAATGCCAAGCTTGATTCACTACGCGATTCCTGCGTTTATTATGCTCATTATCCTTGAGGCCATCATTTCGGCCAAAGAGCAACTTCATTTGTATGAACCCAAGGACACAGCCGCCAGTCTAACGATGGGCATTGGAAATGTGCTGATTGGCCTGCTGACCAAGGGTTTTTTTCTGGGGCTTTATTATCTGGTCTATGAATTTCGCTTGTTCGACTTAGGAGGTGCTTGGTGGGTCTGGGTTTTGCTTTTCTTTGGTGATGACTTCACGTATTATTGGCTCCATCGCCTCAGCCACGAGAGCCGGATTCTGTGGGCGTCGCATGTGGTGCATCATTCGTCACAAAAATACAATTTGGGGACGGCTTTGCGGCAAACATGGACGGGTTCGTTTTTTAGTGGCTGGTTTTATCTCTGGCTCCCACTTTTGGGCTTCCATCCTTTGATGGTACTGACCATGAGCGCCATTAGCCTGATTTATCAATTCTGGATTCATACGGAAATCATTACAAAATTAGGCCCGTTGGAGTGGTTCTTCAATACGCCTTCTCATCATCGGGTACACCACGCCTCCGATGCGCAATATTTAGACCGGAACCATGCAGGGATGTTGATCATTTGGGATCGGATCTTTGGAACCTTTGTGCCGGAGAAGGAACAGCCAACGTATGGGCTTACCAAAAATATATATTCATATAATCCGGTACGTATTGCCTTGCATGAGTGGCAAGATATGGTGAAGGATGTTTGGAACGCCCCTACCTGGCGGGCCAAATTGGGCTATGTATTTGGTCCGCCGGGCTGGAGACATGATGGAACCGGAATCACCTCCGAGGAACTCCGAAAACGTTCAAGGCAAAACTGATTATTTCAAAAAGGTCATTTTACGACTTTGTATGCCTTGTGCTGTCTTTAGCCGATACACGTAGGTTCCGCTCGGAAGATTTCCTGCATCAAAACGTATGGCATGGTTTCCGGCCTCGGTTTGGGCATTAAGCAGGGTTCGAAGCAAACGCCCGTTTAGGTCAAATACTTGCAGGTTTACCCATCCCGTCCGGTTTAGGGTAAACCGAATATTGGTGGATGGATTAAACGGATTGGGGTAATTCTGGGCGAGTGTAAATTGAGCGGGCTGCGTTTCTTGCTCGTTCGGAACGAGTTTACGTTTTTGGATTTCAAGATTGTCGGCCATCCATCCCCATCCATCTAAAGTGCCAGAAGGGTTAATGAGATGGAACCGAATATTGATCTTATCTCCAGCTTTAAAGGTTTTTAGCAGGTCAATTTTCTTGCGTTTCACCAAAGACGGATTTCCGTTGGTTTTGTTTGCATAAGCGGTTCGCCATTCGGCATAGGCACTGCTATTGACACCGGGAGCCAACGAAATCCAGTTCTTTCCGTCTTTACTCCCCTCTGGAACAACGTACCCACCAAATTCAAAATCTGGGAATTTGGACCCCGTAGCGCCCGGTCTAAGAATCGCAATTTCGTCGTATTCCATAAAGGCATCGCTACTTGTGGCGGCAACGGTTATTTTGCTGGTCATTTGGAAAATAAAAGCACTCCCCGGAGAAATGGATACGGGGTGCTGTGTATGGATCGCACGCCCTGTAAATCCGGGAGCGGTAGATATGGCAAAAAGAGCATCCCCATCCACAGATCCGGGGGTGAAGAACAATCCATTGGCTTCGGAGGTGTCGAAGTCGGTCGCTAACCCTGTTAGTAGTGGGCCAAACGGACTAAGACTGTTCAAGATTCGCGTAGTATTAATTACTTTATTTCCTTTAAAAACCCGCACGGTGAGGTTAAGGGATTTTGCGGTAAGGCTGTTCAGGTCGGGCGAGAGGATATCCCCAGCGTTGTTTTTTGGAATGGTTTTAAGCTTTGTTTGGTTTACAAAGACCCAAGTGGAGTCATAGACCGTTCTCAATACAAGTTCCGCAGCGGGTGGTTCGCCCGTCGTTTGGCCAAACGCTTTAAAAACGGGTGGTTGGAAGGAGTGGGTGAGTAGTTCGGGTATTTTTACGGTCCAGACGCCCCGGCCATGCGTCCCCAGAACCACTTCGTCATCAACCACCTCCATGGTCCATATGGCGACGGCTGGGAGACCGTTATTGGCATATTGCCATGTTTTGCCCTCATCAACCGACTCGAACAGCCCGATTTCAGTGCCAACCCAAATCGTCTGTGGGGCATGGGGCAAGACCAATAAAGAATAGACGGCAACATTCGGAAATCCTGTGCTGCTTAGTGTGCCCGAACCAAAGCCGGAAATGTCTTCCCATGTTTTGCCTAAATCTTTGGTTCTTAAGATCTTAGGCGCATTGGATATAGAATAAAGTGCATATGCCGTAGAATCTTGTGTAGGATGTGTGGCAAGGGTTGTCAGGTTGCCAAGGGTAGCGTTATAAGTTGAGACTGGCGCGTAGTTGTCTCCACCGTCGTTCGAGACAAACAGAGCGCGCCCTCCGGTTAGGCCATTGCCTGTCCAAATGATATTGGGATTTGCTAAAGACACCCGAACATCTGCGCCGCTCCAGTTCCAACCGTCTCCGGGCTTTTTTACCTCCCAATTAGAGCCAAAGTCATTGGTACGCCATACGCCAGATGAACCCACGGCAAACACCCGATCGGCATTCATGGGGCTATTTGCCAAAAGCGTGATAAAAGGGCCTTTACCTGTCCCTCGGTCTGTTAGATTCGGTAAGGATTGGAAAGAGGCGCCGCTGTTTATTGAACGGCTTATCCCATTAAATTGCGAAGCACCCATCATTTTTGTTGGGTCTGTTTGATGCCAGATTACCTCAAAACCATCGCCACCCAATGCACTGCGCCAAGGCGTTTGGGGGGAAGCATTATCTTCCGAAAACCAAGTGCCATTGTCTTGCATACCACCGAAATACGCCTGCACCAGAGGTTTTTTGGACGCGCCATAGAATTGTGTGGACTGAATACCGTCAAATTGAACCCAATTATTTCCCATATCATTCGAGAGCGCAATCCCGCCATCGTTTGCCGCGAGGAGCCTAAAGGAGTTTCCGACCACCATAAAGGGAACCAGTAGGTGTTGATCCACATGTACATCAGCGGTAGCAGTGGGGGCAATGCAAGCCGAGCCAAAATAATTCTGACAACCGGCTCCGCCATAACCACTTGTAAGGTGGGTTGTTAAAAAGGAATTGTCGGAGGGATTTAAGGTAAGGCGGACAATGTCTATCCCGCCTACAAAGACTTCATTTTTGTTTAATGGATTGACGGCAATCGTATTATCGTACCATCCTTGGTCGCTCATCCAATTGGCTTTTAGGTTGCCAGAAACCCGTTGGTAAGTGGCTGCAGACCACATTTGAGCGCCGTCTCGGCTCACCATAAGGCGTGAATCCGATTTTTTGGCATTGTCCACCGTCACCGAAACAACAACAGCGGCATATACCAAATTGGTGTCTTGAGCGGCTACGGCCACCTCCGACCTTCCAAAACCGTCCGTAATACCAAATTCAGTTTTTGTCCAGGTTTCGCCTTTATTCACCGATTTATACACGCCGTTTCCGTTTCTTGCCGCGTATAACGTTTTAAAATTTAGGGGGTTAGCAACAATTTGTTGTACCCAGCCACCCATCACATTTTTCCAAGACTCGCCCCCATCGGTCGTTTTAAAAACGCCTGTATTCGTTGCCGCCAAAAGAATGTCTGGATTTTTTGGGTCAATAACCAAACGGTTTACAAACTTAAAATCGTTGTTAGAAGCTGTGGCGGCCAACTGCTTCCATGTTTCGCCGTGATCTTTCGAGACAAAAATACCATCTCCTCGGATTGCATCAACATTGTTAAATCCTTCACCAGTTCCGGCAAATAGAAGGTCTGGATTTGTGGGTGATTGAACCATCGAGATGGTCGCCAAGTTTGGGAGTAAGGGCGTTTTGTCTTGCCACGACCTCCCTGCATTGGTGGTTTTCCAAATGCCGCCACCTGCCGTGCCTACAAACCAAGTGTCTCCGCTTGCGTCCGAAACATCTACAACAATGGCACGAGTACGCCCCGAAATATTGAATGGGCCGCGCTCTTGCCAATTCAATGCGGTGCTACGCTTGCCTAATAAATAGGGATTCCTTAGGGCTTTGTTCAGCTCGGTTAGTCGGTAATTTGCCGGATAAGAAGGGCTTTTTTCTCCGTCCTTGGTGCGGATGAGTTGATGCCAAGCCGCAAATTCGCCGGGGCCTTTACGTTCTGCTGTCGCTAAGAATTGATTTTTTGAGGGCCAAAAGTAGATGGACAAGAAAGCGGTTGTGGCTCCAATAATACCCAAGAACCATGTTTTTTTCGTCATATGTATAAGGTTTTTCATGAACTTATGCTGTGTTCTCACGTGGACGTGTGGAATATAATAGGGCGATTCTTTAACATAACAAAAAAAGCGACGTAAAAAAACGCCGCTAATTCCTTGAGGTTGCTTTTTTTTATGGTGTGAACCTAAGCCTCGCCCTTTATGGTGCGAAATCGGAATAAATGGTAACAACCGTATTCGCGTTACCAATGTCTAAACCAACCGCAACACTATTCTGGTCTCCAGTAACTTCTACGGAATGGATGCAGTATCCTCGGCTTGCAGCGGTAAGCGGGTCATCAAGCACACGAATGTTCAGCGTATCGCCATATTCCTCATCAAAGCAGTCCATTAGGTCTGTGTAAAGTGCACCACCTCCAGCAATCACCAAAGTGTCTGTTTTGCCAAAGTCCTCATCAGTCCACAAGTTGCGGATGGCCGAAGCAATGACGTTTCGGAAGTACCGCTTCAACGCAATTTTGCGAATTTCCGTAATATCAATCCGTTTCCGATTAAGCATCGTGGAGCCAGACTGGAAGGCTACATCAAATTGATGTTCGGTACGTAAGCCCAAATAATAGCTCTTAGACAATTCCTTCATGCAGTCGTCCACGGCATAACGTATCCCTTGTGCGGAGATCATGGTTCTTTGGACAATTCCAGACTTGTTGCTCAGGCAGGCTTCAAATGTCCCATAGCCCAAACTGACCATAAAAAATGGTTTTTCCCTAAATTCTTCCGCGTTTCTGGTGGCTTTTACGCAACCGAAAATTTCAGGAATGATTTCTGTTTTGGCAACGGCAACCGAACGAAATTGGCGCGTAGAGCCGCCAAAAGTAGAAGGGGCGTACTCAATCCTATGCGTTCCCGTGATATAATCTATGGCTGCTTGGCGGTTCATGTTGTACGTAGAGAAGGGGAAGCCAGACGTCAGGACGATAGGCTCATCGCTAAGGCTGGAGGCGAGGAGCAAGCCAGACTGCACTAAAAGCCGATAATCCAGCTCGTGTGGTGAGCTGTTAATGGCTTTGTGTGGGTTGATCCCTTCTGAAAGAGCGAGCTGACCAATAATATAGCCTGTTTGATCCGAATAGATTTTCATGCCTTGTAACAGATCGGAAGCTACATTAACCAAGTCGCCATTATGGGTCTCGTAAACGCTGGGAAAAGGGTATGTAATTAACATTGGGGTATTCAAAAGGGTTTTGTGGAGGGAGTTAAGGGAATAAAACTGGTATATTTATCGTTTTCCACCGGATTCTATTTTGCTTAGGACGACCATAGGGGGCGTTGTTGCATTCGGTGGTGTTGTTACGTTTTCAGGTAATTGGGTAAAGTGTAAGCGAGCAGCCTTTAGGTCTGTTTCTTCAAAATCAGCTGTTTGAACTTGAGTCATGATCATATTCGCGCCATCTAATTTGACATGTTCCCACTTTGCATGACTTAGGTTGGCTTCTGTAAGTTTTGAATGCCTGAAGTCACAACGAGAAACTTGGGTTCCATGGAGTTGTGCGCCCTTCAAGTCTGCACGTTCAAAACTGCTTCTAAACAAACGTGCCTTCTCGAAATTCACTTGCCCCATAAAGGCTTGATCAAACATGGTACTTTGAATTTCAGTGTGTGAAAAAACAGCGTGTTCCATAGATGCACCCTTAAAATTACTCTGCTGTATCTTTGTTCGTAAGGCTTTGGCCCCGTTTAACAAAGTAAAAGCAAAATGAGACTCGTTTATCTCCGATCCTGATAAGTTGGCCTCGGCCATATTCGCTTCTTGGAAGAAACAACTTTGAATTTGACACTCCGATAATTCGGCCTTCCAAAGGTCTGTTCTTTGAAAATTACAGTCTGTCAAATGTAAATGATTAAATTGTGCAAAGGCTAACTTGCTACCGCTAAAGTTAGTACCTCTTAGTTCACAATGATTAAAAATCAACATTTGCCCGTTAACAAGTTGAAGGTTCGCTTGCTGTAAATTGGCGTTTTCAAATACCGTTCCTTGCAGATCACTGCCCTGAAAATCGGAGTAGGGTGCTTCAATTTGGGCCAGTTGGGCTTCTCTAAGGACAACCCCGCGCAACTTGGCAAGGTGGAGTCGTACCCGTGTAAAGATAGCACCCTCAAAATTTGTACCATTTAGCAACGTTTTTTCAAAAGAGACTTCTTTAATGTTTGTTCCTTGGAAAAATGAATTGCTTAGGTCACATTCTTCGAAGGCGATTTTCTCTAAGATTTGATCTCGGAAATTCATCCGTTCCATTTTGACTTTTTCGAAGCGACATTGTGCAAGTTGAGCCTTTTTGAAGGTGGTGTCGGTCAGGTTTGCGCCAGAGAAAACACTTCCTGTAAAATCCGGAAACCAAAAGCGAGCATTATTGAAATTGGTTTGCGACATAAGCGTTTGTGGCAACTTACAATCAAAAAAAGTTGCACCTGCAAACTTGGTTTTAACACATGATGCCCCCCTGAACTGGCAGTCCACAAAGTGGGTAAGGGGGAATTTGGTGTCTCGTAAGATCGCTTCTTGGAAGGAGACCGATTCAAAGCTGAGCGTACTAAAGTCTGCCTCATCGAGGTGTGCTTTATCAAAAATGACTTGTTTAAACCGGACATTTTTGAAGGCCACGCGCTCCAATCGTGCTTCTGTGAAATTGGTTTGTAGCAGCTCGATATGGCTAAAAGTGGCCTCTTTCAAGTCAGCCCGCTCAAAAACGGTTGATTTTAAGAACAAATTGTGGAATTTGGCCTTAGCAAGGGTCGCATGTGCAAAGTTGGCTTCATTAAGATTAGATGTGTAAAGCGTTACATTGGTCATTAAGGCCATGTCAAATCTGGCGCCATTTGCACCACATTGGTCAATATGGCTACGCTCCATCTGTGCATTGCGAAAGCTGCTTTGTGCTAAGTTACAGGCTTTGAAAGAAGCATTATTGAGGAAGGCATGTTCAAATCTTGAACGCTCCAAATTACATTGAAGGAAGTTGGCATGTTCAAAAATGGCCTCTCTTAGGGATGCTTCTTGAAAACTACATTGGTTAAGGGAGGCGAAGCTGAAATTTGCTTTTTCTAAATTGGTGTTGTTTAGTACAAGATTGGATAAGTGAGTATGTTGTAGGTCAATCCGTTGTAAGTTTGCCCCCGATAAACGGGTTTGCAATAAATTAACATTCCGAAGAAGTGCACCGGAAAGATTTGCATGTTCTAAATTTGCTTTTTGGAGGTTGCAGTCTTGTAAATTTACTTGGGAGAGGTTTGCGCCTCTAAAATCAAAGCCTTGGAGATTTAAGCCAGCGAGATTGGCTTGTTGAAGGTTTGCTTGGCGGAAATTCGCAAAAAGTTTTTTGGTTTTGTTTAGTTGTAGTTCCGAAAAATCGGCCTTATCGCAAGACACATTCACCATTTCTGTGTCTTCCAAAATTGCTTTTTTTAGATAAGATTCATCTAAATTCGCTTGGTTTAGGATGGCCGAGCTTAAGTCTGCAAACTCTAAATTTGTTCTCAGGAGTGAGGCTCCTGTAAGGTCTGCCGCAACCAAGGTGGCATGTTTGAGGTTGGCCTCGTCCAATTTGCAGCCGCGCAGATCAGCGTTGTCTAATAAGGCTTCTTCGAGGTTGATGCGCCACAAATTAGCGCCTTTTAAGTTGGCATTCCGCAAATTAGCATGCGAAAGGTTTGCATTGTGCAAGGAGGCATTTTGAAAATTAGCACCTTCTAAATTTGCACCGCGCAAACTTGTCCCGAGCAAACTTGCTTGGCGAAGATCGGCTTTTTCTAAGTTCATCCCATCCAAAACGACGTGATCGAAGACCACATTCGGCATGGAAACGCCTTTCAAAACAACCCCTACCAATTTTGCTTTGGTGAGGTTGGTGCGTTCGATGAGCGATCTGGTGAGTACGGCCTGCGCCAAATTGGCTTGCTCTAAGTTCACGCCCCAGAGGTGACAAGACTGTAGGTTAGCGCCTTCCAAATTGGCCTCATTTAGGTTGGTAAAGGCAAACCGCACGCCACCCATGTTGCAATAGGTGAGGTCGGCGCTACGGAAATTAGAATGATTAAGCCGTGCTTGGGTGAAAACGGCGTCACGAAATCTTGTACGATAACATGAAACATGTTCTAAGAGCGATTCGGTCATGTTTACCCGTTCAAACTCGGCGTAGGAGAGGTCTGTCCCACTTAGAAGTGCTCCTGTTAGGTTGGCGTCGTGGAGCTTTGCGGCGCGAAAGTCCGATTTTTGGATGCGTGCGCCCTTTAGGTTTATCCCGATCAGGTTTGCATTAACCAAAGAGATTTCGTCTAAAATGACGCCTTCTAAATTGGCACCCTGCAGGTTAACGCCGGTCAGAATAGCGCCGTGTAGGTTGGTATTTTTGAGGTTTGCACCCCTTAGATTTGCGCCAGTAAGATTTGTTTTCTCTAAGTTTGCCCCCATCAGGTTTACAGAGGTGAGGTCTAATCCGGATAAATTGGCCTCGCGCAAGTCCGCATTAGACAAGTCGGCTTGGTCTATCAAGCACGCATGTAGATCTACTTGGCAAAGGCTGGCGTTTTTGAAAGAACTCCCGCGCAAATTTGCCGAACCGAAATTGCAGCGATCAAGTTGGGCAAAGTCAAAATTTGCGAATTGAACATCGGCATTGATCAATTTAGCTTCAACCAAGTTGGCTTTTTCAAAAAAAGCACGTTTCGCCGAAATGCCCGTAAGCGAGGCTTCTTGAAGGTTGGCATCCGAGAATTGAACCTCATCTAAAATTGCCCCATCTAATTTTGAGGCGGAAAGATCTGCCTCTTTAAACAAGGTTTGGGACAGATTCCGGCCAGACAAATCCCGCTTGTGAAGGTCTGTTGATCTTAAATCTAATTTTTTCCCTAACCGTTTGATAGAAGACGATGCCAACCATTGTGTGTGTTGCCATGTGGCTACACGCAGTTGGACGTTCGAGATTTTTTTCAGAGCAGACATGGCGACGGAAGAAATCGTCCAATGGCATTCACTTTAACGAATTTGGACGCGGAGGAACGTAGAAAATACAGTTGGTAGCGGATACAATAAAATACAACAAAAGAATTGTATTGCGCAAAATGAATCATGAAATTGTGTATTCAGCTCGTACAAGTGCCTGAATACCGCTTATTTTTAGGTCTTGAGCAAAAAAGGTTGCTTGTGTACTTTCGTGCTTTATCCGGCTCTTGCTTCATTATAACCGGTCATGAAAAGAATAATAGATTTCTTGTTTCTATGCAGATCAATGTTCTGGCAAAACCCAGTTTTGTGGTTGTTTGCAGGCGTTTTTCTGTTTTGGATATTACAAGTGGGGCATGGGCCTGAAATTCGGGTTGTACTGCACGATACGTTAGATGGGGACGTTTCCCTTCGTAAATTGCTGACCGAGAACGGTCTATGGTTTCGGTGGGATTCCGCGGCTAAATTGCCCATGATTATGAATGGCCTGCCTCGTAATGCCATAGACCTTTCGGGTTTAAACCTGATCAATACACTATTTATTGTTTTTTCAGATAGAATAGCCTTTTTTTTGGCAATGCTTGTTGTTCATAGTCTGGCAGGATGGGGGGCTTTTAGCCTTGCTACGTTTTTTCTGGAGGGGCAAAAGCTACATTGGGTTTTAATTGGTCTTGGATTTGCTTTTCTGCCTCATTATGTGCTTTATGGGTGGACGACGGCAGGATTACCGCTTTTGGTTTGGGCTTCGATACCGCTTCTAAAACGCGAGACTCCTACCAAACGTCAAAAATGGACTTTTTTATTCGGTTGGATTTTATACGCGGCTGGAGCGCATTTTGTCTTGTTTGGGGTATTTGTTTGGGGAGGATTGGTCTTGTTTACGGTTTGGATGTTCTTGAAAAAGCGAGCGGAGCGGGGTTGGCTGGCACTTACCAGTATAGTCGTCTTGCTTATGTTTTTGCTACAAAGCGCTCATTTGTTGGCGAATATGTTCGACAAAACGTTTGTTTCACACCGAACCACATGGGAACTTGCCTATCAACATTATCCGTTATGGGGCGTCTTAAAAGAAACTGCACTTCATTTTTTATTTGGACAATATCATGCACCAAGCGCACATCTTGTAACGTTGATCGGGCTTTTGGCCACCTACGGGGTATTTAGGAAAGAACGAGGCGTACGCAACCCGATAAGGTGGGTACTTCTTGTCCAAATGGTTTTTTCGTTTTTGGGTGCGTTTTGGTTTTGGGAGGGCTTGATCCCTATAAAAGAAGCGTTAGGCTTTTTTAAGAGTTTCAATGCCAGTCGAATTGCTTTTCTGGGACAAATCTTGTGGCTCATGGGGCTTGTCCTCTTGGTACAGGTTTGGATGCGGTGGAAGCCAAGTTATCATCGTTTTGTGCTGGCCTTTTTGTTGCTTCAACTTGGCTGGGTTTCTTATACAAATACCATGTTTCGGGAAAATGTGGTTTCTTGGTACAACCCACAGCACAAAAATCCGGGTGTCCCTTCTTGGGATGGTTATTTTGCCACTGAAGATTGGGCAGACATTAAAGGGTGGATCGGCGGCCAGACGCCCACTTATACAGTGGCTTCTGTTGGTTTACATCCCGCCATTGCGCAGTACAATGGTTTTTACACCTTAGACAGTTACCAAAACAATTATGAAGCCGGGTACAAAAAAAACTTCAGAACCATCATCGCCAAAGAATTGGCACTTTCCGAAAAATGGCGGCGTTATTATGATGACTGGGGGAGTAGGTGTTATATCTTGCCCGCCAAAACTGCAACCTTGAAAAATCCTTTATTGGTGTTAAAAAATACAGTAAAAGAGCCCGTTCCTTTGTTGTTGGAAGCGAAAGCCTTTAAAAAAATGGGGGGTAAATACCTCTTATCAGCTTATCCACTTCGGTTAGATCCGCAAGAATGGGATTTTGTGCGGAAGTTTAATACCAAAAAAGCATGGTACGAAGTACACCTCTATCAGGTAAAACATGGGCGGGTCCCATTGTCGTCTTCTCACAAACTTTGAAAAGTACGGCCTCTTGTAAGACATTTACGTACAAATTTGTGGAATCTTAGCGATCTACTTGCTGTGTATGGAATAAAAAGCGTTTATTTTCCAAATTCACAATGTAAGTTGTAAGTCATTATTCTGCTTTGTCTAAACCTTTTGTAACTCCATTTGCAAAGTGGGTGGAGCCAAAAGTGTATTGTTCACCTTAATTATCTAACCGCAAACACCATTTAATTATGGAATTTCTTTTGTATGTCCCACCTCTTTTAGGGGTCATTGGCCTCATTTACATGGCCATCCAATGGGGCTGGGTCGGCAAACAAGATGCAGGCGAGCCTAAAATGAAAGTGATCGCTGATCATATTTCTGAAGGCGCTATGGCCTTTCTTCATGCCGAGTACCGAATCTTAGGGGTTTTTGTTGTTGTCGCAAGTATCTTATTGGGCATATTAGCCCTACAAATGCCCGAAACCTCATCCCCCCTCATTATTGTGGCCTTTGTCATCGGGGCTGTTTTTTCTGCCGCTGCCGGAAATGTGGGGATGAGAATCGCAACCCGTGCCAATGTGCGGACAACACAAGCTGCTCGAACTTCGCTCTCCAAGGCGCTGAAGGTCTCGTTCACCGGTGGATCGGTGATGGGGCTGGGGGTAGCTGGTTTGGCTGTCTTGGGCTTAAGCACGCTCTTTATCGTGTTCTACAACATCTTCATGGGCGGCCAAATGACTTCGGTTGACAAAATGACCCAGGTGCTTGAAGTACTTACGGGCTTCTCCTTGGGCGCAGAGTCTATTGCACTTTTTGCTCGCGTTGGTGGAGGGATTTATACCAAAGCCGCAGATGTTGGGGCAGACTTGGTAGGAAAAGTGGAGGCTGGTATTCCGGAAGATGACCCGCGTAACCCAGCAACCATCGCCGATAACGTGGGTGATAACGTGGGTGACGTTGCCGGAATGGGTGCGGACTTGTTCGGCTCGTATGTGGCTACCGTATTAGGCTCAATGGTGCTTGGAAACTATGTGATCCGCGATTCAGGCGTTCTTGACGATGGTTTTGGTGGGATTGCGCCCATTCTTTTGCCGATGCTTATTGCCGGTGTGGGAATTTTGTTCTCTATCATAGGGATGTGGTTGGTGAATGTAAAAGATGACGACGCAACGACCGATACCGTACAAGCGGCCTTAAACCGTGGGAACTGGGTGTCGCTTGGCCTAACCGCTGCTGCTTGTTACGGTTTGATCATGTGGATGCTACCTGCCGAAATGCAAATGGATTTCTTTGGTCAGGGTTTGATGACCGTGACAAACATGAATGTCTTTTTTGCGGTGGTTGTTGGTCTTGTCGTTGGGGCATTGATCTCGTTCATCACAGAATACTACACGGGATTGGGCAAAAAACCTGTAATGGACATTGTGCACCGTTCTGGTACTGGCTCCGCAACCAATATCATTGCCGGACTTGCCACGGGGATGATTTCCACCGCCTATCCCATCATTTTGTTTGCGGGCGCTATTTGGGCCGCTTATGCACTCGCAGGTTTTTATGGGGTTGCGATTGCCGCATCTGCCATGATGGCTACCACGGCCATGCAGCTTGCGATTGATGCCTTTGGCCCGATTGCGGATAATGCGGGTGGGATTGCCGAAATGAGCGAATTGCCGGAAGAGGTGCGTGGTCGTACGGATATTCTCGACTCTGTGGGAAATACCACTGCCGCCATCGGAAAAGGCTTTGCGATTGCTTCTGCGGCGCTTACCGCCTTGGCCCTCTTTGCGGCCTATGTAAATGTTACGGGCATTGATGGTATCAACATCTTTAAAGCGGATGTTTTGGCTGCCCTATTTGTTGGCGGGATGATTCCCGTGGTCTTTTCTGCTTTTGCGATGAACTCCGTGGGGAAAGCCGCGATGGAGATGGTAAAAGAAGTACGTCGTCAATTCCGAGAAATTCCGGGCATCATGGAAGGAACTGGCGAGCCTGAATATGGCCGCTGTGTGGAAATTTCTACACAAGCAGCCCTTCGGGAAATGATGATTCCGGGAATGATTGCCATTATCACACCGCTCATCGTCGGTTTTCTTATGGGGCCTGAACCTTTGGGAGGTTATATGGCTGGCGTAACCGTTTCGGGTGTGTTGTGGGCTATTTTCCAATCTAATGCCGGTGGTGCTTGGGACAACGCAAAAAAATCCTTCGAGAAAGGGGTAGAAATTGACGGCCAAATGTACTATAAAAAATCGGAACCACACAAAGCCGCCGTTACAGGTGATACCGTAGGCGATCCGTTCAAGGATACCTCTGGTCCTTCTATGAACATCCTGATCAAATTGTCTTCTATCGTTGCGTTGATCATTGCACCGTTCATTGGTGTGGGTGGACATGGCACGACGGCGGTTAAAGCGCCTGAAAAAAAGGTGGAAACCGTTACCAAAGCAAAAGCCGAGGTGAAACCAACCCCAAAAACGGTCGCCTATGTTCAGCCGTAAGGACAACTTCTGACGATAAGGAAATTAAAATAAAGAGTGTCTTCTGTTTTATGCAGGAGGCACTCTTTTGGCTTAGATGGGTTACGAACGTTAAGTAGTTGTTATTAAAGGAATCGTATCGTTTGAGTCGTCCTGTTTTTTCAATGAATAATCACTAGATTGGCCCTAATATTCTCGTTTGGTAGGTTGAGCTTAGAAAAGTCGCCAACTGGCTTCGGCTTAATTTACCCAGCCGCTTTTATCAATACAAAGCGTTCGCGCTTAAGGCTTGAGCTTTTCTTGGAATTTATAAAATAACCAGAAGAACCCGCAACACATCTTACCGCCGGCATTGATTTGACCAGCTTTTGCGTTCGGATAAGAGATGAAGATAAATTTTCAAAGAAGTTGCAAAGCATTTTACATGTTCTTATCATAACGCCATTCAAGTCGCCAAAAGGACATTGTGTTATGAGTAACTCATCCCTAAAGGCATTCTCTTCTACCACTAATCTGCCGTCAACATGAAAACCTTATTCCACCTTACGATCTTTTTCTGTTTCATAGCAGTACCCTTAAAAGCACAATGGTACTTAGAAGAGGATGCTGAGGGCCTCTCTTTTATCGGTGCTTCGAGCAAAAAAGTTCTATTTGACAACGAAAATGAAGGAAATTATACGGATGCACGTGCTTTTCAAGCTGGTATCGCAAAAACAAACTTTCGTCTTCATGGACATGGCCAAGGCGCTAAGATGTTACTCCTTACCCACCAATCTGTTAAAGCCCAATATCATGACGGGCACAAATCCCTCTCTATGACAAATCTCGAAGCACATTATGTAGGGCATTTTTCGTTAGGGCACACAATTTTTGTTGGAATTGAGGGAGGCGTATTTCTCGCTGTACCACTATCCATCAAGGGGGAAACCGTTCGGACAAGTGCCCCGGCATTTAACAAAACATACGAACGACCTTATTTTTACCAAGGGTTTGTAGCTGGTGGAGCCGCTGGCGTAAGGATAAAGTCTTTGATTATATCCGTACACAGCAGGCTGAATATCCCATTTATTCGCCTCTATAAGCCTCAACCAGAAACAGCAGATGGTAATTCCGTAACGCCTCAACTACTTAGGTCGGAATTTTACATGTTTACCATCACGTTTAAAGGTCGGGATTAAGGTCAAACCTAAGCCCCTTTCTTCTCAGCAAAGTCTAAAAATCGGTTCGCAATGGCTTGGTTTAAGCAGGGCGAGTTCCCCCAAGCTCGGTTATTGGCGACAACGTGCAAAACCTTTTGGTTTGCAATGGCTTGATAGGCCAAAGCTGTTGCTTCATTGACCATAGTAGCCGCTCTAACCGTTTGGGAAAGTTCAGGGACAGCTTTTTCAAAAGGATAAGCCAACCGAAACGCCTCCGCATAATTCATTTGTAGTGGAGTAAGCAATCTTAAGATTACCTGATTATCTTTTGCCGAAAAAAAATGTCCGCAACGATCCCATTGTGTCCGGATGGGGGGTAAATACGTCCAATGGCTAAAAACAAATCCTATCTCATGGCGATGAAGCAGGTCAAAATAGGCCGGTAGAAGCAAATGCTCCGAACGGATTTCGATATGATGTTGAATGTCTAAGTTAATTCCCCGAAAAAAAGCATCTAATTCCGCGACAAATTCGGCAGGCAAAGGCGATTCGGACTTTCGCTGGTATTCTTGTTGGAGCAAAACGCCCACCAAACGATCGCCCAATAGCTCGTACAAAGGCGCTAAGAAAAGCTTGTTATAACTTGCTGTATCTAAAAAATTTGGGTTTTTCTCGTACAAAATCGGCCCACCTTTGCGCGAACGTCTTAAGACCCGTGCAAAAAATTGCTGAGGCGCTTTTACCAAGAATTTTGCTTCTGGAGGCGCATGTTCGGCGTATTGGCGCAAGTTATAGAAAACCGATGTGGGTGTGCCATTGGGTTCTAAAAGGGTGCGATAAAACGTAAAATCCGTTTCTAAGGTCGAAAAATGTTGGAAATACTCGGTAACGGATGCTACTGGAAGGGTTCGCTCTGTAAAAGTTCCCGTTTCCATTTTCTTGGAACGGGTTTCGATTTGATCTTGCCATACGTCCGAATACACCTGCCCAATCCAAGCGGCATAGCGGTCGCTTGCAGTGCCGAATTTAAGTTGTGGATGGATGTCCGTTAATTCAAAACGGGAAACCTCATTTCGTCTTTCAATTAGATTCCGATACATATCTGCTGGTTTTTTGCCAGAACTATCCGTCTTGATTTTTGCGTTTGGTACTTTCCCCCATGGTTCTGGTCGTCAGAAAAACACCAATGATAATAAACATATAGAAACCGATAAAGCGCCAAGCAAATAGGGTGGGCGCTACAAACGCCGCACCTATCAAGGGCGTCATAAAAACGGTATAAGCGGCCTCGATTCCACCAGCACCACCCGGTGTAGGCATGACAATGTAGCTAAGCAAGATCGCCATTGCCCGAAAAATGATCTGAACCGGATTATACACATCGGTGATGCTCATTACCACAAACAAAAGCAAAAAGTACCGACAAACCCATAAGGAAGCTGTTAGCGCAACGCCCTTTACAAAAAAAATGGGCTTTTCTTTGCGAATAATCGCGGCACGCGCTTGTAAACTCTCCATTTCGCGGTCTGCCCGCCCTCTAAAACGCTTCAAAAACGGTAACGAAAACAATATGCCAATCACCCACTCTAAAATTTGTGGCCGAACCAAGGTTGCATACGCAAAAATAGCCGCCCAGCCCATAATCACCAAAAAATAAAGCGAAATCGCTCCTTCGCCAATGCTCCCAACCGAAGCTGGTATGATCTCCACATATAAAGAAGCCACAAGCATGATGAGGATAGAAACGGCAAACCAAATTTGATCTAACAGCATGAGAAACATCATGATACCCGATGCTTCGCCCAAAGGAATCCGTTGGTCTTTGTTCATGTAAAGGGCTGCAAAAGGCGTTCCTCCGATAACCGATGGGGTTATGTTTGCGTAAAAATCCCAAACCAACTGGGTGCGTATCGCAGGTATAAAAGGAATCCGTCCGTGCGAAACCAAGTTGATGCGTATTGCGCCAAGCAAGACCCGTGTAGAAACCGTTACGAGCGCGGCCACCAAAAGCCACGGCTTGAATACCTGCAATAAGTTGCTCCACATGCCGGGGACATAGGTGAGCCAAGTGACAATTCCAAAAGCTATGGCACTAAAAAAAAGTGGAAGGAATAGGTTTTTTGCATTAACTTTATATGCACGCACTTCTTCCGAAACAATGGACGGAACTTGGGCGGGCGCTAATTCGGGAGTTTCCAAAATAAATCAGGTTTAAAGGCATTATTTTAACAAAAAAGCAAAATACGGCCTATCAAGCCAACGGGTTGTAAACTTGGTATAAATCCACCGAGCATCCACGGAGATAAGTTTTTTCCAAATGGGCTTGGCTTTTACCCCAATTTCGTCATGAATTGGGTTTGATTTGGCCGCCTACGCTGGTATTTTTAGGATTCCTACCTAATCCATCCATGATTTTCATAAAGGCATGAACAAACTTACCGGAAATTTAATCGCTACCGATCACCGTTTTGGATTGGTGGTTTCCCGCTTCAACCATTTTATTACGGATAAACTTCTTGAAGGGGCTGTGGATGTCTTAGAACGTCATGGTGCAAACCCCAAAAACATAACCATTTCCCATTGTCCGGGTGCATACGAAATCCCGCTGGTTGCACAAAAAATGGCCCAAACGAAGCAATTTGATGCCATTATTTGTCTTGGTGCGGTTATTCGTGGCGCCACTTCACACTACGACCTTGTGGCCAGCCAATCCGCGCAAATCGGTAACGTCTCCTTGCAAACGGGAATCCCGATTTTATTTGGCGTGATTACCACCGAAACCATAGAACAAGCGATTGAACGCGCCGGAACCAAAGCTGGGAACAAAGGGGCCGAAGCCGCAGTTTCTGCTATCGAAATGGTGAATTTACTGAAGGAAATAGAAACCCTTGCTGCCGCAACCAAACCCTAATCTTTTTATTGATTGTAATTGGTTACACCCTGATTTTTTATTACAAATCCCTATTAATCGGGGAGATAACCAATGACCAATAACGTTATGCGCACCTTTTCTTTTCTCAAACTTGGCTGGGTTATACCAAGCTTAATGGTACAATTTGCCTTTTCACAAATCGGAAGCTGGCAGGCACACACCTCGATGCGTCAGGTTAATGACGTTGCTGATACTGGCACAGTCATTTGGACGGCAACACAAGGCGGCATTTTTGGCTATACCATCGCAACCGGAGAAATCAATCGGGTGACAACCGTTGAAGGTTTACACACAATAAACCCCAATGCCTTGGCCTTTGACAATCGCCAAAATGTACTTTGGATTGGTTATGAAGACGGGGCTTTGGACCGCTACGATCTGACGAACAAAAGTGTACGTACCTTTCGAGATATTGCACGTGCCACCCAATTTACCAACCGCTCTATAGGACGAATCAAAATGCAGGGTGATTCCGTCCTTGTTGCTACTGCCTTTGGGTTAGTGGTCTTTGATGCCAAAAAAAATGAAATCCGAGATTCTTATACCCAATTTGGCAATTTAACAGCCGGTTTACGGGTCTATGATATGTTGATACATACCACCCCAAGTGGTCAAAAAGGCATTTGGGTGGCCTTGGAGCGTGGTGTGGCCTATGCTCCTCTAAGCGGTACCAACTTACGAGAACCCGCTCAATGGACACTGGATCAACGAATCCAAAATGTCAACACATTGGGGCATTTAGGACAAACGTTGTTTATTGGAACCAAGTTGGATGGCTACCATCTCGGACAAGCCGGATGGGAAAAGCAAGGATTTATTGCGGGCGAAGTTCGTAGAATGGTGTCTGCAAATGATCGCTTGGTGGTCACTACACCCTTTTGGCATGTGGTTTTGCGTCCAGACGGCCAGCGTGCACTCATTCGCTATTCGGGCTATTTAGACCTAACCGTAGGCATTCCAACCAAGGATGGCTCCCTCTGGAGTGGCGATCGTGTAAGTGGATTGGCGCAGTTTACCAATTTTCCAAGCTCAGGCAGTTTCGAGGAAAAACCCACACGCTCCATTGTGCCAAATGGTCCTTTCTGGCAGCTTTTTGCAGATCTAGAGAGCGATGGAAATGGAAACCTTTATGCAACAGCTTTTGCAGACCTAAAAGGCACGCTTTACCATCTAAAATCCAATACAACTTGGGAAAATTATCCCAATGCCACCGTTACCGACCTTAAAAATAAAACCTCGTTTGATCGTGTGCATGTGGACACAAAGGACAATGTCTGGGTGGCATCTTCTCGGATTGGGGCTGGATTGCTGCAAATTCAGAAAGATGGGCAAACAACGTTATATAACGATACCAATAGTTCGCTGCGGGCTATTCCAAACTTTCCGGGGGATATTCGGATTGGTGGGATGGACTCCGAGCAAGATGGGACACTGTGGATGTCAAATTTCTTATCCACCCCCAGATTACACATCCGTTCTACAAGTGGGCAATGGACGGGGTTAAACACATTTTTTGATCAAAATGGGCAACGGATTGAGGGCGATTTTACGCGGGTTTTTGTGGACTCCTTTGGTAAAAAATGGATTGTATTGTTTTACGAAGGTGGCGTTATGGTTATGGATACCAAAAACACCCCGACCAATACAGCAGATGATAAAATTAGGTATTGGTCCGGAAAACGCTCCGACGGAAAAGGCTTGCCTTCGGCACAAGTCCGTGCCATCTGTGAAGACCGTAAAGGCGGGATTTGGATCGGTACGAACAGAGGACTTACCGTATTTGTTTTTGGGAATTTAGCTACCGACTCCGATCCTAACTGGCCGGCAAGGGATGGTGCTTATGTCCTCCGAGAGGTTTTTGTGAATGATATGGCGGTGGATGCTGCAAATCGCCTTTGGATTGCAACAACCGAGGGCGTTTGGGTAATGAATGCAGAAACATACGAAGTCCTGAACCAATATACCAAAGACAATTCCCCACTTTTTACCAATAACGTCTCGGCTTTGGCCATTGATGATAGTACCGGAAGAATTTATTTTGCCACCGATTTGGGGTTGGTCAGTTTCCAAAGTGATGCTGCGAGACCACAACCAGAACTCTCTTCTCTGCGGGTTTCGCCCGTGGTTGCGAAGGCAGAAGGCGGGGTTTTGCCCAATATCTATATCAAAAATCTGACCAATGAAAACGAAATCCGTATTCTAAACGCCGCTGGTACTTTAATCACGCGGTTTAATGGTTATGGCGGACAGGTATTGTGGAATGGCCGTGACGATGCGGGGAATTTGGTTCCATCCGGCGTTTATTTTGTGGTGGCCCTTAATCAAACGAGTGGCGAGCGTGCGGTTGGAAAGGTCGCAATTGTCCGGTAGAAGTACATGTTTGCTAAAAAAACCATGAAAGGACGTTAAAATCCTTGCCCACCTCTTGATAAGCGCCATTAGAATTGCTAAATTCTTTTCTCTAAAAAATGGAGGGTGTAGCTCAGTAGGTTAGAGCGCAAGATTGTGGCTCTTGAGGTCGTGGGTTCGAAACCCATCATCCTCCCCATTTTCGAGAAGTCCAGTTCGTCTAGCGGTTAGGACTCCGCCCTTTCACGGCGGCAACACGGGTTCGAGTCCCGTACTGGATACCAAAGCGCCCGAAAGGCGCTTTTTTTGTGCCCTAATCACACACTTCTAAAGCAAAGACTGCTTGTTGATGCAAGAAAAGCCCGCTTTGCTCCACTTCTTTGATGCGGACGGGATAATCTTTAAAAAAAGCATACCATCCTTGTACCGTTCGGAAGTTGAGAAATTCTTCCTGCTGCGTCATGAGGCCGCGAGAACGGATCCGATTGGCGAGTTTGTCTAAGAAGGTCAGTTGTTTTAGGTCATACGGCGTGACATAAACCGATTCCAGAATGATAATCTGCTTTTGTGTAACCCGCACCACCTCGTTAAATACTTGGGCTTGGTCTTCGCAATGGTGGAGGACAAAAGACAGCACGGTCACATCAAAACACTTGTCTTCAAAAGGAAGATTTTGTCCATCATATTGAAAAAACGGAAGTTGTGTCTGGTTTAAGTTGATCACATCAGTAAGGGTTACTGCTGCTTGCATTTTTTGTTGAATCCAAGCACCTAAAAATCCTTCGCCACTACCCAGGTCTAAAACCTTCAGTGGTTGCGGCGTATTTGGAAAAAGATGCTTGATTTTGTCGTATTTTTTCTCTGCCCGTACAACGTGTAATTGCTTCACCCACCCATAGATGGAAAGGAGGCACAGCAATGCGAGCCAGCCCACCCAGCCCCAAAAGACCCACGGCCATTGATTTTGGGTGAGGTAAAAAAAGTAATTTCCCGTCATCATGCTTCCCAGCCAAATCCAGTGCCATGGCGGACTTGCAACTTTTTTGAGCATTGGAACAGGTTGTACATATTTGTCTTCAAATTTTATATCGGATAAAAAGGGGATCATGGCAAAAAGCCCCAACAAGTACCACGGATGGACGGTGGTTGCGGTGAGTAAAAACATGCCAATGATGAGATAAATCAAGGTAGAAAGAGATTTTCTACGCGCAACATCCTGAACCCAAAACCAAAGAACCGTTGAGAGAAAAATCATCTGAAGAAAAGGCCCCAATGCCTTACTTTCTTCGTGCCCCATGAGTAAACGTCCCCATTCTTTGAGTAAATAATAAAGTCCCGCTCCAAATTCAAATTGCTGTGTGTATAAATTGACCGAGGCACGAATGTTCGCCAAGAAGTCTGGATGGTAGTATGGAAACAAAAGCAATAATCCAACCGAAATAGGAACCCAGACATAACGCCAGCCTGTCCGGTTAAGGACAAAAGGGATGAATAAAACCGGATACAACTTGGTCCACACGGCAAAAGTAATCAAGACCAAAGCGGTTTTGGGACGATCATTTTGTAATGCCCAAATCGTTCCAATCAGCCATGTCACCAAGAGCGCCTCGTTATGCGGCTGACCTGCAACTTCAACCAAGACCAAGGGATTCCAAGCATAAAGCAAGAGTGCTTTGGGTTGCACCATCCGAGAAAGTAGCAACACCCCAAAAAATTCTATTCCGACAAAAAGGAGTTTAATGGCCAAATATGCCACTACCCATCCAAGTGGATAAAAGAGCGCACCTAAAGCAAAAATGACTTGTGAAACTGGAGGATAAACCGTAAAATACGTTGCCGAATTTAAGTTTTTGTACAGGTCAAGGGTGTGAAAGGTAGCTAATTCGGAATGGCTTGGTTGGTACATAAATGGGTTTATTCCTTGCCATTGTAGCCATCCATCCCAAATAAATCGAAAGCCATCATCCGATAAACTTGGCAAAACAGGGATTAAAATAATCCGAAAAATGATGGCAAAAATAAGGACGGTTTTTGTATTCCAAAGCTCACCTTTCCACCAAGCCAGCCCCATTAAGAGGGTAGCCATCCACGAAGTATAAATAAAATAAGGAAGCGTAGTCTGTGCGCCCACAAACCACGCCATTGCACCTGTTGTAGCAATTAAAAATGCGGGAATAAAACGGAACATAACGATTGTAAGAAATCACCTTAAAAACGCCAGCGCATTAGAATCGCCAACGAATTTGCGCATTCACATCCCGCAAACGATTCCCAGCAACTTCGTCCAATCCAGAACTGACGGTGTTGCGGTGTTCGTAGCGGGTACTGCCATATTTGAACCAAAGGTCAATTCCCGCAAAAGGGGTAATTTTTAAAAGAATATAGGCACGCTGCCCAAGCCCTGAAAAAGAGGGGTTAGAAAGTACATACAAGGCATCGTTTTCAAAGGAATATACGCGGGCGTCATAGTTGTCTGTCTGGAACATGGCAAGGCGGACATCCACTTGTACTTTTGATGTGGCCACCCATCGTGCGTCCTGATACATCAAAAACCCAAAATTTGATGGTTCTTGATCAAATTTATAGTGTGAAACGTCTAAACGGCTCCTTGTTCGCAAGGTTTTGCTAAAGTCATATTCGAGGTTTAGCCGTGCCGTTTGCCGATTTTGAGGCGCAACGCCGGGCAATAATTGGTTTCTCCCGCTCGGAATTTTGGTGGCCTCTTCTTTGGTCTCCGTCTTAAATTGCAAATAGGTTTTTAGCCACCTGCGCGGGATATAATCCAACTTGACCAAGGCTTCATAGCCCTTTGTTGGACGATAAACCCCATACCGCAACCAAGGAAATTCAAATTGATCAAAATAGGCTGAGACGGTCCAATTTCGGTTAAGTTTTATTTTCAGGCCGGTATAAATCCCTTTTTCGTTATTGGTTTCACCGGCTCTTTCCCCAAAAGCATAGCCATATATACTGTTAAATTGAGGCGAGAAATGACGAACAAGCACCAAGGTTTCGACACCCGGATTTATCCTGAAAAAGACTCCTCCTATTCCTCCTAATGTCCCATCTCCATCCCGACTTATTTCGCCAAAGCCATACAATTTTCCTACGGTTTGATTAAAATAAAGGCTAAATTGTGATGATTCATTTCCGGTAAAAGCAAAATATTTGTAAGCGTCATCATTTTTGGAAAAAGGCTGTCCAAATTGAACATAATAACCAGTTCCACCGATCATTCCTTTTTTGTGTTTCCACTCTAAAGCGCCACCAAACGTTTTTTCGTTGAGCGATCCTTTTTTTGCCAATTCGGTTTCGGTTCTGTGATAACCACTTTCATAAATAGAGAACACGGCCTGCTCCTCTTCCGAAAGTGAATCCGGTGTAGCAGAAGCATCTCGGTTACGGATAGAACCAAATGCAGACAAATTAATGCTTGGAGTGAGTGCGATGGTGGCGCCAACTCCTCTGAAGAAGCGGTTTTCATCTGTAGAACTATAGGCCAAAATGCCACCTCCTCGCCGGATAATCGAGCGTGTGGTCTCTGTCCCTTTCCCAAAGCCTGAACCACGCCATTGTGCCACACCTTGCCCGAACGCCGTCACAAAATCGCCAATGACAAGAGAGCGAATCCGGCCCATATTCCGAATGGCGACGTGTCCGGCGATGTAATCGTATCCATATGTTTTTTGATCGGGTTTCCACTCGAAGGACTCACCCGGATCTTTATCGGCGGTGAGGGCGATGCTCACATTTCTGCGATAGGCGGCTTTGAAGCGGGTCACCATCCGATACGGGCTTCCGAGATAACGGGTTCCTTCTTTTTCGGGGTCGTAGCCCGGTCCAAGGTCTAAACGTCTGCTGGAACGCTGAATAAGATCGTATCGCATTCCTTGAGTAACGGTTTTGAAAGAAGGGACGAGTGGGTATTTAGGTGGTGTTTTACGTCCAGTCTCAAGCTTTTCACCAATAGTAATGTAGGGCCGGATGTTTAAGAAAATTTCGGCGGTCATGCCTTGAACATTTTGGAGTTCGGGTATGGCATTATATGGCCCGTTTAGATCACGATAGGCCACAATCGCTTGCGCCAAAACGGCTCCTAAATACGGAATCTGGGCAAATTCGGCGGCAGAGGCGGCGTTAATTTCTAATGGGTTTTCTTTTAGTTCTGTTAAAATTTCGAGCAGACCTTCTTGGATGCCTTCACTATCATTTGCATCCTCCAAGACCGACTCAAGGTCTGGCTCTACCTCGGTAGAGTCTCGGTCTTGCGCATAAAGTTGTGGGGAAGTTCCAACAAGGACAAAGCCAAGCAGAATCACAATTTGCCAAAAACGAATTTGGTGTAATTTATTGAAAAACAACATGATAAGCGATCATTTAAGGGCTTCATAAATCAAAGACCAACCGAAAGGGCAACGCCGGGTGTCCATCCCAACGTTTCATGGCGTTCGAAGGCAGCATCCGCGCCTAAGCGTCCGGCCTTGAAGCCAACGCCCGCCGTATAGCGCACTGGTGCAGTCGAAAAACCAGAACGTAGGGTTAGGGACTTAACGGGGCTAAACTCAAATCCACCACGAACGGAAACTGGAAATCGAACGTCTTTCTCGGCATCCAATAAAAATTGAACATCAGGGAGCGGTTTATAGGCCAATCCAATGGCCAAGTTCCGGGGCAGTTCTTCGCCATTGGCATATGCCCCTTTGTTGATGTTAGACATCCGGAATCCCAAGGTCGTGCGATCGGTCAGCGCGGTAAGTCCGCCGAATGAAACGGCCAAAGCCCCTCCGTTACCATAATTTGGAATGTTTAAGGTCTGATACTGAACAGAGGCGCCCAGATAGAATTTCCGTTTGGACCCAAAGCCAAATCCTTTTGCGGCATTAAGTTGGAAAGCGGTTTCGCGGTAAGCCTCAAAACCAAAAGTGTTCACATGCAGACCGAGCGCCATGATTTTAAAGGGCATACTGGCCGAAATCTGGCCTTGCCGAAGTTCCGACAAGCCGTAGCCTTGAGCTGCGCCAAAGGTCACCTCGCGGGCAACTACTTCTCCGAGGGTGGCCGGATTGAGCCTTCCGGAGGTTTCTCCTACCAAAGCGACACCAGCCCCCCCAATGCCCAAGCTCCGAACAGAGCCGTAGAGTGGTTGGGTATGTAAAACATGTGGGATCAGGAACAACAACGAGACACAAGGCGTTTTGAATAACGTTTTACACAAAGTTTTGACTTTCATATCCGTAAATTCCTTTAAGTTTCTGCATTAACGTATGAAGTTTGGGCTACAATCTACACAAATTCATGAACATTACGACCACATAAAGCCCGACACAATGTACCAAAATTTCCGCTTGCGAAACAGTCCACGCCTTATTTTTCTGATGCTCTTGTTGCTAACCGCTCACCGGGTAGCAGCTCAAGAGATGCGTTGCAGTGTTTCTGTGAACTATAACTTGCTACAAGGGAACGATTTTAACTTCCTGCGAGACATGCAAACCACGTTAGAGCAATATCTGAACGATCGCGTATGGACGGAGGAGCGGTTTGAAAAAGACGAAAGAATTTCCTGTTCATTTGGACTTACGTTTACAAAGGCGCAAGGAATTGATAAATTTGAAGTGACCTTAGATGTTACTGCGAGTAGGCCCATTTACCAATCCGCTACCGAGACCACTTCGCTTAAGATTGTGGACAATGCGTGGGCGTTTTCTTATGTACCTAACCAAGCCATTGTTTTTGATCCAAACCGTTTTGATCCACTTGCTTCGGTTTTGGATTATTATGCGTTTTTGATCTTAGGCTACGATTTTGACGCCTTCTCGGAATTGGGTGGTACGCCATATTTTGAGAAAGCGCGTCGAATCGTGGAACTTGCACAAACACAAGGTGGAGCTGGTTGGCAATACGGCGGAACCGAGCGGTCGCGTGGGGTCTTGATTCAAGAAATTCTTGATCCACGAATGAGGCCACTTCGACAAGCTTCCTATGATTACCATTTCAATGGCTTAGACCACTTTATCCAAAACCCAAGTACCTCGCGACAACGCGTTTTGGAAACCCTGACACAATTGGAACAACTCAGCCAAGAGAGTACACGCAAACATACCTTTGAGATGTTTTTCACCATGAAGTCTCAGGAATTGGTTTCCATCTTTGAAAATTCCCCTTTTTCGAGCCGTGCGTATAGTATTTTAATAAAAGTGGACTCCGGGAGAGCCAATACCTACGACCGTTTGATGTCCAATTAGCGCAACGCGAACCACCCAATTCACTTCAACCATGCGACTAAAATCCATCTACACCCTGCTGGTTTTGCTAATCGGCAATCCTTTTGTATTTGCTCAAATTCGTGATCCTTTTGATGTCCTAAACTTGACGGCGGGTGAATCCGTGACCGTTCCCATTTCTGATCTCTATTATTTACCCCGCTACAAACCCACGTTCTCTCCACCAAAAGGGATTCGCGTAAGCATGGACGCCCGACAACAGGTCACTTTTTCCGCGACTGAAGAGGCTGAAGGATTCCGAACTATTTCCATAAGAGAGGGTCGTTACCGATACGATTTACCCGTCCGCGTGTCCATTAAACCTACACACCTTTTCCAGTTTAAACCAACGACTACCCCCAAAAAAATCACCCTTTTTGGCTCTTTTAATGGCTGGAATCGCGAATCCTTGCCCTTGACCGATTCCGACGGTGATGGTGTGTATGGAATTATGGTTTCTTTAGACGCCGGAAGCTATGAGTATAAGTTTTTTGTAGATGGCGAGGAAGTTCTGGATCCAACAAATCCCGAGAAAGCGCCGAATGGATTTGGTGGGTTTAATTCAATCCTTCGTAAAGCGCCCAGACATGCCACCAAAACCTATTTGCATGTGGGGAAGTGGCAAAAAATGGCTACGGGTACAAAGCTCAGTTTTATCTTTGAGCGAGAAGACGAAAGGGAAGTTCTTCAAAAACAACATGTTGTAGCTCTTTTGGATAACCGCCAAATCCCTGCCTCCCAAATTGCCATCGAGCATAGGACGATTACCATCAACATTCCAACGGATGACATTGCCACAAACCAACTTCTCCGCATAGCTGTAACTCAGAATGGCCTTACAACGCCTATAAAAGAAGTTTTTTTGCATTATGGCAGACCGAGGAACAACGATTCCCCCTTTATTTGGCAAGACGCCAGTATGTATTCCTTGATGATTGATCGTTTTAAGGATGGTGATCCCAGCAACAATCGGCCTGTTATTGGGGATTCTCTCCGCCCAGAGGTCAATTATTTAGGAGGAGATTTAAAGGGCGTACTCAACAAATTGGAGTCCGGCTACTTTGAAAGACTCGGGGTAAATGTACTTTGGTTGTCCCCTGTTGTTGACAATGCCGAAGGTTCTTGGGGAAAATCCGCCGTAAGTGGTTCTAAATTCACAGCTTATCATGGGTATTGGCCCGTGAATTTGGAGAAAGTGGAAGACCGCTTCGGAACGATGAATCTCCTTCGGTCGGTTGTTCAGAAGGCACATGCGAAAGGAATGAAGGTTATTTTAGACTTTGTAGCCCACCACGTTCACCAAAACCACCCATGGGTCAAACAAAATCCCGCTTGGTTTGGAAGTCTTTACCTTCCAGATGGGCGAAAAAATATAGAGCTATGGGATGAACAACGCCTCACAACATGGTTCGATACCTTCTTGCCCACCTTTAACTTCATGGACAGTCCAGAAGCCATAGATGCCGTTGCAGAAAATGCCTTGTTCTGGATTCGAGAAACGGGCGTGGATGGGTTCCGGCAAGATGCCGTTAAACACGTCCCAAATGCGTTCTGGCGTGCCCTCACGCAGAAAATCAGGTCGTATGAAATCGTCTCTGGAAAGCGTTTGTTCCAAATTGGTGAAACGTTTGGAAGTTACGACCTTATTAAATCCTATGTAAATCGTGGGCAACTGGATGCGCAATTTAACTTCAACCTATATTATCGCGCACGGGCCATCTTCCTTACGCCCGATGCGGATTTTGGGTTACTGGCCTCAGAATTGGATGCCACCCACGCCACTTACGGCCCTAACCACTTGATGGGTAACCTGATGGATAGCCACGACCAAGTGCGATACATGTCTTATGCTGATGGCGACATGAAATTGGATGCCGATGATGCCGGAAGAAGGGCGTGGTTTGACCAACCGCAGGCCGATCATCCCGAAAGTTACCGCAAATTGGCGCTGTATATGGCTTATATGACGGCCATTCCGGGCATCCCAACCGTGTATTATGGCGACGAGATCGGCATGGCTGGTTCAAGTGATCCTGATAACCGCCGGATGATGCGCTTTGAGCCAAACCTCAACCCCAATGAAGTGCAATTATTAAAGGACACCGGAAAAATCATGGGTCTAAGACGAGCATTGCCAGCACTCCGATATGGCGACTTTATGACGCTTCAGGCCGATAAAAGCACGTTCGCTTTTTTACGGTCAGACTTTAACCAACGTGTTTTGGTGGTTTTGAATAAAAACAGTGAACCGAAGGCGCTCTCTATTCCGCTACCAAGTGCATTCTCCTTTAACCAAGCGATCAATGCCCTCACGGGATCCAAACACGCCATCGCCCAAAATGCACTCCCGATAGAAGTACCCGGTTATGGGGCGTTGTTTTTGGTATTGGAGTAACGTGCGTTAGGGGATGTTTAGCCCAGCGGTGTGTTATGAGAAGAAAGTCCGTTTCCAATGCACATCATGCATGTTTTGCCATCATTCAGGGTTGAATCCCTTGTTTTACGTACCACTTCTTCGCCCTTAAAGTCGGCGTTCATCGTTCTCTTGGTTGCTTGAAGTCACTGCTCTGACGATCAGGATACTTCCTGTCTATAGGGATTTAGTCCCTTTGGGGCATTTATCTACGATGTAGGTATCGCTGGTAGTGCTTAACCGATGCAAGCGTGTGTGAAAAGTAACCAAAAACTAAAAAATAACCATTAAAAATAGCGAGGCCAATGGCTGAAGAATCAGTTAGTCTAAACTAAAATAATCCATAGATTGGTAGGAGCCGGATTTAAGTTTTTGGTACTGCATAAGCAAATCATTGACCAAAGAAGAAGCCCCAAACCGAAACCAATCTGGGCTTAGCCACGCATCACCAAGGGTTTCCTTCACCATGACCAAATAGTGCCAAGCCTCTTTGGCGGTTCTGATCCCACCTGCGGGTTTCATCCCAACCATTTTTCCGGTTTTCAGGAAGTGGTCGCGGATGGTTTCCAGCATTACAAGTGTTACGGGCATGGTTGCGGCAGGCTGCACTTTTCCCGTGGAAGTCTTGATGAAGTCAGCACCCGCATCAATTGCAATTTGTGAGGCTTTCCGCACCAAGTCTAATGTTTGCAGTTCTCCCGTTTCGAGGATGACTTTTAGGTGAGCAGTGCCACAAGCTTCTTTAAATGCCGCAATTTCATCGAATACATAGGTGTAATCTCCGGCCAGAAGCGCACCACGCGAAATGACCATGTCAATTTCATCTGCACCAGCGGCCACCGTTTGACGTACCTCTTGTGTCCGAATGTTCAAGAATGATTGACCACTTGGGAAGGCTGTTGCTACTGCAGCTACCAGAACGCCGCTGTCGTCAACCACATTTTTGGCAATGGGAACCATGGTTGGATAAACACAGACCGCTGCCGTATGGGGCAAATCGGTTCCAACCATAGGTTGAATGGCTTTGCGGCACATCATCTGAACTTTTCCGGGGGTATCCATCCCTTCCAGTGTTGTGAGGTCGCACATCGAAATGGCCAAACGCAAAGCGGCTTCTTTTGCCTCATTTTTGATACTGCGCTTTTTAAAAGAGGCTGCGCGTGCTTCTACAGCAATTTGATCTACGGACGGAATGTGGGGAAGTTGGTACATTTTCCTGTTTTTTTCCAGATGATAAGGGAAATTGACGCCAAATGCAATGAGTAGGGATGAATCTACGAAAGCGATTTTGTACTTTACAGAAAACGTACCATGTAATAAACCCCACGACTTCTATGAACCGTTTTTTAGATGGCTGGCATAGCCCAGCTTTGCACAAGCACATGGAAATCGCCGAATACGGCTACATGGGCTTTGCCCTTTTACTCTTGCCAACAGCCGCAGCCGATTATTTAGAGTATGAGCGCTTTTTGCTCATCCGAGCTTTAGAATCGCAGATTAATAGCGGAAAAGTGAAGGTGTATTCCATTAATAGCATCAATTCCGAAAGTTGGCTAAACCGGAACATGCACCCTCGGCATAAATCCATACGGCATCAGCAGTTCAATGATTATGTTTTTAACGAAGTAATCCCGTACATTCGTCATAGAACCAGTGCCGAAACGCCCATTATCACCTGTGGAGCCTCTTTCGGGGCATTACATTCTGCCAATTTGTTCTTCAAACGTCCCGACCTTATCAATGGTGTAATTGCGATGAGTGGCGACTATGACCTTACAAGCTATACCTCTGGCTACTTTGACGACGATGTATATTTTAACTCCCCCGCCCATTATTTACCCAATTTAGCGGATGAGGGCATCTTGTCTCAAATCGGCAAAAGCGACCACATTCATATTGTGACGGGTTCCGGAGATTATGAACATCCGGCGGCTTCTAAACGTCTTTCAGACATCTTGCACAGCAAGCAAATCAAGCATGAATTGGAAATTTGGGGCATGGATATGCGACACGATTGGCCTACTTGGCGCGCCATGCTTCCCATTTATTTAGATACCCGTTTTTAAAGCAGAAAGCCTCGCATAAAAACGAGGCTTTTTTTAACGCTCTCTTGAGGATTGAACCCCCAATATTTTTCAAGATCAATAAAATTTATACGAGAATCCTACTGCAAGAACCTCACGAAACTGGACTTTTTTATTCACATTCGTATCATGAATAAGGTTCGCTTCAAAGTTCACATTAATCAACTTATTGACCTTCATCGCGATAAGGTTGTCCCAACGGGTAAGTGGCGCCCATTCTGCTTCAGGTTTTGAAGGCTGACGGAAACTCATAAAAAGGCTCAGTTGGCTTTTGTAATTCACATTGGTTGCGAGATTTTTGTTAAACTTCGTTAGGAAATTTAATCCAGCCTCAGACCTTAGGTTCTCATCGGCCTTTAATCCCCATGCTGTTCTAAGCATTTCGTCACGGACAATTCTTTGCTTTAAACCAATCCCCACCGTCTGAGAAAAAGCAGGGCTTGGATCGTAGGAATAGCCGATAGACTCCACAAGGTCTGCGGGAGCAAACAAATCGGAAACCAAGGTCTTGGTTCCTTTCACATCATCATATTTATAGGTCGGCGCAAATTGTGTTTTAAAGTCTAAGATAGCTGTTGGCTTAAACTTCTTACCCGTTTCCCAATCCACTTTAAACAAATAAGCAATGATGTCGGTTGCTTTTCGGAGTTCAAAATCTCCTTGTTTAAACTGGCCATAGGTGAGGTTAAACGTATGAGAGCGCAGGACCTTCCCCTTCAGATGGTCGAATTTTCCGGCTAAAGAGGCGGTGGCGGCCAAGGTATTAACCCCGCCTGCTTGCCAGTTGTTATAACCGGATTGGGTGATAGAGAGGGCTGCCCCCATGTCCTTTTTCCATGTATTGGTTGGGTTGGTTTTTGGGGCGTCTTGCGCATAAAGGGACGTAGCGGCAATCAGGAATAAGCAAAGGGTGTGTAGTGGTTTTTTCATGGGTTCACTTCGGGGGTAAATAAGTTAGTGATTGAAGAATGATGAGTTATTATTTCACTAATACCAATTAGGAATTAAGCACATGCTTTATCCATCAACGCTTCCACCCCCTTTGGGTCTTGAAAGGTTGAAAACGAGTAACCTATAAACCGTAATTTTCCTTAATTGGTATAAGTATATGTATTTTAAATACTTAGCCAAATAAAGTAGGCATTTTATAAACGTAAAAAAATGGCCGGAAGAATGACCTTCCGACCAATAAATTTAAGGCATAAATGCAGCTAACAATCACTTATTCACCAGAGTTCTTCATGTTTTGAACTTCGGTACGGATTTCTTGTGCTTTTTCTTTTAGGTCTTGCATTGCTTTCCGGATTCGGGTTCCAGCAGCTTTATTGCCTTTTTCGTAAAATGCGTTAAAGTCTTTTTCTAAGGCATCAACCATACCTTTTAATTCCTGAAATTTGTTCATTAGGATTACCTCAGTCTTGTTTTATTTGTGGGACAACAGCGGAATTATGGTGGGAAGTTTTGCCGCAAGTTAAATGCAAGCAATACGATGTGTCAAGTGTAAATTGGTTTTTGTGTTTTTTTGCATATATATATGGTTGTTCATGAGGAGAAAAGGCACCCTATTGCGAAATGATTGGTCATTTCATTTGCACATTCCTATTAGAATCACGAACTTTACACCCTTCTGTCTCTCCTCATACAAGACCTGATATGCCAGAATTTTGTCATTTGCATTGCCATACCCAATACTCCTTGTTAGACGGTGCGGCCCGAATCAAGAATCTTATCGGGAAAGCCAAAGCGTTGGAAATGCCCGCCATCGCCATTACCGATCATGGCAACTTATTTGGCGTTCCGGAATTTTACAAAACCGCAAAGCAACAAGGCATTAAACCCATTATCGGGTGTGAATTTTATATCGCCCCATCTGGGATGAAAGACCGGACGGACAGAACCCGATACCACCAAGTTCTTTTGGCAAAATCGGAAGAAGGGTATAAAAATCTGATCAAATTATCATCACTTTCTTATACGGAAGGCTATTATTATAAGCCGCGTATAGACCGAGAGACGCTTAAAAAATACAGTACAGGGCTTATTGCAACCACTTGTTGTTTACAAGGAGAAGTCCTACAAGCCATTCTAAAAAAAGGCGAAGAAGCCGCACGTATCGTATTTGAATCTTATCTCGAAATCTTTGGGGAAGACTATTATATAGAACTACAAGATCATGGCATCCCGGAGCAAAAACGGTGCAACGAGGTGCTGCTCCGTTGGGCAGAAGCCTATAAGGTGAAAACCATCGTTACCAATGATGTCCATTACGTCAAACAAGGAGACTCGGAGGCACAAGATGTCTTGCTCTGTTTGCAAACGGGAAAAGACCTGAACGATCCGAAACGGATGCGTTTTGAAAACGACCAGTTTTTTTTCAAGAATACCCAAGAAATGCAGGCGGCCTTTCCCGATCTCAGCGCAAAAATTCTGGATGCTTCCTTAGACCAAACCCGCGAAATTGCCGATAAGTGTGACCTAACCATCCCTATGGGCAAGCTCCTTATGCCTAATTACCCCATGCCGCCGGAATATGCGGGCGATATGGATCGGTATCTGCACGATTTGGTTTTTGAACGTGCCAAAGATCGTTACCCCAATCTATCGGATGAAATCCGAGACCGGCTTACGTTTGAACTTTCGATCATCAAACAAATGGGCTTTGCGGGTTACTTCCTAATCGTACAGGATTTCACGACGGCTGCTCGGACGTTGGGCGTGAGTGTAGGCCCGGGACGAGGTTCTGCTGCTGGTTCTGCGATTGCCTTTTGTCTTGGCATTACCAATATAGACCCGCTCGCATATAACCTGCTTTTTGAGCGCTTTCTAAATCCAGAACGGGTTTCTATGCCCGATATTGATATAGACTTCGATGACCGTGGGCGCGGAAAAGTGATTGACTATGTGGTTCAGAAATATGGCCGCGAAAGCGTTTGTCAAATCATTACCTTTGGGACGATGGGCGCACGTTCGGTGATTCGGGACGTTGCACGGGTGATGAATATCCCGCTTGCCGAGGCAGATCGGATCGCCAAATTGGTTCCCGAAGGGCCAAAAGAAAACCTTACTACTGCCCGTGAGAAAGTACCCGAGTTTTCCTCGCTATTCCAATCTAACGATGCAAATATCCGCAAATTAATGGAGTTTTCAACGGTATTGGAGGGTTCTGCACGGCATACAGGCATCCATGCGGCGGGTGTTATCATTGCGCCCGGCAATGTTGGGGAATTTGTACCAGTGGCTTTGGCAAAGGGCAAATCCGGGGAAGAGGACATTGTAACCACACAATACGAAGGGAAATATGTAGAAGATTTTGGCCTACTTAAAATGGACTTTTTGGGCCTAAAAACCCTTACCATTCTCAATGATGCCCTCCACTTGATTAAGACAAATTATGGCGTAGAGATAGACTTAGATCAAATTCCATTAGACGATCCAAAAACATTTGAACTTTTCCAGCGCGGCGAAACGGTAGCCATCTTCCAGTTTGAAAGTTCGGGCATGCGCGAGTACATGAAACTCCTGAAGCCCACCGACATCAATGACCTAATTGCCATGAATGCGCTTTATCGTCCCGGCCCGATGGATCTAATCCCGAATTACATCGCCCGAAAGCATGGCCGCGAGCCTGTGGAATACCCACACCCGATGCTCGAAGAGGTGCTAAAACCCACCTTCGGTATTCCCATTTACCAAGAACAGGTGATGCAAATGGCCCAAGTTATGGGGTCTTATACCCTTGGTGGTGCGGATATTCTCCGACGTGCGATGGGAAAGAAGAAAAAGGAAGAAATGGACGCCCAACGAAAAACGTTCTTGGCGGGCGCAAAATCCAACAGTGTTGATGAAACCACTGCAAACCAAGTCTTTGACATGATGGAAAAGTTTGCAGGATATGGTTTTAACAAATCTCACAGTGCCGCTTATTCTGTGGTGGCCTACCAAACTGCCTATCTAAAAGCAAATTACCCTTATGCGTTTTTGGCCGCTGCCATGTCTTCGGAAATGGGCGACACCAAGAAGTTGGCCATAGTGCTCGAAGAAGCCCGCCATCTCGGTCTAAAGGTCTTGCCGCCCAGTATCAACCACAGCCAAGCAACCTTTACGGTAGAAGGCGAGGCCATCCGATTTGGTATGGCAGCGATAAAAGGGGTTGGAGCGGGCGCAATCGAGGCCATTTGTATTGAGCGTAGCGCTAATGGGCCTTTCTCCTCGCTTTACGACTTGGTCAAACGGGTTGATTTGAGACAGGTCAACAAAAAAACCTTAGAGGGCTTGGCCGCCTCTGGCGCAATGGATGCCTTTGAAGGCCACCGCAAACAATTTATCACGGCCTTAGACGATGCCATCAAATTTGCCCACCAATCCCAGCTCAATCGCGCCGCTGGCCAAAACTCCCTTTTTGGAGAGACCACCGAGACCGCCATGGAACTTTCTCCACAACTTCCTTTCTTGGAAGCCTGGTCCCGTGGAGAAACCTTAAGAAACGAACGCGAACTCATCGGTTTATACGTTTCTGGACATCCCTTAGATGAATATGGCCCCATCGTTCGGGCTTTTTCGACTGCCTCGTTTAAGGACTTGGAAAAATTAGAACACGATAAAGAATACCGGTTTTGCGGCATCATCACCGAGGTGCAAAAGCGCTATGCCAAAAATGGTAAACCCTATGCTTTTATTACATTAGAAGACTTCGATGCGGCAGGGGAGATCACCATTTTTTCCAACCAGTTCGAACGTATGGGACCACATCTACAACCAGATGAATTGGTTATGGTCACGGCAAAATTGGAAAAACGGGATCGTGGAACTTCCCTCATCGCAAAGGACATGTTTCCTATGTGGCAAGCACAAGAGCGCTTCATCAAATCTATTTTACTACGCTTGAACCCAGAGGCCATTCCGGTAGAAAAAATGCACCGCTTCAAAGAGGTATGTGACCATAACAAAGGCGGAACGCGCCTCTATTTTGACCTTCTAAACCCCATTTCCGGTAGGACAATTCGCCTAAAAAGCCGCCTTTTCGTGATAGACCCCGCGCCGGATGTCCTACGAGCAATGGAACGCATCTTCGGCCCAGAAAATGTCGTTTTACAAGGAGAAAGCTAATGGAACAATTGTCTGAAATTTTTCTCAAACGCGAGGTCTTGGCCGAAGGGATTCTGCTAAAGGTGTATCGGGATTCCGTCCTCCTGACCGATGGGAGTGAGGGTATCCGCGAGTGGATTGATCACCCGGGTGCTGCCGCTATTGTCCCGCTTTTTGAGGATGGAACCACGATGTTGATTCGACAATTCCGTTATCCATCACAACGGGTCTTTATTGAACTGCCAGCCGGAAAACGAGACCACCCCGACGAGGCGTTTGGGGATACAGCGAAACGCGAACTGGCAGAAGAAACAGGTTATGAGGCAAATTTATGGGACGCTCTCGGCTCCTGCTTCCCCGGGATTGGTTATTCCAATGAAGAAATCCATTTTTTTCTTGCAAGGGATTTAGCCCCCTCGGACATTCAGGCCGCCGCTGGAGAGTTTGTGGCGCCATTCCGAATCCCATTCTCTACTGCTGTCCAAATGGCAAAATCTGGCGAACTCCAAGATGCCAAAACCGCTTTTGGTCTCATTCTGGCTGCAAATTTTTTAAAGGAGAACGGAATAAATCTGTAACTTGCGCTGTGATAAAAATCATCTCATTAGTTGAAAAAAAATATATGTCACAGAAAGATTTGTAAAGTCTAAAAACAGGTTCGCAAAAGGAGAATATGGCAGCATGACTATGGCTGCACCCAACAGGCATTTATCATTGTAAATACCAAGTAGAGAATATTTTCCCTTACTTTTCTTCTCGCATGACTTATCTTTTCTAATACCATAGGAAGCGTTGGAAAGCCATAGCGCTTGTTTTTCATAAGCCATTGTTTTGAAAGCATATAATAGAACGAGCTTAAACATATTTTCTCAAAGGCTTCCTCAAAGGCTTAGCGCATCATTGTAATGGTGAACTTCCCAAATCCTTCTTCTTAACGGGGATAAGCCTATATGGGCATTCAAATAAACCTATTTTATCATGAATTTACCATGAATCACATTAAGAAATCTTGCGGCTTTCATGAACAAAGGAAAGCAGAAACCATCATGGAGACCTACTTGAAAACTTTGCTCGAAAATGCTCCATGTTCACAAAGCACCGCATTTGCACTTTATGTGGCGCTCGTGAACAACTTGGTCCGGGGTGACTACCAGTTGCCCATATTAAAAGCCCAATTTGGCTTCTATAACCACAACACACCAGCCGCTTTCAGAGAACATGTAGGTAGTGCGCCACAAGTATTTATACTCACGGTCATCAAGTTTTGTGAAAACCATTTTTGAAAATATATGTTTTTTCTGTTACGCCATTGCAAGAAGAGGAAAATCGCCGTTAATTAGATGGTGAACTAAACCTCTAAATACGATGAT
>Ga0209573_1000175_pt1 | contig 164563 bp, 140 predicted proteins | sample TNRBio252014_DNA_FD_185870 | JGI IMG/M metagenome (GOLD analysis project Ga0209573, IMG submission 185870) | Wastewater treatment Type I Accumulibacter community from EBPR Bioreactor in Madison, WI, USA - TNR Reactor_6/25/2014_ DNA (SPAdes)... | ecosystem: Engineered > Bioreactor > EBPR >...
GAGGCGCGCCGGCCTATTTGCAAGGCGCGCTGTTGAAATGCTATCGGTATGGGCATTACTATGGCATGTACTGAAAGCCTGATTTTGCTTATTTTTGCTGCCAGATGCGCTATGCGGCCTCCTACTACCAGAACAGTACTCAATTAGCGTTTTTAAGTCTAGTTTTTGTATGGCCAAGACTTGCTACGGACAGCGTCAGGGATGGCCGTGAATCGAGGGTTTTGCACAGACTCCCGTTATTCACGCAGACATTTTTAATCAGTAAAATAATGGAATTACAGATAATACCAAACCGCCTGCTTGATTCATACCTTATGGAAGTTCCTAAAGGCATGCAAAGGGCATTTGACGCATTACAGGATGCCGAGTTGTCAACCCCAAATTTTAGTTTTTATACTTCGGTTGCATCCGTTTTTAGCAGCAAAATAGAAGGCGAAGCTATAGAGTTGGATAGCTATATCAAGCACAAACGAGATGGTATTCCGTTTCAACCCGATTATACCAAAAAGATAGATGATTTGTATGGATCTTATGTATTTGCTCAAAATAATCGACTTACCGAAAGCAATGTAAAAGAAGTACATAAATTACTGAGCAGACATATTGTAGCCAAAGGTTGGCAAGGCAAATACCGTCATCAAAACATGTATGTGACTACAGATGATGGCAGAATAGCGTATGTAGCAGCAATCCCGCAAATAGTAGAAAGTGAAATGAGTAAATTTTTTAAAGACATTGACATGTTATTACATGTTTCCATGTCCATAGAAGAAGTGTTCTATTATGCTTCCTTGATACATTTAGTATTTGTAAAAATTCATCCATGGAATGATGGGAATGGAAGAAGTGCCCGATTGATTGAAAAATGGTTTATAGCAGAGAAGTTAGGCGAAAAAGCCTGGTACATACAAAGTGAAAAAATGTATTATCAGGCACATCAAACCTATTACGAAAATATCAGAGCTATTGGATTAGAATATGACGAACTTGATTATAGCAAATCATTACCCTTTACACTCATGCTGCCCAAAACGATCATAAAAGAATGATGGAATAAAGTTATATCAACATATAGGCAAGCGGTTCCTGAAGGAGACGATTGATTTATGGAGCCGGTTGCGGTTTTTTCTCAGTGAACATATTGTAGGTTAATGAGGGTAAATGCGAGGAGGTTGAATCCGAGAAATTGCCCATGTGATGATTTTGCCCATGCAGGTTTTTCTTTTTTGCGAAAATAGAAGACAAAGCGCTCCCATTCCCCAAAGAAAACCATTGCGTCTCGCAGGTTGCAGGAAAAACCAGCACAGCCGGCCAAAGATTATGCCGCAGCAGAGCGGCGTCATTCACGGCCTGCGCTCAAACTTTCTTCACAAACTCCGACTTCAGCGCCATAGCCCCAAAGCCCTCAATTCTACAGGATATGTTGTGGTCGCCATCGGCTAAGCGGATATTTTTCACCTTCGTGCCCGCTTTGATGGGCTTTGCCGCCCCCTTCACAGGCAGGTCTTTGATCACCATCACCGTATCGCCGTTCTGGAGCTCGTTGCCGTGGGCGTCAATTACTTTGTCGGTCGTATCGCCGGCATCCCCTTCTGAAGGCTCCCACTCGTGGAAGCACTGCGAACAAACCATCCCGTTTTGACCGGGGTAAATCAGGTCAGAACCACAATTCGGGCAAGTCATCTTTTATCGTTAGTTTAGATAAGGTATATCACCATCCGGGCAAAGGTACACTTTTACCGTAGCCCTCCGCCTTCCGGGGCTTTCGGCCCTGCATTTCGCCGTCCGTTTTTGTCGCTTCGCCCCGGCGCTCTAACCTTTTGGGGTTACAACCCGTTGAATTTACGCCACAAAAGGCCGCCATTTTGCGTCTGTTTGTCATAACCATTTTTTTAACCACCTCGACTTTTGTATGAACTACAAACTATGGCTGGCGGCCGTCCTATGGCTAATTGTTCAAAATATGGCTGCCCAGCAGTATCGCGTCGCCTACTTTGGCGAAACCATCACCCACTACGGCGCACGAGCAGGTTGGGAAAACACCCTGGCCGCCAACGACCGCGTAAGAAGCAACGGCAGTATCCGCCACGAACTCCTCTTCAGCATCAACCTTAGCGTCTTTCGCCACCCCAACAACCACATTGGGGTGGCGCTATCGCCCGAGCTGGGCTGGAGGCGCACCGCACAAGGCGGCGGCATTGTACAGGCCGCCATTTCGGCCGGGTTGTTTCGCTCCTTCTACGAAGGAAAAACCTACCGCACAACCCCCGAAGGCCAACTCAAAAGAACGCCCCTGGCCGGGCAGTGGGGCTTTATGCCCGGCTTTTCCCTGGGCGTAGGTCGCGACCTTTCCGTAAAAGGCAACCTGCCCCTGCTGGTGTTTGCCAATGCCCACGGCTTAGTGCAGTACCCCTACAACAAAACCATCCTGCTCAGGCCTGCTTTGGAAGTAGGCGTCATTTTCAAAACCAAGTCCTAACCTTCAATAGCTCCAAACCATGAGATACATCACCCAACTGGCCGGCTTGCTGGCCCTTAGCGCCACGCTCATCCTTATGGCCTGCACCCCCGACGATCCGGCTGCTTTTTCTGAAAACCTGCGCCTGCGCCACAAAGGCGCCGACATGCCCGTATGGGTGCGCGGCAATATGACCGGCAATAAAATTCTGCTGTTCTTACACGGCGGCCCTGGAGAATGCGCCATCTGCCTGCGCGAGTTCTTCGCCGACGTGGAAAAGGAAATGGCTGTAGCCTACTGGGATCAACGCATCTCCGGCGCCGCCTCCGGCAACGCCGACCCCGCTACCCTCAATTACCCCCAGTTTGCAGAAGACCTCGGCATGGTGATCAAGCTGCTCAAAACCCGCTACCCCGATGCCGGTATCTATTTGCTGGGGCATAGCTTTGGCGTGGAAATGGCCTGGCAGTTCCTCACCACCGGTAATAACCAGCACGAGATCGAAGCTTTCGTGGCTATGGACGGCGTATATGCTACTTACGACTGGCTGCTGCAAGTGCGCGAATGGGTCATGCGCGAGGCCGCTGCCCAGGGCGATGCCGAGGCGCTTACCTTCATGCAAAACCACCCCATAACCCCCGAAAATATGCGTACGGTGAGCTGGGGCGATTGGTACAGCCGCATGTTCAGGTTGGGCGCCAACCCCGTATGGCCCACCGACGACAAAGACCATGTGTTTTACCTGTGGTTCAAGACGCCGGGCTCAAAATTCAGCCAATTAGCCAACATAGGCCATTATGATCACTACTACGCCGAAGAAATTTTCACCTTCGATCGCAGCCAACTGCTCAAAAACGTTACCATTCCCGTGGCTTTATTTTGGGGCAAAAAAGACGGCATCATACCCATAGAGATGGCTTACCGCACCCAGGAGCGCTTGGAAAGAGCCGTGCCTTTGGTGGTCTTCGACAATTCCTGGCATAGCCCCATGCATACCGAACAGGCCAAGTTCAGCCAGGCGCTGCTCGACTTTGTTCAGGAAAACTAAAGCCCAAACAAAGACCGGCCGGAGCGCGGATGGGCGGCTAAGCATCCTCCGCGCTCCGGCCGGCGCCGCAGCAATTCGCAGTTTATCCCTTCAGCCAGACTTTAAAGTCTGCCGACTTTTTGCGGCTTACCGTCACGCCTCCTTCATAGGCCGGCGCCAGCGTCACCGCCAGTTTGCCGCCTGCGTCGGCTTTTACTTCTTTTACGCTCTCTACATTGGCAATCATCTGCCGGTTGAGGCGATAAAATCGGTCGGCGGCCAGCCCGCTCTCCAACTGCTCCAGCGTTTGGTCCAAGCGGTAGTCTTTGCCTTCAAAAGTGCGCACCAGCGTCACCTCCCCGATTTTATGGAAATACGCGATCTCTTCCAGCGCGATGGGTAGCAGCGATTTCCCAAAATCGACCAATACATTTTTAGGCGTCGCCGGTCGGGGCTCGGTTGCCGGCAACAAAGCCGCTGACGCCGATTGCGCCAGCCTGTCCTCATAGAAGGCTCGCTGATAGAGGGCAAAGTAAATCAATTGCTGAATGGTAACGATGAGCAGCGTCACCGGCACATCCACCACAAAAGAGAAGTTGATGTCATAAACCTCGTGCCGGTAGTCCTTCATCACAATATCATTGTATACAAACGTGATGAGCACCACCACCAATACCGCAGTGCCGTATACCGCTAAGGCCTGCACCACCAAGCGCTGATAAAAAGCTTCAATCCAGGAATAATGCCTGTCTAAACGGCCGATAATTCCCTTGATGAGCCCCCAAATGAGCCACATCGACAGCACGCACACCCCCAGGTCGACGTAATAGACCGGGTCGCGCAGCAAGTGAATCAGCGGCGAGGGCTCGCCGATGTGCCGGTACATAATGCCCAGCACAGGCGTGACCGCCCATCGAATGAGCCGGTCGGCATAAACTGGAACAAATGCGGGTAGTCCTTCCATAATCACCTCATAAGCGCCGCCAAAATACGCCGCAGTCGCCGCTCCGGCAAGCCATATCCCCCATCCCAATTTTTTTGTACCTTGCCGCTTCATCAGATGAGTTCGGCGGTATCATCAAACGGCTGAACTAATCTATCATACGCTCCGTTATGCAGCAACAAGACCGACCTTACGACCTCGTCGTCTGGGGCGCCACCGGCTTTACCGGTCGGCTCGTCGTCGAGTACCTATATCAGCAGTACGGCTTAGGCGGCGAGCTGTCGTGGGCGGCGGCCGGCCGCGACGAAGCCCGGCTGCGCGCCATCCTCGCCGAAGTGGGCTGCCCCACGCTGCCCGTAATGGTGGCCGACAGCTTCGACCTCGACTCCCTCATGGCCCTGGCGGCCCAAACCCGCGTGGTATGTACTACCGTAGGCCCCTACACCCGCTATGGCAGCCTGCTGGTGCAAGCCTGTGTAGCCGCCGGCGCCCACTACTGCGACCTCTCCGGCGAGGTAGGCTGGATGCGCCGCATGATCGACGAACACCACGCCGCCGCCCAGGCCGCCGGCGTCAAAATCGTGCACAGTTGCGGCTTCGACTCCATCCCCTCCGACCTCGGCGTCTACTTCCTCCAGCGCGAGGCCCTCGCTCGCTTCGGTCAATACGCCCAGCGCGTGAGCGGCCGCGTCAAGGCGGCTAAAGGCGGCTTCAGCGGCGGCACCTACGCCAGCATGACGGCCCAATTGGCCATCGCCGCCACCGACCGGTCTTTCGCCCGACTCTTGGCCAACCCCTACGCCCTCAACCCCGATCCCGCCCATCAGGGCTCCGACCCGCGCGACCTCCGCAGCGTAGTGCTCGATCCGGCCTCCGGCGCCTGGATCGCCCCCTTCGTTATGGCGGGCATCAACACCCGCGTGGTGCGCCGCAGCCATGCTCTCGCCGGCTTCCCTTATGGCCCCCAATTCACCTACGACGAAGCCCTCATCACCGGCCGAGGCTGGCGCGGCAAGCTCGTGGGCAACCTCATGACCCTCGGCCTCGGCTTAGCCATGACCGCCAAACCCGGCAGCTTTATGCGGCGCATCGTCGACTGGCTCATGCCCAAGCCCGGCGAAGGCCCCAGCCGGCAAGCCATCGAAAACGGCTTCTTTACCCTCGTTTTTTATGGCTTTACCGCCGACGGCCGGCGCATCGAAACCGCCGTAAAAGGCCGCCGCGATCCCGGCTATGGCGCCACTGCTCGCATGCTGGCCGAGTGCGCCGTATGCCTCGCCAAAGACCAGGCAGGCCTGCCCCCTGTATTCGGCGTGCTCACCCCCAGCATCGCCCTCGGCGACGCCCTCCTACAGAGCCTCCCCGAACGCGCGCAAGTGCGATTCGAGCTGCGACCTTAGCATATTCTTGTTTGCAGGGGCCTGCCCCGCATAGCCGCCTACGCCGCCGGCAGCACAGGCGGGGCCGCTATGCTACAGGCCCGCCCCGTACCGGGTCGGGTAAACCTACTCCTTTGGTCGGCCGCGCCCTGTGAGGGGCGCGTCTGACGGCCTGAAGCCGCCACCCCACGTCTCTGCGAGCCGGGTACCCGTCGTCGCTGCGCTCTTCCGGGTAAAAACCTCCGCATCGCTAGGCCGATGTACGCCCAACCCAGCGCGGGCATCCCAAGCGCTAAATGCTTGCCGCGCCTGTAATACCGGCATCTCTTGTTGCAAAAAATCGGGCAAGGCGCAAATGCGCACGCCATCGCTGCGGGTATAGGATTCGCCCTCGGGTATGAGCGCATATTGAGCCCGAACTAGCTTAATGGTGAAAAAACAGATCAGCGCAGCGGAGCATTGCACTTTCGCTCCCCGATCTTTTTGCGCTTAGCGTAATCAAAAAAGACAATCCTCCCTACCTTTTGCTTGGGGAGCTCGGGGATCGCTGACGCTCCGGATCGGAGAGCGCCCCAGGCATAAAACCGCTATCCCAAGCCCTAAACCATTAACCCCGAGCCACGACGATCCCCGAGCCGTAGGTTTTTTAACATTAAGGTAGTTAAGGACATTAAGGGGCGCCGCTTAAGCAGGAGCAGGCGGCCTGCGCCGCTTGGGTCTTAACTACCTTAACTAGCTTAATGGTGAAAAAATAGATCAGCGTAGCTGATCATCATCCTTCTTACTTTAAACATTAAGGTAGTTAAGGACTTAAGGGGCGCCGCAGCTTGCACATTCGCTCCCCGATCTTTTTGCGCTTAGCGGAATCAAAAAAGATAATCCTCCCTACCTTTTGCTTGGGGAGCTCGGGGATCGCTGACACTCCGGATCGGGGAGCGCCCCAGGTATAAAACTGCTATCCCAAGCCCTAAAGCACTAACCCCGAGCCACGACGATCCCCGAGCCGTAGGTTTTTTAAACATTAAGGTAGTTAAGGACATTAAGGAGCTCCGCTTAGGTATGGGCAGGCAGCCTAAGCCGCTTGGGTCTTAACTTCCTTAACTAGCTTAATGGTGAAAAAACAGATCAGCGTAGCGGAGCATTGCACATTCGCTCCCCGATCTTTTTGCGCTTAGCGGAATCAAAAAAGATAATCCTCCCTACCTTTTGCATGGGAAGCTCGGGGATCGCCGACGCTCCGGATCGGGGAGCGCCCCAGGTATAAAACTGCTATCCCAAGCCCTAAAGCATTAACCCCGAGCCACGACGATCCCCGAGCCGTAGTTGGGGCTTGGCAGTATTTGTTGGCATTGTTGAATGGACGAAGGGGTAGATAGCCCAGGGTACCGGTTCAAGGCTCAACTACCGTAGCTGTTCATAAACCATCAACATTATGAGAGAGGGGCTGTTTAGCTCCAAGAATCTTTAACTACCCGCCTTGCTATGCGATTTTCCCTACCCATTTTGCTGTGCGTCCTCATTCGGCTGCCGGCGGTTGCACAATCGGTTCCCGTTTGCTTGCACGACTACCTCTATCCGCAGCATGAGCACCACGCCCTGCTAAAACAGGCCAGGGCTGCCCTGAACGAACGTTATGCAGCCCATGCCGCGCCATCGTCAACCAAGAGCATCTATCAGGTTAGGGTAGTGGTCCACGTTTTGTATAGAAACGAGGCCGAAAACCTGTCCGATAGCCTGATTGTGGGGCAAATAGCCTACCTGAGTCGCGATTTCAGGGCCCTCAATCCGGATTCTGAGAACGTAAGGCCTTTGTTTGCAGACCGCATCGGAGACGCCGGCATCGAATTTGTGCTCGCCGACATCATCCGGCAGCCCATCGATATTCCGCTTGAGCAGGGGTACGCGGGGCTCCCCCTGTACGATGCGGCCAAAGTAGACAGCCTCGGCGGCAGTACGCCCGTAGATCCCGCTCATTTTCTGAACATCTGGATATTGAACATCCCGCCCGCCAATATTTTTGGCAGCGAATCAAAGGTATTTGGGTATGCCACCCTGCCCGACAGCCTGCAACACTACCCAAGCTATTTGGATGTGGCCCTTTTGCAGAACAATTACATACCGGGGGTAATGGTAGATGTGGCCACTGTTTCGGACGGTACGCCGCGATATGACGAAGCCAGCGGACGCACCTTTAACGGCCGAATTTTGACGCATGAAGTGGGGCACTACTTAGGCCTGTTGCATACTTTTGATTCCTTCATCGATATTATTTCAGGCAATTCCTGCGGGGGAGCCGACGGCCTATCCGATACCCCGCCGCAGGCAGAGCCGGGCAGTGGATGCGGCGACCCCGATACCTGTGCCGGCGGCGACCCCGACGAGCCGGATATGATTGAAAATCACATGGACTATGCCGATGATATGTGCCGGGTAGCGTTTACGCAACAACAAATTGCGGTAATGCGCAGCGTGCTGGAAAACGAGCGATCCGGGCTGATGGATATGGTATCCGGGGCGGCAAGCGACCAACGGCCGGCAGGGCAAATTGCCATTGCCCCCAACCCCGTATCGGATTATTTCACCTTGGGGCAGGGGTCAGAGGCCTGGAAGAGGGCTTTAATTTACAATGCCGCCGGGCAACTCCTGGGCATTTTTGAAAACGATGCGGCCTCTTTTTCTACCGCCCGCTGGCCCGCAGGCTGGTACGTTGTACGCGTATTCGACGCGGATAACCAGTGGATGGGCACAGCCGCTTTTATAAAGCGCTGACCCACTGCCCGGCTGGGTGGGCATCCACCTCGGGGGGGCTTGGCAGGGCGCCCGGGGCAGCGGTGGAAGCGGTATACCCGACCCCAAGGGAGGGTATAAGAGCGGACGACGCGGTGGCGGGGCGGGGGGGATTGGCGCCATAAGGCATAATGGGCAGCTACGCCCCCGCCCCGACAGCCCCCCTGCTGAGAAAAAAAATTTGCCGGATTGTGAATAAAGCCATACCTTGTTGCAGCTTTTTCTGATTCTGAAATAAGAGACATGCTAATTAAAACCTTTGCCAGCGCCGTGCAAGGCGTAGACGCGCGCACCATCACTGTAGAAATCAATACTGGCGGCAATGTGGGCATGGATAAGCCCATGTATAACCTTGTGGGCCTGCCCGACAATGCCGTGCGCGAGGGCATGCAGCGCATAGAGGCGGCCATTACCAACAGCGGCTTTCGGGTGATACGGGTAAAAACGACCATCAACTTAGCGCCGGCGGACATCCGGAAGGAGGGTTCGGCCTACGACCTGCCCATTGCGCTGGCGTACTTGGCCGGCACCCGGCAGATATTGGCCGACCGGTTGGAGCAGACGCTGATTATGGGCGAGCTGTCGCTCGACGGCAGCCTGCGCCCTATCAAAGGGGGGCTGCCCATAGCCATACAGGCCCGCAAAGAGCAGTTTCCGTATCTGATTGTGCCCAAGGCCAACGCCCGCGAGGCCGCCATTGTAAACGATATAGAGGTATACGGCGTGAACAACCTGCGGGAGGCGGCCGACTGGCTGTGCGGGGAGTCGGAACTGAAGCCCACCTTTGTGGAGACGCGGGATGAGTTTTTTTCGAACCGCAGCAACTACGACGTCGACTTTTCGGATGTGCGCGGGCAGGAAAACATCAAGCGGGCGCTGGAGATAGCGGCTGCCGGGGGGCATAACGCCATTCTGATAGGACCGCCGGGCGCGGGCAAAACCATGCTGGCCCGCAGGCTGCCCACCATACTGCCGCCGCTGACGCTGCACGAGGCCTTAGAAACCACCAAGATACACTCGGTGGCCGGCGCCCTGCCCGTGGGTTCGGCCCTGATCACTACGCGGCCTTTTCGGTCGCCCCACCACACCATCAGCGATGTGGCGCTGGTGGGCGGGGGCACCCACCCCAATCCGGGCGAAATCAGCTTAGCCCATAACGGCGTGCTGTTCCTCGACGAGCTGCCCGAGTTTAAGCGCACGGTGCTGGAGGTGATGCGCCAGCCGATGGAGGAGCGGCGGGTGACCATCTCGCGGGCTAAAGTATCGGTTGATTTTCCGGCCAGTTTTATGCTCATCGCCTCTATGAACCCCTGTCCCTGCGGCTACTTCAACCACCCGGAGAAGGAATGCGTATGCGGGCCCGGGGTGGTGAAGCGCTACCTCAACAAGATCAGCGGCCCGCTGCTCGACCGCATCGACCTGCATGTAGAAGTGACGCCGGTATCCTACGACGAGCTCACGGCCCGGGAGCAATCGCAGGAAACCAGCAACGATATAGCCGACCGGGTAGTGCGGGCGCGGGAGTTGCAGGCCGAGCGCTTCCGGGAGCTGCAGGGCATACACTGCAATGCGCAGATGCCGAGCCGCATGGTGCGAGAGGTATGCCAGGTGAATCAGGCCGGCCTCACCCTCATCAAGCGGGCTATGGAGAAGCTGCAATTATCGGCCCGGGCCTACGACCGCATCCTGAAGGTGGCCCGCACGGCCGCCGACCTGTCGGGCAGCGCCGACATACAGATCGAGCATTTGGCTGAGGCCATCCACTTTAGGAGCCTCGACCGGGAAAATTGGGCGGATTAGCGGCGGATTGCCATTTATTTTTGCGCTGTTTGTCGGAATAATCTATCTTTAGCAGGCTTTAACCTAAATGACAAACAGAAACTACTGTGAACTACGTGCAAAACCAAACCGTGCTGGCCGGCTTCGCCCTCGGCTGTATTTTGATTTCTTTTGGGCTTTGGCGTCCGCCTTCGTTGCAACCGCGCCAGTTAACGCCGCCGCCCACCCGCGACAGCGTGCAGGTAGTGCTGAGAAAAATGGCGCAAACGGCGCCTACGCTGGTGGGCTACATACCCGAAACCGGGCGTCACTACCTGAAAGACACCCGCAGGGAGGCCATCCCGGAAGACTGGCTATTGACCTTGCAGGATGCCTTTTTTTCGGATACCCGCAACCTTTGCCAGTTCTACGGCCGGCTTTATTTAGCCGACTGGAAGGCGCTGCTGAGCAAGGCGGCGCGGGAGTCGTTTTGGGGGGCCTCATATTTGTGCAACCGCACCCGCAACTACTTTGGCATCCGGAGGGCTAATAAAGACTGGGTGTGTACTTCATTTTCCTACTGCAAAACCTTTGACATGACGCTTGATATGCCGGAGGGTTATGTGCAATTTTTCAGCTTTGAGTCGTCGTTGTGGATGTTCATTCATACCATCTACAGCCCGCACTACTTAGAGCGCCTGCCCGACGGGGGCGGCAAGGTGGCCTCGGCGATTCAGTACGAGCGCAAGTATAAGGTACACTACTGGCAGCCGGCGGGTTCGGCCTATTTTTTTGCGGCAGAGCTGCCCGGCGGGGTATACTCGGCCAGCCAGTTGATTTATACCTGGAGCGGCCACCCCATCAACAACTATTGCGAAAATTGCGACCGGGCTACCGACTGGGAGTGGGTGCGCAAGGTAGAAGTAGCCGAACAGCGCGCGCACATACGGTCGGGCGTAGGTCTGGCCCGATAAAACCGGGCTATTTTTGCGCTATGTCGGTGGCTTGTGTGTAGCTTTGTCGTCAGAAGCGAAAAGTTCTTCAAACCTATGATGAGTATGCCCAAAGCCGTGTGGGTGTTGTTGTTTTCCCTTACGGCTCCCTTATTGAAAGCGCAGTTGCCTGCGAAGACGATGGCCTCGCCAGGCGATAGCGTCCAGATTTTTTTATACTACCTTTCGCTGGAACGGCCCGGAATGGTTGGGTTTATCCCCGAAACGCAGCGCTATTACCTGCTCGACCCGCGCCGGGAAGCCGTGCCGGAAGACGTGACCATTCGCTTGCAGGATGCGTTTTATTACGACTTCAGCGGCCTGTGTATGGCTTACGGCAAGTTTTATTTAGCCGATTGGGCCACCATCATGAGCAAAGCGGCGCGGGAGTCGTTTTGGGGCGCTTCTTACCTCTGCAACCGGGCCAACAACTACTTTGGGCTGCGGCGCAACGGAAAGGAGTGGATGTGTCAGGTATTTGGCTTCTGTGATACAGTGATCCGGAACGACCCTGAGCCTACGCCCTTTGTGGTTTTTCCCAGTTTTGCCACTTCGTTATGGATGTTTATGCACACCATCTACAGCAGGCACTATCTCATGCGACTGCCCGACATGGGCGCCCGCGTGGCCGACGCCATCACCTTTGAGCGCCGCAATGGCCGCCACTACTGGGAAGCCGATGCCAATGACACGTATTTTGTACAACAGCTCATCGGCCCCATTTATACCCCCGAGGAACTCATCTACACCTGGAGCGAGCACCCCATCAACAACCTGTGCATCAACTGCAACCGGCAAACCGACCGGGAGTGGGTAGATAAGGTGTGGGTGGCCAATCAGCGGGCACGCTAAGCGCCCGGGCGGCCAACCGGGGCTGTGGACGTTCTTGGCACAAAACCAGCCGACGCTCGTTCACGGCCCGCGAAACAAGGCTAATTTTAACTTGGCGCACGATAGCCAAAAGTTGTTCATACCTTTATGCCCGCATGTAATTGCATCGACGCATGATTCAAATTGTCTCTTACAACGTCAACGGTATTCGATCGGCCATAGACAAAGGCTTAATAAGTTGGATTGAAGCCAACGCCTTTGACATCGTATGCTTTCAGGAAACCAAAGCCCAGTCTGAGCAGGTAGATATGTCGGCTTTAGAGGCCCTGGGCTATCGGCATCACCACTGGCATTCAGCTGAAAAGAAAGGCTATTCCGGTGTGATGACCCTCAGCCGCATGGCGCCCGACTATGTGGAAGCGGGCTGTGGGATAGCCGACTACGACCGGGAAGGTCGCATTTTGCGCACCGACTTTGGCGACTGGACGCTGCTGAACTGCTACTTCCCCTCGGGTACCTCCGGCGAAGAACGGCAGGATGTAAAAATGCGTTTCCTGGAAGATTTTTACCGCTTTGCGCACGAGCTCAAAAAGACCCGCCCGAAGCTCATTGTCGTTGGCGACTACAACATTGCCCATCAGGAAATAGACATCCACGACCCTGTGCGCAACAAGAACGTGACGGGCTTCCTGCCCGAAGAGCGGGCCTGGATGAGCCAGTGGTTTGAGAGCGGCTTCACAGATAGCTTTCGCTACCTCAACCCCGGGCAGGTGCAATACAGTTGGTGGAGTTTCAGGGCTAACGCCCGCCAGAACAACAAAGGTTGGCGCATAGATTACCAATCGGTGAGCGACGTCCTCCGCGATAAATTAAGCAGGGCCGCCCAACTCACCGATGCCGTACACTCCGACCATTGCCCCGTATGGCTTGAAATAGACCTCTGATATCCCAAAAAAGCGATCCCCGGCAACCAAACCGAGTAACGGATGGTCTTATTGGGGTAAAAATCATTGTAGAACTAATGAATACGACAACCATGAAGAAGGCGCTTACCTTTTTACTGTTGATGGCAATCGGAGGCGGCAGCGACGCCTGGGCCCAGGGTTTTTCCGGCGGTTTTCGGGCCGGCCTCAACTTCAACCAGTTTGGCGGCCCCTCGGAGCAAGATAACAACGGGGCTGATCTGGAATCGTTCAACTTTATTACCGGCTTCAACATTGGCGCCAGCTTTATCTACAGCTTTACCGATCTGGTGGGCGTCAAAGCCGATCTTATGTACAGCCAGAAAGGCAGCGAGTACGTATACGACGGGGCCTCTTACTTCGTCTTCTACAACCCCAATACCGGTAACGAAACCATAACCCTTACGGGCACGCGACGCACCGACAAAAATCAGATCAATACTTACATCGACCTTCCGGTTCAGGCTTTTGTAAGATTGGGCAAGCTGGAATTATCCGGGGGCGTCAATGTGGGCGTCCTCATCAGCAGCTTAGGTTCGGGCGGCATTCGATTTACGCCATCCAATAGCTCGGTAGCTCCGTTTTCTGTTACCCTCGACGAAAACTTCCTGCGCGACAAGCGGGGCAATGCCTCTATCAAAGAAGGCGAAAGCCGCATGATCGATGGCCGGGCCGTGAACTTTCCCACTACGATAGGGGCCTACTACGAAGCGGTAGCTGAGGATGGCAAAAAATTCAATCGCCTCGATTTGGGCTTAGTAGGCGAGCTTTCTTTTTTCCTCAGCCAGGGGCTTTACGTCAGCGCCCGGGCGAACTACGGCCTCAGCGACATCACCAATAACGAGCAGGATGTAGCCCGTGCCCAACGCCAGAGTGGCCAATACCAGTTGCGCAACGATAAAGATTACAACCTATCGTTGCAGGCAGGGGTGGGTTTCCGCTTTTAAACAACCAACCGGCGTTTAGCTCGGGTTCGGAAATCCATCCATCGGTTACAAGCGACAAATTTTATGTTGCACTGCGGTGGCTTTCGTGCGGCGATCATGTATGCCCGAACACGTACTTAGTCGCGGTAGCCTTCCACCATACCCAATACCCGGTAGATGGCCATCGACATAAAAGCTATGGATACAATGAGCAGCCAGTTGTTGACGCTGGCTAAGCCGTAGTTGATGCCGATGAGTACAAACAGAACTATGTTGACGACGGCCAAAATACCAATGGTGAGCTTGCGATTTAGCATAGCTGTGCTTTTTAGCCGCAAAAGTAACCTCTGCGGCATAGCATTGCAGTGAGGAAGATCACCTGAGCCCCCCGACTGAATTGTAAAAATCCAAAACCAGATACCACCATGAGATGGATGCTTTTTTTCTTATCCCTGATTGGCGCCGCAGCGCTGCTGCCAGCCTGCCAGTCAAAGCAAGACAATACTGAAACAATGGCCGAAGCCAAAATTCGCAATCAAAGCGATTTCCCCGCCCCGCCCATGGCGGCTAAAAAGCCGCAGACCTTCACCGAGCATGGCTACCAACGCGTAGACGACTACTACTGGCTCAAAGACAAAACCAATGAAGAGGTACTGGCCTATCTCAAGGCCGAAAACGACTATGCCGACACGGTTATGGCCCATACCAAGGCTCTGCAGCAAACTCTCTTCGACGAAATGAAGGCCCGCATCAAAGAAGAAGATACCACCGTACCTTACTTCGATAATGGTTATTACTACTACTCCCGCACCGAAACAGGCAAGCAATACCGCATATACTGCCGCAAAAAAGGCGACCTGAATGCTCCCGAGGAAATCATCCTCGATGAAAACAAAGAGGCTGAGGGCAAAGATGCTTTCATCCTGGCCGGCCTGGAGGTAAGCCCCGATAATAAGGTAATGGCTTATCTCAGCAATTATACCGGCTCGTATGCCGATTTCAGCCTGCGATTCCGCGACTTAGCCACCGGCAAAGATATGCCCGATTTCGTTGAGTCAGCCGCAGGCATGGCCTGGGCCAGCGACAACCAGACTGTCTTTTATGTGACGCCCAACGAAGCCCTGCGCCCCTATCGGTTGTATAAGCATAAAATGGGAACCAAGGCCAAAGACCAACTGCTGTACGAGGAAAAAGACGAGCTCTTCTCCATCGATGTCAGCCGCACCAAAACCGGCGACTACATCTTCCTGAGCATGGGCAGCTTTACCTCTTCCGAGTACCGCATCCTGCCTGCCAACCAACCCGATGGCGCCTTTGCCCTATTCGCCCCCCGCGAAAAAGATGTGGAGTATTACGTCGCCCACCACAAGCAAAAGTTCTTCATCCGGGTAAAAGACGCTTCCAGTAAAAACTACAAAGTAATGGAAGCGCCCCTGGATGGATACAACAATAAGAAAAACTGGAAAGAATTCATCGCCCACGACCCCAATGTCAAAATTGAAGGACTGGACGTCTTTGCCGGCTACCTCGCTATGGAAGTGCGCAGCAACGGCCTTCAGGAAATCCGTATCAAAGACCTTGCTACGGGCAAAATGCAGTCGGTAGCCTTCCCCGAACCCGTTTACACGGTGTATACCAGCAACAACGCCGACTATGAGGCTACCAAACTGCGCTACGCCTACATGTCGCTCAATCGCCCTGCTTCCACCTACGACTACGATATGACAACGGGTAAGAGCGCCCTGCTCAAACAGCAGGAAATCCCCAGCGGCTTCAACCCCGACGACTATGAGGTGAAGCGCCTCTGGGCTACCTCCCACGACGGCGTCAAAGTGCCTATGGCCATCGTATACAAAAAGGGCCTCCAACTCAACGGGGACAACCCTACCTTACTATATTCTTACGGCTCTTATGGCGCCAGCACCGACCCCTACTTCAATTCGCGGGTGTTCAGCCTCATTAACAGGGGCTTTGTATACGCCATTGCTCAAATACGCGGCGGCAGCGAGATGGGCGAAATCTGGTATGAAGACGGCAAACTGATGAAGAAAAAAAATACCTTCCTCGACTTCATCGCCTGCGCCGAAGAACTCGTCAAACAGCGCTATACTGCCCCCAAACGGCTGGCCATCAACGGCGGTAGCGCCGGCGGCCTGCTCATGGGCGCCGTGGCAAATATGCGCCCCGACCTCTTCCAGGCCGTAGTGGCCGAAGTGCCCTTTGTAGACGTCGTCAACACCATGCTCGACCCCACCCTGCCCCTCACCACTCAGGAGTACGAGCAGTGGGGTAACCCCAACGAGAAGGAGGCTTATGACTACATCATGAGCTACTCGCCCTACGACAATGTGGCCGCCAAAAACTACCCCAATATCCTGGCTACCGGCGGCATCAACGACTCGCAGGTGCTGTTCCACGAGCCTACAAAGTGGGTAGCGAAGCTAAGGGCTATGAAGACCGACAACAACATCACCCTGCTCCGCATCAACATGGAGTCGGGCCACGGAGGCGCCACCGGCCGCTTCGACAACCTCTGGGAAGAGGCCTTTCACTACGCCTTTATTATGGATCGCCTCGGCGTGAAGTATTGATATTCGCTTTAAATATTTGACAGAAAAGGGGCCGGCAAACACGCAAACCGGCCCCTTTTCCGTTTATACCCGCAACGCATTATCCCAACATCCGATGCAACGATTGATCTTCCTCTTGGTGGCCACGCTGGCCCTGCTCTCTTTTGCCCAACCTTCGCCGGCAGTAGTAGGCGGAAAAGCCGCTTACCAAAACTATGTGCTGGGCTCTTATTATTTTTCCGAAGGCGACTACAACCGCTCCGTCAACTACCTGCGGCGCGCCTATGAAGCCGAACCCGAAGAGTACAACTTCGCCCTGGCCCTGGCCTTAGCCCTGGGCCGCAATGGCAAGGCCAACGATGGCATATCCCTCCTCAACAGTACCGACGTACTGCTCAAGAGCGACCACCCCGACTATACCCAGCTCTTTGCCATGCGCCACTTCGTGGCAGGCCTCATCCATTGCTTTAGCAAACAGTTTCAGCAGGCCATACCCTCCCTGGAGTCGGCCATACGCCTCCAACAAACCCTCGACAGGGCCGAAGTGTTGGGCGCTATGTACAACGCGCTGGGCTACGCCAAGCTGCTCGACCAGGGCCGCGGCGCCGAGTCGCACAACGGCCTCGAAGCCCACCACCATCTCCACAAACGCGACCTCGAACGCAGCCGCGACATCTTTTTGCAGGCACTCCGTGCCGACCCCAACCAACAGGCCGCTACCTTCAACTATAAATTCCTCTGCGATACCCTGGGCGAAACGCCAGCCATCCCGCTCCTCCAGGCCGTCAACCGAAACCCCGGCAACAGCGTAGTAGCCGCCCGATACTCCAGCCTGCCCGTAGATATGAAAGCCGTGCTGCCCTTCCGGGAATACGACGAAATCGTCTATCTTCTCGACATCTCCGGCTCAATGGTCATGGAAAAGGTATCCTGCGTGGGCCGCGATCGATTCCAGGTTATGCGCGAAACCGCCCTCTTCCTCCTCGATAGCATCCGGACAGAAACCCAGGTGGGCATCGGCACCATAGGCGGCGATTGTGGCACCACCCCCAAACTCTGGCATCCTTCCGGCAGCATCGATAAAGGCGAACTCCGCACCGCCCTCGAATTTCTAGTCCCCGACGGCACTACGCCCCTCCTTACCATCCTCCAGCAGACACCCGGCCTCTTCACCGACAACCCCAACACCCGCAAATCCATCTTCTTCATCAGCGATGGTGAAAACGTCTGCCGCATGCCCGGCGTCGATATCTGCGAGTGGAGCGAGGGGTTGGCCCAAAAAGGCATCACCGTCAACATCCTCACTTTCTTAGGCGCCAGTCTCGACAATACCGGCGCCTTCGCCGAGTATACCTGCTTAGCCGAAAACACCCGGGGGCGCATCCTCTACCTCGACGTCGACCGCTGCTCCCTCCAGCGCTATACCTTCGATCTCGTAGCCGCCTGCCAACTCTACCTCCCCGAAATACGCCGCGTAAACTGCTGGGGGCCTTCCGTAAAAAACCTCTGGGCTTATTTCCCCCGGGAAAAATGATGCCGCCCTCTTTCGCAAGGTATGATACAAACCTATCCCGAAGCAATGACCCTGCTTTTCGTATGTCGTCAGGGGGCCCGCCGCAAGGCATCTGCCACCCCAATCAGCCTGCGCGGCGCCGGGTGTTCCGCTCTTATGGGCATGCGGCCCGGCGGCCTTTGAGGGCCGCCGGGCCGCATGCCCATACCGCTGCACCCCCTGGCCCGAACCCATAAGGGCGTAAACAACCCGCCATGAGCGAAAAAACGCCCGATTGGCTGCTATGGGTACAAACGCCAGCCTGCTTTCGCCTCAAAACCCGGAGGGAGTTCGCGCTACACTCATGGCCAGGCCACAAAAAACACTACCTTTGCCCGGCTTTAAGCATTGTTTAACAGAGTACTAAAAATCATTTCACTGCGTTCAGTGAAGTAGTCGCAATGGCGACGCAGTAAGCGCCATTGCTCAGAAAAGCTTTAAGGATACGATGAGAATTACAGTTATTGTAGGGTTGCTGTTATGGGCAACCGCTGGCTTTGCCCAGCAACTAACACCCCTGAGCGCCAATGCCGCGCTGGAACGCGCCGTCAGGGATTCGGAAATGGATTTCCCCTATTCGGAGGAGATAGCAGCTACCCGTACCAAACAGGACGACTGCGACCTGCCCCTCAGCGGCGCCCTACCCGTACTGGCCGGCGATACGCTTCGCCAACGCATCGTGGTAGATACCACCGACCGGGGGCCGCTCACTTTTCAGTGCGCCAACTGCGAAGAGGCGCTCTTCGGGCAGGCTTCCGTTAGCGGCGATCGGCTGATTTATATCCCCGACCCCGGCGTAAGCGCCGGCATAGATCGCATTGGCGTCGCTTTCTGCTCGGTAAACACAGGCGCCTGCCTCGATACGCTATACTTCGATCTGCTGGCCCGCCGCCGCAATCGGAATTACTTTCCGCCGCAAGTGACGCTAACCCCAGGCGCCACCACCACGCAAGCCGTCGATGCCGGCGTGCTGCCGGGCGTTTTTCGATGCAATTTCTTCGACGATTGCCCCGACAGCTACGCAGGCCGCGATCAGTTGGCTTATTTTACCGATTACACCGCCCCGGATGAAAATTTCATCTATCGGGCTTCGCGTTTCCGGGGCGTCGATTCGCTCTGCGTAACCATCTGCGACGACTACGGCATCTGCGATACCTATCGCTTTGCTTTCCGCATCAACCGCTCCAGCCGCAACCTGCCCTTTATGGATGATTTCTCCTACGAAGGCCCCTTCCCCGATGAAGACCTCTGGCTCGATCGCGAAGTTTTCGTCAATCAGGAGCTGGGTATACTGCCTCCATCCGTGGGCGTCGCCACCTTCGATGGCGTCAACCACCGGGGGCGCCCCTGGGGCGGCAACCCCGGTCAGGCCGACCGACTCACCTCCGACTACATCAACCTGCAAGGCATACAGGGCACGCCCACCCTTACTTTCTGGATGCAACGCGGAGGCCTGGGCGACCGCCCCGAAACCAAAGATTCGCTGTTGGTTCAGTTCCTGGCGCCCAACGGCGCATGGCTCACGGTGCGGCGCTTTTCCGGCCTGCCCGGCAGCGTGCCGATAACGCAGGTGGATACCTTCCAATTTGTTTCTATCCCGCTTACCTCCCTGTTTTACCACGCCAACTTCCAGTTTCGATTCATCAATCTGGCCGACCGCCAGGGTATGCGCGATCAATGGAACATCGACTATGTACGCCTCGATGCGCAACTGACACAGCAAAACATCTCCGATGTAGCTTTTACCCAACTGCCGGGCTATGTGGCAGCGCCTTATACCAGTATCCCGTGGCGGCATTTTCAGGTGAACCCCGAAGCGTTGCTCAACGACGAGCTACAGGTGGGCCTCTTCAACCATGCCGAACAGACGCTTAACGCCAGCCCCTCCTCGGTGAGCCTTCTGGAGCAAAACAGCAATCAGCAGGTATTGGGCCCGGCAACGCTGTTCAACGGACAGGAAAGCAACATCCCAAACGGCGAGCACATCTCCCGGAATTACAGCCTCATCAATGACCCTACCTTCCCGTCGGTATGGCCGGCCTATCTGTCGGCCATGAGCAGCAATGCCTTCGACAGCTATGACGAACTCAGCTTTAATCTCCGCTATGTGTTCAGCAATACCAGTCAGGTGGGCGGCCCCGGCTTAGAGTCGGTACAGCGCAATGACATCGTGGAGCGAACAACCGTTTTTGCCAACTACTTCGCCTACGACGACGGCACTGCCGAGACGGCCCTCGAAAATGGCCCCGGCCGCCAGGTGGCTCAGCGCTACCAGGCAACCGTAGCCGATACCCTTAGGGGCATACAAATACACTTTCCTCATACCGGCGGCGACTATACCCAACAAGACATGCGCCTGCGCGTATGGGTGGGCCAGCTCGACGGTACGCCAGAGTACGAGCTCCGCATCACACCGGACTATGCCGACACTTTTTTTGACACCTTGCAGGGCTTCACTACTTATCCGCTGACAAATGCCGCCGGCGAGCTGGCGCCGCTGGCGCTGCCCGAAGGTGATTTTTATGTGGGCTGGTTCCAGGGCTCCAACTGTGCGCTGGGCAGTTGTATCGCCGTGGGCTATGATCGGAATAATCCCGTATCGAGCGAACGCATCTCCGTGAACAATGGTTTAGGCTGGATTCCCATCAGTGGGGTACTGCCCGGCGCCCTCATGATACGCCCCGTTGTGGGCAGCGAGACGCCGGCAGCTACGCCTGTGGTGGAAACGCCCGCCATGCCGGCCCCCAGGTTGTACCCCAATCCGGCCGCCGACTGGATAACCGTGGCCCTGCCCGAAGGAAGGGTAGACTTCCAGGATTGGTCATATAGCCTTTACGATGCCACTGGCGCCAGGCTGCGCCAAGGCGGGTTATCGGCCAGCTTATCGCTGGCAGGCCTGCCCAATGGCATGTATGTTATGCAAATTATCGACCACCAGCACAACCAAACCCACAGCCAGCGCATTATTGTGTTAGCTTCAAACTAATCTCCTACCACTATGGCAGATATTACCGTTCAGGAACTCAAAGAACGACTCGCCGCCGGCGATCAGCATTTTTTTCTTCTCGACGTGCGCGAACCCTACGAACGCGAAGAATTTAATATCGGAGGCGAACACATACCGATGGGCTTTGTGCTCGCCAGATTGGAAGAACTGGAACCCTACCGCGATCAGGAAGTGATCGTTTATTGCCGAAGCGGCAACCGAAGCGGCATGGTTCAGGGGCTGCTGAAAAGCAAAGGCTTTACACAGGTGCGCAACCTGCAGGGCGGTATGCTGGCCTGGCAGGAAATCGGGTAGGCGCCCGCTATTGCCTTCAGAAAGCGACATAGCCCTGTATCCGGGATCGGATACAGGGCTATGTCATTATGGGGAGCAAAATTTATTTGGGAAAGGCCATAGCCTGAACCAGCGCCTGGAAAGCCGGCTGAGAACGAAGTTCATTCCAAACGGGATCAATGCCTATGGATATGAGCCAGTTGGCCCGCTGTTGTCGGGCCGATTCAAGGGTCGCCAGCGCTTTGTCGGTATCGCCCAAGGCCGTGTAGACCATAGCCAACTCCACGGGGGCATTTTTTTCGAGCGGCGCCTTAGCGGCCAATGCGGCCAGTTCTTTGCGCGCCTGGCCGGCCTTACCGCTGCGGGCCAGCGCCATCAGGTAATGCAACACGGCCCAGGGTTGTTCTTCCGACAGGCTTACCGAGCGGCGGAAGTGTTCAAGGGCTGCGGAATAGCGCTTCTCATTGTAGTCGATGAGCCCAAGCAACCAGGCTACCTCGCTATTGTCGGGGTACAACTGCTGCATGGCTTCGGCCTGCCGGCGGGCTTTGGCATAGGCCCCCGACATGCGCGTGATGTCGGCCAGATCGAGGTTGTATTCTAAGTTGAGGGGGTCAAGGGCTACCGCCTGGTTCATAAGGGAAATGGCTTCATCCGAGCGCCCACCTATGGCCGCCAGCCAGCCCAGGTCGAGATAAGCCCGAGCCTCTGAGGCATTTTTGACTACCGCCCGATTGAGGGCGATGCGGGCCGCGTCCCACTGCCAGTCGTACCACAAATATACAGCGCCGAGCAGGGCATGGCTGTAAGCAAGGGCCGTATCGTATCGCATAGCGGTAAGCGCATAGTCGCGCACTTTGGGGAAAGCCTCGTTGGAGGGCATCAGATTGTTCCATCCCATCCAAAGGTAAACATTGCTAAGACCCGCATAGGCAGGCGCAAATTGAGGGTCGAGTTTTACTGCCTGCTCAAGGTAGGCTAAGGCCTGGTCGAGGCTGTCTGAGCGCTGACTGAGCAGATGCTTGCCGCGCAGATAAGCTTCATAAGCGGCGGCATTGTTGGTAGCCGACCCCGTAGGATGGTCGGGCAGCAACAGGCCCGCCAACTTACCCGCCACGTTACGGGCAATTTCCTGCTGGATGTCGAAGAGGTCGTTGAGCTCGCGGTCGTAGGTCTGCGACCACAGGTGGAAACCATCCGCTACATTGACGAGCTGGGCCGTCACCCGGATGCGGGAGTCTTCTTTGCGCACACTGCCTTCCAGCACAGCGGATACGCCCAACTGTCGGCCTATGCTGCGCAAATCAGCCTGATTGCCGCGAAAGGAAAAAGAAGAGGTGCGCCCCGCCACTTTGAGTCCTTCCAACTGAGCCAGCGAATTGAGGATTTCTTCGGCTATGCCATCGCCAAAAAAGGCCTGGTCGTGCTGAGGACTAAAGTCTTCAAAAGGCAGGACGGCTATGGAAGGCGCTTGTCGGCGGGCCGATGCCGCTCCGGCTGTGCCCGCTTTATTGCCGGGTATTGTTTTGAATACCAACCAGCCGATGAGCACTACCGCCAACAGTCCCACAACTACATTAAGCCACTGTGACCGGCGCAGGCGCAGGTTGCCTGCCTCCATCAGGATGGCGTCGCCTTTGAGGCTCCGCAGCTCGCTCCGCTTCAGGGATGCAAAGCCATCGCCGGCCATGGCGTAGATTTTCATGGGCTGAGCCACATTTTTGAAGGCAAACTTGCCGAGTTGCTCTACGCGCAGGTCAGGCTGGTTGCGTATGTCTTCCATAACCCGCTCGGTAAACAACACAGCGCCCGGAGGCGCCAGCGACTGCACCCGCGACGCAATGTTGACGCCGTCGCCATAGAGGTCGTCGCCATCGCGAACCACATCGCCGATGTGGATGCCCATGCGGAGGGGTACTTTGGGGGCTTGCGATAAGGCCAACTGCACCTCCCGGGCGCAATAGGCCGCTTCTACGGCGCTGGGAAAAATAGAGAGGGTGCCGTCTCCATAGTGTTGTAGTATATGCCCGTGATGGGCAGCCACCCGGTCGGCCAGCACTTCACGGTAGCGCTTTACGCGAGCCACAGCATCGGCTTCGTCGCGCTGCATCATGGCCGTATAGCCCACGATATCGGAAAACAAAATGGCAGACAACTGGCGAATGGGCGGCATATCAACTCAGTTTGCGGATCAATGGCGGTAAAAATACGGTTTTTGACCGTGCTTATTGCAATCTCCGCTAAAAATGCCGCAAAGGACGGAGGTAGGCGCCCGCGCAAGCTGCCTGAAGGGGGCCGACGGCAGGAGGCAGTGCTTTGCACCGAGCGATCAGCGAGCCCGGAAGGGAGCGACCCCGCCCCCCCCCTGCCGATGGCGCCAAAACCGAGGTTGGCGTTAAAGGGGGGGGCGGGGATGCGCCCAAATCAATTTGCTTTAATGCTTATAGAGGTTGAAGTCGCCGTAAGACAACTTGCCGCGGATGACGCCGCCGCCACCGCCGCCGGTTTGGCCTTTCACCTGGCGCGACGACGACTTTTCGTAGTCGTAGCTGAGGGAGAGGCTTGAGGGCACATTGACGTCGGTATAGTGGCCTGTGATGTCTACGCTATACTGCGCGGCAGGATCGACGCCGATTTTGATGTCTGTATAATTGACGGTCACGTCAATTTCGGAGAACCCGCTTTCAAGGCGATCAATTTCGACGTCGCCGTAGGAAAGATTGAGGGTCATGCCGCGCGACAACTGCCGCACTTCGGCGTCGGTATAGCTCCCGGAGATGATGAGTTCGCCGAGTTGGCCAAACTTGAGGTTATCGTAGCCACAGTCGCATTGGAATTTATTGGCTTGCTGGACCTCGAAGCCGTGGTAGCGGGAGTCGGCGCGGATGTTGGCAGCCCGTTCAATTTTGTAGTGGCCATAGCGGCCCCGTGCAGTAATTTCCTGTGCTTCTCCGATGGTGAAATCGCCGTAGGCCACATTGATGGTGATGTTGCGGGCCCGGGTTAAGGAGCCGTTGCCATAGCTAAGGGCAATGGTGGTTTGGCCGTCGGCGCCGTCGGCTTTGATGTTGCCGTATTTGACGTCGAGGTTGAGTATACCGCCTATGGCCGCCGTGGCCACGTTGCCGTACTTGACGCCGACGGTGAGGGAGCCTTGCTCGGGGATGTAGACATCGTAATAGATTTTGAAGTCGTTGCTGGAGTCGCCCCAGTTCCACCATCCGCCTCGGGAGGCTTCAATTTCCGTAACTGCTCTGACGCTGCTGGCCGAGTTGGAAAATACGACATTGATGCGGTCGAATGCAGTCTGGGCGGCGCTTTGGTCGCGAGCCTGTACTTTGATGACGATGTCGATCTTGACCTTGTTCTGATTCCAGGTGCGGACGGTTACATTTCCGTACTTGTTTTGCAGTTCGGTGAAGCCGTCGGCAGTTATGGGAAACTCCTTGTTGATCGTTTTGGTGAACTCCTGGCGCGCAGCCAGCGCTTCGTTCGTCAGCCCCAGCAAGGCTACAAGAGCCAATAAGCCGACGTTAAATCTCAGTTGCATCTTGCTTAGATTTTGTTGCGTTTTCGTTTGCTTTTTCCAATTTTTCCTGGATATACTCCAGAAGTTGCAGTTTCAGGCGGTATTGCTGAATCAGGCGTTCTACCAGTTGCGCCTCTGTGCCCGGAGGGGCTACAGATAGCTCAGCGCGCAGTTCTTCCATTGCCCGGTCTATTTCAGCGAGGTCGGCATCCAGGCGGGGGTCCTGTAGCTGTTGCGTAAGGCGTGCCTGCCGCGGGGCGATTTTTTGTTGGTAGAACTGCTCGGTTTCGGCCAATTCCTGAAAAAGCTGCTCGTTGCGGCTGTCTACCGCCAGGCTGCCGCCTTGGCGCATCCCCCACTGATAGCCGATCCAGCCGGTAGCTACGATGAGGAGTGCAATGGCGGCGGCCTTACTCCAGGTGAAGGCTAAGCGGCGAAGCTTAGCGGCCCCCGACTCGGGCAGTTGTTTTTCGATAGCGGCCCAAACCCTGAGGCTGGGGTATTCGCTATCGAATTCTGCCCGGTTTTGCTCAATGAATGTTTTTAAATGATCCTGTTCCATGGTTCCCTTTCCATTATTCGCCGGAGGCGCCTCCGGCGGATTCAAGTAAAGCTCTCAATTTTTTGCGTGCCCGGCTGTACTGCGATTTGGAGGTAGCCTCCGTAATGCCCAGTATTTCGCCAATTTCCTGATGATCGTAGCCTTCAAAAAGATATAAACTCAGCACCACTCGATACCCGTCGGGTAGTTGCTGCACCTTTCGCTTGATGGCCTCTACGTTCAGATGATCCGGCGTATGGGGCTCATCGGTCTCCTCTGTGGCATCATAGCGGGGGTCGAGTTCCTCCAGCATCAGCCGACGTTGGCGCAAGTGGTTGATACAACTGTTGACTACAACCCGTTTGATCCAGGCTCCCACCGCCGATTCAAAGCGGAAAGTGCCGAGTTTGGAAAAAATATCTACAAAAGCCACCTGCAACACATCTTCTGCATCCTGGGCATGACCGGTCATGCGCAGGCATACATTGTACATGGCACGGGCGTACAACTTGTAGAGCTCGAACTGGGCCCGACGATCGCCGCGCTGGCATTTGCGCACCAACTCGAAGTGGGTTCCTACTCCGCCGTCTGCCGTAAAGCCCGATAAGGGGTGGGCTGAGGAATCGACTGACATAGTTCAAGCTTTTCTTTTGCGGCCGCCGAAGTAGCCGCAGGTGATCTCATTGATTTACAGGAAAAGACGAAAGGCCGGGAAGAGGGTTGCACGTGAGGGTTAAATTTTTTTGAAGTGCAATAAAAACTAAGGGGCCGCTGCTAAGCAACGACCCCTACACTTTTCGCATCCGAGAGTAATGGGGGCCAATCCCCCAAAAGAAACATACTTTTCACCTGATGGCTACCCGTTTGAAGGGCGAATAAAAAGTATGCAAGCGGCAATCCCTGTATGAAGGCCGGGCACAAGGGCCCGAATCAATACCTGCCGCTAAAGTTTATTTATTCTTTGCGTGGTGATCGTTTTACGACGGGCGTCATAAAGCTGCACTAAATACATGCCGCGGGGCAGATCGCCTACATAAAAACGCTCTCCTTTGATGTATTGGAATTCTTTTACCTGACGGCCAGCCAGATTAAAAATTGCCACCTGACTTACGCGGTCGTTGTCATTGACCTCCAGATAACTTTCTGCGGGGTTGGGGTATACGCGAATATCTATGCGCTCAGCCACCGCAGAGGCATTGACGCGAACCTGAGCCGAAGCCGCAGTTGCTAATGAAACCATGAAGAAAAATCCTAGTAAAAGGTGCTTCATAACCTTACATTTGGGATTACACAATCAAATTTGGCCGAAAATACAGGGAATTATAATACCGCGCAAGCTTTTTAGCCGTGCTTTATGAAAAAATTAACACTTTTTACACAATAACTAAAATTCCCTTAAGAACCGCATAAATGCCGCTTACATGCCGCAAGCAGCCGTACGGTATTGTATAGATGCCTGTTCGGGCCAAAAAGTTGCTTTCAGGGCGGGTGTTTTTTTGACGTAATTTTGTCAGGCGGCTGCAAAAAAAATAGCTGGGAATCCTGGATCGATGCGGGCGCGCCTGCCCGGCATCTTCGGCAATGGCGGGTTGCGGGCACAAAAGAAAACCCCCGAATTACCGTTATGCGGCAAATTCGGGGGTTTGAAAAAAGCAACCGGCAAGCCGCCGGAGCGGCCGCCGGAGCGTTATGCTTATTCTTTGTCGCCGCCGTCCTCGTTGTCGGCCAACTGCTCTTTCAGTTGGTTGAACACGTCGAGGTCGCCGAGCGTATCGCGCTCGATGGTCGATTGTTGCTTCTTGACCGCCGTGTTGGTGCGCTTGCGCTCTTCTGCGCGCTCCTTCTTCACCTGCTCATCGGCCTCGCGACGAATGTCTTCGAGGTAGCGGAGGTGGCTTACGAGGATGCGCTTGTCGTCGCGGTTGAACTCGATCACTTTAACCGTGATGATTTCTTCCACGTTGGCGTACGTATTGTCTTCCTTGCGGATGTGCTTGAGCGGAGCATAAGCCTCCAGGCCGTAAGGCAACTGCACGATGGCGCCGCGGTCGTCTTTGCGGAGGATGGTAGCCTCGTGGTAAGAGCCCACGGGGAACACCGTTTCGAAGGTATCCCAGGGGTTCTCTTCGAGTTGTTTGTGGCCCAGCGACAGTTTGCGGCTGTCTTTGTCGATCTCAAGGATGATGATATCGATGCTGTTGCCTACGCGGGTGAACTCCGAAGGGTGGCCGTAGCGCTTGGTCCACGACAGGTCGCTGATGTGTACCATACCGCCAATGCCTTCTTCCAGCTCTACGAATACGCCGTAGGGGGTGAGGTTCTTCACCGTGCCGCTGTGGCGGCTGCCCACCGGGTATTTGCCTTCGATGAGTTCCCAGGGGTCTTGCGACAGTTGCTTGATCGACAGCGACATTTTGCGGTCTTCGCGATCGATGGTCACTACGCGGGCTTCGTATTCCTGGCCCAGTTTGAAGTACTCGCGGGCGTTGATGGGCTGGTTGCTCCAGCTCACCTCCGATACGTGGATGAGGCCTTCTACGCCCGGCTGGATTTCCAGGAAGGCGCCGTAGTCTTCGATGTTGACGATCTTGCCTTTAACCGTAGAACCTTCCTTGATGGTGGCGTTGAGCACCTCCCAGGGGTGGGGTTGCAACTGCTTGAGGCCAAGTGAAATGCGCTTTTTGTTTTCGTCGAAGTCGAGCACCACCACATTGATCTTCTGGTTGAGCTGCAGCACCTCGCTCGGGTGGCTGATGCGGCCCCAACTGATGTCGGTGATGTAGAGCAGACCATCTACGCCGCCCAGATCGAGGAAGGCGCCGAAATCGGTGATGTTCTTGACGAGACCTTCGAGCACCTGGCCGCGTTCGAGGCTGGCGATGATGGCCTCGCGCTGCTCGGCCAGATCGCTCTCGATAAGCGCCTTGTGCGAAACGACGGCGTTCTTGATGGTTTCGTTGATCTTAACCACTTTGAATTCCATCGTTTTGCCCACGTATGCATCATAATCGATGATGGGCTTGATGTCGATCTGCGAGCCGGGGAGGAAGGTCTCTAAGCCGCTGCAATCAACGATAAGACCGCCTTTGGTCTTGCTGATAACCGTACCGGTAATAACCGTACCGTTTTCGTAGCTGTCCTTAATGCGATCCCAGGCGCGGAGCAGCTTGGCTTTGCGACGCGACAGCACGAGCTGGCCGCGGGCGTCTTCCTGCTGTTCTACGTACACTTCAATGATATCGCCCACTTTGAGGTTGGGTATATCGCGGAATTCAGACAGCGGGATGAGGCCGTCTGACTTGGAGTTGAGGTCGAGTACTACGTCGCCGCCCGTGATGGCCGTTACCCGGCCGCCAACGATTTCAAATTCTTCGATGGCGCGCATCGAAGCGTCGTAAGACGACAGGATTTCCTTCTGCTCATCAGCGGTATAAGCGGCTACGCTGCGCTTACCGATACCCCAGTTGAAATCGTCGTGGGCGCCGCCCATTACCGGAAGCGCTTCCGTTGCGAGGATGTCGATGTCTTCTTCCTCCTCTTCCTCCTCTTCCGAAGAGGCCGGCTCGTCGGCAACAATTTCGTTTTTCTTGATCACAACGGGCTTAGCGGATTCTTCCTCCTCCTCGCCTGCCGTGCTTGCAACTTCCTCGGAAGTTGTTGCCTCAGTAACCTCTTCCGGGGTTACGGGCGTTGTTTGCAAATCTTCGTTTTCTGCCATGATGCGTTCTTTGGCATTGAAAGAATGCCATTGGTTAACAATTCATTTTAGCGGCGCAAAGATAAGGCAACTATCCCGGACGGAAAAGCGCTTTTTAAAAATAAATGCCGATTTTATTGGAAATCTGTCGGTTGAATCCCGCCCTTGGCCGGAATAATGCCCTGCTATAATACACAAAAGCTGTAACTTTGCCCAACAGCCGTCGCAATTCAGCCTCGGCAGCTACCCTTCATCTACCCCGGCGTATATGAACATCCGCATCGGCATTAGTTTTCTTCTGTGGTTTTTATGGGCCGGCGCCCTGCAAGCCCAGTCGTATACCGTCAATGAAGTACCCGACCCCAAGGCCTCCGGCGGCGGCTACGTGAGCGACCCCGCCGGCCTGCTGGCCAATGGAGGCGCAGCCGCCCTCAACCGCATGATCGCCAGCCTTGAGCGCACCTCTACAGCCCAGATTGCCGTGGTTGTGTTGCCCGGCATCGGCGACAACGTCCCCAAAGACTTTGCCGTGAGCCTCTTCGAGCATTGGGGCATTGGCCAGAAGGGCGCCGACAATGGCCTGCTCATTCTGGTGGTCATGGACCAGCGCCGCACCGAGATCGAAACCGGCTATGGCCTCGAAGCCCTCCTCCCCGACGTCATCTGCTATCGCATCCTGCTCGAAGAGCTGGTACCTCGTTTTCAGCAGGGCGATTATACCGGCGGCCTCACGGCCACCGTAAGCCGCATAAAAACCCTGCTGGAAAGCCCGGAAGCTTTAGCTGAAATGCGTCGGGCCGTCGACCCCCAGCAGGGCTGGCCCAAGGTGATGGGCTACAAAGTTCATCCTGCCTTATATGCGTATGGCTTCATCTCTATTTTGCTCGGCCTGGCCATCATGGCCTGGGTGGTCATCACCCTGCTGAATAAGGAGGACCTTTACGACAAATACCGCCACGTTCGCTACGTCACCTGGTTGGGGCTCATCTTCATCTTTCCCCTGCCCTACATCATCCTTTATTTGGGGCTCAGGGCCGTATTGCAACGCCTCCGCAATCAGCCCCGCTACAGCAGCCTCAACGGCCAGCCCATGCGCAAGCTCAACGACCAGGAAGAAGACGAATTTTTGGAAGCCGGCCAACTCACCGAAGAAGAGCTCGGCTCCGTCGACTACGACGTGTGGGTCACCGACGACCGCTCCGATGTGCAGATACTCCGCTACGCCCGCCGCCTCAGCCGCTACAAATCCTGCCCCCGCTGCAACTACCTCACCTACTACCATGCCCATAGCCAGGTGCTGGAGCACGCCACCTACCACAGCTCCGGCCGCAAGGCGCTGCACTACGAGTGCAAAAACTGCCACTACCAACACCAGGAGATTGTGGTCATCCCCCAAAAAACCCGCTCGTCCGGCGGCAGCGGAGGCTCGGGCGGCGGCGGCGGCAGTTGGGGCGGCGGCAGTTCCGGCGGCGGCGGAGCAGGCGCCAGTTGGTAAGCGCCTTCCTCCCCTAAAAAAGACAACTTACCCGCTCATGGCTACCCTCATCATATCGCTTACGGCCTTTTTGGCCGCCATCCTCACCTTCTTCTCGGGCTTTGGGCTGGGCACCCTGCTCATGCCCGTATTCGCCCTGTTTTTCCCCCTCGACCTCGCCATTGCCCTCACCGGCGTGGTACATTTTTTCAACAACCTCTTCAAACTTGCGCTGGTAGGCCGCCACGCCAACCGCGCCGTACTACTGCGTTTTGGCGTGCCCGCCGTGCTGGCAGCGCTGTTGGGCTCATGGCTGCTTCTCAATATAGCTGATGCCGCCCCCCTGTTTACCTACAGCCTGCTGGGTAACGCCTTCTCCGTATACCCCGTCAAGTTCACCATTGCGCTGCTGCTCATTCTCTTTGCAGTCATGGACCTCATCCCTTACTTCGATCGCCTCCAGTTTAGCCCCCGCAAGCTCCCCCTCGGCGGCGCCCTAAGCGGCTTCTTCGGCGGCCTCTCCGGTATGCAGGGCGCCCTGCGCAGCGCCTTCCTCATCAAAGCGGGTCTTTCTAAAGAAGCTTTTGTAGGCACCGCCGTTGTAGTCTCTACATTCGTCGACTTCACCCGCATAGGCGTATACGCTACCCGCTTTTTGCAGGCCGGCGCCCTCCACAACAACCTCAGCTTAGTAGCCGCAGCCACCGCCTCGGCCATCGCCGGCGCCTACATCGGCCACAAACTCCTCAAAAAAGTCACCCTCCGCTTCCTCCAACTCACCGTAGCCATCATGCTCATGGCCATCGGCTTAGCCTTAGGCGCCGGCTGGCTTTAATCGTTTGTTTTGTTTTAGGGCCACACCGCATAGCATCTACTTTTGTAACTATTCAGGGAGTCGAGTGAGTCGCATGTGATTAGAGTCTTCTCCCGAAGTGAATAGACAGACAAGTTCTTGAATGGGTCAGCACCTTGTTTGACAGCAGTAGTAATGAATGGTCTGACATCCATAAACTCCTGCCTTTAATAGTTGAGTCAATATTTCCATTGCCCGCACGAAATATGCGCCAACCTCAAGGAGGTCTGCGCCAACGCTCCCCGATCTTCCTGCGCCGGGGCATTTGTGGGTGGGCGCTCAAGAATAATTCTTTGCGCTTGGGCAGCTTGGGGGTCGCTCGTGTGAGCACAGGCGGTAGATCGTCTTCGCATAATCTTTCGCCTAGCGGAGTTACTCCATCTTTCAGCAGCAGCGCATACGATTACCGCCTGCCCACCCGCATCAAATTCATCTCCACGCCGGTGGCGCTACCAGTAGCCAATTGGCTTACCAGCTTTCCCGTAGCCGGCCCCAAGCTCATACCCATCATGCCGTGGCCGGTGGCTACCATGAGGTTGGAGAAGCCCGGCGCCCGACCAATATAGGGCATGCCGTCGGGGGAGCAGGGCCTGAAGCCATGCCACACTTGGCGTAGCGCCGCTTCGGGGGTAGCCCAGTTGCGGTAGTAGCGGGGCACGCTTTCGATGATACCGGCCAAGCGGCGCCCATCCACGCCTGCGCGGAGGCCGCTGAGCTCCAACGTACCGCCAATGCGCAAGTCTTCGCCCATAGGTGTGATGGCTACCCGCGCCTCGGTGAGGATGGTGGGGATGCGCGGCTTCACCGCCGGCTTGTCAATGGTAATGCTGTAGCCCTTGCCGTCTTGCAGCAATAGGCGAACGCCTAAGGGCGCCAGCATCTGTGCAGTCCAGGCGCCGGAGGCTGCCAACACCTGGTCTACGGCAATGGATTCGCCAGAGGCGGTATGCAAGGCCGATACGCGTCCGGCAGTAGCTGCGGCGCCTGTAATTTCGGTGCGCAGCCGGAAAGTCACACCCCGGCGCTCAAGGGCGGCGCGCAACTGCCCGATGAACCGATTGGGGTAGAGGTGAGCGTCGGCGGGGAAATATACTCCGCCCAGTACGTCAAGCTCCATATCGGGCTCCAAGACGCGCAGGCCAGCCCTGTCTATCACCTCGGCCCTGACTCCCCGTTGATTGGCCTCCCGAGCTAATTGCTGCTCTCCCAGCGCATGAGCTTCGGTGCGGTACAGCATCAGCAGGCCGCGCTCCTCAAAGCAGATGTCGAAGTCGGGCAATTGGGCAAACTCCTGGTATAGGTTCTTGCTCCACTCATTGAAACGGTACAATACCGGCGCGCAGACGGCTACGTGTCGGGCATTGGCCGAGCGATAAAAACGCCACAGCCAGCGCATCAGATCGAGGTCGAAGCGGGGCCTGATGTAAAAAGGACTTTTGCTGTCGAGCATCCAACGCATGCCCTGAGCAATGACGCCCGGCGAGGCCAAAGGCACAAAATGGCTGGGCACCACCATGCCCGCATTGCCATGAGAGGCGCCGTCGGAGAGGTCGCCCCGGTCGATGATGGTCACCTCGAAGCCCGCTTCGCGCAGGTACCAGGCTGAGCATAGGCCCGCTATGCCGCCGCCGATGATGTGGTAGGCGCTGTTGTTCATATAACTTGAAAACCGTGTGCATAAGGATCATCTTCATCGTCGATGATAATCTGGTTGTAGCCGGTAATGCGCGCCCAGCCTTCAATACTGGGAATGATGCCCGCATAGGGGCCCACCTGTACTGCCGCCTCTACTCTGCCGATGAACTGCGAGCCAATGTAGCTTTCGTGTACATAGGTGTCGCCTACGGCCAAGAGCCCCTTGGCATAACGCTGGGCCATGCGGGCCGAAGTGCCGGTGCCGCAAGGCGAGCGGTCGATGGCTTTATCGCCATAGAAGACGGCATTGCGGCCGTGGGCTTCTTCCGACAGGGGGGCGCCCGTCCAGAGCAGATGACTCAACCCCTGAATAGCAGGGTCGAGGGGGTGCTGGAAGGTATAGCGCTCATTGAGCTGCCGACGCAGGTGGGGGCTCCAGGCAATGAGTTGCCCCGCCGTATGGTGTTCAATGCCCCGGAAATTCTCCTGGGGGTCTACAATGGCGTAAAAATTGCCGCCATAGGCTACATCTACGCGCAGCGGCCCCAGATCAGGGCAGTCTACTTCCAATTGTTCGCGGTATAGGAAAGACGGCACATTGGTGAGCCGCACCGAGCGCACTTTTCCTCCTTCCTCCCGGTATTCGGCCAGCACTAATCCGGCGGGCGTCTCTAAGCGCAGTTTGCCGGGCGTGCCGGGTTTTACCAACCCCTCCTCCAGCATGATGGTGACGGCGCCGATGGTACCGTGGCCGCACATGGGCAGGCAGCCGCTGGTTTCGATGAAGAGGATGCCAATGTCGTTATTGGCATTGGCGGGCGGGTATAGGATGGAGCCCGACATCATATCGTGGCCCCGAGGCTCAAACATGAGTCCGCACCGGATCCAGTCGTACTCGCGCAAAAAATGCAGGCGCTTTTCCATCATGCCTTCTCCTTCCAGCGGCGGCCCGCCGCCGGCAACGAGGCGCACAGGGTTGCCGCAGGTATGGGCATCCACACAAAAAAAGGTCTTTCTCATGATTTTCCTTTTTGGCCGTTGACGGTGCGCCAGATGCCCAGCGGATTGCTTAGTCTGAGCTCTTCCGGGAGCAGGGCTTCCGGCGCATTCTGGAAGCATACCGGCCTGGCAAAGCGCCGGATGGCGTCGGCGCCCACCGAGGTAAAGAGGCTATTGGAGGTAGCCGGGTAGGGGCCGCCGTGGTGCATGGCTGCCGAAACTTCTACGCCTGTAGGCACACCATTGAAGATCAGGCGGCCTACCTTCTGGCGGAGTTGCCCGGCCAACGCGGCAAAGTAAGGCAGCTCGGCTTCATCGGCTAAGAGCGTTGCCGTAAGCTGGCCTCCTAATGCGGCCGCAACGGCCATACGCTGGGCTTCGTCGTTGCAGCAGACGACTAAGGTGAAGGGGCCAAAAACTTCTTCGTGCAGCCGGGGGTTGGTCAAAAAAGTCTCCGCTGACACCTGGGCGCAGCCGGGACGGGCCTGCCAGCCTTCCGTAGGCGCGGGCGGGGCGCCCTGGACGCCCTCTGTGGCCAAAAAGGCCTGTCGCCCTGCCTCAAAAGCGCTATGGATGCCCTGTGTAAGCATGGGCGCCTCGGCGGTATCGACTAAGGCTTTTTCGAGCGCCGCTATAAAGCGGTCGGCGCCGGCGCTGCGCACCAGCACTACCAGTCCTGGGTTGGTACAGAATTGGCCCACGCCCAGCGCCACCGAATCGGCCAGCAGTGTAGCCAGCGCTTCCGGCTCGCGGGCCAGCCGTCCGGGCAGAATGAACACCGGATTGATGCTGCCCATTTCGGCGTATACGGGTATGGGCTCGGGGCGGGCAGCCGCCAATTGCACTAAAGCCATGCCGCCCCGGTGCGAGCCTGTAAAGCCTACGGCTTTGATGAGCGGGTGCTGTACCAGCGCCTGTCCTATGGCATTGGAGCCCTGCAGCGATGAGAAAATACCCGGCGGCAGTTTGCAGCGCTCCACAGCCCGACTAATAGCCTCGGCCACTAATGCATTGACGCCCAGATGAGCGCCGTGCGCTTTCACAACAACGGGGCAACCTGCCGCTAAGGCAGAAGCGGTATCGCCGCCGGCTGTGGAAAAGGCTAACGGGAAGTTGCCGGCCGTAAAAACAACAACCGGCCCCAGCGGCAGCAACATACGGCGCAGATCGGGGCGCGGCAGGGGCTGTCGGTCTGGCAGGGCTTCATCAATGACGGCATCTACCCAACTGCCCTCTTCTACCAGATTGGCAAAGAGGCGCAATTGATTGCAGGTACGCCCCCGCTCGCCCGTAATGCGGGGTGCGGGTAAGCCCGTTTCCAGTACGGCGCGCCGAATGAGTGCGTCGCCCAGATTTTCTATTTCTTCGGCTATGGCGCGCAGCAGCGCCGCGCGCTGCCTGCCGCTGCTGAGTCGGAAGGCTCCCCATGCCTCGTGGGCGGCGCGGGCAGCTTCATTAACCATCTCGGGTGTGGCTTCTGCAAAAAATTCGGGTAAGATCTGGCCCGTAGCCGGATTGAAGGCTCTAAGCCCGGAATTGCCGCCGGAAGGCCGGCCGGCGATGAAGTTGTCGGTTATCATCGTTGGGCGGGTTTATAAGCTGAGGTAATCGGGTAATACAGGCCGCTTAGCCAGTCCCTCTTCCAGGATGCGCACAACCCGCTCGCGCTCGGCGCCGCGCAGCGGCTGCCGGGGCAGGCGCACATGCTCGGAGCCCATACCGGTCATAGACTCCGCCAATTTGATGTTTTGCACCAACTGAGGGCTGATGTCCAGCTCCAATATGGGCAAAAACCAGCGGTAGATGTCGAGGGCTTCGGCGATGCGGCCGGCGCGAATAAGCCGAAAGATGGCCACCGTCTCTCGCGGGAAGGCATCTACCAACCCGGCCACCCAGCCATCGGCGCCCATCAGCAGCTCTTCCATAGCCAGGGTATCTACGCCACACAGGATGTGATAGCGGCTGCCAAAGCGGTTGCGCATACGCGTGACGTTGGAGATATCGCGGGTGCTCTCCTTGACGGCCTGTACGTTGGGATAGGGCAGCAACTGCTCGAAGATGGGCAGCGTCACTTCAATTTTATAGTCTACCGGATTGTTGTACAATAAAATGGGCAGGTCGGTTTCGGAGGCTACGGCTATGAAAAAATCGGCCACTTCCTGCTCGGTGGGTTTGTACATCATGGGAGGCAGCAGCATGAGTCCGTGCGCGCCGGCGCTTTGAGCCCGCTGCGCCAGCGCTATGGCCCTTCGGGTGGAGCCCTCGGCTATGTTCACCAGCACATCAACGCGCGCTCCTGCACTTTCGAGGGCGGCTGCCAGCAATTCCAGCCGTTCTTCGGGTTCCAGCGTAGAGCTCTCGCCCAGCGAGCCGCCGATGATGATGCCGTCGACGCCGGCTTCTACCTGGGCGTTGATATTTTTCAGGAAGCCGGGCACATCTATACTCCCGTTGGCCTGAAACTGGGTAGTCACAGCCGGATAAACGCCCTTCCACTTCACTTGTCGCATGGCAATTCAGATTTTGGTTTCTTTGACAAAGGTGCTAATTCCTGCGAGCTTTTGGAAATTATACCGCGCGTCGGCAGGTTTTGTGCACGGAGGGTCGCATAAACCAGGGATGCACAAAACCTGCCAGCGCAAAGTATATTGTATTCCAAGCCGCTATTTATGCCCCCGAAATCCAGAATCTGTAAGCTAACTTACCGGTTCGACTTCATCGCTTTGAATACCTTGATGCCCGCTTCTGTCGAGAACCGGGCATATTCCGGGGAGTTGCTGCTGTAGATGGCCATTTTGCCCGCCTCATCGAAGTGTACGCCCCAGCCATACCGCTTGGTAAGCGGGGAAGCGCGAAAGCAAGCCTGTCCCTTGGAGAAGAACTGCATCCAGGCTTGGTCGCGCTCTTCAGCAGTGAGGTCGTTTTTGAGGGCATATACCTCAAACAGCACCTCGTCGGACGTATACCGGTAGGGGTTGTTGCTGATCATCTCAAACTGGATGTTGGCTGCGGTGCGGTTGTCGCCTTTTTGTGGAGGCAGTTCCCCGGTCGTTGTCGGGCAGTCATCGGCAATGACGATGAAGGCATTGCAGTAGTTGGTGGTATGCTTTTGCACAAGTTCTTTTTTTTTCAAAGGTAACATTAGTTGCTGACAGCCTTGTGTCAGCGGTTGTTTTCCCGGCCTACTTTTCCTGGTATACGGCTACGGCTATGCGGGAGTCGGCGGTACCGTAATACAGCAACCATCGGCCCTGGAAGTACACCAGCCCTTCGACGAAACAAACTTCATTGACCTCGCCCACGCGCTCGTAGTCTTTATCGGGGTGGATAAAGTAGCTTTGGGTTCGGTCGAGTAATTTGTAGGGCTCGTCGTGGTGGAAGAGCGCCTGGCCGGCTGCATAGGTAAACTTAGGTAAAACGGGATCATTAAAATTGGCGGCATTGCTGCCGTTGTAGATGAGGAGGATACCCTCCCGGGTAAGCAGGGCATAGGGGCCGGGCTCTACGAGGCGGCTATCGAAATACCCCATACGCGGATGCAGGACGGAAATCATTTTGCCCGATTCTTCATTTTCGGCTACCTGCCAGTGGATGAGATCGTCGGAGTAGGCCATAAACAAGTTGGTATCGCCAAAGTACATCCAGTATTTGCCATTTATTTTTTGGGCAACTATGGCGTTGCCCTGTCGCCTGCTTACAATGGCGCCTGATTTCGACCAGGTATCTCGGTATTTTTCATCGGCGAGCACCAGCCCGTGCTTGGTCCAGCGCTGCAAATCGGGAGAAGAGGCTATGCTCAGCCGGGCTGTTTTGCCGTCGTAGGAGGTGTAGGTCATGAAGTAAACGCCTTCTTCCGAGACAACGATGCGGGGGTCTTCAACGCCATCAAAATAGCAGAAGTAACATGTTTCGGTATTTTGTTGCGGGGTTTGGCCTTTTTTATAGTTCCATTCATAAATCTTCATGTGGTCTTCATCGGGGTAGAAGGCAGGGGACGGCATTTTTTGGAAGTGGAGCCCATCCGGGCTGACGGCTATGCCGATGCGCGAAGTGCCCATTGAATCCTGGGCGCGATACAGCAGGTAGACGCTATCTCCTTTGACTACGGCGGTGGGGTTGAGTACATTGCGCTCTTCCCAGCGCACTTCCCGGCCGGTGATGGGGTCGGTAAACCTCAGTTCGGGCGAAGGCATGAGTATGGGATTGAGGGAGTCTGCTTTTTCAAAGTGCGGAAAAGCCCAGCTTTCAGTTTGGGGCGTATCCTGGGCTTCCGGGGTCGGCGCTCCGGAATTACAACTGGCGAGCAGGCAGCCAACGACGGCCCCCATCAGCAATGCTATTCTCATGTGGCGGTATTTTGCAGGGGTAAATATACGCACTTAAGCGGGATCGGCGGGCTTCGCGGAGGCAGATGCCGGCCTAGCGATGCGGAGGGGTGGCGGCTTACGGCCGCCAGACGGCGCCCCTCAAAGGGCGCCGGCCGAGCGATGAGCGAGCCCCGCAGCGTAGCGACCCCGCGCAAGGTGATGATGGAGGCGGGTGATATGCGGGGTAGGCCCCTCTTTGAGAAATATAAAATTTTAATTGCAAGGTTCTAAGCGCGCAAAACGGTTGATTTATTTGGTTTTGAGCGGAGGGTTCAGGGAGGGGGGCTGCCCGCAGTTGCAGGCCGGGCAAACCCAAAACAAACGGCGCGGCCAGCGGGATTGCACCTACTGCCGCGCCGTTTGGGGTAGGGGGCTTAGAGCGTGCCTCTGAGCTCCTGTTCGCGCTCGATGGCTTCGAAGAGGGCTTTGAAGTTGCCTTTGCCGAAGGAGGTAGCTCCTTTGCGCTGGATGATTTCGAAGAACATGGTGGGGCGCGGCTCTATGGGGCGGGTGAAGATCTGGAGCAGGTAGCCTTCGTCGTCGCGGTCGATGAGGATGCCGAGCTTGCTGAGGTCGGCGAGGTCTTCGTCGATTTGGCCTACCCGATCGAGGACGGTATCGTAGTAGGCGCCGGGTACGCGCAGAAACTCGACGCCCCGATTGCGGAGGGCGGTAACGGTTTCGAGTATATTGTCGGTAGCAACGGCCACGTGTTGTACGCCGGGGCCTTCGTAGAAGTCGATGTACTCTTCGACCTGCGATTTTTTGAGGCCGTCGGCGGGCTCGTTGATGGGGAATTTGATGCGGCCGTTGCCGTTGCTCATCACTTTGCTCATGAGGGCCGTGTACTCCGTTGAGATGTCTTTGTCGTCAAAGGAGACGATTTGGGCGAATCCCATGACATTGCGGTAGTAGTCGACCCAGCGGTTCATCTGGCCGAGTTCTACATTGCCCACCATGTGGTCGATGTATCGGAGGCCTATGGGTTCGGGGCGGTAGTCGGGGTTCCAGGCTTTATAGCCGGGCAGGAATGGCCCGTCGTATTCGTGGCGCTCTACAAAAACGTGGAGGGTATCGCCATAGGTGCGGATGGCTGCGCGAACCACTTTGCCAAATTCGTCTTCCTCGATGTGGGGGGCGAAGTGCGATTCGGCGCCCCGTTGGGTGGTGGCTTCGTAGGCGGCCCGGGCGTCGTCGACCCAAAGAGCGATGACTTTGACGCCGTCGCCATGCTTATCAATGTGGGCGCCAATTTCGGTACCGCTCTTGAGGGGCGAGGTGAGTACCATGCGAATTTTATCCTGAACCAGCACGTACGATTCCCGGTCTTTGAGGCCGGTTTCGAGGCCTGCATAGGCGAGGGGCTGGAAGCCGAAGGCCGTTTGATAGTAGTGGGCTGCCTGGCGCGAGTTGCCTACATACAGCTCAATGTAGTCGGTGCCGTTGAGGGGCAAAAAATCTTCGGCGCCGTTGAAAATTTTGGGCAGCGCTTCCGTTTGAGTTCCTGCGAGCATATTGTTAGCTTTTTCCTGTGTTAACCAATAAAAATTGCGGCCATTTTATCACTCCATCCAGGAGAGGTAATATTGACCATCGTCGATGCGGAGGGCATTTTCGGTGACCATAAGCGGCTTGAAGGTATCGATCATCACGGCCAGCTCTGCGGTATCTTTTTTGCCGATGCTGCGCTCGTAAGCGCCGGGATGCGGGCCGTGGGGGATGCCGGCGGGGTGAAGGGTTATGTGGCCCTGCTCGATGTTGTTGCGGCTCATAAAATCGCCATCGACGTAGTAGAGCATTTCATCGGAGTCGATGTTGGAGTGGTTGTAGGGCGCCGGGATGGCTTTGGGGTGGTAGTCGTAGAGCCGGGGGCAGAATGAGCATACGACGAAAGCTTTGGTTTCAAAGGTTTGGTGTACGGGCGGCGGCTGGTGTACCCGGCCGGTGATGGGCTCAAAGTTGTGAATGGAAAAGCCGTAGGGGAAGTTGTAGCCATCCCAGCCTACCACATCAAAGGGGTGGGAGGCATATACGACTTCATGGAGTTGGCTTTGTTTTTTGATGCGAATGACGAAGTCGCCCTTTTCGTCGTAGGTTTCCAGGTTCTGGGGTAGTTTATAATCGCGTTCGCAAAAGGGCGAGTGCTCCAGAAGCTGGCCAAACCAGTTGCGGTAGCGCTTGGGGGTATAAATGGGGTGGAACGACTCGGCGTACAACAGGCGATTGTCTTCGGTATCGAAATCGATCTGGTAGATCATGCCGCGCGGAATAACGAGATAGTCTCCGTACTCAAACGGGATATTGCCCAGGAATGTGCGGAGCGTGCCCGTGCCGCGATGGATGAAGAGCAGTTCGTCGGCGTCGGCATTTTTGTAGAAGTAGTTGTGCATGGACTTGCGGGGCGCTGCCAGGCCAATGTGGATATCGGTATTCACCAGCAGGGGCTCGCGGCTATCGAGGTAGTCGTCTTTGGGGGCAACCTGGAAGCCTTTGAGCAGGCGCGACTGCATGTTGTGTGAAACAGCAATGGCCGGGCTTACGTTCTTAACCTCGCCCAAGGCCTTCACCATGGTGGGCCGATGCACATGGTAAGAAAGCGTAGACATACCATCGAAGCCCACTGTGCCGAACAGTTGCTCGTAGTACAGGCCTCCGCCTTGTTTTTCAAAAATGGTGTGCCTCTTTTGCGGTATCTTCCCGAGGCGATGGTAGATGGGCATAATCCGGTTTTATCTTGTCAAGGCAATAATTGTCATGGCAAATATACGGCAACTTTATGAATACCAGAAAGATTTGCTGCTGACAAACTTACGAAAAACATAGCGAGTAAACACAGCAAAAATCAGGTATACCGCGAGAGTTTGCGGTACTGGCCCGGCGATATTTCCTTTTTGCGCAAGAATACTCGATTGAAGTAGGCCAGGTTCTCAAAGCCGCAGGCGGCGGCAACGGCGCTTATTGGCTGATCGGTCTCTACCAACAGAGCACAGGCTTTGGCAGTACGCACTTCATTGACATAGTCGGTAAAGGTTTTGCCGCAAGCGCGCTTGAAAAATTTACAGAAGGCGCTTTTTGACAAATGTATTTGTTGGGCTGCTTCCTGAATGTTTAGCGGACGACTATAAGCCTGTTGAACGTATTGAAAAACGGCATTTATGCGCTGCTGGCGGGTTTCACCGGTTGGAACCGCATAAGCGGGCGAAGCTAAGGGAACAGCCGGAAGGCGGGCCAGTTCCGACAGCCAGTTGAAGAGGTCAAACAATGCGAGAGCGCCTTCGGCCCGGGTTATGCTTTGTATGCGGTGAAGAACAACATCGACCGGAAGCTCAGGAAATTGCAGTCCCATAGCCGCACGGGCCAGTAAATTGATGATGGGCACACACTCGGGATAGTGCTTTAGCGGATGGAGGAATGCCGCTGGAAACTGTATCACTAAGGCGTTGCCAGGCGCGTCGTGGCTCGTCCAGGTGTGTGGAAGGCCTGGCCCCAGGAGCACGAGATCGCCGGCGGCAAAGGCCGACAGGTGGTCGCCCACTAATCTCATGCCTTTGCCTTCCAGGATGTAGGTAAGCTCGTACTCGGGGTGAAAATGCCAATAAAACGGGAAGCCTTCGGGCGCTTCAACCGGATAAGCTAAAAAGGAACGACCGTGGTTTTGGGTCAATTGCTCCCGCCGGGCCTTCATTTCAGGCTAACTTTCTGTTGCTACCAATTGCAAGTGGGCCAGGTGATGCCTGCCATGCCAGGCGTATAGGCCGGCCGCTTCGTCGAGCCGATAGATGCGTCCGTACCCCGGATGCACATAGGTGAGGGCCCAGGCGTCGGGGGGCATGGCGCGCATAAGTACGCTCCAGCGTTGGTGCAGGGCCTCCAGCAGATCGAGGGATACGCCTATCGGGGTAAGCGCCACATCGGGCAGCTCGGCCCAGGCTCCTTCCCGGTAGGGCTTCACCTGAGGCGCCGCTTCCGTAAGGGCCAGCTTGAAACGCAAAAAGGCGTTGAGATGGCTGTCGGGCAAGTGGTGAACGACCTGCCGGGCCGTCCATCCGCCCGGCCGATAGGGTTGTTCGAGCTGAGCCGGACTCAGGCTTTCAGCTATACCTCGAAATGCTGCCGGCAGGGCGGCGATATCTTCTATCCAATGACCTACCTGTTCAAGGGTTATGCGCTCGGGGGCTATGAATTTCCCGATGGGGTAGCGCAGGGATTCTTGTATTTCTTCGTGTTGCATATCTTGTTGTTTTGCAAAAGATTATGTTGGTTGACTGTGCTCAGAAGTTGTCGTAATAAGTAAAGTCTTGGGTGATAAGGCCGTTTTCGATGGTAAATATCGTGCAGATGGGGAGGCGGAATCTACTATTATCGGGGGCCGTTCCGGTTGAAATGAATTCTACGATAACGTGCTTACCTGAAGGATAAACCGCCACGACGCTATCCCGGACGTCGGGAAACACCTGCTCCAGTTCGCCATACTTCTGTGCAATTTCTGCGCGGTTCTGCTTCACCATATCCGGCCCCAGGGCAGGGTCTTTCATCTCGGCGGTTTCGGCATACATAGCGGCCATTTGCTCCCAGTTGTGGTCGTTGAAGTGCTTGTAGTATTGCTCAATCAGCGCTCTGTTGTCGGGGGCGGACTGAGCTGTTTCGGCGGCTGGGGCCGGTTGTTCCTGACAAGCATTCAGCAGGGCAACCATCAACAAGCTTGCGATCAATTTGTACATAAATGTGCGATTGGTGGATGGATAAGATGGGTATGTTTTAATGATCCGATCGATAGCGGGCCCATTGCCAGATGGGGCCGTCTGTTGCAGCTTGAAGCAGGGCGGCATCGGCGGCAATTAATTTTAGGCGGGGTGTAAGAATTACCTTTTGCATAGGCGTAGATTTTGCTGATGCAAGGTAGTGATTTATAGTCCTTCAAGCTAAGGTTTATGAACATTGACTTGGATAACTACAGCAATTACCGCCAGGGGCCTTTATACATAAGCAACGCTAAGGCCAGTAGTCCAAAAAATAATATTGCCAATACGGCCGGCACGCCTAATACTAAGTTAGCGGCAGGCGTATCGATGGTGTAGAGGGATACCCCGGCCCCAATGAGGGCCAACAGCATAAAAAACCGCCTTCTGTATTTGCGGCTCATATTAGAGCGCACCACAAACCCCTGACGGTAAAAGTGCCAGGTCAACAGGGCGTTGACCAGTAAAAAGACAAAAAACAGCACGTTTGTCATATCTACTGTGCTATGGTGATGGCAACATTGCCTCTTTTGTGGCCTTGCTCCACATAGGCGTGGGCTTCCGGTATTTGCGCCATGGAGTAGGTTCTGTCGATAGGGGCTTTCAGTTTACCTGCTTCGGCTAAGGTTTTTAAAAAGACCATGTCTTCATGGGTAACCTGAACCTCTCCTGCCAACAACTTTATCTTGCGGGTAAACATTATCCACAGCCCCTGAAACACTTCTTTAAGCATCGCGGCAGCCAGCACCATCGTTCCGCCGGGTTGGAGTAGGGCTGCTACTTTGGCCACAGGCGCCTTATTGACGGTTTCAATAACCACATCGAAGCGCTCTTTGATGGCGCCCAGGTCAGTTTTTGTATAGTCGATGACCTCGTCGGCGCCCAGGGCTTTTACCAAGTCTACGTTAGACGGACCGCAAACGGCAGTTACAGTGGCGCCATAATATTTTGCCAATTGTACCGCCGCCGTACCCACCGCGCCCGAGGCGCCATAGATGAGTACGCGCTGCCCTGCCTGTAGGTCGGCCTTTTTTAGAAAGTGTAAAGCGGTATGACCTCCAAAAGGGAGGCAGGCGGCTTCTTCATGGCTCAGGTTTTGGGGTTTTAGGGCCAAAGCCGACGTCTCGGGCAGGGCCAGATACTCGGCATTACACCCTAAAATAGCGGTAGGGGTTAGTCCAAATATTTCATCGCCCACTTGAAAGCGCGTAACGTCGCTACCCATATCTTCCACTACACCAGATAATACGATGCCCAGAATTTTGATCCTGGGTTTAAAAAAACCAAACATGAGTCTCACCAAAAAAGGGTCTGCTTTTCTCAGTCGCCAGTCGGCTGAGTTGACTGCCGTAGCCCGGATGCGTACCAACACTTCGCCTTTTTTAGGTTGAGGTTTGGGCACATCGGCGATATGCAGAACATCGGGCGAGCCATACTTTTCATAAACAATTGCTTTCATGGTAGTTGAGATGGTGGTATGGAAATTGGTTTTTTGGGGTAGGCATATAGCGCCTCAAACGCCCACAAAGGTGGACGCCTGCTTCCATATCGCCACCTTTATCCTACGTAGTATCGCTTTTTTTAGACAGACGACTGCTTCAACGCACCAAAGTAAAAGTTCCGGAGGTTTCGAGCGACTCTCCGGAAGCAAAGTTTACTCTCAGGTAGTAAACATAGGCCCCCGGGGCTGCCGGCCCGCCTTTAAACTGGCCATCCCAACCTTGGTTGGCGGCATCTAAAGAGAAGGGTGTCGTTTCATAAACCAATGCCCCCCAACGGTCGAAAATGCGAAAAACCGCTACCTCGCCTCCTTGCCCTTCCGGAGCGAAAGCGCGCAACCGATCATTGACGCCGTCATCGTTGGGCGAAAAGGCATTAGGAACGTAAACCGGACACCGGGCAGCAGGCAAAGCCACCGTCTGGGCCGTCTCGCACCCCTGCTCATCTACTACTGCCAAGGTATATTCCCCTGCCGCCAAGGCCTCAAATTCAGGCTTCTCCTGCAAGGGGCCATTGTTGAGTCGGTATTGCAACCGCCCTTCGCCACCGCCGGCCTGCAAGCTTATTCGGCCATTGGCCTGGCCACAGTTGGCGGGCAGGGTAGTCGTACTTATTATCCGGGGCATAGCGGTTTCCGGCGCCTCTCCCCTTACTTCAGCCTGGCAACCTGCCGCGTCTGTCACTACTACAATAAAAGGACCGGGCGGCACATTCAGAAATACAAACGACACCTGAGGCTGCCCACCGTTGAGCGCATACATGAGATTTCCGGAGGCGCCGGATGCATGTACCAGCAGGGTATTTTGGCCCGACTGGCAGGCTACGGCTTCCAGCGTAAACCCATCGACCATAACCCCGCCTGATGATGGAACCAGCACATCCAGCATAGCCTGGCATCCAAAGCGGTCGCGAATAATTGCCTGCAAGACGCCGGCTGTCACGCCCCCAAAAGTGCTATCCGACTGGAAAGTAGCGCCTCCATCTAAAGAATAAGCATAGGGCAGGGCGCCATTACGGGGCGTAAGGACTACGCTGGCGCCTGCCTCGCAACCCACAAAATCGACATCAGCCGCGCTGATCAAGACTGGCGGCACACTTGGCATGACTGCTGCGGCGCTACTCAGGCAACCTGCCTCGTTGCGCACATAAACCGTGTAACTGCCCGCGCTCAATCCTTCTATGCGGGGCGAAGCGCCAAAGATAAGGCCGTCTATTGAATAGCTGAGCGATCCTGCGCCGGAGGCGCTCACGACCAACGCGCCTGAGGGTTGATTGCAGTGCAGGGTATCTGCCGTTAGCGCATCTATAGCAGGCGCAGCCGCTACCACAAAAGCCAGCGTATCTGCGCAACCCGCTGCATCGCGCACATAGGCGCTGTAATGTCCTGCTGCGAGCAGGCCAAATTGCGCGTCTGGCTGAAAAGCGCCCGCACCCAGTGCATAGCTGAGCGGCGGCCGCCCTGAGGCTGCGCTTAGCATCACGGATTCGTTATCGCAATAACGGAGTTCCGTTGTATCCCAGGCAGGAGCGGGCAATACCGTTACTTCTACCGAAGCCGTATCCAAACATCCCTGCCCGCTTTTGGCCGTCAGCACATAACGTCCGCCCAGGGGTGTGGGCAATACTGGGTTCTGCAAGTTACTGATAAAACCTCCGGGGCCCGTCCAGGAATACGTCTGGCCACCTGTTCCATTCAGTTGCAGGGCCTGCCCTTCACAAAGAGGACTATTGGCCGCTGCTAAAGCTGCAATGGGCGCATCGCATGGAGTAAACCTCGCCAGAAAAGCATCGCTGAAGCCGCCTCCAAAGCTATCCTGATGGGCGTTAGATGTACTGATGCCCGTTGGCGAACTCGTTAGCCCTGCCAGATAGACTCGTTTTTGCAGATCAACGCCAATGGCAAAACTCTGGTCGGTAGCCTCCCCTCCGTAATAGGAGCTCCACTGCCGCTGGCCCGCATCATTAAAGTGTGCGAGGTAAGCATCCCAATCGCCACCGCCGTAGGTCTGCTGATGGGCGTTAACCGTAGCCATACCATCAAAAGAACAGGTGAATCCTGTAAGATACACCCCGCCGTCTGCATCTGTGGTTATGCCATAGGCGGTTTCGTCTACATTGCCGCCATAATAAGTAGCCCACTGCCGGGCGCCTGTCGCCGTAAATTTAACCAAAAAGGCATCAAAAGCGCCCAGTAGTCCCGTCTGATGGGCGCCGGCCGTAGCGATGCCATCGGGCGAACTACAAGGGCCGCCTAAGTATATCGATCCATCCGGAGCCACATGCAGGGCGTCGCCATATTCATCGGCGCTTCCGCCATAGTAGGTGGCCCACTGTCGCTGCCCCGTAGCGGCGGCGAGTTGTACCATAAAAGCATCGGCGGCGCCGCCTGCGTAAGTAGTTTGATATGCCCCCGGCGTAGCTATGTTGGCCGCAGATGAGGTCCAACCTGACAGTAGTACCTGCCCAGTCGACGACAAAGCCAATTGCAGGCCAAAGTCAAACTCTACATCGCCATAGTAAGTACCCCATACCCGGGCGCCGTCGGGGGCATAGCGCACGACAAAGGCGTCGGCCAGACCTGCAAAGACCTGCTGATGGGCGCCGGGCGTAGCTATACCCGTAGCAGACCCCGTCCAGCCTGCTATATATACGTTGCCCAGCGCGTCGGCAGCCAGCGCATTAGCAAACTCATCGTCGGGGCCACCGATATAGGTAGCCCATTGCAGTATCCCATCGGCGCCAAAGCGGGCCACAAAAGCATCGGTAGAGCCTCCGGCATATACAGCCTGAGGAGCATCAGGCGTAGCCACCCCTGCTACCGAAGCCGTTGTGCCGCCTATAAACACCTGCCCCAGCGCATCAAAGGCTAAGCCCTGCCCCAGGTCGTCGGCTGCGCCGCCATAGTAGGTCGTCCAACGGCGCTGGCCGTCGGCATCAAACTGAGCCACCAGTACATCGGTATTACCGGCTAAGATCGACTGATAGGCGCCGCTGCTGGCTATGGCGCTGATCGAGCGGGTAGAACCTACGGCATAGAGGTAGCCATCGGGGCCCAGGCCCATATCTCTGAAGCTGTCATCGTCGTCGCCACCAACATAACTGCCCCACTCTAATCGGGGTATGGGGTCAATGATGAGCGTTTCCTGCAATGGCCCATTGGGTCCATCAAAGCCCAGCAAATAGCTGTGTCCGGGGCCTGCTGCCAATGCGTAAACTACTGGCGCATCATGGCCTGAGCCTGCCCAATAGCTGCGCGGCATGCGCTCGTTGAGCAGGCCGCCCTGGGGCAGGGTCAGTTGTAAAGTTGTCGGAAGGGCTGTTATGGTTTGAGCGCCCCGGTAGCGCAATTGAATGTCGCTAAGGCGGGCGCCGGGATGCAGAATGAAGTTGTACTCTACAGCCTCGTCGGCTCCGGCCACAAACTCCATATCAATGTGTGGGTAAATATTCCGGTAGGTTACGCGCCCATAGCGGGGTACACTGACCACTTTGTGCGAAGGGTAGTGGAGCATATCGGGCGCCGCCGCCGCCGCCTCAAGCGCAGCATGGGGGTTAGCGCCGATCAGGTCGATGTCGATGCGTTGGAAATCAACACCGCCGCCTGGCCGCCGCCGATAGGTATCATAACTAAAGCCAGCCTGGCGCAGCTGCACCTGAAGACCCACGCGGGAGGGAAGCAGGTAAACTACCGCAGGATTGGGATGGCCATGCTGATCGGTTACCTGACCAAGATTGGGGATGAAGCCGGAGATTGTCTGGCCTATAGCCACGCCCTGGCACAGCAGCAATGGCCATAGCAGCGCAAAAACAAGGGGGCGCCTCATGTGCGTAAGTAGTTAAGTTGCGTAAAAACCAGGCTTGTTAGTGTGTGGGATGACGCGGCAAAGATAGGAAGTTTGGGCTCGCTATGCTCGTTGTTAAAAGCCTAACTTTGTGACTCAAAAAAACTACCATGCGATTTTTCCCCTTTGTATGCGGCCTTTTGTTGGGATGGGCTGCGACGCCCCATCTTCCGGCGCAAAACTTGCCCGACGATTGTAAACTCAAAATAGGCACTAACCTGGGCGGCATCTCCGACTATGGGACGGAACTCCCTTTTGTGGATCTCATGCACAATGCGCGCACCTGGTATACCAAAGATGCAGGCAACCCCCAAGGCAGCCCCTTTAATACCGAACACGCGGGAGCATTGAGTTACAGGCCGGACGGCTATCCGACTCATCTGCCGCAAACGGTAGTCGGGGCAACCTATCCGCAAACGGTATCTACCATCTGGGCCATTACCGACGGTTGGCCGGCTGGCCAGTACACGGTACTCTTTGATGGTACGGGCACGTTGAGCTTCTGGGGCGGCCTCTCTAACTTAGAATATACCTCGCCCAACCGCCTCACCTTCGATTTTAACAGCCCTGTGGGCAGCATTCTGGAGATGAGCCTGCAAACCTCCGACTCGGCCGACCCTATACGCAACATCCGCGTGCTGATGCCCGGCGCCGAGGCGACCTATCAAACCGAGCCCTTCAACCCTGTATGGATCGAGAAGCTGGAAGATTTCAAATCGGTTCGCTTCATGGACTGGTTTGCCACGAACAGTTGGGGACAGGCAGCGTGGTGGGATTGGGACCATCCCGAACGCTTTGAGTGGACTGAACGCCAGCAGATGGATCACTATACCTGGGCCAATAATAAGGGCATCCCTTATGAGATGGCCATACGCCTGATGAACGACTTCGACTTCGACGGTTGGGTATGTGTACCCCATCGGGCCTCTGACGACTTCATACGCCGCATGGCTGAGCTCTTCCGCGACGGGCTGGAGCCCGAACGCCTACTGACGGTGGAATACAGCAATGAGACCTGGAACTGGATATTTGGACAGGCGCAATGGCTGAATAAATATGGCTGTGTGAATACGGGCACGCCTTGGCCCGAGGGCACAGTGCCTTATATTCAGAACTGTCTGGACATCTGGACTTCGGCTTTTAGCCCCGACACCACCCGCCTCATCCGTGTAGCCGGGGTACAGACGGCCTGGCAGGATGTATCGAACCGAACCATCTTCAACCTTCGGCCGGGCTCTATTGACGCTTTTGGCTGCGCCTATTATTTCGGCCTCAGCGAGGAAGCAGATGCTGCACTCGACGCGCTGGGCCCCAACGCCACTGTAGCCGACATAGCTTACTGGGCGCGCCAGAGCCGCGTAAATGAGATGCAGTGGCTACAAAGCCAGCAAAACGAAATAGCCATCCCGCTCGATCTGCCGATGGTGTTTTACGAAGGCGGGCAGCATCTCACGCCCCACCCTTTTGGCGAGGAGCCTACCTATGCCCAAGCCTTAGTAGACATCCATCGGGATACGGCCATGTATAACCTCTATATTGAGTGGTATGATTTTGTGCGCAGCCTGCAACGTGGTAGTGGGCCCCTGCAACTCATGAACTTTTCATTCGTTGGGGGCCGATCGGCGCGCTACGGCAGTTGGGGTATCCTTGAAACCATGAACCAGGATCTCAGCCAGACACCTGCCCCTAAATATCAGGCCACTTTAGAGCAGATTGCGCGCTACAATGCCGCCAACTGCTTAGTATCGGATACCGATGAGCCACAGCAATCGCCGGCCCTCACGCCCTGGATTTTCCCCAACCCCGCTACCGATGCCTTTGACGTGCGCACCGACGCCCCCTGGGAGCAGGCTGTGCTGTACCATGCCGACGGTCAGGTGGCGCGCCGCTTCAGTCGGGGGCAACCGACCCAACTGAGCGGATTGCCGGCGGGCCTGTACTGGTTAGCGCTCAGCGGCCCCCGGCTGCGGGCTCCCATGGTGGGCAAAATTATAAAGCGCTAAAACTCCCAGCGCAGGTTGAGGCGCAGGTTGCGGCCTTCTTCGTCGGCATAATAGCGCAGGCGGTTGAGGTAATCGCGGTAGGCGACATTCAGCAGATTATGAGCCTGTAGGGTAATGTGTATGGTTTGGTTGGCAAAGTACAACTCCGATGCCCACTGCAAACCCAACAGAAAGTAGGCGGGCGGCGGAGGTAGAAAGTCTTGCGAGGGCAATAGCCGCGTTTGTTCCCACACATAGCGGGCATTCAGCGACAATTGGTTTTCGCGAAGTTTGCCCAGCGGCCCAAAGTCGTAGCCAATGGAAGCGTAGACATTATCGGCGGGCATGGATACCAGCGGCTGTCGGGCGTCAAGGTCGCGGCCGCGCACTAAGGCATAGCGGACCGTAGCCTCCCAGCGGGGTGTGGGGGTATAGCGGGCCGTGAGATCGCCGCCGCCAATGCGAGCATCCGTTTGTTTGTAAATAAACAAAGGAAATGCTCCGCGGATGGTAAGCCTGCGTTCGGGTTGGGGTTCCAGAAAGATGTAGTTGTCAATGAGCTGGTAATAGGCAGTAGCTTCCAGCGTAAAGGTTTCGGCCCAGTGCAGGGTATGCGTCCAGACGATCTTCAGCGATTGCTCGGAGTTGAGATTGGGGTTGCCTTCCTCTATGCCGGCTACGCCCTGATGCAGCCCCATGCTGTGAAGTTCATTGGCTTCGGGCGCACGACGCGCAAGACCGGCATTCAGGCGCCATAGCCAAAAATCGCCAGCGCGGTATTGGAGGCCGGCAGCAAGGGCATAATTGTGAAAGCGATGATAAAAGCGCGCTACCTCACGGGGCTGGGTAGCGGTAAAAGTGACAACGTCAAGTGCAAAAAAGTCATAGCGCCCTCCCCACTGCCAGGCCCATTTACCGCGCTGGGCCGTACTGGTCCAGTAGATGGAGGGCTGGTAGAGCTGGTAATTGGGGATAAGGGGTAATATGCCCGTGCCGGGCTGGTTGTAATTGTCGTTGAAGCGCAGTTGGAGGCCTGCGCGATGGCTTCGGCCTGAGGACTCCTTCGTCCAGTGGGCGTCGGCGAAATGAGATTGTAATAGCAGGTCGAGGGCCGGCCGATCTGAGCGACCGCCCCGGCGCACATCGTACTCGCGGCGGTGGTTGAGTTGGCCGCCATAGGTAAACTGAAACGACTGGTTGTTGGCGAAAAAGCGTTTGTAGTTGTATTTGAGCAAGTGGTGGCCCACCCGCTGGCGGGGCGCCTCTATGCTATAACTGAAGCGAGGCTCGGTATATAATGGTTCCTTCCGACCGATGGCCGCTTCTAAATCGGTGAGATTGCCCACATGAGCGCCCCGCAGTATGCCCAGTTCGGTGTAAAAGTAGCTGTAATAGAGCTGATGAAATTGATTGCTACGCCCTTCGCGCTGCACCAACAGGGCCGCATTGCGTTCGCGCAGGCCCGTATTGCGCAGGAAGTAGCTTGGCGTATGGTGGTCTCCGGCTTGTTTGAAGGTGGTTGTGAGTCGCCAGTTGGCCCAGTTACCGCCCCGCTGCAAGCGGGTAGAAAGGGTGTGCATCCTGCCATTGGTTTCGCCTACGTACTGTACTGCTCCGTGCAGGTGAGGATCGGCGGGTATATTGCCGGGTTCGGTAAGCACAGCGCCGCCCAGCGTATTCCCTCCATAAGGTATGGCGTCTACCCCTTTGAGGATGACAACCTTGTCGGCGGTAAAGGGGTCGATTTCCGGGGCGTGGTCGGCGCCCCATTGCTGGCCTGCCTGTACGAGGCCATTGTTGAGGATGGCAATGCGGTTGCCGCTGAGACCGTGAATGACGGGCTTGGCAATGCCGCTGCCATTGCGCAGCACACTCACGCCGGCCACGCTACCGGCTAAATCGGCCAAGGTTTCGCCGGCGGCCTGCTCTATTGCCTGCTGACCCAAAGTAGTCTGGCTGATACCGGCGTTGCGCACGCGCTCGTCGGATACCACCACTCCTTCAATGATGGCCTCGTTGTGCTCCAGCGCTATGCGCAAACTGGTGTCTCTGTTGAAGGACAGGTATAGCCGGTGAGGGTGGCAGCCGATGTGGCTCACCAGCAGATGATAATTGCCAGGGCACAGGTATTGCAACGCAAACCTGCCCATAGAATCGGCTTCTTCGCCGGCGCCTGTCTCCTCCACAAAAACAGTAGCATAAGCCAGGGGGGCTCCTGAAAAGTGGTCGTAAATGCGCCCCGAGAGCGTACCTTGGCAAGAAGCATCCTGAGCGCCCGCAACTGTAGCGACCAACAGCGCTACCAGCAGCAAAACCATAATTTTGTACATAGTCCTTATTGCATACATCAACATGATCGGCGCCGCCCCTTAACAGAGTTGGCGATATGGAGACGATATAGGGGCAAAATTCTTACCATAGCCCCGCGCCAACTCTAATGAAGAACGACGCCGATCCGGATAAAATCAATACCAAGCTTACTGTATCGTCACGGGGAAGTCTACTTCAATGTCGGTTTCACCCCCGGCATTGGCTATGTTGCCTTCCTTGACACCGCTACCAGCTTTATTGGGCTCGTGGCGCAGGGTGATTTTGAGCGTACCGCTACCAGCGCCACCGGCCACCACTTTCGACTTCAGGCCTACGGGATTACCGTCGGCGTCGGCGTCGTCATAGGTAACTGTGAGGGTAATGCCCGTGGCGGCAAAGAAGAACTGGTGAGCTTCATCTTCTTCCTCGATTTCCTCGGTGATGCTTTCTGAGGGGTTTTCCGACTCGTTTAAGAGGTCGAGCTCGCCATTGTAGGTCACGCCCGCTGTCAGCGTACCGCCCGTAATGACCGGAGCATTGCCGCCGTCGCCGTCGAGGTCTTTGAAACTTAGCACCACCGGCGTACCTCCGCCTGCGGGCGTGAGCGTATACGTGAGGGTGGTTATGAGTTCTTCTTCATTGGGAGGAGTGGGGTCGTCTTTGCAGGCGTTAAACAATACAACACCACTGGCTACCAGTAAAAAGGCAATTTTTTGTGCAAACTTCATAGAAAATGTGCTTTAAAAGAGGAACATTGTTGTCTACAGGTCAAGATTCATGAATCTTGGCCTGGACAACTACAAATAAAAGCAATTGACCAGCGCACAGCCCGGAGGGGGCCGTTCGGCGCCTACAGATGCGCTTTCGCCGAGTTGGCGAAAGCGCTGCGGAAACCCATATTCCGAATCAGCGCAGCGCGGGTGGGCCTCTCAAAAAGAAATGCCATGTGGAAGCTATTGTGGGCGCCACCCGACGGAATGCAGGGTGCGTTCGGCCCGGGATGGCCGGATCGGCCGTCGGCAGGATGGCCGTTAATGGCGAATAACCCGGCAGCGTATGATCGGGCCAGGTACAGCTTAGTTCGAGGGGCGCCAGGTGAGCCGGGTGTTGACAGCCCGCCTCAGCATCGGCGTGGAATATGCGGCGATGGCAGGGGTCGCGCTCCGCTTCTGCCGAATGTGCCCGTTCATGGTGGTGGTGGTTATGAGCGAGCGCGTGGGCTGCGGCAGGGCCGTACTGCCCCAGCAGATACAACAACGCCAATACCAGCGCGACGTACGCGGGCTGATGATTGCGCCTCTGGTGTGTTGCTGCCCTTTTCATTCGTTTTATAAAAGGCGCAAGAACGGCATTTTGTTGCAATAATGCAACACTATTGCATTATTGCGGCATATAGCCGTCTGTTTTTGCTCAGCCAAGTCGGGCTCAAGGGGGGTGCAGGCTTGTGCTGCGCGACGGGTATACTCGGCGGCTCTGAGCAGGCGTTAAGGGTTCAATAAAAGGCCTATTATAGTTCATTTTGGTCGGACCAGGGGGCGCAGCGGTATGGCTGCGGCCGCTGACGGCCCCTAAAGGGACGGCAGTGGGGGTAGCCATAAGAGCGGAGCACCCGGCGCCGCGCAGTATGCCCCTTGGATGTGGATGCTATGCGGCGGGGCCCATAAAAAAATACAACTTCTTTTGTGATCTGTTTCGGAACCAAAAAATTATGTGATGGCGTCTGGACTTATAAACATTCGTGACTATACGCCCGCCGACCAAGCTGCGGTAATCCGGCTGTTGCAATGGAACACGCCGCGGTACTTTGCCCCCGAAGAAGAGGCAGATTTGCGGGTATACCTCCATGAGCACGCCCAGCATTATTTTGTAATGACAGCGAATGCCGGGGAGGTGGTAGGCTGCGGCGGCTATAACCTCGTAGATGAGGGCGTTACGGGAAGGATCAGTTGGGATATTTTTCACCCTGATTTTCAGGGGCGGGGCCTTGGGCGGGAGCTTACGCGCTATCGGTTGGAACAACTGAGGGCCATACCCGGCTTAGAGCGCATTGTTGTGCGCACAACGCAGTTGGCGTATCGATTTTACGAGAAGCAGGGCTTTGAGCTGGCGGAAGTGGTAAAAGACTACTGGGCCGAAGGTTTTGACCTGTATGCTATGGAATGGCGGGGCTATTGAAGCTGCTGAGGTACAAAAAAATTCCCCGGCAGGGGCGCGAGGGCCTGCTGCCGGGGAATGAGGGCGTATGGTTGTCGGGGCCGTTTTAGCGGCCGTGGCAGTGTTTGTACTTTTTGCCGCTGCCGCAAGGGCAGAGGTCGTTGCGGCCGACCTTGGCCTCGACACGGCGGATGGTTTCCTGACGGGCCGGCTGGCTGGCCGCTTCGGCGGCGGCACGGGCGCCATCTTCCTCGCGGTGCGTCTGCGATTTGCTGATGTCGGAGCGGACCTCGCGGGCTTGTCGAATCTGGCGATCTTCCGCCTCAATGGCTATGTTGCACTTGCTGAGGTAGGAAGTGACTTCGCGGTTGACCTCCAGTACCAGATCTTCGAACAGCTTGTAGGCTTCCATTTTGTAGACCACCAGCGGGTCTTTTTGCTCAAAGCTGGCGGCCTGTACCGATTCTTTGAGGTCGTCCATAGCGCGCAGGTGTTCTTTCCATTTGTCGTCGATGATGAGCAGGGTAACCACCTGCTCGACGTCGTGAATGATGGATTTTCCGTTGCTGTTGACGGCTGTAGCCAGATCGGCGGATATGGGCAGCGGGTGAGAGCTGCCGTCGGTAAAGGGCAGCAGGATGCGCTTGTAGCGGTGGCTCTGGGTGGCATGCACATCGCGTATCTGGGGCATCACCATATCGGTGATTTGCCGGAACTTGTGGTTGTAGAAGGCCTGGAATTGCTCCAGCACTTCATCGATGAGATCGTCGTTAGAGCGGGTTCGGAATTCGTCGGCGCTGAGTTCGGGGGTGAAGCCCATGATTTCGAGCAGCGACCTGCGGAAGGCGTCGAGGTTGCCATTGGGCTTATGCTCGTACACCAGTTCTTCGACAATGGAGAGGAACATATTGTTGAGGTCTACGGAAAGGCGCTCGCCGAAGAGGGCGTTGCGGCGCTTTTTATAGATGGCCTCACGTTGGATGTTCATGACGTCGTCGTATTCGAGCAGGCGCTTGCGGATGCCGAAGTTGTTTTCTTCAACTTTTTTCTGGGCGCGCTCGATGGACTTGGTGACCATGCTGTGCTGGATGACTTCACCTTCCTGATGGCCGAGGCGGTCCATCCAGGAGGCCATGCGCTCGGAGCCAAAGAGACGCATGAGGCGGTCTTCGAGGGAGACGTAGAACTGGGAGGTACCGGGGTCGCCCTGGCGGCCGGCACGGCCGCGCAACTGGCGGTCGATGCGGCGGCTTTCGTGGCGCTCGGTGCCTATGATGGCCAAGCCGCCGGCTTTGCGCACTTCCTCGGATATTTTGATGTCGGTACCGCGGCCGGCCATGTTGGTAGCGATGGTCACTTTACCTGGCTTGCCGGCTTCGGCTACGATTTCGGCTTCGCGCTGGTGCTGTTTGGCATTGAGTACGTTGTGGTCGATGCCTTTGAGCTTGAGCATTCGGCTCAGCTTTTCGGATATTTCCACCGAGGTGGTGCCCACGAGTACGGGGCGGCCGGCCTGGCTGAGCTTGACGACCTCTTCGATGACGGCGTTAAACTTTTCGCGTTCGGTTTTGAAGACGAGGTCTTCGCGGTCGTCGCGCACGATGGGGCGATTGGTGGGTATCACCACCACGTCGAGCTTGTAGATTTCCCAGAGTTCGCCGGCTTCTGTTTCAGCCGTACCGGTCATACCGGCCAGCTTGTGGTACATGCGGAAGTAGTTCTGGAGGGTGATGGTGGCGTAGGTTTGGGTGATGTCGCCCACCTTCACGTTTTCCTTTGCTTCGAGGGCCTGGTGCAGACCGTCGCTATAGCGGCGGCCCTCCATCATACGGCCTGTTTGCTCGTCGACGATCTTTACGTCGCCTTCTTCAGTAACGATGTAGTCGTCGTCGCGCTCGAAGAGGGTATACGCCTTCAGCAACTGGCTGATGGCATGGAGGCGCTTCGACTTGACGGCAAAATCCTGTGCGAGGCGGTTTTTGGCGTCATTTTTCTCCATGCTGTTGAGGCGGTCGTCGTTGTCTATCTCCACCATGCGGGTGGCGATGTCGGGCATGACGAAGAAGTTGGGGTCGTCATTGCCTTTGGCCAGCAGATCATTGCCTCGTTCGGTGAGCTCCACCTGACGATTTTTTTCATCGATGGTGAAGAGCAGGGGTTCGTCGACGAGGTGCATGTTCTTCGACTGTTCCTGCATGTAGTGGTTTTCGGTCTTTTGCAGGATGACGCGAATGCCGTCTTCGCTCAGGTATTTGATGAGGGGCCGGTATTTGGGCAAGGCGCGGTGGGCGCGCAACAGCGCTATGCCGCCTTCCCCTTCCTGCACGCCGGCAGAACCCTGTTGTATGGCTTTGCGGGCTTCGTTGAGGTAGTCGGTGGCCAGTTTGCGCTGGGCGTTGATCACGCGCTCGACGTGGGGCTTGAGCTCGATATACTCCTGATCGTCGGCGCCCTGGGGCACCGGGCCGGAGATGATGAGGGGCGTACGAGCGTCGTCGACGAGTACGGAGTCGACCTCATCGACCATAGCGAAGTGGTGTTTGATCTGCACGATTTCATCGGTGCTGCGCACCATGTTGTCGCGTAGGTAGTCGAAGCCAAATTCGTTATTGGTGCCGTAGGTGATGTCGGCCCGGTATGCCCTCATGCGCTCGGGACTGTGGGGGCGGTATTTGTCGATGCAATCAATGGTGAGCAACAGGAATTCGAAGATGGGGCCGATCCACTCGCTGTCGCGCCGGGCTAAGTAGTCGTTCACGGTTACCACGTGTACGCCTTGCCCGGCAAGGCCATTCAGGTAGGCGGGCAGCGTAGCGACCAGCGTTTTACCTTCACCGGTGGCCATTTCTGCAATTTTGCCATCGTGGAGTACCATGCCGCCGATGAGCTGCACATCGTAATGCACCATATTCCAGGTGATTTCAGCGCCGGCGGCCTGCCATTTATTTTGCCAGACGGCCTCTTCGCCTTCGATGCGCACATAGGTTTTGCCGGGGCGTGCGGCCAGTTCGCGATCGTGGTCGGTAGCCGTCACGCGCAGACTGCTGCTTTCCGTAAATCGGCGGGCGGTTTCCTTCACTACGGCAAACGCTTCGGGAAGGATATCTTGAAGGATGATTTCGAGTTCCTGATCGCGCTGCTTGATCAGCTTGTCGATTTGGGCAAAAATATCTTCTTTGGCAAGGAGGTCTTCCTGAGTTGCGGCTTCTTCGTGCAGGCGGGCCACCTCTTCATCTATGGCGGAGAGGTGCGCGGCAATGCGGCTGCGAAAATCATTGGTCTTCTGGCGCAATTCATCATTGCTCAGCGATTTCAGGCCGTCGAATATTTCGTTAATTTCGGCAACGATAGGGGTATAGCCGGCTACGTCGCGGTCGTGTTTGGTACCAAAAAGCTTTTTAAGCGAGTCGGAGATGGTTTTAAACATATCTTTTGACAATTATCGTCGGTGGTGGAATTCCCGTTTTCGCCGCAAAGATAGGCTTTTTGGGCAACACCTACTCTGGCGTTTGCACCGGAGTAAGGCATTTTGTTATCGCCTGGCGGAAGAAAAGAGTTGTCCGAATAAGGAAAAAAACATCCTCCCCGCCTTTGCGGTTAGAAGGGTAGTGCAAAATCTTTGCACATAATTTGTGCCATTGGCCCGTATTGGTCATTTATATCTTAAAAACAGGAAAAACTATGTCATTGTTGCCGAACCGCCCCTCCTCCCGCGCCATTTTGTCAGGCTCCTTTATATTGTATCTTGCTGTGGCAACCCTGTGGTTGGCCGGTTGCGGCGGAGACCAGGGCCGCGACGTGCGCGATTACTATTTTCCGCTTCAAAGCCTCGATGAGGGTTTGGTGTACGAATATCGCCCAATAGCCGATTCTTTAGCCGGCCCCAACTACTGGTACTACCGCTCCATTAAAACCGACTCGGCCATTTATTTAGCAGGCGCCTACTACGAGGCCGATTTTACGCCCACCCAGATCGTGCGCGAAGAGCTGGTATCCAACGGGATGTTGCTCAACGATCTCTTCCTGTTTGAAACCGACACCAGCGGCAAGCAGCAACAGGTGAAAGCGGAAGTGCTCTCCGGCAGCGTTTTTCCTTTTTCGGTGCGCGATTCCAACGACATTTACCTCTACAAGGTGCGCTTTCAGATGCCTTCTCAGCTCAATGGGGCCACTACCCTTATCGTCAACCGCCGATTTATGGGCGATACTTCGGTAGTTTTCCAAGGCAAGACCTACGACGCCGTTCGATTCGGGCTGAAAGGTGTGGTCGAAGTGCGCGACAGCATCAATGGAGATATTGAGCCCGCTTTTACAGGCCACGAGATCTATGCCCACAAAATAGGGTTGTTCTCCTACCGCCGAAACTACGGCGGCGCCGTCATGCAGTACCAATTGCATGACCGCTACCCCATGACCCAATTAGAAAAGATGAGCCGCAAAACGCTGGAGAAAAAGTAATCTCTATGCCCCCAATTCAACCTTTATGCCCATGCGCTGCATCAGCAGGGTGGCGTTGAAGCTCTGGCTGACGCCTTGTCTTAGTTGGTAATCGAAGCGCAGTTCGGCGCCTTCAATAGCTACTTCCATAGCCCAGTTTTCGATGCGGCCGCCGGCTTGGGCTTCCAGCGCGCCCAATTCAAGATCGTGGGTAGCCACCAATCCTGCGCCCTGGCCTTGTATGAGTTGGCGAATGAGCGCCCGGGCGCCGGTATGGCGGTCGCGCGAGTTGGTGCCCTTGAGGATTTCGTCCAGGATAAAAAATACCGGCCGCCCCCCCGTCTTTTCCGGGTTTTCAGCAGCTTCCAGAATGAAGCGCAGCCGCTTGAGTTCGGCATAAAAGCTCGATGTACTCTCGTGCAGGGCATCCTGAGTGCGCATACTGGTGTATACCTGCCACTGAGGCAAGCGCAGCGCCAGGGCGCAGGCGGGCGCGCCGCTCAGCCCCAGCACTATATTGAGGCCTACTGTGCGCAACCAGGTGCTCTTTCCGGCCATATTAGAGCCGGTGATGAGGTGTAGGCAGGCCGGTTGGCCAATGCTGATCTGATTGGCTACGCGCTTGCGCTCATGGATGAGCGGATGCCCCAGAGCCTGGCCTTCCAACCGGGGTTGATCAGTTATCACGGCAAACGCCCAGCCGGGGTAATTGTAGTGCAGATTTCCAAAACTGGCTAAGGTTTCCAGTTCGGCCAGCGCCTCGAACCAGGCAAATAGCCGGCCGCCGTATGCTTCCTTCCATCGGTCGATGCGATAAGCCCATTGCAGATCCCAAAGCCCGCCGAATTGCAGCAAGATGGAAAACACATTGTAGCGCACATCCAACTGCCCCAGGTAGTAGGCCAGTTGGCGAAGGGCTGCCGAGGCTTTCAGCGCATCTGTCGGCGCCAACACGGCACTCAGGCCAACAAGTCGGGCATCACGGAAGGCGCCCGCTTCGGCCTGACTGATCAGGTCGGCATATACGCGCAGCAGGCTGGCAACCCGCCCCGTGCGCAGGTGCAGTCGATCTACTTCTTCCCGTTTGCGGGCCAGCAACCAGGCCGGCGGCGCCATCAGCAACAGGGCTACGCCCCAGGGCAGCCAAACCAACCACAGCCAAACCACCAGCGCAAACCATAACGGCGCCATCCACAGGGCTGCCCGCAGCCCCGGCGAATGAGCGGCCACCGGCGCATCGGCCAGCCAGGCTTTGAGCTCGGCGATCCGCCCCGGCGGCTCGTGGAGGGTCTCGCCCAATGCTTGCAGTTGCTGCCGCCAATCGAGCTGTTGGGCCATATCGCGCACAGCCGACTGCCGGGAAATGATTTCTTCGGTTTCGGCAGGCCCGCTCAGCCAATGAGCCAATTGCTGTCTGCCGCCCTCGGTTGCTGTACGGTTGAGAAATTGAAAGAGCGAGTATGCGCCAAAAAGATCCAAATCAAAAGAATAAGGATGCTGGTGGTCTATAAATTCGGCCCCGTCGGGATAGTCTGCATAGTCGCCATCCAAAGCCCGGGCCTCCCGGTCATTTACCTTGGCCAGCGCCTCTAATCGGCGCGCTTGCCGATCAATGCGCTGATGCCACTGCACAAAGCGGTAAAAACCCAGCAAAAAAACAAAGGCAAACGCTGCGGCATAGGCCCAGCTCGCCGAAGCGCATAGTATGGCCACAGCCATACCGAATACAAATGCAATAAGCCTTATCCAGGTAAATTTTTCATAGCGGGCGCGCTCAGCCGCCGCAGCGGCACGGAAGCGTTGCTCGCGCTGGCGGTAAAAATCCGGTTGGGGTTGATGGGGCATATCCACGGTAAACGAATTGCTTGAAGCCGCAAATGTAGCAAAACTCTCCAAGCTACTCGTCGTCGAGCTGTTCAATGGCTTCGCTGCTAAACGACGTCGGCGCCTGCCCTTGCCGAACAAACCGGCACCAGGGGCACTCCGGCCGACCACAGCCCGTATAAAAGTCCTGTTCCATAATTCGGGAATACGTATGCTTCAACAAAGCCTTGAGTTGGAGGGTATCCTCGGGCTCAAAAACCAATGCGCGCTCAGGGTAGCGCCCCTGGCGGTCGGGGTCTAAGTACGAGATCACCCCCGAGGCCACCCGAACCCCCGAGGCCGGCCGGCTGCCCTCGGCCAGCAGCTTATAAAAAACCAACTGCCGCCAGTATGCCCCCCCCTGCGGGTTGGCAGGCGTAGGCCGCGCCATCTTTCGGTCGTTGTGGCTACCCGTTTTATAGTCTGTCACCCTAAGGGTATCTCCATCTAACCAGTCTATGCGATCAATGACCCCGTGTATGGGCACGCCTTCTACCTCCACATGCCGCATACGCACCTCGGTGCGGGCTGTGCGGGGCCAGTGCGGGCTGTGTTGGCGGTAGTAGCCTGCCAAATGCCGGCGGCCTTCTTCCATTTTTTGCGCAAAGCCCCGCTCCGTGAAGAACGAGCGCGAACGCTGCATGGCCAACTCAAACTGGTACACAACCTCGCTCAGGCCGGGCAGTCGGCGTTCAGCGGAGGCAGCCAATTGCTCAAAACACCATTGCAGGGCATGGTGCATGGCAATGCCATAGGTGGCTGCCTCGCTTTGCACCTGAGGCGCCTGTAACACCGACTCGTAAAAGAAACCCAACGGACAATATAAATAGCGATTAAACGCCGAGATACTCAACCGAAAGCCCTCCAGCAGCCGGCTCACCGCCTGCGGCTCCAACACCGGCGCCGCCGGCGCTACAGGCTCCGTCAACTGGGCCAACTGCTGTACCCAGCGTTCATCGGCTGGGGCAGAAGCCGGCGTCACCGACAGCTCGCCCGATGCCAGCAGTTCATCGGCAAACTGACTGCGCTGCAAAGGCTTATCCTGCTCCGTAGCCCGGGCATAAGACAGGTACAAATAGCTCTTGGCCCGCGTCATGGCCACATAAAAAAGACGCCGCCGCGCCTCGGTAGCATCCTCCTCCCCCGACCAGGTGAGGGTATCCGGCATCGGAAACTGCCGGTTGCGGGCGCCGCTGCCGGGATCCCAAAATTCCGTCGTAACATCCAGTAAAAACACGCTGTCGAACTCCAGCCCTTTCGCGCTATGGGCCGTAGTCAATTGTACAGCGTCGGTGAGCTCGCCCTCCGACTGCACAGGCAGGATGAGCCGATTGGCGTCCATAAGCGCTAAGCTTTCCAACCACTGCTCCAGCGACAGCCTCGGCCGGCGCTCAGCCTCCTGGCGGGCAAAGTCGAGCAGGGTTTTGAGCAACTGCACCTGCCATATCCGGTCAGATGCCGCCATAGCCATACGCAGCAGGCCGCTGCCATTGATGGCCCGCTCTACCAACCGGGGCAAGGGCAGATCATAAGTGAGCCCTATCGTCTCCTCTATCCAGGCCGCTACCGCAGCCAGCCGGTCGGGCTGCTCCAACCCCGAGGGCCAGTGCTCCCGCTCCCGCAGCCATTCCCGCCACGAGGGGCGCTCAGCCGGCGACTGCCGGGCATAAGCCAGCGCCAACCGGGCCAGATCGGCCGGAGGCAGCTCAAAACAGCGAAAATGCAACAACCTGAACAGCAGCGGCTCGCCCCGGTGAGGATGCGTCGCTTCTGCCTGAAGATAAGCCAGCAGGTCGCGTAGTTGCTGGGCCATAATGGTGTCTAAGGCGTTCACCCGTCTCTTGGTCTGGTATGGAATGCCGCGCTGATCGAGCAACCGCTGCAATCGGCCTGCCTGCCGGTGTTGCGCAAAAATTACGGCCATCTCGCTCCAGGCTACCCCCCCGGCATGCCGGGCTTCCAATTCCAGTATCAGCGCTACCTCCTCCTGAAAGCGGTTGGGGTATTCCGCCACCACAGGCGCCATTGGCCTTGCTTCCGGGCGGCGGGCTATCAGTAGTTTATCGATATTCAGCCCTTCGAGCTGCCTGCCTATGCGCTTTTCATTATAGCCAATAAGACTGCGGGCCGCATCGAGTATCGGCTGGGCAGAGCGGTAGTTCTCCGTCAGCACCACCGTAGTCAGGCTGTGGTCATAGCGCTCAAAAAAGTCGACGATGTTGCGCAGCCGGGCCCCCTGGAACTCATAAATCGACTGGTCGTCGTCGCCCACAATAAAAAGGTTGGGGCTGTCCCAGTACGACGCCAATAGTCGCAATATTTCATTCTGGGCGCCATTGGTATCCTGGTATTCATCCGTCAGTACATACAGATACTGCTCCTGATAGTTGCGCAGCAGCAGCTCGTTGTCCTCAAAGGCCTTCAGCACCCACCCGATCATGTCGTTGTAGTCATAGCGCGCCCACTCGCGCAGCCGCGCTTCATAGGCCGGCAGCAGGGCGGCGGCGGCACGCAGTCGCTCCATACGCTCGTGCGCCTTCTCTATCTGGGCCGTCTTGGGGTCGCCCACGCGGTTGGGGCCACGGTTTATCTGGTATACATACTCCGGGCGGTTGGGCAGGTCGGCCAAAAAGGCGTCTATGCACTCCTGCACATAGGCCACCGACCAGTTTTCGGCCTTCATGCGCTGGAAAAGGTCGGCCAACTGGGCTTCATACAAGTAGGGGTCGGCCTGCCCCCGCCTCAGCGGATGGCTGCCGTCGAGGTCTTCCAGCAATCGCCGGATGATGTCTACCCGCTCCAGATCGCTCAGAGGCTGCAACTCGCGCCGCCCAAACAGCGCCAGATTGTCTTGCACCACCGCATGGCAAAACGAATGGAAAGTAAAAATAGGCGTTCGGTGAGCCTCCGGCCCAATGAGCGACAGCAGCCGCTTCCGCATGGCCTGGGCGCCGGCATCCGTAAACGTCAGGCACAGAATGTTGTTGGGCAGGGCGTCGGTTTGGCGCAGTATCTGCCCAATGCGCGCCGCCAGTATCTGCGTCTTGCCCGTGCCCGGTCCTGCAATCACCAGCACCGGCCCCTCAATCTGTTCCACAGCCTGCCGCTGGGCGGGGTTGAGCCGCGACAGCTCCCGCTCAAATGCCTGATTGTATTCCTGCCAGTTTAGCGCCAAGGTATCCTTGCTTTGGTCCGAAAGATAGCGCCTTAACCGCTAAACCCCAAGGATGGGGTGTTTTTTTTGGGCCCCGCCGCATGGCGCCCGCCTCCGAATAGCAGCTTGCGCGGCGCCGGGTGTTCCGCTCTTATGCGCTCGTTCACCCCGTGGAATATACGCTTCGCTATTCCACGGGGTGAACGAGCGCATACCGCTGCACCCCCTGGTCCGTACAGCGGAAGCAGCTTTCTTCGGGCTCAAAGCCGCACCAGTTTATGAGCATTACGGTTCCCCAGGCCAAGGTTTATAAACACCGGCTTGGAGAACTACAAATCTCCTGAGCGCCTTAAAACCGATTTAAAGTTTAATTTTTGAAAGCTCCCCTAATTCCTCGAAAGTCAACGTTACCTCCGTTGCGCCTAAGGCATAGGGCATGATTTCGTAATGCTCATAATAGAGAAAAATCCCCTCGGGCGTCAACCCATAATTGATCGGGAGCTGGAACTTAAAAATCTCGTCAAAATCGAAGCCTTCTTTAAAAATATCGGCTCTCTCCTGACGAATTTTCTTCTCCGCTAAAGCCTGCACTGCGGCTTTATCGGTCACGAGATCGTCCCACGTCAGTATCTTCCCCGATTGTGCATCGAAAGTGTTCAATGCCTCCGTTGGGCTGCCGTGTGCGCCTCCCATATAGGTTTCACCATTGATGGCCAGGGTAAGGTACTTTCCATTGTTCAGCAAAACGCCCCCATTGCTATTCGTCATCGCCCTGAAGTTGCCGGCTGACATGGCGGGTCCGCCCGCCTCTTTTTTAAAGTCGTCATGGATTTTGAAAAAAGCCCTGACGGCTTCATCGAGGGTTGCCGATTGTACTGAATCCCTCAGGTTACCCTCCAATATGGAAAACAGGTAACGGTTTGTCCACTTTGCAACAGCCTCTTGCAGGGCTTTTTCGCCCTTGAGTACGACGGGGTACATCAGGTCTACCTCGGCACAATCGAAGCGGGTATCGTCGTCTCCGGCTTTGTCGCAGTCTTTGCCCTGCTGTTTGCGAAGTACCTGCTGCTCAACCGCGGGCGCCAGCTTGGCCAATTTGGCGGCAGCGATGGCCTCGGCGGCAATGGTCTCTACCTCATGCCTCGTGCCCATGCCCACTTCACCCTCGAAGTTGACTTCTATGGTTTCGGGCATGGTAGCCATCCTGACCAAGGAGTCGATGAGGATCATTTTCAGCGTTTCGAAGTCGGCGGCCGGCTGGCCAAAAACAGTCATCTCGCCGCTCTGCTTAACGGTAATCATCACGTCTTTCTCGCTGTTTTGGCAAGCTGCCATGTACATGAGAAAGAGCATGGAAAAACAAATAAAGATTAGATTTTTCATTTTTTGCTGAAGTTATACTGCGCGTTGGCAGGTTTTGTGCGTAAAGGTGCGGATAAACACAGAAACTTGTGCATAAAACCGGCCTCCGCAATCCATATTTTATCGGCCTGCTTTCAAGCAACAACCTTGGTTTAGAGCGTATTCAGGAATTCATGCCCGCCCGATAGCCCCAAAAAGATAGCCCATCGCCCCCCAAGGCAGTCGAGCCTTTCCGACAAAAAAACTCGGCAGCAATCCAAACCCGGCAGACCTGCCGTAAGTAGGACAGTTTTTGATTCATGACAACCAAACAAATCAACCAACAATGAAAACAGTTGTAAAAGCAGCCGGCCTGATGCTGGCTCTGACCCTGATGGTCACCGGACTGAACGCCCAAAAAGATGCTACGGTAATGGTAGGCGGCGAGGCTATGTTCCCGATGAAAAACATTGTGGAAAATGCCGTAAACTCCAAGTCGCACACTACCCTGGTAGCTGCTGTAACGGCAGCGGGCCTCGTAGAGACGCTTAAAGGTAGCGGCCCCTTCACGGTTTTTGCGCCCGTAAACGACGCCTTTGAAAACCTGCCTTCCGGCACGGTAGAAACATTACTGAAGCCCGAGAACAAAGCTACGCTCACCAAGGTACTGACGTATCACGTAGTAGCGGGCAAGTACGATTTTCGCGCTTTGGCCGCCCGCATCCGCAAGGGCGATACAACGCTCAAGACGGTAAGTGGAGGCGTCCTGACGCTGATGATGAACGGCCCTCGCAACATAGCCATCAAAGACGAAAATGGCAATGTAGCCAACATCAATACTTATGATGTATACCAGTCGAACGGCGTCATCCACTCGGTAGATACCGTTTTGCTGCCCAAATAGGTTAGTGCAAATTTTCAGCTTCGTACACTACGCCCGGATCATCGGATTTGCCGATGGTCCGGGCTTGTTTTTATGGTTCTCCAAGCCAAGATTTATAGTTGCCTCCGCCAGATGGATGCGACTTCTACTGCCAGGCACGCCAGGCCAACACAAGGCCAAATACCACAAAAGCGGCGCCGGCAATACGCCGAAGCCAAAAAAAATGGTGGGGCTTCATCCATTGGCGAAGGTGGCGGGCTAACGCAATTTTGGCTGTATCAGTAATGATGATGACGCCCAATATGCCGCCAAAAAAAAGCGCGGCAGCGCCTACATCGAGGTGGCGGTCAAGTACGACGCCCGTCATGGTACTGGTCCAGAAAAATACCGTAAAGGGATTGACGGTATTGATGAGAAAGCCTTTGAGCCAAAGGGCCTTCCACTGTTGGCGGGAAGTGATCTCACCCTCGGGAAACAGGGCCGGAGGTGTAACCAAGGCATAAACGCCATAACCCACCAGCACCAAAGCGCCAATGGAACCCGCTACCGGCGCAAAGGCCGGCCAATCGGCAAGGCGGCTCACATAGCTGAACCCCCAATAAACGCCAAAAATAAAAAGCAGATCGCTGATCCAGATACCCAGCCCCAGTACGATACCCAAGCGCAGCCCTTGCTCCAAGCCGGCTTGTATGAGCGCAAAAAACAAGGGGCCTGTAAGCATCGCCAGCAGCAAGCCAAGTTGTATGCCTTCCAGCAGCAGGCTCATCGGGGCCATTTTTCGCGGGCGGCAGCTAAACTGTCGGCCGGCCACACTTCCTGGCTCACCTTGGTGGCAGGCTCGTTGTTAGACTGTGGCGCATCGCCCGACTGATCGATTCGCCAGCCCTCGGGCAGGCGCAGCAGAGAATAAGAGGCATCGTAGGTTTCGTAGGCATCGCGTTCCCGGCAGGCACACCGGGCGCTGTCGCCTTTTACAACGCAGTTCAGCGCGAGAATATCAACGACGCTGCCCGACGCGCCGCCCGACGCCAAGCTATCGGCCAGCAGGCCCTGCCAGGCCGAAAGGTAGGCGCGCTTGGCAGGAGTACACAACTCGGCCGCAGCCGCCAGATTTTGCTCGCTGAGATGGCGCACAAAAGCGCGCACAATGGCCTCCGGCTCACCTTCGGAAACTTCGGGCCGGCAAGCGAAGCACAGGCCGGGCAACAGGCACGCCCACAAGAGCCGGCGAAAATCCATAAGGCGGGATTAACTGTTGAGCATCACCGGCATCACCAGCATGAGGATGTCTTCGCCTTCCACTTCTTCTACCGGCAGCAGTATACCTGCCCGTGTGGGAGTGCTCATTTCGAGGCGCACTTCGTCGGACTCCAGCACGCCAAGCATCTCAACGAGGAAGCGGGCGTTGAAGCCGATGCTGAGCGGCTCGCCGTTGTAATTACAGGGCAGTTGCTCGACGGCTTCGTTGGCAAAGTCGAGGTCCTGAGCCGATACATTGAGGCTGCCGTCGTTGAGGCTCAGCACCACCTGATTGGTCGTTTTGTTGGCGTAAATGGCGATGCGTTTGAGCGAGCTTTGGAAGTCGCTGCGGGTTACCGTCAGTTCCTTGGGATTATCCACCGGGATAACGGCGTTGTAGTCGGGGTAGCGGGCATCAATAAGGCGGCACACTAAGCTGGTATCGCCAAAGGAGAAGAATGCATTGGTTTTGCTGAAAGCCATCTTCACTTCGCCTCCATCGGGTAGCGCGCCCTTGAGGAGGTTGAGGGCCTTCTTGGGCACGATGAAGTTGGTGGATACGCCGCTTTCCACATTAGAGAAGCTGTATTTCACCAGCTTATGGGCGTCGGTGGCCACCATGATCAGCTTATTGAAGTCGATCTGGAAGAAGACCCCCGTCATGGCCGGGCGAAGCTCGTCGCTACTGGTGGCAAACAGCGTCTTGTTGATGCCATTGGCCAGCAGGCGGGAGGGCAGCGTAATGGCGTCTACCTGATCGGGCTCAGGGATAGACGGATAATCGGCGCCATTTTCGCCTTTTTGCTTATATTTACCGTAGGCCGAGGTGATCTCGATGCCGTAAGTACTTTCGTCGATGGTGAAGGTAATGGGCTGAGCGGGCAGCGCTTTGAGGGTCTCTAAAAGGATCTTGGCCGGAATGGCTATGGCGCCATCCTGATCGGCCATCACCTCCATAGAGGTAATGATAGACGTTTCCAGGTCGGAGGTGGCGATGGTGAGTCGATTGCTTTCAATCCTAAACAGAAAGTCCTCCAGTATGGGTAGTACCGGGTTAGAAGCAATGGCGCCATTGGCCATTTGAAGTCTTTTGAGCAACTCTGAGGAGGAAACGCTGAATTTCATGATTTACCAGTCTTGGTGAGTTTGTTAAAGAGGCAAAATTAAGATTTCCCTCAACATCTGGCAGCCAAAATACTAACAATATGTGAATAAACCGGGCGTATGGAGCGAGCGTTATGCTTTTTAAGCGGCAAGACGTACCTTCGCCGGCCGAAAACAACCATATTCATGCCTAACCGCCGCAAAATGCCCCCCATACGCCCCGTAGGCGACATAAGCCTGCCCCCGCTGCGGGAGTGGCGCCTGCGCAATGGCATGCCTGCTTACAGCATTGATATGGGCGCGCAACCCGGGGTGCGCATCGAGTTGGTTTTTTTTGCGGGCCGCCCCTACGAGCAAAAACGCTTGGTGTCGAGAGCGGCTGCCGATATGATGGGCGAAGGATGCCTGGGTTATGACGCCACGGCCCTCTCCGACCACTTCGACTATTATGGGGCTTCCATTAGTTTCCCCATCAGCCTCGATACCACCAATGTGGCGTTGCTTTGCCTCAACAAGCACCTGCCGGAGGTACTGCCTGTTTTTGCTACTATGCTGGCCGAGCCCGCCTTTGACGATCAGGAACTGCGCCGTTTTTGCAAACAACACCAGCAATTGTTGCGCGAAGACCTGAGCCAGAGCGACGTAGTAGCGTATCGCGAAATTACGGGCGCTATTTTTGGCGCAGGCCACCCTTATGGCTACAACAGCAAGCCCGAAGACTTTGACACCCTGGCGCCCACCGACCTGCTGACGCACCACCAACGCTATGTGCAGGCTGCCAACGGCTTCATCATCATTGCCGGGCGTGTGACGCCTGAAGTAGAGACAATGATCGATCGCTATCTGGGGCAGTTGCCAACGGGCATGCCGGCCGAACCCGTGCCCTTCCCCCCTTGCCCGCCTATGCCCGGTAGCCTGCGCCTGCCCCGCCCCGATGCCTGGCAAACCTCTCTGCGCATCGGCAAACAGCTCTTCAGCCGACGCCACCCCGACGCCGACGCCTTCTACATCCTCGATACCTTGGTGGGGGGCTACTTCGGCAGCAGACTGATGATGAACATCCGCGAAGACAAAGGATACACTTATAACATCGAAAGTTCTTTCGACCCTATGCTCTACGATGGCTGCTGGTACGTGGAATGCGAGGTAGCCCACGAGGCTGCCAACGATACCTTAGCCGAAATCTACCGCGAGCTGGCTCTGCTGCGCAAACAACCCATCCTCGCCGACGAGCTGGATATGCTCAAAAATTACTTGTTGGGCACTTACCTCACTATGGTCGACGGCCCCTTCAATACGGCAGAGCTGCTCAAAACCCTGCTGGCCGACCGGCTACCGCTTGCCGCTTTCTCGCAGATGGTGGAAACAACCCGCAACATCACGGCCGAAAACTTACAACAACTGGCCCAGACCTATCTGCAACCCGACAGCTTTTGGGAGGTGCGGGTAGAACCTGGCGAATAAAGCGCTATTTTTACCCCATAAATCACAAAATATTCTATCTCATGATGCGATTCATTCTTTACCTGGCTTTAGCCATTGGCGTATGGAGCTGTGGCAATACCCCGGCGCCCGCCACGGAGGCATCTGTGGCTGCAACGCCGCCCACCACTACGCCTGCCGACCAGAATACCGCCAACAGCGGCCCCCTCTACCCGGCCCTGCCCAAAGAGCGCATACAAGCCCTCTACGACAAGTGCGACTACATCGACTTCGTTTTTTTTAACTTCGACTTTGCCATGAGCCAGGACGAGCCCTCGGCCATAAAAAGCACCGTTGCCGGCATCGCCATCGAGCAGGCCAACATCAAGCCGGGTTGCCAGCCCATTGGCCGGGTGTTCTTTCAGGTGGATGGAAAAAATGTGGAAGAAGCCGACCTGATCATTGGCGAAGGTTGTGTTTATTACCTCTTCCTTCAGGATGGCAAACATGCCTACGCCAACATGATGACGGAAAACGGATTTAAGTTCTACCAGAACATCTTCAAACAACTGATGGGCCAGTAAGCTATGCACGAACCGAATCCGAAGCCCCGCCTCGCCGTCATTGACCTGGGCACCAATACGTTTCACCTACTCATTGCCGAACCGCATGAGGAGGGGCATTTTACCGAGGTGCTGCGCGACCGGGCTTTTATCAAACTGGCCGAAAATGGCATACAGCGCATTGGGGAGGCTCCTTTTGCCCGGGGCCTCGACACCCTGCGTCGCTTCGCAGGCCACATCCGCAACCTGCAGGTGAGCCAGGTGCGCGCCTTGGGTACGGCCGCCTTACGCACAGCCGAAAACGGTGCAGAATTTCTCCAGACGGTGCTGGCCGAAACCGGCATTTCCATAGAACTTATCGATGGGCGCGAAGAAGCCCGGCTCATTTATCAGGGCGTAAGTCTGGCGCTGGGCAACTATGCTGCCGACCGGCATCTGGTGATGGACATAGGCGGCGGCAGCGTGGAGTTCATCATCGCCGATGAGCGGCAGGTATACTGGGCCGAGAGCTTTCCTGTGGGCGTAGCTGTGCTCTACCGCAACTTTCACCAAAGCGACCCCCTCAGCGCTCAGGAGCGCGAGCAACTGTTGCTTTTCCTGCGCTCCACCCTGGCGCCTTTAGCCATTGCGCTGGCCCGCTACCCTGCGACCCGCTTGGTGGGCGCCGCAGGCACCTTCGACGTCATTGAAGCCCTGCTCAGCACGGCCCGCCTCACACCCCATGCCAGCCGCATCGACCTGGCGCGCTATCATCCCTTTTCCCGTGAGGTCAGTTCGGCTACCCTGGCACAGCGGGCCGCCATGCCGGGTATTCCCTCCGATCGGGTCGATATGATAGCCGTAGCCTTGGTGCTGGTAGATACCATACTGGAGATGGCCGGAATCGAAGAGCTTACCGTTTCGGCATTTTCGCTCAAAGAAGGCGTATTGGCAGAGTTGCTGGCTGCGGCTCAGTAGAGCCGGCGCGTGCCCGTTTGCACCAAGCCCTCAATGGCTTCATAAATGCGCTCGGGCTTATGGGGCCGCCAGTTGATGCCGTTAAATACCTTGCCAAAGTGCAGGTAGTGGTGCAGACGGGTATCTTTAAGCTCGTCGCAAACGTGCTCCAGGGTATTGAGCAACACAACCCAGCCCTGCTCCTCGCTTACGTCTTCGTACCACTCCTCGTAGTAACTGTCGTCATCGCCGTGAAAATTGAGCACATGCTCGCAGATGAGAATAAACTTATAGATGCCCTCCCGCACCAGGGGGTCTATGACGTAGCGCTTGAGGTACATGACATCGTTGTGGAGGCAATCGTTCCATTCGCCTATCAGCTCAAGGATGGCGTAGTTTTCCTCGTAATCGGCAAACAACAGCTTGCCGTACAAAGTGCTGGAACCAAACGCATCCCATTGAGGATGAATGTAGTAGTTGTAAATCTTATGCGTGAAGTGGGTCTCGCTGTTGCGTCGGCCATAAAACGGCGACCGTCGGTCTTCGGCCGCAGTATACTCTTCGCGCCAATAGTAGTATGGTTCGATGTCGTGCATGAACGTATTTGGCTAAAATGATGTTTACGCTGCATGTGGGCAGGCCGTATATCAAGCATGGGGCGCCGCTGTACAAAGCCGCTGTACAACCCTGAGCAGCCTCCATATCTACCAAAACGATTGAGCGAAAAGACGGTTTTATTTTGAACGCATAATGCAAAAAATTCTCATCACCGGGCCGGAGTCTTCCGGGAAAAGTTGGCTTTCTGAGCGCTTAGCCGGCGCTATACCCGGCGCCGAATGGGCGCCCGAGTACGCCCGCATTTATCTCAACAGCTTAAGCCGCCCCTATGAGGCCCGCGACCTTGCAGCCATCATGCAGGGCCAGTGCCTGTCGGAAGACGAGCGCGCCCTCGCTCTGCCCCGTTATCTGTTTTGCGATACCGGCCCGGAGGTCATCTACATCTGGAGCGAGGTGCGCTTCGGCGATGTAGCGCCGGCAATCGCCCGCGAACTGCTGCGCCGCCCCTACCACTTCACCCTCCTCTGTTATCCCGACATCCCGTGGGAGCCCGACCCGCTGCGCGAGGCGCCCGACCCTGCGATACGGCTGGCCCTCTTCGAGCGTTATCGGCTGCTGCTCAATCGGCTGGGTCGCCCATTCCAGATCGTAGAGGGCTTGGGAGAGGCCCGGCTGGAACTGGCGCTGGAGCATTTGTGCAGCTCTCCAGGCTAAGACGCATAAATCTTGGTTTGGGAGAAGATTGCGGAGGTTGATGCCCGCGTAAGGGATGGGAGCGGTATGGGGCTGCCCCCCAAAGAAGACCCGGCCAACCAGAGCCTGGCAGCCCCATAAGAGCGTACAGCCCGACCCCGCGCGCCTCATACCCGCCTGTTGCGCCCTCGGGCGCCGGCTGCTGCCTCGCGCGCGGGGATACGCCCTAAAAAAAACTTACTCGCCTATTCCGGCTTCCTGCATCAGCATCAGGCCATACTCCCGAATGCGGTTGATGATGGGGATGGCCCCCTGCCCGCGGGGCGTGAGGCTATACTCCGTGCGGGGCGGCACTACGGCGTATACGGCGCGTTGGATGAAGCCGTCTTCTTCCAGTTCGCGCAGTTGGGTGGTGAGCATTTTATCGGATATGCGCGGCAAGGCGCGCTTGAGCTCGCTGTAGCGGAGCACTTTGTCCTGGAGGCGCCACAGGATGGGCATCTTCCAGGTACCGCCAATTTTGTCCATGGCAAATTCGACGGGGTTGTAGTATATCTTGCCGTTGTGCAAAAATTCGGGCATAGCAGCAGTTGGGTTGAGCTACAAAGATAGCCATACCTTTTATTTTATCTATACTTACTTTTTTGTGTGTATCGCACTTTTGAGTAGTACTCTTGATTTTGACTGTATAGTACCTGCATTTTTGCAGCATCTGATCATATAGAACTAAAATCAATCGAGATGTCTACTACAATTGAAAAGCAAGCTTACGTACATGCTCACGGCATGCCCAGCCGGGGTAAAATTCTGATGGTGGCCAGCAGCCCGGCGGTATCTGCCCAAACGGGCTGGCCCATTGGCTTCTGGGCGGCCGAACTCACACACCCTCTGCGGGTATTTCAGGAGGCGGGCTATGAGGTGGAGTTGGTAAGTACCGAGGGCGGCGCGCTGCAAATGGACGCTTACAGCAACCCGGCCGACGCCAGCGGTTATAGCGCTCACGACGTCATTTCGCTGGGCTATATGCAACAGTCGTGGTTTAACGATATGCTGGCCAACACCCGCAAGCTCACGGAAGTTAATCCGGCCGACTATGCGGCCATTTTTTTGGTCGGCGGCCAGGGGCCCATGTATACCTTCCGGGGAAATAAGGAGCTCGAAGGGCTGTTTGCCGGCTTTTATGAGTCGGGCAAGCCCAGCGCCGCCGTTTGCCACAGCACAACGCTGTTGCTGGAAGCCAAAAAGTCGGATGGCAGTCTGATTGTAGCGGGTAAAACCTGGACGGGTTTTGCCGATGCCGAGGAGGAGTTTGCCGATCAGGCTGTGGGTATGAAAATACAGCCTTACCGCATTGAGTCGGAGGCGCGCAAGCTGTCGGGTACCACCTTTAAAGTAGCGGCGCCGTTTTCGTCGTATGCCATTCAGGATGGCAACCTCATCACGGGGCAGCAGCAAAACAGCGGCGCTGCGGCGGCTGAGCTGGTGGTAGCGGCGCTGGGTTAACTGCCTTTTCCTACGGATGTGCGCAGCCGGTAGCTGGTCGGTTGCGCACATCTGCTGGAAAACAAAACCGATTGATATGGATGCAATGCTCCTTACTGGTCTTATAAAGAACATGCTCATTTCAGGCGGCCTGCTGTTGGGTATGCTGGTGTGCCACAGAGCCGGGGCCCAAATCAATGAGAGCGATACCCTTGCCTTGCAGTTGCGCGCGAGCTTCAGCGGTGTTTACCAAAAGGGCAATGTTGAATTGCTGGCGCTGCGCGCCAGGCTCGATCTGTCGGCGATGCCGGCGCCCAACTGGGTGCTAAAGTCGCAGAACGTCAGCTTGTACCAGGCTTTCTTCAACAACAAGGCCGACAATGACCTATTCAGCCGAAACTTCTTATATTTTAGCCCCAACCGCCGCCTGTATCCCTATGCCATTGCTTTTGTTTCCGGGAATTTTCGCCGGAAAATACGCTGGCGGTATTTCACGGGCTTAGGACTCACCTGGCAGGCGCTCCGGGCGCCGGGCCATGTGGTTAAGTTGTCGGGGAATGTGGTGTATGAAGAAACGCTCTTTGCCGTTGATGCCTTCAACCAGGAGCGCTACAACGGCAGCCGTAAACTGCGTTTTTGGCGCGCCAGCGCCTACCTGAGCGGCCAGCATGCGCTGGCGCAGGGCAAATTCCGGCTTTATTATGACGCCTACTGGATGCCGGCCCTATCCGAAGCCAACAACCATCGCACCCAGATAGATGCAGGGCTGGAGTTGGCGCTGTGGCGGGGGCTGGCGTTCAACGTCACTTATGGCCGGCAGTTTGAGGGGGTTGTGCCCGTGGGCGTGCGCGCCCGCGATGCGTGGCTCCTTTTTGGGCTATCTTATCGGAGAGATCAAAAATACTTCAACAAAAACAATTTATGAAAATCGCCATCATTGGAACGGGTAATGTGGGCGGCGCCTTGGCCACCTCCTGGGCGCAGCGGGGCCATGAGGTGCTGCTGGGCGTAAAAGACCAACAACACTTCAAAGGGCAGGCGTTGACGGCCAACCCCAACACCCGCGTATACCCGATAGCGCAGGCCGTGGCACAAGCCGAGGCGGTTTTGCTGGCTACCCCGGCTGTGGCGGCCGCGGAGGTAGCCGAATCGCTGGGCGACACAACCGGCAAGGTCATCATTGATGCCATGAACATCGTCATGGGCCGCGGCCCGGCCGGTTTCGCTAATACGGCCGATGCCATATTAGCGCATACGGCCACCCGCGACGTCGTGAAGTGCTTCAACACAACGGGCTACAACAATATGGAAAACCCCCGCTACGGCGACTGGGCGGCGGATATGTTCATGGCCGGCGATTCGGTTCGGGGCAAGGCCCTGGCGCGCCAATTGGCGCTTGATGCCGGCTTTGCCGCCTGCTATGACATAGGCGGCAATGATCGCTTTACGCTGCTGGAGCAGTTTGCATTTTTCTGGATCAACCTGGCTATGTTCCAAGGCGAAGGCCGGGAAATCGCCTTTAAGTTACTCAAGCGATAGCCCCCTATGATTATCAAAAAGAACTTTGATCTGCGGATCGTCTTTTTCAATATCTGGAAGGAGACAGCCCTGGGCTTAGGCGCTGGTTTATTAGCCTGGGCGCTCTACCGCTGGGAGATAGCGACCATAGCCCTGCCTTTTTCCATAGCGGCCATCATGGGGTCGGGGCTGGCCATCTTCATCGCCTTTCGCAACCAGAGCGCCTATGGCCGCTGGTGGGAAGCGCGCACGCTATGGGGGGGCATCGTCAATAACAGTCGCATCTTTGCCCGGCAGGTGATAGCCAACACCGACGACGCCTTCACGGCGGGGAAGGTTTCGGCCGAACAAGCAGCCGCCTACAAACAGGAAATGGTGTACCGGCAGATTGCCTTTGCCCATGCGCTGCGGTTGCACCTGCGCCGGCAGGATCAATGGCAGGAACTGGCTCATCTGCTATCGCCGGAAGTATACCGGCAACTGCTGAAGGCGCACAACAAGCCCAATGTATTGCTTCAGCATCAAGGCATGCGCATCAAAGAAGGTATGCGGCAGGAATTATTGGGCGCCTTCGACAACATCAGCATGGAGCCCAACTTAGCCGCCCTGAATGTAGGGCAGGGCGCCTGCGAGCGCATCAAAAACACGCCCCTGCCACGCAACTACCACTACTTTACCAGGCTATTTTTATATGCCTTTTTATGCCTGTTGCCCTTCTGCCTCACCGGCGATTTTTTCCGCATGAACATGGGCCCGGGCCTGATACCCGTCAGTTGGTTGGTAGGATTTGTTTTTTCGGTGATGAACCGCGTAGGCGAAATCAACGAAGATCCCTTTGAAAACAACTTCATGGATGTGCCCATGACGGCCCTGTGCAACACCATTGAGCGCGACCTCAAGGAGCAGTTGGGCGAACAAGAGTTGCCCGAATGCATATTGCCCAAAGACGGCTATTTGTACTAGGCCTACTGATAGTTGAGTTCGGCCGCATCGAGCCGCTGAATAATCTCAACGACCCTGAGGTTGAGCTTTCGCACCTCGGGGTCGTTGCTATTCCAGGTGGTTTCGCCCAGAAATTTCTCCGGCGTTCCACCTTCCGGCGCAAGGCGCAAAGACACCCCATAGTACAGCCTGCCGCCCAGCCAGTCGGCCACCATACCGCTGCCGTCCCACTCAAATCCATAGAAAGAGAAAGGGCGACCATTGATTTTTTCTACCTCGGCTAAGCTGGCTCCGACGCGCAAGCCTTCGGGGCTTTTCCATTGGCCGCCCTCGCCTCTGATGCGGGCAAATACGGCATCGCGCAGGTTGTCGCCATCGGCGTAGATGATCTCTACGGCGTCGGGGGTTCCGGGGAAGACAATGCTACCCAAGGTGCGCTCGCCCTCCTGGAGGTCTACGAGGTCTTCCCGGACATACCCGGCGCCGTAGCGCTCGCGCAGCAGCGCGGGGGTGGCAGCGCGGTCGATCAGCCCAAAGCCCTTACCGATGTAAAAGGTAAAATCCGTGCCGGCTGGCGCAGGCTTGGGGGCTGTTGCCGGCGCCGCCGGAACAGCGGCGGCGGTTGGCTTCTCCGGCTTGTTTTCGGTCTGGCAGGCGCTGCTCAATGCCGTAGCCAAGGCGGCTGCCCATAAGTATATTTTCCACTGACCCAATTGCATGGCTGCTTATTTTGGCCGCCAAGATAACAAACATGCGGCTACTGCCGTACCAAAGGTAATCGCACTACCTGCCCTTCTGCCATGCCGGCGAGGTAGTACAGCCCGGCGGGCAGCGTCGCTACCGACCAGGTATAATTGCCCGGCTCCCTCCAAGGCAGGACCTCCACCAACTGCCCCTGGGCATTGACTAACTCCAGTTGGGTCAGCGTTTGGCTTATTTGCAGGATCAGTTCCCGGCTGGCCGGGTTGGGGTAGGCCGCCAAAGCACCTGCCTCATGGGGCTTAGTCGGCGTGCTGCATGCCGGCAGTGCAGTCCGCCGGAGTACTGCCTCCAGCAGAAAGGCGCGCAGCGCCTCCTGGGCTATATCTCCCTCGGGCAGGCGCAGGGCCTCGCCGCCGGTATGGCGGGCCAGGGTTTCGAGGGTATGCCAGGCATCGTCGGTTATGCCGGGCGCACCTATGGCCAATACGGCTATACCTTGGGCGGCCAGCCCTGCTGTAGCGGCGGCTATGGAAGCGCGGGCGGGCGCATCGGTAACCAGCACCGCCATACGCGCCAAGGCCTGAGGACGCCAGTTGAGCTGGGCCAGGCTGTCGAGTACCTGCGCCAAGGGTTCAGCCTCGTCGCCGCCGCCTACCGCCCGATGCGCGCACAACAGGGCCCCGGCCGCCGCTGCCGACTCGTTCAGCGGGCTGGCTAAGGTGAGGAATCGCTCATCGTAGTCCCGGTATACCAGCGCTCCTGTGCGAAACGACCGATCGGGCGCCCCTGCCTCCAGATCGTTTAGCAAAACGGTGAGTTGTTGTTGAAAAAAGTCCATAGCCGGCTGCATCGACCCCGTGGCGTCTACGACTACCACCAGGTCAATGCCGGAATCGGCGGCTGCGGCATCACAGGCTATCGGAAGCACGAGTTCGGTAGCCGGCCAGCGGTCTGTCAACTGGCGCCCTCCGTAATAAACCGCTAAGCTACCCGCCAACCCTTCGGGTAGGTAGGCGCTGCCGGCGGCATTGGTGCGGCACTGCCAGCGTATGGCCCCGGCAGGGTCGCTGAGCACGATGGCGGCATTGGCTAACGGCTGGCGCCGGCTGTCTAATACCGATAAAGACTGGGCAGCCAAATGAGTAGTCGTATGCAGGAGGGCGACGGCCGTCAGCATTATGCCGGGCCATAGTGCAGTTGTATTTTTCATGTTCTATGCGTTATTCGGCAGCCGCAGCGCCGGAAAGAGGAAAGGTGTATCCACTCAGCTTTCGCAGTAGTTCGATAAACTCAGCCCGATGCGGGTCTGCCCCTTTTGCGCGCTCGGCAAGGGCGAGGGCTTGTTCAAAGTTGGCTTCCTGTTTGTGGGCCGATTGGCGCACAATCAGGGCAGATTCCGCAACGGCGGCCGCCCAGACGAAATTATCGCTGGCCTCAGCCAAGGGGCGATGGGCAAGGGGAGAACGATACAGGATGAGGTTGCTCTGGCGCTCCCGGGGGCGCTTGTATCTCAGTTCCAATTGCATGAGCTCGTCGCCGGTTGGTTGGCCCAGGGGAATGATTTCGTACAGGGCCGTCACCTGATGCCCCGCGCCCAACTCGCCTCCGTCCTTGGCGTCATCTTCAAAATCTTCAGCGGCCATAAGCCGGTTTTCGTAGCCCAGTAAGCGATAGCCCGCCACCGCCTTGGGGTTGAAGCGCAATTGCAGCTTTACGTCTTTGGCTATGGTCACTAAGCTGCCCGTGAGCTGGGCTTGCAGCACGCGTACGGCCTCCTGATGGTTGTCGATGTAAGCATATACGCCATTGCCCCGGTCGGCTAAGGTTTCCATGCGTTGGTCGGCCATGTTACTAATGTTGCCAAAGCCTAAGGTAGTCAGAAATATGCCCTGTTCGCGCTTATTGGCGATGAAGCGCTCCAAGGCTGCTGCGCTGGTAATGCCCACGTTAAAGTCGCCATCGGTGGCCAGTACAACCCGGTTGTTGCCGTTGGGCAGGAAGCTGGCGCGGGCAGTTTCGTAAGCCAGCTCAATGCCTTGGGCGCCGGCCGTGCCGCCGCCTGCGCTAAGCCGATCTAAGGCCGCCAGAATGACGTCCTGCTGCGCTACCGGCGTAGGGGGCAACACCAAGCCGGCAGCGCCGGCATAAACCACTATACTAACCTGGTCGGTAGGGCGAAGCCGGACAACGAGATCGCGTAGGGTTGCCTTTACCATAGGCAATTTGTTCTCATCGCTCATGGAGCCGCTAACGTCGATGAGGAAAACTAAGTTGGTCGGGGGCGCTTGTGCCAAAGGCAGTTCATACCCTTGCAAGCAAACTGACAACAACCAATGCCCCGCCGCCCAGGGACAATCGCTGAGCTCGGTCTGCACCGCAAAGGGGTGATGATCGGCAGGCGGGGTATAAGCATATCGAAAGTAGTTGACCCACTCCTCCAGCCGCACCTGATCGGAGCCAGGCAGCCGGTTGTATCGGTTCACCTCGTTGCGCATGCGCGTATAGCTTGCCTGATCGACATCAATACCGAAGGTGGAAAAGGGCGCCTCAACGGGTGATGTGTAATCGTTTTCAGTAGTGCGATTCGAGGGCTCTTCAGTATGCGATACCGGGTCTTCGCCTGGGTATCGTGCAGGCGAGCGATTGTTAGAACCCTTTACCCTTATGCCGTCTATATAGTAGGTCGTTTCCGTTGAACGGCTGCCCCTCACAGCCACCTGATCCTGACCGCGTTGCCGGCGCCCGCGCGAAGCGCCGGCCGTAGACGCACTTATGCGATTTGCGTTACGGGTGGGCAGGCGACGTATCTGGTCAGAGGTAAGCATAGACCCCGAGCTCATATTATCTTGCTGAATCAAGGGCACTTTATATTCCACCACGGTTATGGCATCTAAGGTAACGCCCTGCTTCATAGAGGGGTTTATCTGATGCATTTTGCCGGCCTCTATGACTACCTCCTCCCTCATCCAGGGCAAATAACCGATATAAGAAACTTCCATTCGGTATACCCCCGCAGGCAGCGCCATAAAGCTGAAGGCGCCATCGAAATCCGTTTCAATTCCATACTTGAGTACGCCATTTTGGAAGAGGACCACAGCAGCAAAGATCAGGGGCTCTCCCGTGGGGTCGTCGGTAACCCGCCCCTTCAAGGCGCCGGCTTGGGCCTGTATGCCGGCGATGGGCAAAAAGGTCGCCAAGGCTATGGCCAGGGCGGTAAAGGCAGTTGTCGTTTTCATAACTTCTTGATTGAAAATTAATAGGGCTTTAGGTGGGTGGCAGATAAGCGCTTCGTCAGCAAGACCAAACCCTTATCGCGCCACCACCAATCGGCGGGCGCTGACGCCTGCATCCCCAATCGCCTGCACCCAATAACCGCCGGCCGGTAAGCCTTGCAGGTTTAGCTCCTGCCAGCCCGCCGGGTAGCGCTGCGTAAAAAGGACGCGCCCGTCGATAGCCACCACCCGCACTTCTGCGGCTTCTTCTAATTCCACGGTTGCGGTATGGGTTGCAGGGTTGGGGTAGAGGCGCAGGTTCTCATCGGCTACCGGTTCGTCCTGTATACCTACCAGATTGCCGCAGCCCCCCTGAAAATCATTGTCGAAAATATCCTGCACTTCCTGCACCCGATCCAGCGCATTGCCTATCGAGCAAGGCGCCGGCGCATCGGGCGTCACCATCCAGGCCGCAATGAGGTCATGCGTAAAGCCATAGCTCACATCGTCTACGCGGCGGCTGCCCAACATGCGCAGATCTGCCGGAGGCAACTGGCTCGTACACATCGACCAGCCATCGACATCGGCGGGGTCGCCAGTGTACAGATGCTCTACCATCTCTACGCTATTGGGGTCATAGCCGTCGCCGCCCAGGGTAAAGGGCAGCCCATCGGGCCAAAAGCCGCTCATCAAGCGGTATTGGGCCAGTTGGTCGTCGATATTGATGGGGAAAGGCGTTGAAAAACCATTCCAGATGGCGCTATACGACATGCCCCAGAAATCGAGAAAAGTAATGGTCTGCACCGGCGTAGCTTCACCAAAGGAGGTTACGCCGCCCTCGCACGCGCTGCCAACGGTTCCGTCGACGCCGTCCTGGTTATACACAAAAAGGGTATTGTGATCGGGCTTGGCGCCGGCGTAATCGTCGGTAAAACACCCCAGGTCGGGATCAACAAACAAGCCTAAGTGGCAATCTAATACCGGAGCGCCTCGAAGATACCGCACCCGGTGATTGGTAAAAACCACATCTTTAAGTACGGGCGAGCTTTCGCAATCGAACGCCCAAGCCATAACTTCCAATTGTATGCCCATAGCGTTGGGGTTGCCCGAACCCATATCGTTCATTACGGCCCAAGCAAATTGGTCGGGCAGAAAATAGTATTCCAGTTCCGAATAATTAGGCGCAGGTAAATCGCCCTCCATAGGAGTGTAAATACCGTCGCCGTTGCGATCAGCAAACGGCGCTAATCCTATAAATCCTGTAGTGGATTGCGTAGGCAGGGGAAATCCATTTACTTCTTCGAAGTGTATATTCCGCGCCCCCGGCCACCCCATAATGCTGGGATAGAGTTGGATGAGTTCCTCCTCGGTGCGCTGATCCCGGTCTTGTGTAAATTGCTCGATCTCTGCGCGGGTAACGACAAAAAAGCGATCCCATACTGCGCAATTCGGGAGCGGCTCGCCCGTATCTGCCGATACGGGGCCAGGCGTAAACGCCGGCGGCTCGCTACTGCTGCGATAAGTAGAACCCGAAAACGCCAGTTGCCCGTCTCGAACACCCCCAATCCAGAAGGAGGCATTGAACAACGTGCTGGGCGAACCCGCAGCAGGGAGGTACAAAAACTGCCCCTCCGAGCCCGTATTAAAAAGATCTCCTCCATTGAGCAGCCTTGCACTGATGTGGTTGGCGTTGATGTCGACGCTCGCCTGAGGCGGGCAATCCTGAGCCGATGCGCTACCCAGCGCGCCTATGGCCAGTAGGACAAAGAGTGAAACAGTTTTCATAAGCGCCACTTTTAATAAAATGTAAAAATAACCCCTCAATAGCTTATCGCGCCACCACCAATCGTCGGGCGCTGACGCCTGCATCCCCAATCGCCTGCACCCAATAACCACCAGCCGGTAAGCCTTGCAGGTTTAGCTCCTGCCGGCCCGCCGGATAGCGCTGCGCAAAAAGGACGCGCCCGTCTATAGCCAGCACCCGCACTTCTGCGGCTTCTTCTAATTCCAAGGTTGCGGTATGGGTTGCCGGGTTGGGGTAGAGGCGCAGGTTTTCATTCACCACAAGGTCGCTCGAAAGGCCCACAAAGCTGCCGCAACCCTCCTGAAAGTCGTTATCAAATAAATCCTGCACTTCCTGCACCCGATCCAGCGCATTGCCTATCGAGCAAGGCGCCGGCGCATCGGGCGTCACCATCCAGGCCGTTACGAGCTCGTGCACGAACCCCGGGCCGGCATCTTCTATGCGTCGGCTGCCCATTAAGCGGGGGTCCATTGGATAAGACCCTGTGCACATCGACAATCCCTCGGGGTCGGAAGGATCGCCTGGAAAAAGGAAGTCTACAACATCCGTGCTGCCGGGGTTATACCCATCGCCGCCCTGAGTAAAAGGCAGGCCGTCGGCCCAGCGGCCGGTCATAAAGCGGTGTGCTCCCAAGGGTACTCCTGTCTCGACATAGAAGGTGTTTGCATTATAATTATAATTCCATGCAGCGCCTTTCTCCATGCCCAGATCGTCAAGGAAAGTAATGGTTTGTACGGGAGGGGGGCCTGTAAATGGCGTATCCCCGGGGCAGCCGTATACCTCGTAGCCGTCAAACGCATCGGCATTATACGCAAATAAGGTGTTCTGTTCCGGAGCTGTGCCTATGTGATCGTCAACCCTACATCCCAGATCAATATCCGTAAAGATGCCCACATAGCAGGAATCAATGGGCTCGCTGCCAAAGTACCGCACCCGGTGATTGGTAAAAACCACGTCTTTGAGCACCGGCGAGCTTTCGCAGTCGAAGCCCCAGGCCATCACCTCCAACTGTACGCCTACCGTAGCCGTTGAATCGCCTGAGCCGGGAATAAAATCATTCATAACCGCCCACGCAAACTCATCCGGAATGAAGTGGCGCTCTAAATAGCGGTAGTCGGGCATGGGCAGATCGCCGCCCAACGGATTGTAATAGCCATCGGCGTCCGCGTCGTAAAATGGCGCCAACACCGTTATCTCCTCGGGAAGCGATACATGGTGTACAAGGTTGAAAAAAGGGTTGCGCGCGCCAGGCCATCCCATGATGTTGGGATACAACTGCATCAATTCCATAGCAGAGAGCTGGGTACGAGCTACCTCAAAAGACGCTATCTCTTCCCGCGTAACCCTAAAGAAGGTATTCCAGAACGCGCAGCCCGGCAAAGGCTCGCCCGTGCCGGGCAGCAATGGCCCCGGCCGGAAGTCGGCCCTGGCCCCAACGCCGTCAAACCCATAATTCGATCCGGAAAACACCAGCTCCCCATTCTTTATACCCCCAATCCAGAAGGTAGAAGAGAAAATGGTAGCCGGCGTATTTTCAGCAGGCAGGTATGAAAAGCCGCTAAACGAAAAAAGATCGCCGCCCATGTTCAACCTGGCCCTGATGTTATTAACTGAAAAATTGTACAAGCCCGTAGGCGCACAGTTTTGCGCTCGAACAATGCCCTCAGAGAGCAGTAAGCACAGCAGCAAAGAAGGTAAAATCGTTTTCATAGCTGTTATTTATTGAGCGTAATTGTTAAAAAAGACTCCCCGGCCATAAACAAAATGAGCAGCTAAGGCCGGGGAAGTCAGCAGAAAATCACTAAGCGCAAAACGTTTTCATAGCTCCATAAAACCTACTCGGGTATGCGGATGAGAACATTGTTCTTTGGGGTTACAGACAAAACCAAAATTGCTGTCGTTTTGAGCTTACTTCCACAAATGTAGCGGAGCGGATTGCCCAAAACCAGCCGTTTTCGGGCTATTAGTCAGCTTGCTGATCGGTATTTTTTGGGGCCCGCCGCATGGCTTTTACCTCCGTATAGCGCCTTGCGCGGCGCCGGGTGCTCCGCTACTATGGCCTCCTTCACCCCGTGGAATATACGCTGCGCTATTCCGCAGGGTGAAGGAGGCCATACCGCTGCGCCCCCTGGCCCGACCAATGTGGCATGCGGCCAGGGCCTGCCGGCGGTAATTCATGCCCGCAAGATTTGTACAAACCGCTTGGAAAAGGTTTATCCGACCGGGCGGCAAGCATGAGACCCCAAAAACCCAAAAATCAGCTTCCTGAGAGCTGCAATATTTCTTGCTCTTTGTATTTTTTCACCTTGACTTGGGCTTGTTTTTCAGGAAGCAGCGAAATTGAGCTACCTTTGCGCCTTAAAATCAGCAAGCGTTTCAGCCATGTCAGTTCGTAAAATTCGCAGTGCGCTGGTTTCCGTTTACCACAAAGACGGATTAGATGAGATATTGCAGGCGCTCCACAGCCAGGGGGTACAGTTGTACTCGACGGGGGGCACGCAAAGTTTTATTGCCGGCTTGGGCATTCCCGTTACGGCGGTAGAAGACCTCACCGGATACCCTTCTATCCTCGACGGGCGGGTAAAAACCTTGCACCCGGCGGTATTCGGGGGCATATTAGCCCGGCGTGAAGAGAGCCACCTCACTCAATTAGCGCAGTACAACCTGCCCGAGATCGACTTAGTGATTGTAGACCTCTACCCCTTCGAGGAGACGGTAGCCGCTACGCATGAAGAAGCCGCCATCATTGAAAAAATCGACATTGGCGGCATCTCGCTCATTCGGGCGGCGGCCAAAAACTTCCGGGATGTGGCCGTAGTGCCTTCGCGGGAGGAGTACGGGCTTTTCCTGGAGATGCTCAAGGCCAAAGAAGGCGCGCTCGACCTCAACGACCGCCGGGAGTTGGCGCGTCGGGCGTTTAAGGTGTCTTCCAACTACGACATGGCCATCTTCAACTACTTCAACGAGGGCCATACCGACGTTGCCTTCAAGTACAGCATCCACCGCTCCGACATCCTGCGGTACGGGGAGAACCCCCACCAGTCGGGCGTCTTCTTCGGCGACTTTGAGGCGGTATTCGATAAGCTCAACGGCAAGGAAATTTCTTACAACAACCTCGTCGACATCGACGCCGCCGTACAGGTGATGCGCGAGCTGCGGGTGGGCGACCCCGCCTTTGCCATTCTGAAGCATACCAACACCTGCGGCTTGGCGGTGCGCGCCACCCTGCTGGATGCCTGGCAGTCGGCCTTAGCCTGCGATACCACCTCGGCTTTTGGGGGCATCTTCATCTGCAACCAGCCCGTGGATGCCGCCACGGCGGCCGAAATTGACAAGCTCTTTTACGAAGTGCTCATCGCACCCGATTTTGCGCCCGATGCGCTGGCGCTGCTGAGCGCCAAAAAGAGCCGCATCCTGCTGCGTCTGAAAGACTACGCGGTGCGTTCGCGCTCGTTCCGCTCATTGCTCAATGGGGTAGTGGAACAAGACACCGACCTGCGGCAGGAAACTACCGCCGACCTACAGGTGGCCACTAAGCGCCAACCTTCGGCAGCCGAGGTGAGCGACCTGCTCTTTGCCAACATCTGCGCCAAGCACCTCAAGTCGAATGCCATTGCGCTGGTAAAAAACAAACAGCTCATCGGCATGGGATGCGGCCAGCCCTCGCGGGTAGACGCCCTCCGACAAGCCATCGCCAAGGCCAAGTCGTTTGGCTTCGACCTAAAAGGCGCCGTCATGGCCTCCGATGCCTTCTTCCCCTTCCCCGACTGTGTTGAGATTGCCGATGGCGTGGGCATCACGGCAGTCATTCAGCCTGGCGGCTCGGTGAAAGACCAGGAGAGCGTAGCCTACTGCGACGAACACAATATGGCTATGGTGATGACGGGCGTACGCCACTTCCGCCACTAACCTCCCTTACAGGAGTGCGACGGCCGGAGGCTTTAACTTCCTGTTAAGAATCTTTTCCGCTGCGCCCACGTCACAACAGCGTATTTAATTGATAAAACGGCATAAAACCTTGGTCAACTTAGTCATCGACATTGGCAATACCCGTACCAAAGCAGGCGTCTTCGACGCCGGCAAACAGGCTGCCATATGGGTGGGCGATGTTGGAGCAGAAGCGGAATTATTTGCGCTGGCGACCAACCACCAGGTGGAAAATGTCATCTTATCTACGGTGAGTCATGAGCTTTCAACAGCGGCAGCGGCGTATTTTGCGGCGCATTTTCGCTACATAGAGCTCAATGCCGACACCCCGCTTCCGTTTGAAAACCGCTATCGCACGCCCCGTACCCTCGGTAAAGACCGGTTGGCCGCAGTAGCCGGAGCCCAGGCCTTGCTGCCCGCTACCACCTGCTTAGTGATAGACGCCGGCACCTGCATCACGCTTGATGTGCTGAGCGCCGACGGGGTCTATCTCGGCGGCAATATTGCGCCGGGCATACGCATGCGCCTGCGCGCCATGCACGAGCAAACCCAACGCCTGCCGCTGGTAGAGCCCGGCGCGGCCGAGACGCTCTTGGGCGACAGTACCGAAACAGCCCTGCGCAATGGCGCCGTGTTGGGTGCAGCCTTAGAAGTAGAGGCCTTAGCCGGCCGATTAGCGCGCGAAATGGGGCCTGTTAGCGTGGTTTTAGCGGGAGGCGATGCCGCTTTTTTAGCGGAAAACCTGAAAATTGAGATAAATTTGCAGCCAAATTTGGTCCTGATTGGACTGAATAAAATTTTATTGCATTATGTTGAGCAAGTCATATAAGCTACTGGTGGGGATGGTCGTCGGGGTCTCGATGACGCTGGCGCTGTCTGCCCAGGTGCAGAATGCAAACATCCGCCCTAAATTTAACTCGCCTTTTTCCCGCTATGGATTGGGCAACTTAGCCGACCCTTATTTCGTAGCGTCAGGGGGGATGGCCGGCCTGAGTACTGCCTGGCAAGATATTTATCACCTCAATATGGTGAACCCTGCGTCGCTTGCATCGTTACAAGCTACGGCTTTTGAGGTGGGGGTATATGCCCAGTATGCGCAATTGCAGGGAAAAACAGCCAGCGACCAGCAGTGGGGCGGCAATTTGCAGTATCTGGCGCTGGGCTTTCCGCTGAAAAACCCCATCAACCGGGCACTCGACCGCCAAAGCAACGACTGGGGCGTAGGCATGGGCTTCAATCTGGCGCCTTACACCCAGGTGGGTTACGACATAGCAGTAGGCATCGTTGACCCCGACCTCAATTTGGTGACCAATGTACTGAAGGGCGATGGCGGCGTTTACCGCATGCAATGGGGCAATGCCGTACGCTATAAAAACCTGTCGGTGGGGGCCAACCTCAACTATATGTTTGGCGAGCTCACCAACAGCCGCTTAGTGACGTTCGACAGCTTAGGGTTTACCCTTGAAACAGAGTTCTCCGACCAGATCAACGTGCGCGGCTTTGGCTTGGAAGGCGGCCTGCAATACGTGTATAACTTCGATAAAACCAACGCCAAGGGAGAAAAAGAGCCCACCGGCCATCGCCTCATCGTGGGCGCACATGCTGCTTCGGGCGCTGATTTCGATACCCGCGTGAGCAAATACTACCGCCGCTTTTTTGGTTCTTCCAGCGCCCTGTCGGATACGCTGGTGTACGAAAACGACGGCAAAGGCAACGGCAGATTGCCAGGCAGCTTTACGGCCGGCCTCACCTATCAGCACATCAATAAGTTGCTGGTTGGGGTAGAGTATAGCCGAACGGCCTGGAGCGCCTATGAAAATACATCCAAACCGGAAAGTCTGTCGGATACCTGGCGGGCCGCCATAGGGCTGGAGTACATACCCAACTATGCCTCGTACAACAACTACTGGGCGCGGTTGCGCTATCGCTTAGGCTTTTATTATGGTCTGGATCCGCGCAGCATAGGCAGCGATCAGATGACCAAATATGCCCTTACGCTGGGCGCGGGTTTCCCCATTGTGCTACCCCGCCAACAGGTGTCCTTTGTGAATACCTCGCTGGAACTGGGCCGCTTAGGCGTGCCGGATGTACTACAGGAAACTTTTGTAAAATTAACTGTTGGGTTTACCCTCAACGATAATTCGTGGTTCTTCAAACGCAAATTTAACTGATGATGAAGATGCTTGTAAAATGGGGCTTTGCCCTGGCGCTGTTCGTTGGGTGGCAAACTTCCGCCGCCGCTCAGTGCCAAAACTGGAATGATTCTCCCCAAAAGGAGACGGCGGAAAACGCTCACGTCATCTACAGGCCTTTCCTCAAAGGCAAAGAAGTAGAAGACCTGAAAGCCCTCAGCACCACCGATTTCGACATAGCGTTTTCCAACTGGAAAACGGCTTATACCATTGCTCCGTCGGCTGATGGCCAGCGCAACACCCACTTTGTAGACGGCCGGAAGCTATACCGCGCTATGCTGGACAAAGCTACCGACGACGCCAAGAAGAAGGAGTATGCCGACCTGATCATCAAGCTCTACGACGAGCAGATGGTTTGCTTCCCCGCAGAGAAAAACTTTCTGCTGGGCCGCAAGGCTTTCGACATGATCTACCTGCCCGGCTATACCTACTCGCTGCCTACGTTTGAGGCCTTCAAAACGGCCATCAATGCTGCCGGTAACAGCTCGGAGTACATCCTGTTGGCGCCGCTGGGCCAGCTCATTGTTTACCTGTACCAAACCAAGCAGATCACCAAAGAAGATGTGCAAATGTGGTACCAGAAGGGCACGGAAATTGCCGAGCACAACATTGCCGGCAACGAACGCCTGAAGTCGTACTACGAAGCCGGAAAAGCCAACATGGACGCCGCTATGGCTCCCATTGAGGGTGAAGTATTCGATTGCGCTTACTTCAAGAAAAATCTGCTGCCCCGGTTCCAGGAAAACCGCGACAACTTTGAAGTAGTAGAATACATCGTAAAAAAGCTGACTACCCAAGGCTGTACGGAAGACGATCCGGAACTGGCAGATCTGAGAGCTAAATACGACGAGCTGAGCGCTGCCTTGGCTGCCGAGCGCGAGCGCGTACGCCGCGAGCAGGACCCCTGCTTTGACGCTGCCAAACTACAGCAGGAAGGCCGCTATCAGGATGCCATGAACCGCTACCGCGAATGCCTGAGCGCCACCGAAGACAATGAGGTAAAAGCACAGGTATACTACAGCATGGCCTTTATCCAGACCTGGCAATTTGGCCAATATGGCTCGGCCCGCGAAAATGCGCGCAATGCCGCTAACCTGAAATCGGGCTGGGGCAAACCCTACATCCTCATCGGCGACATCTACGCCAAGATGAGCCGCAGCGGCTGCGACTCCTGGAATCAGCGCTTGGCCGTACTGGCTGCCATCGATAAGTACAGCTATGCCCGCAGTATTGACTCCAGCGTAGCCGGCGAAGCCGGCGAGCGCATTGGCAACTACTCGGGCTCCATCCCGATGCAGGACGAAGGCTTTATGCGCGGCGTCAATGCCGGCGATAGCGTAACCGTAGGCTGCGGCATAGGCGAAACGGTACGGGTGCGGTTCCAGTAATCGCCCGCTACTCCTTCTGCCGACAAACAAAGGCCCCAAGACCAGCGAGCTGGTCTTGGGGCCTTTGTTTTGAATGGCTTAAAAAAGGGTTCATGGTTATAAAGCTATGGATGGCGCCACTGAAGCAGCCTGCCCCGGGCGAACGATAGGAGCGGTATGGGGCCGCCCCCCGGAAGTAGGCGGCTATACAGAACACGCGGCCCCATAAGAGCGGATAGCGTGACCCCCGGCCTCATCCTTATACCCACTACCCCCGGCAAGGAAACGACAGCCCGACGACGGGCAAGACCTTTGGGCAAGGGAGGCCGGGGGGCGCCCCAAAAACAACCCGACCTAAACGACCAAGACCGCCCCGGATGGCCCGGAAGCGGTCTTGAAATACCTGTTGTCTTTACAGGTTTATGCGCCTAATTCCTGGCGGATCTTATTGAGGGCCGAGCCTGCGCGCACCCACTCGATCTGCTGTTGATTGTAGGTATGGGCCACCTCGAAGCGCTCTTCCGTACCATCGGCATGGTGCAACGCTACGGTGAGGTTCTGGCCGGGCGCCATGGTATCAAAGCCGAGCAGATCGATGACGTCGTCCTGACGCACTTTTTCGTAATCGGCCGGATTGGCGAAGGTAAGGGCCAGCATTCCCTGCTTTTTCAGGTTGGTTTCGTGGATGCGAGCAAACGACTTCACCACCACGGCCTTCACGCCGAGGTGGCGCGGCTCCATAGCGGCATGCTCGCGGCTGGAGCCTTCGCCATAGTTTTCTTCACCAAATACGATGGAGCCTACGCCGGCAGCCTTGTAGGCGCGGGCGGCGTCGGGCACGGGGCCATACTCCCCGTTGAGTTGGTTTTGCACCTTGTTGAGCTCCCCGTTGAAGAAGTTGGTAGCGCCAATGAAGAGGTTGTTGGAGATGTTGTCGAGGTGGCCGCGGAACTTGAGCCACGGGCCGGCCATCGAGATGTGGTCGGTGGTACACTTGCCCTTGGCCTTGATGAGGAGGCGCATGCCCGTGAGGTCGGCGGCGGTAGTGGGCACAAAGGGCGTGAGGCGCTGCAGGCGCTTACTGTCGTCTTTGATGCTGATGACCACGTGCGAGCCGTCTTCGGCGGGCGCCTGATAGCCATTGTCTTCAACGGCAAAACCGCGGGCGGGCAGCTCGTCGCCGGTGGGCGGATCGAGGCGCACGGCCTGGCCTTCCTCATTCACGAGGGTATCGGCGAGGGGGTTGAAGCCGAGGTCGCCGGCAATGGCTAAAGCCGTTACAATCTCCGGCGAAGCCACAAAAGCGTACGTATTGGGGTTGCCATCCTGCCGCGCCTGGAAGTTGCGGTTGAAGGAGTGGATGATGGTATTTTTCTCCTTTTTTTCGGCGCCCATGCGGCTCCACATCCCGATGCAGGGGCCGCAGGCATTGGCAAACACCTTAGCGCCAATGGTGTCGAACACATCGAGGAAGCCGTCGCGCTCAATGGTGTAGCGCACCTGCTCGGAGCCGGGCGTAATGGTAAATTCGGCCTTGGTCTTGAGCTTCTTATCGGCCACCTGACGCGCCAGCGAAGCTGCGCGGCTGATGTCTTCGTAGCTGGAGTTGGTGCAGGAGCCAATGAGGCCTACCTCTACGCGCAGGGGCCAGCCGTTGGCGATGGCCGTCTCCTTGAGCGCGCTGATGGGCGTAGCTAAGTCGGGCGTGAAGGGGCCGTTTACGTGGGGCTCCAGCGTAGACAGGTCGATTTCGATGACCTGATCGAAGTATTGCCCGGGGTTGGCGTATACCTCTGAGTCGGCCGTGAGGTGCTCGCGGATGCCGTTGGCCAAATCGGCCACATCGGCGCGGTCGGTGGCGCGCAGGTAGCGCTCCATGCTGTCGTCGTAGCCGAAGGTAGAGGTGGTGGCGCCAATTTCGGCGCCCATGTTGCAGATGGTGCCCTTGCCGGTGCAAGACATAGACACGGCGCCAGGGCCGAAGTATTCCACAATGGCGCCAGTGCCGCCCTTAACCGTCAGGATACCCGCCACTTTAAGGATGACGTCTTTGGGGGACGCCCAGCCGCTGAGCTGCCCGGTGAGCCGGATGCCGATGAGCTTGGGCATCTTCAGTTCCCAGGCCAAGCCGGCCATCACGTCGCAGGCGTCGGCGCCGCCTACGCCAATGGCGATCATACCCAAGCCGCCGGCGTTGACGGTATGCGAGTCGGTGCCGATCATCATACCGCCGGGGAAGGCGTAGTTTTCCAGCACCACCTGGTGGATGATGCCCGCGCCCGGCTTCCAGAAGCCAATGCCATATTTATTGGAGATGGAAGACAGGAAGTCAAAAACCTCTTCGCTCTCGCTGTTGGCGCGCTGTAGGTCGGTAGTGGCTTCCACCTTGGCCTCAATGAGGTGGTCGCAGTGTACCGTAGAAGGCACAGCTACCTTTTTGCGGCCCGTAGTATCAAATTGCAACAGGGCCATTTGGGCCGTAGCATCCTGCATGGCCACGCGATCGGGCGAGAAAAAGACGTAGTCTTTGCCGCGCCCGTAGGCCTGTAGCGGCGAGTCGGGGTGGAGGTGGCTATATAGGATTTTCTCCGACAGCGTAAGGGGGCGGCCCAGCAGGTTGCGCGCCGCTTCGACTTTCTTCGGCATATCGGCGTAAAACGCCTTTATCATCTCGATATCAAAAGCCATGACTCTGTTTTTTGAAGCAATTTGAATGAAAATATACGGCGCGTCGGCAGGTTTTGTATGCAGACACAAACGATGCAACCTGCCGGCGCAAATGATAACAGGGCAGCAAAAGTAAAGGTTTTGCGCCATTTGCCTAAAGTTAGGGCGAAATAAAACCGCCCTGACTTAACACAACTGTATACCCAGGCCGGGGCCAGGGGCCGGGTACAGGGCCCCGTCGCGAAGCTCGAAGCCTCCGGTTACGCGGTCGTGGGCTAAGTCGAAGCTGCCGTCGAGATCGAGGTAGCGGGTGGCCGGGCTGGCTAAGGCTGCATGCAGGGCTGCGGCTATACTGGCCGCGCTTTCGTCGTTGCAGCCCCACATCAGGGTTATGCCCGAGCGGTGCGCCGCCTCCGCTATGCGCATGGCCTCGGCAATGCCGCCGCACTTCATCAGTTTGATGTTGAAGATGCCGTAGGAGCGGGGCGAGGCGCAGAGCGCCAGCGCATGGCCATAGTGCAGCAGGTCTTCGTCGGCGGCGCAGAGGGCCGCTAAGTTAGTGGGCAACTCGCGCTGCCAATGAAGGTGATTGGGTGGAAATGGCTGTTCGTAAAACTCCACATCGGCATCGCGGGTGGCTTCGGCAAAGTGCAACAGCCCTTCGGGCGTATAGCCCTGATTGGCGTCTACGCGTATGGTGGTTTCGGGGCCGGCCAACCGGCGCAGCGCCTGAAAATACTCGGCATCCTGCTCGGGGTTGAGGCCTATTTTGAGCTTAATGACCTTAAACCCCCGACTGAGGTATTCTTCGGCCTCCGCCAACATCTCCGCTATGCTGTCTTTGATGCCAATGGTGATCGAGGTAGGCATGCCCGCACGCACCTGCCCCAGCCATTGCACCACAGGCCGGTCGAGGTAGTGGCCCAGGGCGTCGTGTAGGGCCATGTCTATGGCCGCCAGCGCGGCAGGCCGATCGGCCAACATAGCGCGGGCACGGCCCAGTATGCCGTTGATGTCGCGGATGTCCTGCCCCTCCAGCAAGGGCGCGGCCCAGGTTTCGAGGGCTTCTAAGGTGTCGGCCACTTCTTCGCCCGTCACAAAATCGGCCGGGGAGGCGGCGCCTATGCCCATGCGCCCATTCGACAGCTCCAGCACGAGAAACACATTCTCAACGGCATCAATGGTCTTATAGGCAATGGTGTAGGGACGGCTCAAGGCCAGGTCTTCCTTCCAGAAGCGGATGTGGGATATTTGCATGTTGGTTGGTCTTTGCTAAGCAAAGGTAGCTATTTTTTGAGGGGCGCCATTCAGGAAAGAGGCAGTTCTCCGGTGGACTTACGCCATCGCTGTCGCCATATCTTTAGTCTGATTTTTATCTTCTCCCATACCTTGGCTATGCGCATTTTGCGACTGGAAGGTTCCCCGCCCGTACCCTCGAATGTATAGTAGGTTATACTTAGGTTATCAATTTTGGCAAAGGGGAGCACTACCCAGTCGCCGGCAATATCCGTACCCAGTTGCGGGTAAGATTCGCCAAAATCTCCGCGCTCGTCAACCCCGGCATTTTCACCCTCAGCCAACGGGCCGGTTGTGGCTGCATTGGCATCTTCCTGCAGCCATTCCCTGCTGGCCTGTTTCAGGTAGAGAGAGTCAATTTTTTCATCCTTTGATAGGGTGTAATGCATGAGTATTCCCTGGTAGATGATGCTGCCTTTGCCCACCGATACCAATGCGCTCACCTTGGCAAAGCGAATATCGCTGGCTTTGCCCGGCACATGGGGGAAATCGAGAATTTCGCCCGAAACCAAATAGTAAAATTCATTCCGGAACCGGAAAAAGGCGTATTTCCGATCCCATTTTCTCCCCCGAACAATTCCTTTTATCAGTATGCCGCCCAAAGCAGCCGCTACCCAAAGAATAAAATTATATGACAACAATTGCTGCCAGTGCATCCCCATCCATGTTGTCATTTTATCAACATCAGGCGCAGAGTTGGCGCCAACGATCATCAGAAAAAAGGGCGAAAGGTCAATGATACCGCCATAACGCCAGTGAATAAACCACAGTGCCAGGCTATGCAGCATCAGACTGGGTATGATGGCCGCTACAACCAGATCATATAACGATGGCTTAAACCATTCTTTGGAAAAAGGCCCCGTAAAATAAAATCGGGATGCAATACTGCCAGGCAACAGCAGCAGAAATAAAACTAAAGAGGAGAAGGCAAGGCTCATGGCGTCAGGGCGTAAATCGGATTATTGCAAACGAAATACGAGCAGAGCGGTCAGTATGTACCTGGCGTTTATGCTTTTGAATGTCCTACTCGGCGCACCGTATATCCGCCGGACTCTCCTACTGCTTCTTTTCCTTTTCGTACATTTCTTTCTTCGTCCTTGATTGCTTCCATCAGTTTTTTAGCGCGCACAGGATCGCTCAAAATATCTTGTATCTCGGGACTCACGACCTCCCGCGGCGGCGGGAAAAAAGTGTGCAATATGGCATTAATCAGCTTCGACATGTCCTGTTCGTCTTGTATTTGGAATTGCGAATTTTACAAATATACGACTTAAGCAGCCCTTTTGTCAAGTTTTTTGGCACTTTTATTGGTCTTTCCCGGTCTGTAAGCCACTCATGCCCCTCCATGTCGTCTCCAGTTCCTCCGGCAAGTGAAAGTTCCGTGAAAGTTCCCTCCAAAAGTATGGTATTTTTGCAGCAAAAAAACCGCCGCATGAACAACCAACCTCCTTCTTCAAGCCAGGCCCGCCTCGAATACCAAGACGAAGGGCGAGGTGGAACCATCTATTATGTGGAAGATCATATCCGCTTTCCCATGTATTGGGAGTTTGGCGGAGGAAATACGCTGGCGCTCATTTTTATACCCGAAGAACAACACTGGGAAAAGAACACTGGTCTGCCCTTGACCCGGCGAGACGAGACGCTTCACTTCATCGGCAGACGCATAGTAGCCGACAAAGCCGGCGGCCGGCAATACCACATAGGTTACAATTGTATTGAAATCCGCTGACCCCGTTGCTTCCGTATGTCTATTCTTGTGAAATTCTCCACAGCTACCAATTTTTTTCCGTTCTTTGCACCGTAAAAGAAGCAATAAACTTTGAAATTCACTGAATTCGGCTTTAGCCCTGACTTATTAGACGGATTGGACGCCATGGGCTTCAGAGATGCTACGCCCATACAGGAACAGGCTATACCGGCCATTATGCAAGGTAAAGACATCCTGGCCTGCGCCCAAACAGGCACGGGCAAGACCGCTGCATTTCTCCTGCCTGTCCTCAACCACTTGTCAACCAGCCCACACGACGGCATTGACACCCTCATCCTCGAACCCACCCGCGAACTGGCCGTACAGGTCGATCAGCAGTTGGAAGGGTTCGCCTATTTCACCAACAGCAGCTCAGTAGCCATTTACGGCGGCCGGGACGGCCACTCCATGGAGCTCGAACGAAAAGCCCTCAAACAAGGCGCCGATATAGTGGTAGCCACTCCGGGGCGCCTTACGGCTCACCTCGATCTGGGCTATGTCGATTTTAGTAAGGTGCGATACCTTGTACTCGATGAAGCCGACCGCATGCTCGATATGGGCTTCGCCCCGGCCATCATGAACATCGTCAATCGGCTGCCCGTCGACCGGCAGACCCTCCTCTTCTCGGCTACCATGCCGCCCCAGATTCGCAAGTTTGCCCGCCAGATGCTTCGCAATCCGCTGGAGATCACCTTGGCCGTATCCAAACCAGCCGAAAAAATACTTCAGGCGGCTTACGAGGTCGAAGACGATTATAAAATAGCCCTTACCGAAGAACTCCTCAGCGGTAAAAAGAACCTCCAACGGGTTATCATATTCGCCGGCACCAAAAAAAGTGTCCGCGACCTCGCCACCCGACTGAAACGCCGCGGCCTCAATGCCGACGCTATTCACTCCGATCTTGCTCAGGAAGAACGCGAGACCAAGCTGGCTGCATTCCGCAACGGATCGCTCACCATTGTAGTAGCTACAGATGTGCTTTCGCGCGGCATCGATATCAAAGGCATTGATGTAGTCATCAACTTCGATGTCCCCGGCGACGCCGAAGACTATGTGCACCGCATCGGGCGCACCGCCCGCGCCGATGAGTCGGGCGTAGCCCTCACTTTTATCAACCGCCGCGACCGCCGCAAGTTCCTACGCATCGAGGAACTTATGGACATGAAGGTGCGCAAATTGCCCTTACCCGCCGAGCTGGCAACCAAAGCGCCCGAATCGGGGTCCGGCCGCGAACCGCGCAATGGCCGCGATAATCGCAATAACGATCGCAACCGAAACAGAAACCGCAATCGTGGCGGCAGTGGCAAACGCAATGATAAGCCGTCTCAGGGCCAGGCGCCGCCATCAACCCCGGCTGAATAGTTCTGCCTCACGTTTTTGCCAAAAGGAACATGAACCAGTCCGCTGCTCATACAACCCCCGCTTCCCCGCGCCGCCCCCGCTATACGCAGGTGGTGATGAGCGTGGCGCTGGTGTTGTTTCTCCTGGGCTTTTTCGGGCTGCTCCTCATCCAGGCTGGCCAGCTCAGCCAGTCTATGAAGGAAAAAGTAGCCCTCATCATAGAGCTAAACGACGGCTTAGACGAGGCAGCCCGAGACCAACTCAGCGACTACCTCCAACAGCAACCTTACTACAAAGCCGGCAGCTTAGTATTTACCGACAAAGACGAGGCCCTGCGCCAACTCAGCGAGGAGTTTGGCGAAGACATCCTGCGCCTCGACCTGCCCAATCCCCTGTACGATATTTACACCTTCAACGTACCCGCCGCCTACCTCACCCCCGATAGCCTGAGCCAAATTCAGGCCCTACTCAAAAGCCGGGAAGGCGTTGCGGATGTCTATTTTCAGGAATCCCTGTCCGACCGTATAGCCCTCAATTTTCAAGCCATCCTTTGGGGGCTGCTGGGCGCAGGCCTCCTGCTCACAGGGCTGGCCGCTCTGCTCATACACAGCGTTGTGCGGCTGTCGTTAAGCGCCGATCGGTTTATCATCAAAACACAGGAGCTGGTAGGCGCATCCTGGGCTTTTATCACTAAACCCTACCTCCGGGCCGGCTTGTATAGCGGCGCCCTCAGCGCGCTACTCGCCATAGGGGGCCTCGCCCTGGCCCAATGGTGGATGGAACAACAACTTCCCGAGCTTCGCCCCCTGCGCAACTGGCTCTGGCTGGGCGGCCTGGCAGCCCTGCTGCTGGCGCTGGGCATGGGCGTCCACTGGCTAAGCACGTATTCGGCCGTGCGCCGCTACCTGCGGCTGCGCGTAGACGACTTATATTGATTACTGATCTTTTATCTCAAATACGATGAGTTCTAAAAACAATCCTCCAAAGAAAAAAGTAGTGGTGAGCGCACAACCGGCAACCCCGCGCACGCGCACAGCCCCGGCGGCAACACCCGCACGCGAGCTCACCTTCGGCAAAGATACCTATATCTGGATGGCCATTGGCCTGGCGCTGATCGGCGTAGGCATGGCCCTCATGAGCGGCGGCGCTATGCCCGACGCCAATACCTGGGATAACGACCTCATCTATGGATTCCGCCGCATCACGCTCGCGCCCATCGCTATTCTGCTGGGTCTCGGCATCGAGGTATACGCCATATTTAAGAAATAATCCCCCCCTCCCTACTACTCATCACCATGAGCGATTACCTATTGGCCATTGTACTGGGCATCGTACAGGGGCTCACCGAGTTCCTGCCCGTAAGCAGCAGTGGCCATCTCGAACTGGCTAAGTATTTCCTCGGCGACAACAGCGTGGCCAAGGAAAGCCTGATTATGACCATTGTATTGCATGCCGCCACGGCCCTCAGTACCATCGTCGTCTTTCGCCACGACATCTGGCGACTACTTCGCGGCCTCCTTAGCTTTAAGTGGAACGAAGAAACCATCTTCTGCCTCAAAATCGTCATATCGATGATTCCCGCAGCCTTCGTCGGTCTCTTTTACGAAGATGCTCTCGATGCCCTCTTTAACAAACAGGTCGTCTTCGTATCGCTCATGCTGCTCGTCACCGGCGCACTGCTGCTGCTGGCTGATCGTGCCAAACGCACCGACAAAGACGTTAGCTACCGCGACGCCCTCCTCGTGGGCATCGCACAGGCCATCGCCATATTGCCCGGCATCTCCCGGTCTGGCGCTACCATCAGCTCTTCGGTGTTGCTGGGTATCGACCGCGAGCAGGCCGCGCGCTTCTCCTTCCTCATGGTTGTACCCCTCATCATGGGCAAAATAGCCAAAGACCTCCTCGACGGCGACCTCAGCCATACCGCCAATGTTGCCGAGTTATCCCTTGGCTTTGTAGCCGCTTTCCTCACCGGATTGCTGGCCTGCACCTGGATGATCCGACTCGTAAAAAGCAGTCGCCTCACTTACTTTGCCATCTATTGTTTTGCCGTAGGCTTAGCCGCTATCGCCATCATAACATTTACCCAAGGATAAATGCACAAAGAATCAGAAGCCATGCCCGAGCCAGATCTCCCCGATATGCCCTACGATTTTATCAACGGGACCACCCTGCTCATCAATAAACCCAAAGACTGGACATCCTTCGATGTAGTCAACAAAATACGCTATCGCCTCAAAAAACTATTAGGCGTCAAAAACATAAAAGTAGGCCACGCCGGCACCCTCGATCCCATGGCCACAGGCCTGCTCATCATCTGCACCGGTAAATCAACCCGCCTCTTAGCCGATTTCCAAGGCCTCGACAAAACCTATACCGGCGCCCTGCGCCTCGGCGCCACCACTCCCAGTTACGATGCCGAAACGGAAATAGACGAAACCTTCCCCTTCAATCACATTACCCCCGAAGACTTAGAAGCCGCCCGACATTCGCTCACCGGCCCCCTCGAACAAGCGCCGCCTATGTTCTCGGCCATCAAAGTCGATGGCCAGCCGCTTTACAAAAAAGCCCGAAAAGGCGAAACCATAGCCGTACAGGCCCGCCCCGTAAACATTCTCGCCTTCGACCTCCATCGCATCGACCTCCCCGATGTCGATTTTTTTGTTCATTGCAGCAAAGGTACCTACATCCGTTCCCTGGCCTACGACTTCGGCCGGGCTCTCGGCAGCGGCGCCTACCTCACGGCCTTGTGCCGCACCAGCATAGGCCCTTATGACCTCAAAGACGCCTGGAATCTCGATGATTTCCTCACCATGCTCGACGGCTACGACCCCCATCACATATCCAAGTAAATATCGCTATGGCCTCAGAAGATAAACTCAATCAATTGAGCAACGACCTCGCCAGTTACCTGCCCCTGCTGGGCCAGGTGGCCGAGCGCATTCTGGAGCAGGAAATATCTTCTTACCCCATCTTCGTCGTCTTTCAGGGCGATCAGGAAATAGCGCTGGGCCTTCCCCTGATCCAGCCCGAAGCCGGCAGCCGCCAGCCCTGGACGGTACACATCAGCACCCTCGAAGAAATGGCTGCCCGGCAGATTGTACAAATGGAACGCGTCGACCGCTTCCGGCAGGTCTTCAAAGACCCCGCCACTCATCTCTGTATGCTGGTTTGGGATGAAGGCGAAGCCCGGTTTGTTTTTTTGCCTCGTTAGGGGCCTGCCCCGCATAGCATTCAACTCCTCCGGCATCCTGCGCGGGGCCGCTACGCTGCGTAGCTCGCTCATCGCTCGGCCCAAAGGGCTGCCCTCCTGCGGTCGGGCACTACTCCGCATCGCTAGGCCAATCAGCAGCTCCGCAAACCGCCGCCAAGCCAGCACTTATACAATAATTTTACCATCCGTCATTCCAGCCCAGAGCCTTCCCTGAACAAAATGAGCAAAGCGCCGTTTAATGCCCAAACAACCCAATGTCGGCACAAGATCCATCTTCCATTCATCTCGACTTTTCCTACCTCCGGGATGTCGCTCAGGGCGATGCCGCTCAGGAACGGCAAATACTACAAATGGTCGTAGAAGAACTGGCCGACCGCCCTCCACTCCTCCAGCAATCCTGCGCCCAGCGCAATTGGCCGCAAATTGTCTGGCACGCTCACCACTTCAAAAACACCCTCTTCTTTGTTGGCGACAAAACCCTCGAAACCCTCAACAACCAACTTCTCGATACCGCCCGACGCGCCCTCGACGCCGAAAGCAGCGCCCTCGACAGCCTCCTCATTCAAATAGTAGAACGCAGCCGACAAACCCGGCTCGTATTGCTCCAACTACTGGGGTAGGGCCTTTGATTTTTTCCTACCTTTGTGGCCCGCAACAAACCAAAAAGCCATGAAAGGCATTATCCTGGCCGGCGGCTTAGGCACCCGGCTGTACCCCCTTACGCTGGCCGTCAGCAAACAACTTATGCCAGTTTACGACAAGCCGATGATCTATTATCCCTTGTCTACCCTCCTCTCCGCCGGCATCCGCGATATCCTCATCATATCAACCCCCCAGGATTTACCCAACTTCCAAAAAGTGCTGGGCGACGGCTCCGACATAGGTTGCGCATTCAGCTATCAACCCCAATACGAACCCAATGGCCTCGCTCAGGCCTTTGTCTTGGGCGAATCATTCATTGGCCCCGACCCCGCCGCCCTCATCCTCGGCGACAACATTTTTTACGGCGCCGGCCTCGACGAAATGCTGACAGCCAGCACCCAACCCAATGGCGGCGTCGTATTTGCCTATTGGGTCGCCGACCCCGAGCGCTATGGCGTCGTGGAGTTCGACCGAAACCTCCGGGCTATATCCATTGAGGAAAAACCCGTTCACCCCAAATCAAACTACGCTGTGCCCGGTCTCTATTTTTACGACAACAGCGTAGTGGAAGTGGCCAAAAACCTGCGGCCCAGCGCTCGTGGCGAATATGAAATCACCGATGTCAACAAATACTACCTCAGCCAGGGCCGCCTCCAGGTAGGCGTATTGGGCAGGGGAGTAGCCTGGCTCGATACCGGCACCCACAAATCGCTGATGCAGGCCGGCCAATTTATTGAGGTCATCGAAGACCGGCAGGGCCTCAAAATTGGGTGTATAGAAGAGGTTGCCTATACCCGGGGCTTCATCGATGACACCCAATTGGAGCGGCTCGCACACCGCTACCTCAAAAGCGGCTATGGCGAATATCTCCTCCAACTCCTCGATCATTCGCGCCCCCAATAAGCTCTTCCAATATGCAAAACCGACACGCCAACCGCCGACGTTACTTCGAGGAGCAGGGGCGCACCACCCAACGCCACGTCATGCCATTTATAGCTCCCTTCCTCCCCCTCCATGCCGGCCTGAGCGTGCTGGAAGTGGGCTGTGGGGAAGGCGGCAACCTTACTCCTTTCGCCGATCTGGGCTGTTCCTGTGTAGGCATCGACCTGAATGAAAAACAGATCGCACGCGCCCGTGATTTTTTTGACGGCCACCCACACCAGGCTCAACTCCGATTTATCTACCAGGACATCTATGCAGCCGACGCCGACGACCTTGGCCGCTTCGATCTCATCATCATGCGCGATGTCATCGAACACATCATCGATCAGGAGCGCTTCATGGGCTACATTCATCGATTTCTAAAACCCGGCGGCAGGCTGTTCATTGGCTTTCCGCCCTGGCAGATGCCCTTCGGCGGGCATCAGCAAATTTGCGAAAATCGATGGCTCAGCAAATTACCCTGGTTCCACTTGCTGCCCACGCCCCTATACCGGGCTATACTCCGGATGGCCGGAGAGTCGGGCGCCACCATTCAGGAACTCTTAGACATCAAACAAACCGGCATATCCATAGAGCGACTCCGGCGTGTTATGGCCCGGGCCGGTTGGCGCGCCCTCCGGGAGCAACTCTACCTCGTAAACCCCAACTACGAAACCAAGTTTGGCCTGCAACCCCGAACGCTCCCGGCAGGCCTCGGAGCGATACCCGGCCTGCGGAATTTCTATACCACCTGCGTCTATCTCGTTCTGGAGCATCCGGATGCACAGTAGCCAGGTGTAATTCTTACATCCTTAGCAAGTGTATTTCTTACACTAATTCCAGTTCCAAGGGATGATTGGATTACAAATTTTCCCTAACTTCGCCCGCAACTATATAACAGGCAACAAATGAATCAATTAGCGAGCTATTTTAAGTCTGCTTTCACCGTGGACAACGTCATCTTCGGCTTTGACGAAGGCGATTTAAAAGTGCTGCTAATCAAACGTTTGGAGGAGCCTTTTATAGGCATGTGGGGCTTGCCGGGCTACTTTGTACGCCCCGACGAAAACCTCGACGACTCGGCCCGCCGGGTGTTGCTCGAACTAACGGGACTTCAGAAAGTATTCCTCGAACAGGTGCATACTTTTGGCGCCGTAGGCCGACACCCGCTCGGCAGGGTCATCACGGTAGCCTACTTTTCCCTCATAAAAATCAGTGATTTCCAGCTCAATCCCGGCGTTGATTCCATAGCCGAGGAAGTCCGCTGGTTTTCCGTAGCCAAGCTGCCCGCCCTTGGTTTCGACCACCAGGAGATCATTCAAGTGTGTTTCGAGCGCCTCAAGCGCCTTGTGCGCAGCCGCCCCGTAGGCTTCGAGTTGCTGCCGCCCAAGTTTACCCTCACCGAGCTGCAACACTTGTACGAGGCCATACTCGAAACCGATCTCGACAAGCGCAACTTCCGCAAGAAGATACTCTCCATGAACCTCCTCATCGACCTCGATGAGATTCAGGCCGGCGTAGCGCACCGCCCTGCCCGCCTTTATAAATTTGATAAGCGCAAATACGAAGAATTCTTAGAAGAAGGCTTTGTGTTTGAAGTCAAGGAAAGTAAGCGCAAAGATGGCCGCATTACCCGCGACGCCGTACTCAGCGAATAAATCCCTTGCCTGCTCGCAACCCCGCTACTGCAAAAGCAACCAACATGACTCCTCCGGCATACCCCTCGCTTGAGGCCGTACACGCAGCCATAAAAAACGGCCAGACCACCCACGAGGCGCTGGTGCGCCACTACCTTGACCGCATTGAGGCCAGCCGCAGCCTTAATATATACGTCGAAGTTTTTGCCGAAGAAGCCCTGGAAAAAGCCCGGCTGCTGGACGAGCGCCTCCGCCGGGGCGAAACATTAGGCAGGCTTGCCGGAGCCGTCATTTCGCTCAAAGATGTCATCTGTTATAAAGACCACGAAGTGACCGCAGGATCCCGCATACTCAGCGGCTTCCGGTCGTTGTTCAGCGCCACCGCCGTTGAGCGTTTATTGGCAGAAGACGCCATCCTCATTGGTCGCACCAATTGCGATGAATTTGCCATGGGGTCTACCAACGAAAACTCCTGGTATGGCCCCACACGGAACGCCGCCGACCCGGAGCGCATTCCGGGCGGCTCATCCGGCGGAGCTGCCGTATCGGTGCAGGTCGATAGCTGCCTCATAGCCCTGGGCTCCGATACCGGCGGTTCGGTGCGGCAGCCGGCTTCTTTTTGCGAGGTGGTAGGCTTCAAACCCAGCTATGGCCGAATCTCCCGACACGGGCTGCTGGCCTATGGCTCTTCTTTTGATCAGATTGGGCTGCTGGCCCATAGCATAGCCGATATTGCCCTGGTTCTGGAGATATGCGCCGGCGCCGACGACTTCGACAGTACCGCCAGTCTTAGCGCTGTATCGCCTTATTCAGCCATGTTGCACTGGGATAAACCCGCACGCATCGCCTACTTCGACAATGCCCTCAACAGCCCCGGCCTCGACGAGGGTGTGCGCGGCAATGCAGAAGCATTTCTGGAAGCTATGCGGCAGCAGGGCCATCAGGTACAAGCCGTACCATTTGATCTGCTTGACTACATCATCCCCGCCTATTACGTACTCACCACCGCAGAGGCTTCTTCCAATTTGGCCCGCTACGACGGCATTCGCTATGGTTATCGCAGCCAACAAGCCCGCAACTTGGAAGAAACCTATAAACGCACCCGTACCGAAGGTTTTGGCGCCGAAGTCAAACGACGGATTATGCTTGGGTCTTTTGTATTGAGTTCCGGTTATTACGACGCCTACTACGCCCGCGCCCAACGCGTGCGCCGCCTTATCCGGGAGCGCATGGAGGCTATTTTCACTGAATTTGACTTTATATTTTTGCCGGCATCCCCTACGCCGCCCTGGCCAATTGGCCAAACCATAGATGACCCTGTAGCCAATTATCTCGCTGATATTTATACCGTCGCCGCCAATATGGCGGGCTTGCCGGCTATTGCAATCCCAAACGGGACTCACGCCCCTACGGGTCTGCCCATAGGCGTGCAACTTATGGCCGCGCCATTTCAGGAAGCAAATTTATTGGCCTTCTCCCTTTCTTTAAAAAATTGAAAATCAACATTTTGCAAAAATGTTGAAAACTTTTATTGGCGTTTTTAGGTCAAGTCACAATAATATTTCACTATTTTTGTGATTGCAGACCAATTTGCAAAAACTTATGGAGGACGTAGACCCTCAGTTGCGCCGCTTAGCGCGGATCGTAAATTTGCTTTTTTTTATTCCCTTTTTGTCTTTCGCGTCTCCTGTTCATCAGGATCAGGCAACCATAGAATCTTCCGTTGACGCGATCATCACTTTTGCTGACGAAGAGGTAAAGCACCGATTGCAGTCATTGGGCAATGGCTTAGTAGAGCATCGCTTTGATCCGGCGGTGCGCAGCATCATCCATCGCTATGTAGAACGCAGCCGCACCAGTTCGGCCATTATTTTGGGGCGAGCTACCGTGTACTTCCCCATTTTTGAGGCGCATCTGCGCGAAGCCGGCCTCCCTGAGGCCCTCAAGTACCTTCCCATCGTGGAATCAGCCCTGCGGCCAGAGGCCGTTTCGCGCGTGGGCGCTCAGGGGTTGTGGCAATTTATGCCGGCTACAGCCCGTGGGATAGGCTTGGTTGTTGATGAGTATGTTGACGAGCGCATCGACCCCAACCGGGCTACCGAAGCAGCCCTTGAATACCTTCAGGAGCAGTACAACCGCTTTGGCGACTGGGCGCTGGCCTTAGCCGCCTATAACGCCGGCCAGGGCAATGTACAACGGGCCATGCGGCGCAGCCGACGCAACAGTTTCTGGACGCTTCGGCGCTATCTGCCGGGTGAAACCGCTAATTATGTGCCTGGCTTCATCGCGGCTACTTACTTAGCCGAGTTTTATGCGCATCACAACATTGAGCCCATACAGCCAAAATTGGATCGCCAGCTTACCGAGACGATAAAAATGCAAAAGCCTTGCAGTTTTTACCGCATTGCTCAGGTAACAGGCCTGCCTATTGAAGAAATCGAAGCCCTCAACCCCGGTTATCGCAAAGGTTATATCCCGGGTTATGCTCAAGGGCACTATCTGGTATTGCCTCGCCGCGTAATGACGGCCTGGCGCGATTATCTGGCGCTCTTCCCGTATGAAACAGAGGAGCCCTACTTTCCTTACGTCAATTTATTTCTGCCCTACCAAGCTCCCGACAATGGCTTGGCGGCTTACATGAGCCGCATCTATACGGCCCATGAAGGCGAGCCCTTACATCAGGCGGCAGAGGCCCTCAGTTGCTCGGTATATCAACTGGCCGTATGGAATAACCTTTCCCCGACAGAGACCCTCTGCGAGGGCCAGGAGCTTCGATTCTACCGCCCTGCGCTTTACAAGCACATAGAGCTACCCGCCGCCCCGCCCGCAGTAGACGAGCTGAGTACGCGCACGCCCAAAGCCGTAACCGCTTCCAGTTGCATGCGGGAGACCTGCCTGCCAGTATCGCCTATAGCCGTTGCCGTTGCAGCGCCGCTGCGCCGTGAGCGCACTACGGGTTTAACGATACAATTCCGTTCAAGGGCGGCGACTCAGCCCGTATTGGCTGCCGGCGCCGGCAGCAGCGCCCGAACGGGCATATCAACGGCAACAGCGGCAGGCAACAGAAAAGCGCTGCAACCCGAATAAAATTGCCGGGAGGGCATAATAACTGCCCTAATCTTTCCGTTTTCATATCAACCAAGCGATTTTTGCCTGTCGGTTGTCCCGCTGCTGAAAATAGGGCAGTGGGACAGCCAAAGGGCATCCCAACACGCATATTGCTATCCAGCATAAAGAAGCACGAACCATTGAGAGAGTAGTTTGAATCATCAGCAGCATGGGTTTGTTCATAGGAATAACCCTGCTGCCTTTTTTTTGTGCTTTGCTCATCTTATCCCGGGCTCTCTACCGCGCTTTTTTTCTCCTCATTTTGTTTTCTGTGTTACTTTCCCGATCTTGCACGTCGTAAGTGGGCTTTTTCATCAGTAAAATTACCATCACAATGGATATTATGGACCTCCTCAAAGGCCAGTTGTCGCAAGGCCTCATCGAAAACCTCAGTTCGCAGATCGGCGCATCGCCCGAGCAAACCGCCAGCGCTACGTCGGGTATTATGGGCACGCTAATGGCTGCGCTGGCTCGCAATGCCGCAACGCCCCAGGGCGCCTCGGCGCTGAACAACGCCCTTGACCGCGACCACGACGGCAGTATCCTCAACGATGTGATCGGGATGGTAACCGGGCAAGCGCAGCCCGCTACTAACCGCGCCATTGACGGCTCGGGCATTCTGGGCCACATCTTAGGCGACCGCCAGGCAGGCGCCACAGATATGATCAGCAAAATGAGCGGCCTCAACGCTAACCAAGCCGGCAGCCTGATGGCCATGCTGGCGCCGGTGATTATGGGCGCATTGGGTAAAACCAAGCGCGACCAAGGCTTAGATGCAGGCGGCCTCACCGATCTGCTGGGCAATGCAGCCAGCGCGCAGCAAAGCCAAAACCCTACCATGAGCCTGATCACGCGCTTTTTGGACAGCGACGGCGACGGCAGCATCATCGACGATGTGGCCGGTATGGGCATGAAAATCCTCGGCGGCTTATTTGGCGGCAAAAAATAGCCATCATCCCAATTTGGGGTAAGGCGGCTTTAGGGAGCCCGGCGCTCCCGGCCTAGCGATGCGGAGGGGTGGCGGCATCAGGCCGCCAGACGGCGCCCCCCCAAGGGCGCCGGCCGAGCGATGAGCGAGCCCCGCAGCGTAGCGCCCCCGCGCAGGATGCTTGTGGTGCAAGATGCTATGCGGGGGAGGCCCCCAATGTGAATGAATCTAAAAACGGGTTGTTATCTCGATGCAGATAGCGGCCCGTTTTTTATTTGCCGGGGCTGTGATACCATTGCAACAGGCTTTCTTTTTCCTGTTCCCAGCATAGCTCGGGTGCGGCCGACAAGCAGGCTTGCCGCAGGGCTTCGTAGCGGCCGGGATGGGCAATGAGCGCAAGTACTGCTTGCGCCAAGGCCTGGGCCGACAGCTCGGGCAGGAGTACGAATACGCCGTAGCGCTGGTGCAGGGCGCGGTACTCCGGGAAGTCCATATTGATGGAAGGCAGGCCGCACTGGATATAGTCGAGCGACTTGTTGGCGAGGCTGTAGTAGTAGCTGAGTCCGGTATTTTCGAGCAAATTAAGGCCGAGCCAAGCCTGGCGGGTGAGCTCGGGCAACCTGGCCGGCGGCACAAAGCCCAGCCATTTGATGCGGTGGCTGAGTTGTTCACGGGCGGCCAATTGTTGTAGCTGAATGCGCATATCGCCATCGCCGGCCAGCCAGAGCTCGCAGTCGGGTAGCTGGCGCATGGCCATTATGGCTGCCTCAAGACCCCGGCCCTCATTGAGCATGCCCTGATAGAGTAACACCCGTGTAGCCGAAGCGGCGGTGGGGTGAGCAGGATTGCGCATCGGCAGATTGCGCACCACGCCAAAGGGGCGGCCATAGCGCCGGCCGAGGGCTTCGGCTAAGGCGTGGCCCACGGTATAGGCGGCATCCGCACGCGGGATGAGCCAACCGGCCAGCCACGACCATACGCGGCGTACGGCGGGGCGGCGCACTACTTCGGGCGTTTCGGTAAAATACTCGTGAGCGTCGTAGATGCAGGCAGCGCCATGCCAACGCGCGGCCAAGTAGCCGGGAAGCAGGGTGTCGAGATCGACGGCATTGATGTAGCGCGCAGGATGGCGGAGCAGAAAAAAGAGCAACCGGAGGTTAAATTCGAGATAAAAAAGCTTGCCCTTTTGGTAGCGGCAGGTTAAGCGATGGCTGCGATAAGTTTGATGGGGCAAGGGCCGGCTGTCGGGTTTTAGCCGCCCGACGAGCCACACGTCAAAACCGGCCTCCGCCAAGGCCTGGCAGATGCGGTGCATGCGCTGGTCTTGGTGGAGGTCGTTGGTGACGGTGCAGATGATGCGGGGGCGCGCCATGCGGGCTATCGGATGAGGGCTACGGTACCCGTTTTTTCGAGACTTTGCCCGTTGGCCTGCTTAATGACGATGTGGTAGAGGTATACGCCCTGCGGCATGGCTTCCTGGCCGCGATCGCCATTCCAGCCCAAGTCGATGTTATCGCTGGTGAAGACTAAGCCTCCCCAACGATCATAAATATTCATTGAATAGCTTTCGAGGTTCTGGGTAGGCGTTTGGGGTTTAAAGATGCGGTTGATGCCGTTGGGCGCGAATACATTGGGCACATAAAGCAGCACGGGCTGGCTGAGGCATACCCGCGATGAGCGCACGGTGCGGTCGAAGGTTTTGCCGTCGGGCGCCGTGAGGTTGAGGCGGGCGCGGAGGTAGTAGCAACACTCTTCGCTGTTGAGCGGATCGACGGGATCATCGTAGCTGAGCACATCGGGGCCGCCGGTGTATACGACGGTTTCATTGCCGGTGGCGCTCACTTTTACCAGCTCGAAGGTGAGGCCGGTGAGCAGGTCGTGCTGATAAGCATTCCACTGAAGTCGATTGAAGCCGTCGCCGGAAGCCTGGCCGCGAAGCGCCAGGGTGAAAACCGAATTAGAGGTGATGGTGTTGCCGCACTCGTCGCGGGCGACGATCACGTATTCGAGTCCGCTGGTAGTTGGCGGATTGGCATCAATGAGGGTATTGAGGGCATTGAGCGGATTGGCGAGGTTGATGCCGAGGTTGGCGGCAGCATCATTACCGGGGCGGAAGCGGTTGGCATTGGCAGTATTGATAACGGCAGCGGGGTTCCAACTCCACTCAACGACGACCTCGCCGGTGGGGGTTACGTCGGCAGCCAGCAGATCGATATTGCGCAGGGGCTGGGTAATGGATACGGCTACGCAGCGCTCATTGGATCGGGCCCGATCGGCGGTTCCATTGGCTATGGCTTCGATGTACAGGCAAATGTTTTCTCCGTTGTTGATTTGGGTATGGCTAAAAGTGGTAGCCGTCGTTTGCCCCACCAAGGTTGGCGATCCGCCGTTGACGGCGGCAAAAATTTCGTAACGGGCAACCCCCTGGGTCCAGCCTACATAGGCCGACCAACTGAGATCAACGGAAGCCTGGCAGGCAGTAGGCGCCATAAGGTTCATAAATACCGTGCTATGCGACTGCCCCACTAAGCTTTTATTGCCACAGGGATCGAGGGCTACAACGAAGTAGGTTTCGCTACGATCGGACGGCATACCGCCAAAATCGGTGTAACTGAGGGTATTGACGCCAAAAACAGTATCGACGACGACGGTGCCCATATTGCCCGACCGGCTGATGACGTAGGCAAAGGTTTCGGGCGAGGTGCTGGCTTCCCAGGCCAATACAACGCCGCCACCTTCGACGCTGGCCCGTCGGATGTTGCCCATGAGCGGGATGCGGTTATCGAGGGTATCGCTGGAGAGCCGGGTTTGGCCAGGGCAGTTGTGGTCGCTTTGGAGGTAGTAATACCACGTTTGGCCGTTGGCTGCTGTATGGAAAAAGGAGGTTTGATTGGGATTGGTCACCGTTGACAACAAGCTATAGGGGCCATTGGGCTGGGTGCTGCCAAAGACTAAATACCCGGCAAAAGGCCCGCAGTTGTTGATGACTGGCGCCCAATGCAGGGTATCATTGCTGACGCATAAAAAATCGGGGGCCAGTACCTGGGCCTGCATGGTAGTAACCAGGCCGGTAACGCCTAATAGCGCCAGGCTGCAACGGCGCAGCCAACTGTAGATGGAGAAGTTCATAGGACACTCGTTATGAAATGAATATAACGCGCGTTGGTAAGTTTTGTGCACAGCACCCCGGGCAAATACAGCGGGTTGCATACAAAATTTGCCAGCGCTAACTACAACGTCTGCCCAAAGCATGTGTTTTGGGCCGGCAAATTTACAATTCGATTGGCAGCCCGTAGGTGATTCTTATGTGGCGGTTGAGAAATTCCGGTCAACGGAGGTCGCTACCGGGCGTGCGGAGCGCCAGCTCCTGATTGACCAACAGCGCCATGTTGATAAAAAAGAAAGAACCTACTTTATCGGTCTCAATCAGGTCGTTGATTAGCAGGAAGGCATCAATGATTACAAGGGATAACAGGGCGACCATAACGATCTGCTGTCGGCCGGGGCGGCCTGTCAGTTGATGGTAAATTTGCTGACCCCGCAGCAGGGTGTAGCCCAGCAACAGCAACAGTAAAAACAGGCCGGGAATACCCTGTTCTACCAGGGTCATGAGGTAATAGCTGTGGATACCGGAGTTTTCCTGGTTGTTGCTGACGTAAGTTCGGAAGCTAAGCACCGTGTAGGAGCGGTAAAAGTTGACAAAATTGCCCGGCCCCCATCCTTTCCAGGGTCGATAAGGCATCATCTGCCCACCGGCAACCCAGCGATAGAGCCGCTCCATAGTGGAAATGTCCTCCATTTTATACGTGGCCTCAATGAGGTTATCGAAGCTTTCGTGGGAGATGGTTCGATCATAGTTGGGAGCATAGTCGAGGTAGCGGTTATCTTGTACAACATAAACAGCGCCTGCAATGGCGCCTATGAGCGACAGGATAAGCACATAACCAACGAGCCTCCAGCGGATAACGAAGTAAGCGCCTAATGCAATGATCAAAGCGATATAAGCAGCCCGCGTATACGACAGATAAATAGCCGCCAGAAACAACAAAGCGCAAGCGGCCATAAACCACCACTTTTTGGAGCGATGCGGGAACCACTGCCACGCAGCCACGATAAAAGGGAAGAATAGCGTGAGCGTGGCTGCATAATTGACGTGATTGCGCTGAAAGGGGTGGAGCACTTTATGGACATCAGCAAAGGAAAAACCATGCGCCCCATGGCGAATCATAACTACAATCACCACAAACAACATCGGCCAGAAAGCTACCCAAAACAACTTCCGGAAATCGGCCTCTTCGCGCAGCAATTGCCCGGCCAAAAAGTAAAAAGTAACCACGTACCATATCTTAGCTAAGGAAAACTTGAGCGACACGACAAAGAGATCGGAAAGCAGGGCGGTGGTAAAAATCCAGGCTAAGTGCAAAAAGAGCAACAATGTGATGGGATGCCTGACAAAGCCTCCGGGATAGTGTTTGACTACATGGGCTAATTGCAGAAAAAAAATCAGCATAAGCCCCACAATCAGGGGCTCGGTGGGCAGATCAGTGCCAAAACCGCCGGGCAGTTCTACCTCTGTAGACAGGGGCAGGCAAAAAATGAGCAGCCAAAATATAAGCTTAAAATTAACGACCGCCAAATAAGCCCCCACCAACAACACTGGCGCCAGAGCCGATGCATACCAACCCGTAGCTACCCCCGCATAGAGCGAAAGCAGGGTAACGAAGGCAAGAATGGCAAACATTCTGCCGGCCTGATCCGCTGCCCGCCAGGCATCAATCCATTGGTTTGCCTTCATAGATGTCCCGCCAATTGATGTCGCGGTAAGCTTCGATGAGCAAAACGCCTACTATGGAAAAGAAAAAAGCCAGGGCGGTAGCCGCAATGACGATGATGGATCGCTTGGGGCGCTCCTTCACCAAAGGCTCGGTGGCTTCCTCTACCAACAGCGTTGCCGGAATGTCAGACTCAAAAGCAGCCCGATATTGCTTGAGTTTTTCCTGGTGCTGGCTGAGGCTGCGGTTGGCTTCCTGGTTTTGCCGCTCCAATGTCAGGAAGCTGGACATACCCGTATTGAGGCGTTCCAATTGTTTTTGGATAACCGCCACCTCCTGCTCGGCGCCCTTTAGCCGGGCTTCGAGCTTGGGTATAGAGTCGCGAAAGCGGCCTCCTATCTGGCGATACACGTCGATCTGTGCCTGAAGGCTGAGTACGCTGGCTTCTGAATTGGCAAAGCTGGAGGTCAGCAGTTCCGTTTGTGAAACCGGATTGAAGACGCCGTAATAATCGCGCAGACGCACCATAGTGTCATTAATGCTGGTGAGCTGCTCCATCTTGCCGGCTATATCGCGTTCAAACGTTTGAATGGTGCGCAATTGGTTGGCCTTGATGAGTCGTTGAGCGATTTCATCGATTTTCTCCTGGGCTGCGCTTGCTATACGCGCCGCCATAGCGGGGTCTTTGTCTTCGACGGTGAGCTCAAGGGCGTCGCGTTTGGTTTTGGTAATTTCATATAAGGCAAAAAATGCGCGCCGTACGTTGTAAGGCGCCCTTTTCCCATCCGGATTAATCCCGTAATGCTTGTACAGGTTGAAGGTATCAACCAGGAAGTCAACCAATTCATTGGATTCAGCTATGGTCAGCAGGCGGTCGATGTCATCCTGATTGCCGTAAAAATCGGGCTCAAAGGCGCCTTCTCCAAAAATCAGCTCGGGTTTGGCCTGATCGGGGCTAACCGCTAAAAAAGTAGTAGATGCTTTGTAGTAATTGGGCAACAGCAGCGAAATACCCGCTGTGCCGATGCCCGCTGCCAAGCAAACCGTTACGATCTGCTTTTTCCAGCGAAACAGGGTGCTTAAAACCCCTAATAAGCTGTTGGGCATATTATTAGATGGCCTGTTTTCCTCGGATGTCGTCATCTGTATGCGTACTTTATGTGCCAAAATCGGGGGCGAAGATAAGGTTAACCCGCAAAATTGGCTCCATTCTATTTGCGGCTAATCAACCCGAGCCACTGCCGAAGGGCAATCAACCGGAAAGGGAACGCCCAGAATAAGGCCGTCAATATAGCCAAAACAAATTTAACAACCCAGGGCACATCCCATGCCACGTGATGCCACGCCCATGCCGATACCCCCGCAGCCAGCGCAAAACCCAAGAGCCGCAACACCCAGCCCCAGTCGGTGCGCAGCTCCAACTGGCGTACAGCCAAGCCGAGCTGGGTTATAAAAATGCCCCCTTGTGTGATAAAAGTTGCCTGAGCAGCCCCTAATGCGCCATACTGACGGATGAGAACGTAATTGAGGCATAAATTGACTACCACTCCCAGGGCAAAAAGCTTGTTCATAGCCCCCAGCTTGCCCTGGGCCGTCAGCAGAGATCCATGTACATAGGCCACGCTCATGGGCACAAAAGAAAGCATGAGCCAACCCATGATCCGGCCGCTGTAAGCATCGCCGGAAGCATATAAAGCTTCCATAATGGGCTGCTGGAAAAACCAGCACGCTGCCGCCAGCCCCACAGCTCCTGCCCATAGGGTTTGAAAACCCAGCCTTACCAATTCCGCTACAGGCTCCTTTTGGGCCAGTAGCCGGGCAAACATCGGCAACAGCAAGCCCGCCACCAAAAAACCCGCTACATTGGCCGCATCCAGCAATCGATAAGCCGATGCGTACCTGTCGGCCTCCAGCAAGCCATCGGGCAGCAACTTCTCAATCATAACGGCATCCAGCCGGGTATAGAAGGTCATCAGGAAAACCACCAGCGCATAAGGAGCGCTGCGACGCAGCAGATTCAATAAAATGGCAGGATTCCACTGCCATTGTAAATGGCGCAAATGCGGCGATAAAAGAGCCAGGCCCAACCCCAATGTGAGCCCGTAGGCTAAGGTCTGTGCGCCCGCAAACCACTCAATGCGGATAGCATGAATGCCGGGCCACCCCCACAACATAGCGCTGGTAATGAGAATGAGTAAGGCTCTGTCGAGTACCGAAAAAAAACTATCGGCCCGATATTTCCCCAGACCGCTGAGGTTGGAGCGTAAAAAAAGCACCCCCGACTGCAATGTCTGATTGAGGCCCACCAAAAGTAAAAGCGCCCAGGCGGCACCGCTAAATCCCCAGAGGTATCCCACAAGGCCGGTCAATAAAAGGTAGGCGCCGGCCAGCATCAACTTTAGAATTACGAGGTGTGGAAAATACTTGACCAGTAAATGACGCGAACGCGCCAAATGGCTGCTGTTGTAGTTTTGCAACCCAAAATCATTGATTATCTGAAAGATGAACGCAAAATTAAAAAGCGTAAAATAGAGGCCATACTCGCCATTGGGCAGAGCGTTCTGCACCGTGCGGTCGATGCCGAATAAATAAAAAGCCTTGATTGCAAAATTGAGCGCTACCAATAGTACGGCGTTGCTCAAAAATTCCCTGCTCATAATTGGCAGCTAAGATAATCACTCAATTCACATCCTTGTTTTACCTTAGCCCAAAGATTTGGCGGTATGAAAAAAGCGCTTTTCCTTTTTGGAATATTCGGAGCCATGCTGGCCGGGCCAAATGGCTATGCTCAAGCAGATAGCAGCATGCAGCTCAATCGGCTGCCCGCCGATGCTTTGCGCGTAAAAAAAGATACCCTCCGACCCAATGAAGTCATCAGCGGTGTGCGTACGCCCCAACTTCTGGAAGACATGCCCTTTGAAATGTACGTCATCACCCGCGATGAAATACGCCGCCACAACAGCATTACCCTCGTCGACGCCCTGCGCTATGTGCCTGGCATTATGGTTTCACAACCCGGCAATGCCGAAATGGGTGAAACATTCCTGATGCGGGGCTTGCTGGGCAATACTTATGCCCGTATTTTTATAAATGACATTCCCATTAAGCCTAATGGAATTTTAGGAATGCCCCTGGGCGCCCAGTTGCCCATACGCCAAGCCGAACGCATTGAGGTGTTATTTGGCCCTGCTGCTGATGTATATGGCCCCGAAGCCGGCGCCGGCGTCATCAACATCATCCTTCAGCAAAGCGACCGCCCCGCCTATGCCGACGCCAGCCTCATGGTAGGCCCGCTGGGTTTTAATGACATCAACGTCACCTTTGGCGGAAAAATCGGCAACAACCGCAAGGGCTTTCGCTACAGGCTCTATGGCAGCAGCACCCGAGCCAACGACCGCGGCGTCGACTTTGACTCGCCGGCCTTCGACCTTGGAAACTACCCCCTTGACACCGTCGGCATTGAGCTCAATCCGAACTTTATCCGCAACTTCCCGTTCTTTGGGCCGCTAATCGTCCCTTTTATCAACAAACAGCCTTATGAAAGCCGACAGTTGGGCTTAGATGTTCAATGGCGACGCATTCAATTTTCGCTCAGCCAACATTACCGCCGCGACCACAGCGCCCTGGGCCGGCAGCCGGCAGCCTATTCCTATGCCGATGATGGCACTTTTTACGCCGACAACATCACCCAATTAGCCATCAGCTATTCCCTGCCTTTCCGCGGACGGCTACAGGGCCGCATCAATGCCAATTACAACGCCTACAACCTCGACCCCCAGTCATCTTCCATTTACCTCAACAACGATCTCCGCCTCAAACTCAATACCATAGCCGATCTCAGGGCAGATAGCGATCTCAACCTACGCGACTCCCTGCAATCATTTATTTTTGAACACTATTTTTCCGGTAGACGCTATCATTCCCTCAGCTACAACACCTATAGATCTGAACTGCTGTTGTTTTATCAGCTTCGTTCTTGGCTTCAACTCAGCGGAGGTTTTGTAGGTAGCATAAATGAGCTTTACACGCAAGGCTATAGCCCCCGACCCATAAATGTAACGGAGTCGTCGTTTTCAGCCGAAGTTGATCGCTTTTTTTACGTGAGCCAGTACGGCCAAACCAGCGGTTTCGTTCAGGCCTTTGCGCGCAGTAAGCGCATCAGCGCCGTGCTGGGCCTCAATCGATATGGAGAGGAATTTACCCAAGGCGCTTTTTTGACGCGCGCTGCGGCTCAATATAAAATTTCACCGGGGCTGCGCATCCGGGCCTCGTTCAGCGAGGGCGTCCAACGATCTGTGCTCTATTATACAGCCCAACAATTAGATGTGAGCAACCTCGAATTTGATCCCTATCCTTTGGGCAGGCTCATTACCGATGATTACCGCAATCAATACCTCATAACCCCCGAGCATACGCGCGGCCTCGATGCCGCCCTATTGTTTGAGCGAGGGCACTGGGAAGGTAGCCTGAGCTGGCGACAGCAAATAACCGAACAACTGGTAGCCCTCATAGACGCTACCTCGGCTTTTAACCCCGATGAAGACTATGCCCCCTTACAGCGCTATTACAACAGCCCCGGCAACAAAAAATGGAATAGCTGGCAACTCGGCCTCACCCGCCGACAACTGGGCACCCAAGGCGACGGCCTTTCTTCCCTTTACATCAGCTACAACAAAGGCACAGAAATATTGGCTGACGGTACAGCCCTCCCCTTCATCCGCCAAACGCCGCGTTGGCTCATCCAGTGGAACAACTACTACTCGCCTGCCAAACGCCTTTCCATACAGCTCAACCAACAGTTGGTATCGGGCTTTTTTCACGCCAGCCTTGAAGACCCCGACGCCGTGCCCGGCCAATCTGTACTGGAGTCGCAGGCGCCTTATTATCTACTCGACTTTATGCTCCACTTCCGGATCATCGATAATGTAGACATCACGCTGCGCACGAATAATGCTTTCAACGTTCGACACGCCGGCATCACCAGCGACCGCCACGACGATCTGATTTTTAACCCCCAGCGGAGTAGGTCTACCATCATAGGCCTATCTTACCGCATGAATTAGGCTTAGCTTATGAAACGCTACTTACAACGGATCGCGGTGCTGGCGCTGGTTATTTCCCCAACTGCGCTACTGCCGGCTCAGCCCGGATGTATTGAAGATGCCTTATCCCAGTCCGATTCTACTGCCATCAGCCGGGCACTGGAAAGCTGCCTCACCGCCGCCGGGCAGCGCGGGCAGCGCGAAGCCGTTCTACAATCGGCAACTACCTTGGCATTGCATTCCTCAGGAAATACCATTGCTCAGTTGGGGTACTGGCTGGAAGCAGAACGTTACCTGGAAAAAATGAATGCCGCCACCGAAAACCGGCAGGTCTTAGCCCGGATTGCCGAGCTGTACGCACAGGAAGGGTTTTCCGAAAGAGCGCTTGATTATTATCAGCAGGCAACACAGTTGCTACAGAATACCCAGTGGACGGAAGAGCGCGAACGGCTGCTGCTGGGCATGGCGCGCGCGCACTTGGGACTTCGCCATTTCAACGATGCCCGCCAGGACTACCAAACACTGCTCGCCTACTATCGAAGTGTTCAACAGAACCATAAGGCTAAGGAAGTGCTCCTCCAAATGGCCGAACTCGAAAACACCGCCGGCAACCCGGCTCAGGCCCGAAGCCACTACCAACAATTAGAAGCTCTGGCCCGAGCTGCCAATAGCCCCGTCGATCTTGCCGCAGCCCTGAATAACATCGGATACACCTTCCACCAAGAGGAGCAATACCAACAAGCCTATAACTACTTCTTACAAACCTTCAACCTGCGCAAAAGACTCCCATCCAACGAACAGTTCAGCCTCTTTTACAATCTGGCCATTTGCGCTTTTAACCGGGATGAGCCCGACCGAGCCCTCCAATACCTCGAACAGGCCGAGGAAGAACTCAACCCCTCCGATGTGGAAAGCGCAAGGCTGCTCCACCTGTCGGCTACCATCTTACTTCGCCAGAAAGACTACGTCAATGCCCTCCGCGTACTCCAACAGGCCCTCGATAAAGGTAAAACCGATCGGCCCCTTACTGCCGAACTCTACCGTACCGGAGCTGAAATTTATCAGGCACGCTACGAACTCGCCCAAGCCATCGACTTCTACCAGCGCCACATCCGCATCCGCGAAACTCTGCAAGCAGAAGAAAGATTGCGCCGACAACAATTCGACCAACAACTCGCCCAACTTGACCGCGCTGAAAAGGAAATTCAACTCCTCCTCACCAAACAGGAAGTACAAGACCTCGCCGTCAGAGACCTTCAGGCTCAAAACGAGCGCATCCAATCTAATGCCAACCGACTTGCCCTCGAAGCGGCCCGCATCCAAGACGAAAAACGACTGCTCCGTCAGCAAGCCGAACTCGACTCCATCCGAATCCAAAATGAAAAATTAGCCAAGCAACAAACCCAATCCATGCTGCGCTTAGCCGAAGAACAACTCCGCAGCGCACTCATCGACCGCAGCCTCGCTGAAGTAACCCAACGCGAAGCGCTAAAACGACTCGAACTGGAAGACAAAGAGCGCGAAGCTACCCGCCAGATCGAAATCCTCAACCGCGACAACGCCATCAGTCAACTCCAACTGGAGCGCCAACGCACCTTCCAACGTTATGCCTACCTCCTGCTCGCCGCATTGGGCCTCATCCTGATGCTCATCGGCTGGAGCTGGCAAATGGCGCGCCGAAACAACAAACTCCTCGCCCGAAAAAATCAGGAAGTAGAATCCGAACGCCACAAAGCCGAAGCCCTCCTCCTCAATATCCTGCCCGACGAAACGGCCCGGGAACTTAAAGAAACCGGCCGAACCTCGCCCCGAGCCTACGCCGAAGCTACCGTACTATTTACCGATTTTTGCGACTTCACCGCCTTAGCCAGTAAGATGACCGCCGAAGAACTGCTCCTCGAACTCAATGAATGTTTCATCCGCTTTGATGAAATATGCGAAGCCCACGGACTCGAAAAAATAAAGGTCATCGGCGACTCCTACATGTGCGTAGGCGGATTGCCCGCCCCCACCCCTGAACACGCCCAGGCAGCCGTAGCCGCCGCACTCGAAATGCAGACCTTTATCGAAACCCGACGCCTGCAACACCTCCAACAGGGACGCCCCTACTGGCAAATGCGCGTAGGTATCCATACCGGCCCTGTTGTAGCCGGCGTAGTAGGCAAACATAAATTTTCGTTCGACGTTTGGGGAGATACCGTTAATACAGCCAGCCGACTCGAAGGGGCCGGCGAACCCGGCCGGATCAATATCTCTACGGCTACTTTCAATAAAATAAACCCATACTATAGCTGCCATTACCGGGGCGAACTCACGGTAAAAGGAAAAGGAGAAGTCGGTATGTATTTCGTAAATGGCTAGTACGTAGCTACCACATCCCGCAGCTCTTCCAGATAACGAGCCTTTACCGGAGCGCGCCGCTCCTGGTTGGTAGACGTAAAAAAGGTATGCTTCTCTAAAAAATTCACCTGTATGCGGTTCCAGTCCTCAAAAGTGCCCAGCACCTGATAAACCTTCAATTCTTCAAACAGGGTCTGGCCTATCGAATAAAAATCATCCCGGCCCAGATAGTCCAAATCCGCATCGCACAATATCTCTTCCAGATGGTTCTTCGGACTCTGCGGAATTTTAGTAGCCATAATCATCCCACATATACGATCAACTTCCTCCAGCGAAAACCCATACTGCGGCAAATGTTCCCGGGCAATACCACAACCCAGCTCTTCATGATTCTTGTTGTTGATCGTAAACCCCGAATCGTGAAACAACGCCGCCGTCTTTAATAGCATCGCCTCATACGGCGGAATCCCCTCTAACCGACATAGCTCCTCCGTTACCCCAAGCACGTCTATGGTGTGGTGAATACCGTGGTAAGTGAGCTGACTGGATAATTCGCGCTCTAATTTATCGAGGATGAAGGCTTTCGCCGCATGGTAATTCATAACCGTCCATTTACCCTGCCGTATAGGGGCTACCCGAGTGTATTAACAACGACAATGCAGGTCATTATGTTGTTGCCCCCATAACTATGGCCAAATATAGGGATTCATAATAGCCAGACAATCATTCGCAACCCAAAATCGTTCAAATACTCCAACTATCTGCATATCAACTTATGTTACGGACTATCCTCCTCCTGGCGCTTGCCTTCAGCGCCACGGCGCTCAGCGCCCAATCCCAATTGGGCTGGCGCCCCGATCGCTACGCGGGCATCAACGGCAGCCTCCTCAATCCCGCATTTCCACTGCATACGCCCTACGCATGGGACGTCAACCTGATGGAAGGCGCCGCATTCATAGCCAACAACTACGCTTTCGTTCGCAATGCCAGCGCCCGACAAATCCTCCGCGCCGACGAAAAAACGACCTTCGTATCCGCCCCCGACCTCGCCGGCGACGCCCCTCAACCCAATGAACTCGTCGTCGACTACTTCCGAGGCAATCAACCCCGGTTTGCCGCCGTACAATCCGCAGTCATGGGCCCATCCTTCTCGCTAAGGCTCGCCCCCCGCACCCGCATCGGCCTCTTTACCGCCGCGCGCTCATGGGTATCCGCTCGCCAAATCGATACCGATCTCAGCTATTACGCCATCAACGACCTACCCATAAACACCTCCATCAACATCGACCCCTTCCGCCTCAATGCCGCCGCTTGGGCCGAAGTAGGCCTCAGCCTGGCGCAAGGCTTTGAGGTGGGCGCCAATGGCACGCTCGGCCTCGGCTTCAACCTCCGCCGCCTCTGGGGATACGAAGCAGGCTACCTCTCCAACGAACGTACATTCGCCTACACCCGACTCAGCGACGTACTCGTCACCGGCCAGGCGCCAGCCTTCGACTTTGGCTTCACCGACGCCTGGATCAATACCCCCGACAATTATCAACCCAATACCAACGGCCGCGGGTGGGGCCTCGACCTCGGCCTCACCTATGCCGCCGACGATGGCCAAGGAGGCTACTACTGGCGCATCGGCGCCACCCTCCTCGACCTCGGAGGCATCCGGTTCAACACCAACGCACAAGCGCATTTCATTGCCCTCGATTCATTAGCCAGCCTCCGCACCGACCGCTACGAACGCTACGATAACGTACAAGATGTCGACGATTTTATCCAACAATTCAGCGCCGACCTCCTGGCCGATTCGCTGGCCTCCCGCACCGCCAACAGCTTCCGCATCGGCCTACCCTCAGCCCTCAGCCTCCAGGCCGACGTGGCCCTCGCACCCGATCTATTCATCAGCGCTGTATGGGTAGGCAACATTGCCTCTTCCGCCGCAGCCCTCCAGCGCGGCGCCCTCCTATCCATAGCCCCACGCTGGGAGCGACACTGGTGGGGAATAGCCGCCCCGCTCAGCCTCTACGAATGGCGCCAACTGCGCGTCGGCCTCGCGCTCCGCCTCGGCCCCCTTACCCTCGGCTCCGATCACCTCGGCGCCTGGCTCGGACAACAGCGCCTCAGCGGCGCCGACTTCTACGCTGCCGTCAAAATTTTCCCCTGGGGCCTCTCCACCAACGCCAACAACCTTAAAAATCGCAACGCCGCCCGCCGTCGTGGCCGCGAAGTAGAATGTTTTACCTTCTAATCTTCAAATGGTTTTATTTTTGGGGCCCCGCCGCACAACATCCTCCTCCGGAAGGCATGTTGCGCGGCGCCGGGTGCTCCGCTATTATACCCGCCTTTACCCCGTGGAATATACGCTGCGCTATTCCACGGAGCAAGGCGGGTATACCGCTGCGCCCCCTGGTCCAAAACACCCTGCAAACCAACTGCATTCGTAACCAACTTTGTATTTCTACTATGGCAACCCAATCTTCATCAGGCCTCAAAATGCGTGTCTTACACCGCTATCTGGGCTTCTTTCTCGTAGGCGTAATGGCCGTATACGCCATCAGCGGCATCATACTCATCTTCCGCGATACCGACTTTCTAAAGCGCGAAACCCACATCGTCAAAACGGTGCAACCCAATGCCTCTGCCACTGAACTGGGCAAGATCCTCGACATCCGCCAGCTCAAGGTCGAAAAGGAAGAAGGCAATTTCATCTATTTCCGCGAGGGCGCCTACAATAAAACCACCGGCCAGGCCGACTACACCCTCAAGGAACTCCCTTATGTGCTCAACCGCATGACCCATCTCCATAAAGCCAAATCGGCCGATCCGCTGTTCTTTTTCAACATCTTCTTCGGGCTTTCCCTTTTCTTTTTCGTCATATCCTCCTTCTGGATGTTTATGCCCGGCACATCTGTATTCCGAAAAGGCCTCTACTTTACCATCGGCGGAATAGTCCTGACCCTCACCCTCTTATTCGTATAGCTTATGGCCATTGCCGAGTCGTTCCCTGCCCCCTGCCTCCAACTCTTAGAGCAGCTCATCGCTACTCCTTCCTTCTCCCGTGAGGAAGGACATACCGCCAACCTGATCGAGGCCTTTTTTAAAAAACAGGGGCTGTCCCCCCAACGGCTCGGCCACAACATCTGGGTACAAAGCCCCCACTACAGGAGCCGCCGGCCCACCTTGCTGCTCAACTCCCACCACGATACCGTAAAGCCCGCCGCAGGCTGGGTGCGCAATCCCTTCACGCCGCAATGGGAAGGCGACAAGCTTTACGGCTTAGGCAGCAACGACGCCGGAGGCCCGCTGGTAGCCCTGATCGCCGCATTTCTGGCCCTAACCCATGAGCCCGATCTGGATTGTAATTTGCTACTGGCTGCTACCGCCGAAGAAGAAATCAGCGGGCAGGGAGGCATCGCCGCTCTATTGCCTTTACTCGATCCCATTGACTGTGGCATTGTAGGCGAGCCCACCCAAATGGCTATGGCTGTAGCCGAACGCGGCCTCATGGTTGTAGACGGAGAGGCCCAAGGCCAGGCCGGGCACGCTGCCCGCGAAGAAGGCGTCAATGCCCTCTATATCGCCCTCGACGACATCAACCAACTCCGCAACTACCAATTCCCCCTGGTATCTCCACTACTCGGTCCCGTCAAAATTTCCGTCACCCAGATAGATGCCGGTAGCCAGCATAACGTCGTACCCGACCGCTGCCGCTTCGTAATCGACATTCGTGTCAATGAGCACTACCGAAACGAAGAAGTGCTGGCCGCCCTTCAGGCCGTAGTTCAATCAACGCTCAAAGCGCGCTCCTTCAGACTCCAATCCAGTCGCATCGACCTCAGCCATCCGCTCATTCAGGCCGGCCAGGCCCTTGGCATCTCTGCTTTTGGCTCACCCACACTCAGCGACCAGGCCCTTATGCCTTTTCCTACCCTCAAAATAGGCCCCGGCGATAGTGCCAGATCTCATACCGCCGATGAGTTCATTTGCCTCAGTGAACTCTCATCAGCCACTCAAACCTACATAGCCCTAATCAAAAAATACGGCGAGCTGGCGTAAGTGGGGGTTAATTTTTTTGATTGGACTTGCTCTCCAAACCTCAGCCTTACGGCTCGGTCTCTTCAGCCGCAGCATTTGCCTCGCCTTCTTCATCCGCGCCCTCCAACGCTGCAGCGGTTTCATCTTCCGTGCTCTCCTCACTACCGGGGCGGGTAGCCTGCCGGTAAAATTTGGCGCTCGCTGCCGACAATCGAGTCGCATCCACTTCTAAACTCGCCAGTATTTCCAGCAAGCAGTTGATGCGTCCCTCAGCATCAAAAAATTTGTTGATAACCGCTACCTTCTTATTCTCCACTAAACAGTAACCCGACTGAAAGCTACCCTTCTCATAACGAACCGTATACTCCAGCTCTTCAAAAAGCGTCTCTAATTTTTTTAAACTGTGCTTGGTATATTTGAACATAGCCTGCAATTTGAGCGTCAATATTAAGCGTAATTTGCCAAAAGGCAAGCCCGCATCCTTATATTTGCATCTTTACCAAACCAAAAAACGGATGAAAGCAGGAAAATGGTTCTGGCTTATGGCCATCGCTTCCCTCAGTTGGGTTACCTCTATCCACGCGCAAAGCGATGAGCCCGTCCTCTTCCGGGGCAAAGAACGCGCATTCCAGGCCGAGCTGATAGCAGGCTTTAACCTCTCCCAGATCGATGGCGATAAATTGGGCGGCTTTCATCAACCCGGCCTCAACGCCGGCGCTAAAGTAGGCTTCTACCTCGCCAACCGCTGGCAACTCAGCCTCGAAATGTTGTACAGTCAGCAGGGCGCCCGGCGCGTACTCAACGACGACCCCGCCGCCGTACTCGATCGCCTCCGCCTCAACTTCGTTGAAGTGCCCCTGATGATCCATTTCCTCGACTGGAAAATCAAGGCCGGCGCAGGCCTCAGCTACCAGCGTCTCATCAACTTCAGCGCCGACGATGTCACCGGCGCCGACATCACCGAGTTGCAAGACTTCAAAGACAGCGTGCTTTCCATCGTTCTTGGCGGCACTTTCATGTTCTCCGAGCGCTGGGGCCTCAACGTTCAATGGTCGAAGTACCTCACCGACCTCCAGGCCAATCCCGATGCAGGCAGCTACATCGGCCGCACCATCACCGTGCGTGCCCTATATGGCTTATAACCAGCCGGCATCGGCCGTACAAATCCGCAACGGAGTATGAAGCTTTGGCAAAAAGACTACCCCCTCGATGATCGCATCGAAGCCTTTACCGTGGGCCGCGATCGCGAACTCGACCTCTGGTTGGCGCCCTACGACATACTGGGCTCTCTGGCGCATGGCAAAATGCTGTCGGAAGTAGGCCTCCTGCCCCCAGGCGAATACGACCAACTCGCAGCCGCACTTCGGCAGTTGTACCCCGATGCCGTTGCCGGTCGTTTTACCATCGAAGACGGCATCGAAGATGTCCACTCCCAGGTCGAACTCATGCTCACCCGCCAACTGGGCGACATCGGCAAAAAAATACACAGCGGCCGTTCCCGCAACGACCAGGTACTCGTAGACCTCCGCCTTTTTTTCCGGGCAGAAACAGCGTCCATCATTCGCCAGACAGCAGAACTCGTGCGACTATTGCTACGCCGTTCGGATCAACATAAAAACGATCTGTTGCCGGGCTACACCCACTTTCAGGTGGCTATGGTATCCAGTTTTGGCCTGTGGTTTGGCGCATACGCCGAAACCCTCATCGACGATCTGCGCCTATGGCAGGGCATCTACCAAACGGTCAACCACAACCCACTGGGCTCAGCCGCCGGTTATGGCTCCTCTTTTCCCCTCAATCGCAGCCGTACCACCGAACTCTTAGGCTTCGAAGACGTAGCCTACAACGTTGTGCACGCCCAGATGGGGCGCGGTAAAACCGAACTTTTTATGGCCTTCGGCCTGGCAGCCCTGGCACAAACCCTCGGCAAGCTGGCTGCCGACGTATGCCTCTACAACAGCCAGAACTTCGGGTTCCTCAAATTGCCCGACAACCTCACCACGGGATCCAGCATTATGCCTCACAAAAAAAATCCCGATGTTTTTGAATTGCTGCGCGGCCGCTGCAACCTCCTCCAAAGTCTGCCCACCCAGGTAGCTCAGCTCACGGCCAACCTGCCCAGCGGCTACCACCGCGATTTCCAATTGCTCAAAGAAGCCCTGTTCCCCGCCATTGCCCAGCTTAAAGACAGCTTAGCCATTGCGGTCTATGCCCTCGAAAAGCTGGAAATAAACGCCCCTGATCTGTTGTCGGACGATAAATACCGCCTGCTCTACAGCGTGGAAGCCGTCAACGCCCGGGTAGTAGAGGGCACGCCCTTCCGCGATGCTTATCAGCAGGTAGGCCGCGAAATAGAGGCCGGGCAGTTCGAGCCGCCTACCCAACTCAACCATACCCACGAGGGCAGCCTCGGCAATCTCTGCAACGACGCCATTGAGCACAAACTCGATCGCGTTCTGCAAGGTTTCTCGTTCGACTACTGGGAAAAAAGACTGGCTCAATTAGCGGGGGCGTAACCGCCGTATAGCCGCTATACCTTATCTTTCGGGGCCCGGCCGGCGCCGGGAACTTCCGTTTACCTGGCAATACGCTGCTTTATGGCCAATGCTGTTTCGCCTCGCCTCGCAGAGGCCATCGAAAAATATACAGAGGAGCAATACCCCTATCTGCTCAGTCTGCACTATGACTACCACGCTCACCCCGAACTGTCGCTCGAAGAGCATCGCACGGCTGCCCGCCAGGCTCAGGCCTACCGCGATGCCGGCTGTGATGCCGTCGATTTTTTTGCAACTACAGGCGTAGCGGCCATCATACGCAATGGCGACGGCCCCGTCTTGCTCTATCGCAATGACCATGATGCCCTTCCCATCCACGAAGAAAACGAGGTACCCTATCGCAGCACCGTCCCCGGGGTGGGCCACCTTTGCGGCCACTCTATGGTGCCGGCCATATCGGTAGGCGTAGCCCGCCACCTACTCCGCTGGAAAGAACACTGGTCGGGTACCGTCGTGCTGGTGAGCCAACTGGGCGAAGAAGGGGCCAATGGCGCCCGCCGCATGCTCGACGATGGCCTCTATACCCGATTCCCCCGCCCCGAGCTGGCCTTAGCCTGGCATTGCAGTCCTACGCTGCCCGGCGGCACAGTAGGCATCCGACGCGGTCCGGCTATGGCGCTCACGGCCCATCTCGACATCCGGGTACATGGCCAGGGCGGCCACGGGGGCTACCCCAGCACCACCAAAGACCCCGTCGTACTGGCTGCCGCTATCATCATGCGGCTCCAAACCATCGTGAGCCGCGAGGTAAACCCCCTCGAACCCGCCGTCGTTACGGTAGGCTCCTTTGTCACCAATACCCAAAAGGGATCGGTCATCCCCAGCGAGGTAATGCTCAAACTCACCGTGCGCTGCTTTTCCTACAATGTTTACCAACAAATTACAGAGGCCATTGCCCGCATCTGCCGGGGCGAGGCCATCGCCTCCGGGCTGCCCGAACATCTCTTCCCCGAAATTATGCCCTTCCCCTATTACATCGAGCCCGTTATTAATGACGAAGTGCTCTGTCGTCGCTTAGAGGGCATCTTCACCCACTATCTCGGCCGGGAGCAGGTGCGTGAAGAACCCGCCTACACCTTCGGCGAAGATTTTGCCCACTACGCCGACGGCGGCAATATCCCCATCGCTTTCCTATGGCTGGGCGCCGTTGACCCCGCCAAATTTGATGCCGATGGCCACCCGCTCGAATACCTCGAACCACTGCACTCCCCACGATTTTTACCCCATCCGCCCACTACCCTGCGCACTGGCGTAAATGCCATGACGGTAGCCATCCTCAACCTGCTCCAACGACCATGAGTTCATCTGCTCCCCAACAGCGGTGGTACCAATTCATCCCCCACCCGGTAGTCATCCTCTTTTTTATGCTGGTGCTGGCTGCGGCCCTCAGCTATTGGATACCTGCCGGCGAGTACGCCCGCGAGCTTGTCGATGGCCGCGAGCGGGTAGTACCGGGCTCCTATAAAGAAATTCCCGCCACTCCCGTTAGCCTGATGGATATGTTCGTAGCGCTGCCAACCGGTTTCAAAACCGCCAGCGATATTATCTTCATCGTGCTGGCCAGCGGCATCATGTTTGGCTTCCTCGATAAGTCGGGCGCTGTAGAAAATGCCGTCGGCGCGCTGGTGCGCCGCTTGGGCGTACAGCGCCGCTACCTCATCGTGATGGTTATGACCTTTGTGTTTGGCGCCTTAGGCGTGTTTGTAGGCTACGAGAACAACATCGCCATGATTCCCATTGCCGCTCTTCTCAGTATGGCCATTGGCGGCGATCTCATGCTGGCGGCCGGTATTGCCGTAGGGGGCGTCACAGTGGGCTTTGCGCTATCGCCCGTCAACCCCTACACCATTGGCACAGGCCAGCGCATTGCCGAACTCCCCCTGTTTTCAGGGGCATGGTTACGCATCATTCTATGTACATTGGGACTTTCTCTACTCGCGCTCTACAACGTGCGCTACTTCAAACGCATCCTCAGGGCGCCGGAAACCAGCATGAGCGCAGGCCTCGATACTGCGGGCTTCGAGCTGTCGCGGCCGCTGAACAGTTATCGCCTGGGCCGGCGCGATGGCCTTTCTTTAGCCGTCTTCGCGCTGGCGCTGGCGGTTATGCTCTACGGCGTATTCGTATACCACTGGTACATCAATCAAATATCGGCGCTATTCTGTATGGCTGCCATAGTCATAGGACTCATCAATGGGCATAGCGGCCGCGAGTTTGGCGATATAGCCCTAAAATCCGTAGCTGTGGTAGCGCCTGGCGCCTTCATGGTAGGTTATGCCACCTCCATAAAAGCCGTGCTGGAAATGGGCCACATCAGCGACTCCATAGCCCACCATCTGGCTGGCTGGCTTACCCATTTATCGCTTTATTCTTCAGCCCTGGGCATGATGATGGCACAATCGCTTATGAATTTCCTCATTCCTTCTGGCAGTGGCCAGGCGCTGGCTACCCTGCCCATACTCATACCCGTAGGCGAGGTACTGGGCCTCACCCGCCAAACGACCATCCTGGCCTTTCAGATCGGCGATGGCATTACCAACCTCATCAATCCGGCCTTAGGCGGCCTCATCGCCATGCTCGGCATGTGCCGGATTCCTTTCGACCGCTGGATCCGGTTCATCTTTCCATTGCTGCTTATGCTGTTGCTGCTGGCGGCCATAGCCGTACTCGTAAGCGTAGGCATTAACTATGGCCCCTTCTGACCAGGGCCTATAACTCCCCGTGATGCGTTTTCCAGGCTTCCGCAAGGGCTCGCCCCACTGGGCCTATGCGCCCGTCGCCTACTGGGCGGCCATCAATGCGGGTTACGGGCAGCACCCCTTTTGTAGAACTGGTAAGATAAGCCTCCCTGGCCTGCGCTATTTCAGACAGCTCCACCTCCCGCTCTTCTACTACCATGCCCAGTTGGCGGGCCATGTCCAGGGTCTTAGCCCGGGTAATGCCGGCCAGCACCCCATGCTGAGGGGTAGCCAAGGCGCCATCCCGGGTTAGTACCAGAAAGTTCGACCGGTCGCTCTCCAGCACCTCCCGCCCGTTGTGGTACAACAGATAATGCGCTCCCTGTCGCTTCAACTCCCGCTGAGCCAGTATCCCCGTCAGGTAGTTGATGGACTTCACCTCCGGCAGCTCTCGCTCATGCTGCCACGTAAGCAGGGCGCAGCCTTGTTCGCGCTCCTCGGCCGCTACCCGGGGCAGTGCATACTGGGCTGCAAAAAAATTGGGCGCCGCCGGCGTATATCCATCCGGCGAATATCCGCCTGTGGCCAGCAGTCGTATACCGCCGTTGGGCTGGCCGTTGGCCGCTATCAATGCGTGCACATACCCTTCCAGCTCGGCGCGGGCAGGCATGGGCCCCAGTTCGAGCAAGGCCGCTGAGCGATAAAACCGATCCAGATAGTCGGCTAAAAAAAGCGGCTGATGATTCCTAAACAGGAAAAAGTCGAAAATGCCAAAACCACGCAGCAAACCCAGGTCGCTGATGTGCAATTTGGCCTCCGCAGCCGGCGTCAACTGGCCGTTGAGATGACAATAGGTAAGCATAAAGCCTAAAATTTATTCGACAGGGTGTACCGCTGCCTCCAATACCTCGCGATAGTAAGCTTCGTACTGGGGTAGTATGGTCTGGAGATCAAAACGACGGGCCTGCGCCAGCGCTCCGGCACGGAAGCGCTGCAAGGTGTCGTCATCCTGCAAAATATCCAGGGCATAGCGCGCCATAGCATCCACATCGCCTACGTCGGCCATATAGCCTGTCTCGCCATGAATGTTCACCTCCGGCAGCCCCCCAATGTTGGAAGACACCACCGGCACCTCGCAGGCCATGGCCTCCAGAGCTGCCAACCCAAAGCTCTCACTGCCCGAAGGCATTAAAAACAAATCGGCTACCGCCAATATTTCCTCAATGGCGTCCTGCTTGCCCAAAAAGCGCACCTCATGCCCCAGCCCCAGCCGCCGGCACAACTCCTCTAAGTTGTGGCGTTCGGGGCCATCGCCGATTAGCAGCAATTTAGCCGGCATCTGCTCCAGCACCCGCTGAAATACATAAATGGCGTCTTCTATGCGCTTGACCTTCCTGAAGTTGCTGGTGTGTACCAGTATGCGCTCGCCGTTGGGCGCTATGGCCTTTTTGAAGTGATCTTTGTTGGTCTTGGTAAAGCGCGAAAAATCGACAAAATTATAAATGACCTTAATATCCCGCTGTATGGCAAAATTGTCGTACGTCTGCTGCCGCAGGCTCTGCGAAACCGCCGTCACGCCATCTGATTTATTGATGGAAAAAGCCACCACCGGCGCAAAAGCCGGGTTGGCGCCCACCAGCGTTATATCGGTGCCGTGCAGGGTAGTGATCACGGGCACATAGCGACCCTGGGCCAGCAATATTTTTTTGGCCATATACGCCACCGCAGCATGGGGTATGGCATAGTGTACGTGCAGCAGATCGAGGTTTTCAAACAACACCACATCCACCAGCTTACTCGCCAGGGCCGTATCGTAGGGTGTGTGCTCAAAGAGCGGATAGTCCTCCATCGACACTTCGTGATAAATCACATTCTCCTGAAAAGACGACAACCGGGCCGGGCGGCTGTATGTAATGAAGTGTACTTCGTGGCCTTGGCGGGCCAGCCCCAGCCCAAGTTCAGTTGCCATGACGCCGCTACCGCCATAGGTCGGGTAGCACACAATGCCAATTTTCATAAGCCGTCTCCCCCAATGGGTGGTTTGGATGATTCTGTCTAATGTTATTGGAAACCTTACTTCCTCAGATAAGGTTTAAGCCCAAAAAAAATTCGCCTCCAACGCCGACACCCTTCCTATTCAGCGAATTTACGCTGCATTTCACAAAAACCTTTATCTTTGTTAACGCAATTTTTTGGGCCCCGCCGCACAACACCTGCTTTCAAATGACATTTTGCGCGGCGCCAGGTGTTCCGCTATTATGGGCCGGCATTGGGCTTATCTTCGAGGATAGCAGCCACATAGCCGCCCCATACCGCTGCACCCCTTGGGCCAGCCAATTAAGACGTGCTACTATGCTGTGGCAGGGCTCCATAGGCGTAGCGGGCTCCAACCTGCATGTAAGGGCATTCCGCCCGTGTAAGGGATGGAAGCGGTATGGGGCCGCTTACAAAAAATGATTTTATCAGACATTAACCTCCTGCGGCCCCATAAGAGCGGACAGCCCGACCCCGGCCCTTAGCTATTTCGCTAAAGAGAAGGCATAAAGCCCGGGGCCGGGGATACACCAAAAAAACAATTATTGCTTTATCTGTTTATGCAGTGCAAATGATATGAGTTATGGAGACATACGGGCAAATACTGAACATAGCCATGCCTATTTTTTTGGTGTTTGTGCTGGCCGAGAAGGCCTACGGCTGGTGGAAGGAAAAGGCGCCTCTGCGCCTCATGGACACAATATCGAGCCTGAGCTCGGGCCTCACCAATGTGCTCAAGGATGTGCTGGGGCTGAGTGTGGCCGTGCTGGCCTATGGAACTATGGTTGAACACCTGGCCCTAACCCACATCCAGTCGGGGGTATGGACGTACGTCATTGCTTTTATAGCGCTTGATTTTTCGGGCTATTGGGTGCACCGCATCAGCCACAAGGTCAATTTTTTCTGGAACCGCCACCTCATTCACCACAGTAGCGAGGAGTTTAATCTGGCTTGCGCCCTACGGCAATCCATCTCGGTATTTGTGCAGTTGTTTACTTTTTTTCTGCTACCCGCCGCGCTGCTGGGTGTGCCCAATTCGGTTATTGCAACCGTAGCGCCCCTGCATCTGTTTGCGCAGTTTTGGTACCACACCATATATATTGGCAAGATGGGTTGGTTGGAGTACCTCATCGTTACGCCATCCCAGCACCGGGTGCATCATGCCATCAACCCCATTTACATCGATAAAAATTATGGCAATATCTTCACTTGCTGGGATCGGTGGTTCGGCACTTTTCAGGAAGAGCTCGATGAGGTTCCTCCGGTATACGGCATCACCAAACCCGTAAGTACGTGGAACCCGATTAAGATCAATTTTCAGCATTTGGCTTCCTTAGCCCGCGATGCGTGGCATGCGCGCAGTTGGCGCGATAAGCTGCGCCTGTGGTGGATGCCCACGGGCTGGCGGCCAGCCGATGTGGCTGAGCGCTTCCCCAGCCGATACATTGAGGACGTTTACAACTTCCAAAAATACGATCCGCCCAGCTCTGCCGGCCTCATAGGCTGGTCGGCGGTGCAGTTTTTTTTCACCTTTTTTCTAATGGCCTGGCTATTTGGCAACATGGCCCGCATTGGCAGCCCCGATATTTTTATTTACGGCGGCTTTTTGTTCTTATCCATCTACAGTTTTACGGAGCTGATGGACCAAAACCCGCGGGCCTGGCTATGGGAGGCCGCCCGAGCCGCATTGGGGCTGTGGCTGATGTACGCACAGGGCGGGCTGTGGTTTGGGCTGGGCGCCGGGTTAAGCGCTTTTATGGCGGCCTACCTGGTTGTAGCCGTGGGAGTCACTGCCGGGTTTGTACGCTGGCAATGGTGGCGCCCGGCTACACAGTCAGCTTAGCGCTCACTCCAGCTCTTTAGTCGGATTTCCTGGGTAATATTACCGCCATTGTACGAAAATACAGCCTCTTCATAGTCGGGCGCCCGCCATTTGGCGCGGGGGTTGCGCGAAAAAGCATAGGGTTCCTGCGGAATGCCCATGGCATTGGTATCCAGCTTACCATTGGCGTTGAGGTCTTGAAAAACGGCCACGGCATAGCGCCCGGCCGGGAGCCCCGGAACCGATAATGACAAAGGGCCGGTGCGCGGTGTGGTTGCTACCTTGCTGAAACGCATGGGTTGACGGGCGTCAAAGCTGGCCGCGTCGTCAAAAATGGCGATATGCACCTTGCCCTGCCCGGGCAGGCTGGTGCTGATGGAGAGCCGGATTTCACCTGCGCCGGGCCAAACGCCCAGCCACAGCCATAATAAAAGATTCATATTGGGGTAGCAGCTTGATTGAGTATATGGAGTTGTCGAAGCCAAGATTTGTACGTCTTGGTGTATGGAACGATAAACATCATAACTACTTACCAGCCTTAATGTTCAGGAGTATCCGGGCAGGCCGGGTTGCTCATGAAGGTGTATTTTTTACAATAATCCCCCTCAAATCATTACTATTTATGGCGAAGTACCTATTATTGCAGAATGATATTCTATGGGCAAACCTATAAATAAAGGCTTATGTCGATTTCTACCATCGATTTGGGTGTATTCATTGCCTACTTAGTGGGCATGATGGGCTTTGGCGTTTGGATAGCCAACCGCGAAAAGACAGAGAATACCCGCGACTATTTCTTAGCCAGCCAGGCGCTGCCGTGGTGGGCCATTGGCGGTTCGCTTATTGCTTCGAATATTTCGTCGGAGCAAATTTTGGGTATGAACGGTTCTGGCTTTGAGTTGGGGCTGGCCATTGCTTCCTACGAACTCATGGCTGCCGCTACCCTGCTCATTGTGGCCAAGTTTTTACTTCCGGTATTTCTCCAGAAGGGCATTTATACCATGCCGCAATTTCTGGAATCGCGCTACGATGGCCGGGTGCGCTCGCTGATGTCGGTCTTCTGGGTGGCGCTTTTTGTATTCGTTAATGTCTCTTCGGTGCTCTACCTTGGCGGTTTAGCCATGGAAAGCCTGCTGGGCCTGCCGCTCATCTGGGGCATTGTTGGTTTAGTTATCTACTCAGCTACTTTTTCCATTTTCGGAGGGCTAAAGGCGGTAGTTTGGACTGATGTAGTACAGGTTGTAGTACTCGTTCTGGGTGGTTTTATTGCTGCTTACTCCGTACTTACCGCTGTGGGCGACGGTAGTTTTTTTGCCGGCTTAGGCGAACTGTATGAAAAAACCCCTGAGCGGTTCAATATGGTATTTTCACCCACCGATACCTACGTAGATCGGCTCAGCGGCGAAACCCGTTCATCTTACGATCTGTTGCCAGGCCTGAGCGTATTGCTGGGCGGTATGTGGATCGCCAACTTATACTACTGGGGCAACAACCAATACATCATTCAGCGGGCGCTGGCGGCTACGAGCTTGCAGGAAGCGCAAAAAGGGGTAGTGTTTGCCGCTTTTCTTAAAGTATTCATGCCATTGGTAGTGGTTATTCCGGGCATTGCCGCTTTTACACTGGGCGCCGACATTCAGAAGGCAGACCAAGCTTTTCCCTGGGTGCTCAATAACTATGTGGGCGTAGGCCTTAAGGGTCTCACCATTGCGGGCTTAGTAGCGGCTATTGGCTCCTCCATCAGTTCTATCGTCAACAGTGCTTCTACCATTTTCACCCTCGATATTTACCACAAGCACATCAAGCAGGATGCCAGCGAAACTCAGCTCGTGACCGTAGGCAAGATATCGGCTGCAGCCGCCCTCATTGTGGGAGCGTTGCTGGCGCCGATGCTGAACAGCTTAGGCCAGGTATTCCAATACATCCAGGAGTATACGGGCCTCATCAGTCCCGGGGTAGTGGCCATTTTTATCTTTGGCATGTTCTGGAAGCGCACTACGGCCAATGCAGCGCTGGCTGTGGTCATAGCGGCTATTCCGCTTTCGTTGGGTTTTAAGGCCCTGTTCCCGGCCTTAGCTTTTATTGATCGCATGGGCATTACTTTCCTGCTGTGCGCGGTATTGCTTATTGGCATTTCGTTGCTTGAAAACAAGACCAAACAGCCTGCTATTACCGATCGGCATCTTCGCCTGGGGCTCATCCTGTCGCTATTGGTCATCGGAGCCGCAACAGGCGCCAAGATTATCTTCGAAAATATTCCGGCTGTAGGCCAGGGTACGGGCTTGCTTACACTGGGTTTATCCTTGCTGGCAGTGGGCCTGCTCTGGATGGAACGCAAAGGAAACGATCCGAAAGCCATCGACTTTGACGAAAATCTTTTTCACACCAATCAGACGTTTAATATCGGCTCTTTTGCAGTTATCCTTATTCTGGCAGCTATTTATGCCAGCCTATGGTAGCGGCGGGAGCCAGGCTTTCATCAATTGTTCCAGCAGCTGCCGGCGGAGGGTTCTCCGTCGGCAGCTACACGTTAGGCACCTTGAACGTAGCAAATAGCCGTTTGATGCTATAACGCCCGGCGCCATTTACATATACCATCAGTACCCCTCCTGTAATGGCCAAGTTTTTCATGAAGAAAATCTCGTGTAACCGGCGTTCTTCCTCCGGGTCATTCCAAAAAGAGTGGACGATAAATGTCACCGGCACCCAATACAACAACAACAAAAATGCGCCAAAACTGGCTCGATAGCCCGTAAGCAGCATCAGCCCCCCCAACACCAAAACAGAGGTGCCGCCGTAGAGGAGCAGATCCTGTCGCCACACCAGTCCATACTCGGTCATCAATTGGCGGGTATGATCAAAGTATTTGATGGTGTCGTATGCTTCATACAAAAAAATGAACGACAGCAATACTCTGCCGATTAAGTCTACTACTTGTTTCATGAAAGGCGTTGTGTTACGAAATCGTTAAAGTAATTGCGGGCAATAAACCCTTGTTCATTGCGCGCGTCAAAACGGTATGATCACAAAGTAATCCTTTTTCACCATCTTATCAAAACCTGAGGTTATGAAGAATGCAAGATTTTTTTCCCGCTTAGGCATGGCTGTTGTTTGCAGCTTGTTCTTTTTCTTGCTGGCGCCTGCTGTAAGCTATGGCCAAACGATTGATAAAGCTGAAGATGTACGCGACCGTCGTGAAAACCGCCGCGACAGGGCCGAAAACCGCCATGACCGCCGTGAGGATGTAAGAGACCAGAAAGAAGACGTCCGCGATGCGCGCCACCAAGGCGGCGTCCGAGATCAGCGCGAAGATGTACGAGACGCCCGTGAAGACGTTCGCGACCAACGTGAGGACGTTCGCGACCGTCGCGAAAACAAGCGCGACCGCCGCGAGAACCGCCGTGACCGTAGGAATTAATCCCGGATGTAAGGATGATAACGCTCCAAGCCAAGATTCATAAATCTTAACTTAGAGAACTATCCTTGCGCCCGAGCCATGCTCCGATGGCTCGGGCTACGTTTTGCCCGTCCATAGCTGCCGACAATATTCCGCCTGCATAGCCGGCCCCTTCTCCGCAAGGAAATAAGCCCTTCACCTCATCGTGCATGTAGGTATCCCGGTCTCGCGGGATGCGAACTGGTGCGCTGGTTCGGCTTTCTGTGCCGATAACATTGGCTTCTTCTGTAAAGTAGCCCTTCATCTTTTTGCCAAACTCCTGCACGCCCACTTTAAGGCGCTGGTAAATGCCCTCTGGCAGGAGCTCGTTTAGGGGGGCTGCATATAAACCCGGAATGTAGGATGAGGCCGGCAAACTTCCTGAAACTTTGCCGCGGACAAAATCGGTGAGCCGGGCGGAAGGCGCCTGCTGGCTACCATCGCCATACTGAAAAACCCGTTGTTCTACATACTGTTGGAAAGCCAGCCCTGCAAAAATTCCTCGATCTGCAAACATGGCCATATCTTCCAGTTCTACAGCTACTACAGTGCCCGAATTGGCAAATGGAGAATCGCGCCTGCTCATGCTCATCCCATTCACCACTAATTCGCCCGGGGAGGTAGCGGCAGGTACAACTAAGCCGCCAGGGCACATACAAAAGGAGAACACCCCCCGCTGGTTTACCTGACAGGCCAGCCGATAACTGGAAGCCGGCAGGTTGCGGTCGCGTTCCGGCTGGCCATATTGTATCCGGTCGATAAGTGGTTGTGGGTGTTCGATACGCACCCCTAAAGCGAAAGGCTTGGCTTCCATTCTAACGCCATGTTGATGCAATAAATAGTAAATATCGCGTGCCGAATGTCCTGTAGCCAGCAAAACCGCATCGGCTAAACGTTCCTCCTGTTCGTTGATTACTACCCCCGCCATCCGGCCATCGCGCATGATAAAATCGGTGACACAGCTATCAAAGTGTACTTCTCCTCCATAGTGTCGTATGGTCTCCCTTATATTAGCAACTATATTAGGGAGTTTATTAGAACCAATATGCGGGTGGGCGTCTATGAGGATATCGCCACTGGCCCCATGTTCCACCAATAGTCGAAGTACTTTATATATATCCCCTCGCTTGTGCGAGCGGGTGTAAAGCTTACCGTCTGAGTAAGTACCCGCGCCGCCTTCTCCGAAACAATAGTTGGAGTGTGGGTTGACGATGCCTTCCTGCTGTATGGACCTTAGATCGCGTCGTCTTGCACGCACATCTTTGCCTCGATCCAGCACAACGGGCTTATAGCCAAGCTCAATAAGCTCTAAGGCAGCAAATAAGCCCCCCGGCCCCGCCCCAATAACGAGGACTTCGCGCTGCCGACTCACATCCTGCAACTGATCCAGAAGTATAGGTTCCGGAGCGGGCGATTCCCCGGCATAAACTTCTAACTGAAGGCGGAATACGGGCTGGCGCCCGCGTGCATCGATACTGCGCTTGGTAATGCGCAAGGTTGTGATTGCCTCAGGTGTGACCCCGAGGGTAAGAGCCGCTTTTTCTTGTAATATGGTTTCATTACCCAGCTCAGCAGGCAAAATAACAAGCTCAAGATTGTGTACCATGTTGTTCCGTTCGTTCGGTAGTTAGCCGAAAAGTGGGTACTCTATTCTTTATGATCTTCCTCCCGACGCACCCAAATGTGCTCTTCCTGCTTGGCAAATGTGTCGGGAATATAAACCTCTACATCAATGGCTTCAAAGCATTCACCTTTAGCGGTTCGGATGGCTTGTCGTTTTTTATCAGCCGAGCTGATTAGCATTTCTCCTACCAGGCTGGTATCCGGCACGAAACCATAGCGCCCGGACTTTAAAAAATGCTCAAGGATACCTTCCGAGCCATTGTAAAGCCTGACCTCTGTTTTAATCATTACCGTATTGCCATCCCATATTATGGGAGCGTATGCATCAACCAGATCCAGCCTGAGCACTTTTATCGAATCAATGGCAAAGACCTCATGCTTGATAAACCGGTTCTGAGCGCCAGCAACAGGGGCAAGCGCCAACATGGCGCAAGCTGTAACGAAAAAAAAGGCAGTTGAGCTCTTCATAACCAACTAAGCAGGCGAATTTGCCGGGACATCCATAGCCTTTACAGCCCCGCCTGGCTTGGCAAAGGTAACGTTTTTACAACCATCGTTGTTGTCATTGCGCAAGCGCTAAACCGGCACTACAGCGCACCGTTAGCGTTTGCAGAAGCCGAGGAATCGCTCTTGACGGTTAGATGGGTATTATCCGGAAGAAACACCAGATAGGAAATTCGCTCTTGCAGCGGCTGCCCATTGCGCAATACCTCCCGTTGCAGACCCGGCGTGGTTACACTCCAGCGCCCTTCCAATGCTTCCGTGCGAATATTGTAGCGGCCCGCCTGAACCAAGGATTTAACCATGGTTTCTGTTGCCTGCTCTACATATACCGTCATTTGTACGCGCATAACATCGCTTTGCCAGCGGCGCACTTCTACAGGGCCGGAAGCATGAAGAACAACCTCTGGTAGCCCTTCTAATTGGAAGGATTTTACCAGCACTTTCTCTGTGCCCCCTTGGGCCATAAGAGAAGTGAGCATCGGTTGCAGTAACAAACTGAGCAATAACCCTAAGGAGACGAGGCGATAGGTTTTCATATGGTTAGTCTTTAGTACGCCCTTAAGTTAAGGGGTTTTGAGTAAAAAGTCAATGAAAAACAAAAAAGAATTTTATTTTTGTGGAATTTTCGGGTTTTTATGCATAAAAAACCCAAAAACACAATTAATAATTCCAATAACCCGGCCTTTAAAGCGCCTTGCGCAGGCGTGTCAAAGTTTCGAGCAGCGGTTCTAATTGGTCTAACGGCAGCATGTTGGCGCCGTCGCTTTTGGCTTCTGAAGGCTTCGGATGAGTCTCTATGAACAAGCCGTCAACCCCCACTGCAATGCCGGCGCGAGCAATAGCGCTGATGAGCGCAGGCCGCCCCCCTGTAACACCGCTCGCTTGGTTGGGTTGTTGCAACGAATGGGTACAATCCAACACAACCGTAGCGCCAAAAGACTGCATGGAGGGGATACCCCTAAAATCGACCACCAGATCCTGATAGCCAAAAGTGGTGCCGCGTTCGGTGAGGATAACTTTGTCATTGCCAGACTGCAAAACCTTCTCCTGAGCGAAGTACATCGACTCAGGACTCACAAATTGTCCTTTTTTGATATTTACCGTACGTCCTGTTTCTGCTGCCGCTTGTAAAAGGCTGGTCTGGCGACAAAGAAACGCCGGAATCTGGAGTATATCTACATACTGAGCAGCCATATCCGCTTCCTGTTCTGTATGAATATCAGTAGTAGTAGGAATACCAAACTGTTCGCCTACAGCTCTGAGGATGCGAAGCGCTTTTTCATCGCCTATACCTGTAAAGGAATCCCCTTTGGAGCGGTTGGCTTTCCGGTAAGATCCCTTAAATATGTAAGGAATAGCAAGGCGGTCGCAAATCCGGCTCACGCGCTCGGCGATGGTCAAGGCCATTTCTTCGCTCTCTATGGCGCAAGGTCCGGCAATCAGAAAGAAGTTGCCACTATCAAGATGGCGAAGCTTTGGAATAAGCGATAAGTCCATAGCAGCTTGTGCGTTAAGTTTAGCGCGCAAAATACGGAGAGTTTAGCGATGCCCCGTTAAATAAAGCGCGCCGGCTATACCTTAGTGAGGCGGTAGCCGACGCGCTATTGTTCTTTGGGGATAATGGCGCCGGTAGGGCGTTAGAGCTTGATGGTAAGACCTACGTTGAAAAGAGATACCCCATAGCCCAATTCGGCAAAACCTGCCATTTTGGGACTGAAGTAGCGCCGAGCGCCTATATAGCCGCTGTAAATAAACTGATTGCGGGGTTCTCTGCTGAAGCTCGGGCCACTGGCCTCGTTATTGCCGTCTTTAGGTTCGGCTATCGTTGACGTCTTAGTAACATTGGGCATCGTATAGCCCAGCATAAGACCGCCGTAAATGCGCCAATGATTGAGGTCGTTGCTGTTAGCGCTACTGCGGATACCGGCTACATAAAAATCATTTTCATAGGCATCAATGGTACCATTCGGACGATTGATCTGGCTCGTCGTGCTCGAAAAAGCCGCGTAACCGCCTATGCTGATATTAGAGCTGAGATAATAGTCGAGACGAAGGCTGATGGGAGGCACTACTGTTTGGGCCTTATCAGCAGCAAAGGTAGGAACGAGACCAATACCTGTGGAGAACTCAAGATCGCCTGCATTGAGTTTTACGGGTTTCATCTGAGCCTGAGCAGCAATAGCTACAGAAGCGATGAGGGCGAGAGTAAGAATGAACCTGGACATGACACGCAAATTTTGAGGGTTATGCCGCCGCGGAAAAGTCATTAATGTTTATGGGTATGTTCTCTAAACCGCTTTGGCGTTGCAAAGATAAAGTGAAGTTGCGTAAGTGTCAAGCCTATAAGCAAATTTTATTCTATTAGAAGATAGTTAAAATAACGTTAACAGAATTTAATTCTTAATTAATGTTTTTTGGTGTTGTTTTGAGCTAAGAACAAGGGCATTGCCTAATATCGTTTCTCCATCTTCAATAGGGCAAAATTTAAAAATTTCAAGCCGATTACAACCTTGTAACGCCTTGTACAATAGCATTATTGTGTGTCTGCCAAATTTTCTTTTCCAATTAATACTACAGTTAATCTTATCAAAACTTTAATCTTATCAATCTGTTTGGTTTTTATGTAATAAGCATCACGCGTCATCTAATTTAAAATATATTTTTTTAATATATAGATATGGATCGTTTGCTCATTTTATTAGCCATACTGTTGTTTATCGACATTTATGCTTTTCAGGCCATTCGCGTGCTGGTGCAATCGTGGTCGGATACTGCCCGTCAAACAACCTACTTAGCTTTTTGGCTGGTACCACTATTAGGCTTCACGCTGCTTGCTATTGTACAATATTATCCCGCAAGCCAATGGCCCAAAGGGTGGCTTACATTCATTCGCGCAATATTCTTCATTTTCTACCTCTCTAAATTTTTGATTGCAGGAGTTTTACTCATTGACGATGCCAGAAGAGGTCTTATGGCTGCGTACAACTGGGCTAACCCGCAAGAAGAGTCTAACCTTGGACGTAGTCGCTTTCTATCCCAATTGGCCTTGGCTTTGGGGGGTATACCCCTGTTCCTGCTCACTTATGGCATGGCCCGAAACCCCTATCGCTACCAACTTATCCGCCAAAGACTTCCCATTCGCAATTTGCCGGATGCCCTGCAAGGATTGCGCATTGTTCATATCTCTGACATTCACTCAGGCAGCTTTACCAACACCCATGCTGTAGCCAGAGCCATAGACATGATCAATGACCAAAAGCCGGATCTTGTTTTTTTTACAGGCGATCTGGTTAACAACAAGGCAGAAGAAATGGAGGCTTATGTGGATATTTTCAAGCAAATCCGGGCTCAATATGGCGTATTCTCCATTCTTGGCAATCATGACTATGGCGACTATGTTGAGTGGCCCTCTGCTCAGGCCAAAGCCGCTAATATGGCGCGACTAAAAAGTATCCACAAGCAAATGGGTTGGACTCTCCTGCTCAACGAGAATCGGATTTTAAATATCCACGATGAAAAAGTGGCCATCATCGGGGTGGAAAACTACTCGGCTCTAGCCCGATTCCCCAAATATGGCGATCTTAACAAAGCTGTTCAGGGTGTCGAAACAACTGCTCTTCGCCTACTCTTATCCCATGACCCTACCCATTGGGAAAGTCAAATCATTCCGCAGTTCCCAAATATCCAGGCTACGTTTTCAGGCCATACGCATGGTATGCAATTTGGCATAGAGATTCCGGGATGGATAAAATGGAGCCCCGCTCAATACGTCTACAAACACTGGGCCGGCGCCTACTATCAAGAAGGACAATGGCTCTATGTCAATCGGGGTTTTGGCTTTCTGGGTTACCCCGGGCGAGTAGGTATTTTACCTGAAATCACCCTGATTGAGTTGGCTACAGAAGTCTCCCATGCATCTTAGCATCTGTTATTCACCTCATTTCCCCTACCTTGAAAGTATTTTAACCCCTATAACAGACTATTTAAAAAAATTAACCTAAATTTGTTCTGCTTTTAAGCTTGCTTCCTATAAGCCGCTCTATTTTTGCTGCTGATTCTGGTTTTCGAAGAACAATACCCATCCAATTTAGACTTACTTGCTTAGTCATCTGGCGTCGTTTCGCCATTGGTGATTTTATGGTTTCTGAGCCAAGATTTATGAATCTTAACTTAGAGAATGGCTTGTCATGCGCATGAAAAATACGAATGGCGACTAAGCGCCAAATGCCTAATATTTTTTAATCCTAATTGACGACTAAAATGTATGATCCCATGCTATCAAACGAAGACTTGATCTTGCTGGCCATTTTAGCGGCCGGCGCCATTTACCTCAATTGGAATACATTCGTCCGCCATCTGGGCTTACAGAAAAAAGCGGATCGAAATGCGCCCAAATCGGCGCGATCTTCTGTATTCTCCCGCAAAAGCAGCCGCACAACTGAGGAAGCGGCCTGAGCGCTCCGAACAAATTACATTTTGCTGCGTTTTCCATCTGTTATCCCTTACGGTTAATAGCTAAGGTGGTACAAGGCAATGGATAAGCAAAAGTTTTTAGCGTCGGGTTTGCTGGAGCAGTACGTTCTGGGGCTTACCAGCCCTGAAGAGAACGAAATTGTAGAAGCGCATCTGGAGGCTTTCCCCGAATTAAACGAGGAGGTGATGGCCATGCACGATGCTCTTTCCCGTTATGCTGCCATGCAATCTATCCCTCCCGCTACAAAACGAACACCCGGCCTCGGTTCCGAAAAAAATACGAATAAAAACGAAAAAAATACGCATTCCGTCACCTATCTACCCAATCGGGTGACACCCTGGATATTTGTAGCAGCATCCGTCTTCCTCGGATCACTGTCTTTTGTGCTCTGGCAGGAAAGTCATAGTCTGCAACATGCGCTGCAACGGCAGCGGGCTGAAATGACCTTGCTGGAACAACATTGTTCAGGCTATCACTATGATGCCCAACTTTTTGCTTTGCTTTCACATAAAGACACCCGACAAATACAGCTTCGCCACCCCGACAACCAATCGCATCCATTAGCGCTCGCCTATTGGAATCCAACGGCAAAAAAAGCTTTTATCAATTCATCTTCACTACTCCCACCCCCAACCGGCAAACAATACCAGGTTTGGGCTGATGTAGACGGACACATGGTGCCGCTCGCTTTACTTGGCCCCCATCATAAGCACCTCACCTCCATTTCATATAAATCTTGTGCAGTAGGCATTAACCTTACGCTTGAGCCTATAGGAGGCAGCGCAGTCCCCTCTCTTAACGACCTGGCCTATGTAGGGGAAATACGTTAAAGAATGTTTTGTACGCACTTGTATAGTTTGCGCTGGCAGGGTTTTGTACATAGATCACTGGTTCATGCGAGCCTCCGCACACAAAACCCGCTGATACGCGGTACAATTGGCATACTTTTTGGTTATTATATAGTGGTCGGTTGAACCGCCTCCCATAGAACAGTTCCCGTTTTTGCCTTTAGCTCATTTTAATTTGGTTCGAGCTATAGTTCCTAAGATTTTTCAAAAAAAATTTGGCAACTACTTTGACATTATTCATTTTCTTAAGAACTTAGCGTTGCCCCCATGAACATTGTAACTGGCATTTATTTTTTTAACATTTAAATAGTGGGGCTATGTTGATTATTTACATTATTACTGGAGCATTCTTGTGTGGAGGAGGTGTGATCATGGCATCACATTTAGCATCAGCCAGGGGAAGTCGTACTCGCTACTATTAAAAAGTACAGAGGTATATATCAAATTCCCCCCCTTCCAAGAGCACGTTTACTTATCTTCCAATTGCCGAGAGAAAAAATTTGCATCCAGCTTTGAGAGGGTAAAACAAAAGGCCCCGATTTTGGAAATTTCCAAAATCGGGGCCTTTTGTTTATACACCTTGACGCTGCTGTTCTAATCCAGTTTAAGCACTTGAATGAAGGCTTTTTGCGGCACTTCAACTTTACCAAACTGCCGCATCTTCTTTTTACCTTCTTTTTGTTTTTCCAGCAGCTTGCGCTTACGCGTAATGTCGCCGCCATAACACTTGGCTGTAACGTCTTTGCGCAATGCGGAGATGGTTTCCCGCGCTATAATTTTAGCGCCTACGGCCGCCTGAATGGCAATCTGGAACTGCTGCCGGGGGAGCAAGTCTTTGAGTTTTCGGCAAATCTGCCGACCCAATGACTCAGCTTTGGTACGATGCACCAATGCTGATAAGGCATCTACGTTCTCGCTATTGAGTTTTATATCAAGGCGAACCAGCTCTGTTTCCCTATAATCAAGCGGCTGGTAATCGAAAGAGGCATAACCCCGGGAAAGCGACTTGAGACGATCATAAAAGTCAAATACAATTTCCGCCAGGGGCAGCTCGAAGATCAACTCTACCCGATCGGTGGTCAGGTAAGACTGATTGCGCAGAATACCCCGCTTCTCGTTGCAGAGCTCCATGATGGCGCCGATGTACTCTGGCTTGGTAATGATTTGTGCCTTAATATAGGGCTCCTCCACGTAATCAATCAAGGTAGGATCGGGAAGTTCTACCGGGTTTCGAACAACCTGTTTACCTTCGCGTTTGTGATAGCAAAAGTAGCTAACATTGGGCACCGTGGTGATAACGTCTTGATTGAACTCACGAGACAAACGCTCCTGAACAATTTCGAGGTGGAGCATCCCGAGGAAGCCGCAGCGGAAGCCAAAACCCAGAGCTACCGATGACTCCGGCTCAAAAACTAAGCTGGCATCATTGAGCTGAAGTTTTTCAAGGCTATCGCGAAGATCTTCAAAATCGTCATTATCTACGGGGAAAATGCCGGCGAATACCATAGGCTTAACATCTTCGAACCCCTTAATAGCTTCCTTACTGGGGTTATTTGCTAAGGTGATGGTATCCCCTACTTTGATTTCCTTCGACTGCTTAATACCCGTAATGATATACCCTACATTACCCGCAACCAGTTCTTTGGTAGGTTGATAATCGAGGCGAAGCACGCCTATCTCATCTGCGAGGTACTCACTGCCCGTATTCATAAATCGCACCTTATCGCCTTTGCGCAGGGTGCCATTGAGTAAGCGTATGTTGGCAATGACGCCGCGGAAAGAGTTGAAAATCGAGTCGAAGATAAGGGCCTGTACCGGCGCTTCGGGGTCGCCCTTAGGCGGAGGGATGCGCGTAACAATGGCTTCGAGTATTTTTTCAACTCCAAGGCCGGTCTTACCGCTGGCCAATACGATTTCGTCGAGATCACATCCAATGAGATCAATGACCTGGTCAGAAACGTCTTCTATCATAGCGCTATCCATATCCACCTTATTGAGAATAGGGATAATGGTAAGATCATGTTCAATGGCCAGATAGAGATTGCTTATGGTTTGGGCCTGAATACCCTGAGTAGCGTCTACCAACAACAGAGCGCCTTCACAGGCAGCAATGGAGCGGGAAACTTCGTAGGAAAAGTCAACGTGGCCCGGAGTGTCGATAAGGTTCAAAACATAGTCTACCCCATCGGTGTGGCGATAGTTGAGCTGAATGGCGTGGCTCTTGATGGTGATACCGCGCTCGCGTTCCAAGTCCATATCGTCGAGGGTTTGCTCCCTCAGTTCACGGTCGGATACGGTCTTGGTAACCTGTAATAACCGGTCCGACAGCGTGCTCTTCCCATGGTCGATATGAGCGATGACGCAAAAATTACGGATGTGTTTCATGCGGCAAAGGTAGTGAAGTTGCGCTTACTATACTATAAGTAATTAATTCATAATTTTGTTGAAAAAACATGGCACTTCCTCCCGAAATTCCATTGCACGAGTCGCTCCCCAACTCATGGCGCGCCATGCGCGATCCCATTGGTATTTTTAGTCAGTACAACCGCGCTTACGGGCACAATTTTTTACTGCGGCTGGGCGGAGTCACCCGCGCACTCATCAGCACTGACCCGGAGGTAGTACAACATGTGCTGCAACGCAACCACCGAAATTACCATAAATCAGCCATACAAAGCGAGCAGTTAGCGTACTACTTAGGTAAAGGGCTGCTAACCAACGACGGCGACGACTGGCTGCGTCAGCGTCGGCTCATTCAGCCGGGTTTCCATCGCGAGCGTATCGCCGGGCTTTGCGCCCTGATGCACGAAGTGGCCCAGGGCACTTTTCAGGCGTTGGCGCAAAAGGGCGATACTACCATTGATGTATATCCTGTAATGATGGATACGGCCTTTGGCATTATGGCCTACACGCTATTCAGCGAAGGAATAGCTCAGGGTGAGCGCCAGCGCTTAGGCGATATTATCACTGAGCTTCAAGACTTCATCGTCAAACCCATACGCTTGCCTTTTTTGCGCCCCTGGTATCGCATCTCCGGGCAAATTGGCAAGCATGAGAAAATGGCGAAGGAAGCATTTTCGACGCTGGCACGACTCATTGCTATCCGGCGCAACAGCGGTCGACTCCGCAATGATTTGCTACAGATGTTGCTTGACACCCGCTATGAAGACACCGGCGAACCGATGGCCGATCGGCAACTGCTGGAAGAAGTGATTGTACTATTGGTTGCCGGACATGAAACCTCAGCCAATGCGCTCGCTTGGACCCTTCATCTACTGGCCACCCACCCCGAGGTGCAGCATCGGCTTTATGAAGAAATAATACGCATATTACCCGCAGCAGATGACGCACCTACCCCCGATAACCTACGGCAAGCCGTTTACCTCACTCAGGTGATAGAGGAAAGCCTTCGCTTGTATCCGCCAGCCTGGATTACAGACCGGGTAGCCTTAGCAGATGATGGAGCAGCCGGTATTAGCTGGCCCAAGGGTACGCTAATGACGCCTTATATATATGGCCTGCATCACCATCCCGATTTTTGGGAGCAGCCGGAGCGGTTTGATCCTGACCGAATGCACCCCGACCGAAAAAAAGAACGCCCGGCAGGCGCTTATATTCCTTTTGGGGCGGGACCCCGCCTTTGTATTGGCTATAGCTTTGCCATGATGGAAATGCAGGTAGTATTGGCAATGATGGCGCGGCAGTTTGTGCTAACACCCGCACCGGGAGCGGCGCCTCGGGCAAAGGCGCTGATCACGCTGCGCCCGGATCCTGGCGTAACCCTAAAGCTGAGCGTGCGCTCTCAATAGGGGGGCAAGCCCTTCCAACTATGGCAAGGGCGGCAGGGAGGGCCTAAGCCGATCGGCAAGGTTGAGCAATTCCTGAGCAGCTTCGGTGAGGGCTTTATCAAAGAGGGGGTGCTGATCGATGAACTGACCATTGCGTGGAAGCGCCTGTAAGCGGGCTAACTGTTCTATTTCTTTCCAGGCGCAGTCACGAGCCAACAAGGGCGCCACGGTTAACAGACCGGACTCGCGGCGGGCCAGCGCCTGCTCCAATAAGGCGAAGCACTCTTCTGAAGCAATAAAATCCTGGCTCAGGATGAGTAGCGCTACATCTGCCGAATCGACTGCTTCCTTAAGCACTGCTCCCCGGTCAGCTCCTGCCATAGAGGCCAGTTGCTGGTCGATGAGTACTACCTCTTTTCGGCGCACCGGCATAACCAAGGCTCGGCAAAGCTTTTCGGCGAAAGCCTGATCTTCGGGCGCATAGGCAAGTAAGAATCGTACTGGTCGCATCTGTTTGCTTATTTTCAAGGTTATGGTTAAGTCAAGCAAGCTACCTGCCACATAAAAAATGCCTGATTAGCGAAAGTTCCCGTCAAAAAATTTGATAAAATCGAGAAAATGCTATTTCTTTGCTTCCACAAATTTATTCAACAGTAGCAGAATCTTTTTTCTAAGATAGTTTTCATTTGGTTTTTTGGGGTTATATGAGAGGCAATCACAATGTGATTGTCTCTTTTTTTTTGCGCAGCCGCTCATTTGGGTTGACTGCCGGACCAGGGGGTGAAGCGGTATACCCTCCTTTGCCCTCTGGAATAGTATGCGTAATTCTGGGGGCAAAGGAGGGCATAAGATTTACCCGACTGAGTGTAGCGAGGGCGGGGCGGAACACGTTTACCCGACCGAGTAAAACGAGGGCGTGGCGCCGCCCGTGGCGCTATAAAAAAAATAGATGCCGTGCGGCGGGGCCCAAAAAAATCAATCTGCTTTTATCCTCATCCTAATCTTCCTCTATTTCTTCCACTTCCAATTGTACAGGCCCCTCGCCTACTGCATCGGGCAGGTACTGCCCATCGGTACAAAAAGGCAACAACACCTCCTGCACAAAAGGTTGCACGGCATAAGCCACTTCGGCAGGATAAAGGAGGTGAAGATTGGGGCCGGCATCGAGGCTAAAATAGAGTGGATGCCCTGTTTCCTGGCGGAAGGTCTGTACGGCGCGAATAGCCGACAGGGTGTTGGGCTCCAGCAGCAGATAGGGCGGCGTGGAGGTCATCATGAGGGCATGGAGGGTGAGGGCCTCTGCTTCGGCTATGGCGCCAAAAGCTTCCACGTCGCCCCGGCGCATGGCATCGAGGAGATGGCGCAGGCGACGGCGCGCTTGTTCGTAGCGGCTATCCGCATAGATATTGCCCTCCATAAGGCCATGACCGGCTCGGCTGCTTACGCTTTTTTCAGCTTTGCTGATAAAGAGAATGTCGTCGTGGAAGGTGTGGAATACGGGGTGCATCTCGTGCCCAAAAGGTGTGCCGTACAAGTCGCTAGAACCAGACGCATCGGGGGTTTCGCCCCATATAGCGGCATGAGCATAGATAGACCGACAGGCGCTACCTGAACCCAAGCGGGCCAGATAGGAGGCTTTTTGGTGAAATTCTTCATCTTCCCCCAGGGTCCCGAAGAGCTCATCTTCGAGGCTACATAAGCCAAGGGCCAGGGCGCTCATGGCCGAGGCCGAGGAGGCGATGCCTGCTGAATGGGGGAAGGTATTGTTGGTGTCGATACGCAGCGACAATTGTTCGAGGAAGGGGAATACGGGCAGTAGCGACTCTAAAAAGGCCACTACCTTGCGGGCAAAATCCTCCCGTGGGGCGCCGTCAAAGTAGAAGTCGAGTGCAATGCCCTTGCCTGGCGTGTCTCGGGGCGAGTATCGCAAGGTGGTATCGGTAGAGGCCGCATCAAGGGTAAGGCTCACGCTGGGATTGCGCGGTAGTTGCCGGCCATGCTTGCCCCAGTACTTAACAATGGCTAAATTGGAAGGGCTACTCCAGCGAATGGCGCCGGGTTCCAGTTCCTGGGCATTAAGCAGTATAAGTTGGGGGTTGTCGTAGCTAATCATGATGATGTAAAATTATACGGCGCAAAGAGTTGGCTGTCATTGCGCTTATGGAAGTATTGCTTAGGCAATTTTTACTGAAAGGAATAACCCATCGTTTTCCAGGTCGAGATTCATAAATCTTGGTCTTGGAGAACGATACAAAGCCAATATAAAACTGCCTGCGTGAAACCATAAAATCTTAACAAATATAGGGCTAAAATGATCATCCCGAACGGCTGCTTGAGCGGTTCGGGATGATTTAAAAAAATAAAAACTATTTGATTATAGTTTCACTTTTTTGATTAACTACTGCCCACCTGAAGGTTTTGCGGGCTGCTCGGCGCGACGGGCGCGCTGCATGGGATTTTCGCCTTGGTTCCAAGAGCGCTGACGGAACAATTCAAAGCGGTTCATCTCTTGGCGAGCGGGAAAGTAGTTGTCAGAACGATCGGTATCAGCCGTTTCGAGGTAGGGGTCGAGCACAATTTGCTTGACCTCTTTATCGGTAACAAATACCTTACTCACCTCATAATTATTATATCGCCATATCTCGGCTGGAATGCGATGCTCCTCTTTTGTACCATCCACATATTCAAATTGTAGGATGATGGGCATTACGAGTCCGCCTTCATTTTTGAAATCCAATTGATAGTAGTTTTTGCCCTCCATGAGGAGTTCGCGCTCGCGGTCGGAGAGATCGCGCAGGGTGCGCTCATAATCCTGGCGGTCGAGGACAGTTACATTGAGCGGATCATAATCGGTATAAAAATCGCGGAGGTTGCGGTCGATTTCATCCTGGGTTTGAGCAATGGTTTCCTGGTTGCGGATGGAGCTGATGTTGCGGGGCGCCTGCTCTTGCTGCTGGCGGGAGATGGCATTTTCAGCTACGGGGTCTTTGGTATTGATTCGGTACCATTTCACATCCGACAGGGCTATATCGACATAGTCAGTGGTATAAAACCAGCCACGCCAGAACCAGTCGAGGTCAACGGCCGAAGCATCTTCCATGGTGCGGAAGAAGTCGGCAGGCGAGGGGTGGCGGAAGCGCCAGCGGTTGGCATAGGTTTTGAAGGCGAAGTCGAAGAGTTCGCGCCCCATTACCGTCTCGCGCAGGATATTGAGGGCAGTAGCGGGCTTACCATAAGCATTATTGCCAAACTGGAACAGCGATTCTGAGTTGGCCATAATGGGTGTAAGGGTCGATTTATCACTGAGCATATAATCGACAATTTTCTGGGCTTCGCCCCGGCCGCTGGGGTAGTCGCGTTCCCATTGCTGCTCGGAGAGGTACTGAAGGAAAGTATTCAGGCCTTCGTCCATCCAGGTCCACTGTCGTTCGTCGGAGTTAACGATCATGGGGAAGTAGTTGTGGCCTACTTCATGAATAATCACTGAAATCATCCCATACTTGGTGCGCTCACTATAGGTGCCATCTTTTTCGGGGCGGCCACCGTTAAAGCAGATCATGGGATACTCCATACCGATTCGATCGGTATGAATAGACCATGCCACCGGATAGGGGTAAGGAAAAGTGTAATGGCTGTACCACTTCAGGGTATGAGCTACAGCTTTGGTAGAATACATACCCCATAGCGGATTGCCCTCTTTAGGGTACATAGACATGGCCATAACCGTAGTGCCATCGGTTTGTTCGACGCCCATAGCGTCCCAAATAAATTTACGGGATGATGCGAAAGCAAAGTCGCGCACATTATCGGCCTTAAAGCGCCAGGTTTTAGTGTTTTTAGCCCTTGAGCTTTCATTGGCGCGAGCCTCTGCTTCTGTTACGATCAGCACAGGTGTATTGCGTTCTTTACGGGCTTGTTCAAAGCGTATTTGTTGTTCGCGACTAAGTACGTCCTTGGCATTTTGGAGCACCCCTGTAGCCGATACCATGTGGTCGGCAGGCACGGTGAGGTTTACTTCGTAGTTGCCAAAAGGTAGCGTAAACTCCCCGCTTCCTAAAAATTGCTTATGCTGCCAGCCTTCATTATCACAATAAACGGCCATGCGGGGAAAGAACTGGGCGATGGTATAGAGGTAGTTTTTGTCTTCTTCGAAATATTCATATCCCGAACGCCCGCCTAATTTCATGCGATCATTGATGTTATACCACCACTTGATCTTAACTTGAGTCGACTGCTTGGGCATCAGGGCTTGGGGCAGGTCGATGCGCATCATAGTTTTTACCACGGTATAGGGCAGGTCTTTACCGGCGGCATCTTTTACATAATCAAGCTTAAAGCCGCCATCAAACCAGGGTGTAAGTTCGGCGAGCTGGCGCATGGTCATGCGGTCTTCTATTTCACCCGTCTCGGTGGTATAAGTATCCGAGTCTTTGGCTCTCATATTTTGATCAAGCTGTACCCAAAGGTAGGGTAATGGATCGGGGGAGTTATTGTAATAAGTAATGAGCTCTTCGCCATAGATGCGCTGGTTTTCATCATCGAGGCGAATATCCATTTTATAATCTGCTTGCTGTTGCCAATACATGTGGCCGGGCGCTCCCGAGGCATTCCGATATCCGTTGGGGGTGGGCAGCAGATCATACATTTGACGAAAGCGGTTTTCGTCATAACTTTCTTTTACTTGTGCCTGTGTCGCCGTTGCGCTTAGACATAGCAAAAGGAGCATACTCAGTGCTGAGCGAAAAAACGATAATGTAGTAGTAGCCATTTTACTGCATACTTTTGATTGTGTTATTGAGCTGTTTCATCCGAATGGAGGCACTAAATTAACAGGATTTCAAGTACAATGTTCCACGTGGAACATAATTGAATCGAAAAGATACTCCTAAGCAGCGAATGAAAAAAATACCTTTATCACTTCTTACAAGCGCCTTTCTAAAGGCAGTGGCAATGTTCCACGTGGAACATTTTGACCTCAAAAGGCCTCCTTTTTATTTGCGTAAACGGACATACAGAGGAGGTACTAAAGCTTTTTTTATCTCAATTCAGGGGTACTTTCTTGGGGGCCCGCCGCATAACCCTCTTCCTCCATGAACACCACGGGCGGCGCCAGGTGTTCCGCTATTATGGGGGGGGGAGATAGCCAGCTTATGTTTACCTAACACCCCCCCATACCGCTTCACCCCCTGGCCCGGGCTTACACGCCCTAACCGGCATACTGCTCCAGCCAAGACCGAAAATCCCCGTATTGGGTAGTCATGGATACCGCCTCTTTAGGGCGGTTGGCCAGCTCAGCTAAGCGTTCGGGGACGTCTATTTCCCTACCTAATATGCGCTCTACATCATCTAAAAACTTAGCTGGGTGGGCAGTTTCAAGAATAACCCCTCGCGTATGTGGGTGCTGTTGTTGATAATCTTTCAGTGCCAGATACCCCACTGCTCCATGCGGATCCATGAGATAATGATAACGCTCATCAATTTCCCGCACGGCATCGGCTGTTTTTTGGTCGTCAAAGGCATAGCCTGATACTTGTTCGCGCATGTTTTGCCAAGTCATTTCGTTAAGGTTAGCATCGCCTTCATAAGCGCCATACATATCTACCATACGAACAAAGTTGCTTGGGTTGCCTACATCCATCGCATTCGACAAGGTAGGGTGGGAGGGCCTTGGCTGATAATTTCCCGTATGGAGGTAAGCCGGTATTACATCGTTTATATTGGTAGCGGCTATAAAGTGGCGCACTGGCAGCCCCATACGCTGGGCCAAAAGGCCGGCCGTAAGGTTGCCGAAGTTGCCACTGGGCACACAAAACACGACAGGATTTCCAGCGGGTTGTTGAACCAGCAGTTGCCGGTATGCCTCGAAATAGTAAAAGGCCTGCGGGATGAGTCGGGCAATGTTGATGGAATTGGCCGAGCTAAGCCGAATACGCCGACGGATATCCGCATCCAAAAAGGCCTGTTTTACCAATGCCTGGCAATCGTCAAAGGTACCGTTTACTTCCAGCGCCGTTACGTTATGCCCTAAGGTGGTAAGCTGTTTTTCCTGTAATAAACTCACTTTACCCGAGGGGTAAAGGATTACTACCCGAATGCCGGGTGTCTGGTAAAAACCAGAAGCAACCGCCCCGCCTGTATCGCCGGAAGTAGCCACTAAAATAACCAAGTCTTGCGACGCTCCCTGGTTGAAGTAGCTCATAAGCTGCGCCATAAAGCGCGCGCCAAAATCTTTGAATGCCAGCGAAGGTCCATGCCAAAGCTCAAGCACATACTTCTGTTCATCAAGCTGTACAATAGGCGCTGGAAAATCAATGGCCTTCTCTACTATGGCACGCAAATCGGGGCTCGGTATATAGTCGCCGATGAGGGCTTGGCAAACTTCAAATCCAATTTCCGGCAGGCTCATGCCCGGCAATTTTTGAAAAAAAGCCGCAGGCAATTGCGGAATATCCACCGGCATAAAGAGGCCATTATCTTCGGGTAACCCTTGGAAGACGGCTTGCTGAAGATCAACTTTCAGCGATTTATTCTTGGTGCTGTATAATTGCATGTTGTATTCAGTTTTTAGCACTTGCGCGCGCCTTCCGGATTGACGCGCGATACAAATACATCAGCGGCAATGCCTGCCCCGGCAAATACGGCGCGCATAGCTTCGCCTGCATCCTCAGCCGCTTTTCGCCCCTGGCTTAAAGCAAAAATGCTGGGCCCTGCCCCCGAGATGCTGCACCCCAAGGCTCCAGCCGCCAGGGCAGCTGCCTTTACTTCTGCAAATTGTGGAATGAGTTTAGCTCGCTGTGGCTCAATAATGGCATCTTCCAAAGCACGCGACATGAGCGCAAAGTCGGCGCGATATAGGCTCACAATAAAAGCGCCCAAGTTGCCCGTCTGGGTAATGCACTGCTTCAGCCCGACCGTATCTGAAAGTACGGCCCGGGCATCTTTAGTAAGTATCTCCACAGCGGGGTAAACCACCGTAGCTACTAATCCATCCGGGATGGGTAATCGATGCACATCTAAGCTTTCGTTGCTCCGAATGAGAATGATGCCGCCCAATAATGAAGGCGCTACATTATCGGCATGATATGCGCCATCGGCAATTTGTTCGCCCGCCACAGCAAAGGGTAGCAAATCAATTTTATCCAAGGGCTGGCCCAGCAGCTCGTTGACGGCGGTTACAGCAGCTGCGGCGCTGGCGGCACTGGAGCCCAACCCGCTGCCAAAGGGCATCTTCTTGTGTATTTCCATTTCGATACCTCGCTCCGACTCGCCAAGGTGTTCCAACAGTTTCAGGGCTGCATACCCCGCCGTATTTTTTTCCACCTCAAAGGGTAGTTGTTTGCCTTGGGTGCCGGTAATGGCTGTAATGCGAAGCCCTATGCCCTCTGCTTCCCGCACGATGATCTCATCGCCGGGACTGTCTAAGGCAAAACCCAATATATCGAAACCTACAGCAACGTTGGCTACCGTGGCGGGGGCGAAAACCTTTACTTCTGCACTCATTTTTATTCAACTAATTGTTAATCAATTATTTAAGATAAATAATTGCCAATTTTGATGATTTCGGCAAAAATACCAGCCGCAGTAACCTCAGCGCCGGCGCCGGGGCCGCGCACCACCAAGGGGCGGTCGCGATAGCGGTCGGTGGTAAACACAATCATATTATCGCTGCCGCTGAGGAAATAAAACGGATGCTCCATAGAAACAGCCTGCAATCCGATAGAGGCTTTGCCATCGGAAAGACTGGCTATCATACGCAGCGCCTTTCCGGCTGCGGCGGCTTCGCTGCGCATGGTTTCAAAGTGATCATCGTGCGCGCGCAAAGCGGTGAAGAAGGCTTCCACCGACTCGGCATTGCGGCAGGCATCCGGCAGCACAGGATCGATGACTACATCGACGGCTTCGATGGGCAGACCCGTTTCACGGGCTAAGATGAGCAGCTTCCGGCGCACATCGTAGCCATTGAGGTCTTCGCGGGGGTCGGGTTCGGTATAGCCCAACTCTTTAGCCTGGGTTACCACTTCGCTGAAGCGCTTGCCTTCGGTAAATGAGTTGAAGATAAAAGAAAGCGACCCCGACAATACGCCTTCAATCTGCTGGATACGGTCGCCGCTGTTGATCAGGTCGTTGAGGGTAGTGATGACGGGCAGACCGGCGCCCACGTTGGTTTCATAAAAGAAGCGCACCCCTCGCCGGGCAGCTATGGTCTTTAGCCGCTGGTACTGGAGGTAAGACGAAGAGGTGGCAATCTTATTGGGCGTAGAAATGGAGATGCTGCCGTCGAGGATATTTTCGTAGTAGCCCGCCACGCGTTCGTCGGCGGTATTGTCTACAAAGATGGTATTCGACAGGTTGAGCTCTTTCATCTTCCCGATGAAGGAAGGAAGATCAGAAGGGGATCCTTCTTCAGCGAGGGTTTCTTTCCAGCGGCTGAGGTTGATGCCTTCCGGCTTGAGTAGCATTTGGCGACTGTTGGCTAAGCCCACTACTTTTATTTCCAATTCCTGCTTTTGTTTGAGGAAGGCCGCCTGTTGGGCAATTTGCCGGAGCAGGGTTCCGCCAATGAGGCCGGCGCCTACCATAAATACATTGAGCTCGACGGTATCCGAAAGGAAGAAAGCATCGTGTAGGGCATTGAGGGCTTTTGACTCGTCGGCGCGCGGAATGGCCACCGATATATTGAGCTCCGACGACCCCTGAGCGATGGCCACGGCATTGATGCCGTTTTTGCCCAAGGCCTGAAAGAGCCGACCGGCAATGCCGGGGCGGTAGCGCATATTCTCGCCAATGATGGCTACCACGGCCAGGTCTTCCTCTATCTTGACGGGATCGATGATGCGCTGATCCATTTCGTACTTAAATTCCTCTTCAACCTTGCGCTTGGCGCGGGCGGCCATGCCGGGCTGAATGGCAAAGCTGATGGCCTGCTCGCTGGAGCCTTGGGTGATGAGGATGACGTTGATACCTGCCTGGGCCAGGGAGCTGAACAATCGGGCCGCCGTGCCGGGAACGCCAAACATGCCGCTGCCCGAGAGGGTAAGCAGCGCCACGTGCCCGATGGAGCTGATGCCTTTGACGGCATGCCCTTGGGGGTCGGTTTGATCAGAGATATAGGTACCCGGAAAGTCGGGGTTGAATGTATTTTTAATCACCAGCGGGATACGCAGATGCAAGGCCGGCTGTAGGGTAGGCGGGTAGATGACCTTAGCGCCAAAGTGCGACATCTCCATGGCCTCGGCGTAGGTCATGGTGGGGATGGTAAATGCCTTTTTGACGCGGCGGGGGTCGGCGGTGAGTACGCCGTCGACATCAGTCCAAATTTCGATGACCGAAGCGCGCAGGCCTGCGGCAATGATGGCGGCGGTATAATCGGAGCCGCCCCGGCCCAAGGTAGTGGTAAGGCCCCCTTTGGCCGAAGCGATAAAGCCTGTAACTACCTGCACCTCGGGATGCTCGGCGTAATACTGCCGGATGTTTTCGTAGGTTTGATCGAAGTCTACTTTAGCGGAACCAAAGTGCCTATCGGTTTTAATGACCTTGCGCGCATCGAGATAACTGGCATTGATACCGGCTTGCCGCATAGTGTGCGCAATGATAAAAGCCGAGGTTCGCTCGCCGAAGCTGAGCACATAATCGAGGGTTCGGGCTGAGGCCTCGCGCACGAGGTACACCCCGTAGAGCAAGTTGCGGAGTACTTCGCTGTTGCGTTCGAGCTCGGGCAGTACCTGCTGAAGGTGGGCGCCTTCGAGCAGTTCGCGGGCTGCGGATAGATGGCGATCGCTGAATACTTCGAAGAGATTGAGGTAAGACTCATCGCCCTGAGCAGCCAGGCTGCTCATCTCAATGAGCGAGTCGGTGACGCCGCCAAAGGCAGAAAAGACCACCGTAAAATGATCGCCTTTGGCGTAATACTTTTTGAGGATGTCTACTACGCCGCGGATGCGCTCGGGTTTGGCCACCGACGATCCGCCGAATTTCAGTACCTTCATGTTCAAAGGATATGTTTAGCAAATGAGCACACGATGCTACAGCTTAACAGACTTGTTTAGCGGGTTACTGAACAAGTCTGATGATTTGGCGCTATTGTGGTTGAGGGCGGTTATGCCGCGGGCAGGTTTGTGCAAAGAAACATAGCTAAAATAAATCTACAGACAAACCCTGTCAGCGCAAACTATATACATAAGTGGTGCAAAAGTATTTATTTTTTGCGGGTTTGCGCACATTCCCCGGAGCAGGCCCTATCTTTAAAGCGCTATTTTATGCGCTTAGCGTTTTCTAAGCCAAGGTTTATGAATCGTGATTGGCTGTGTTTGTTACCTGGCGGACCGAAAGAATAGCGGTGTTCATTTTCACGCACCTTAGCCGGGAGAACTTCAAGTTGTAATATTTACATCCATGACTATAGCTGAGGCACAACAAACTGTTGATCAATGGATCAATACCATTGGTATCCGGTACTATAATGAGCTCACCAACACGGCCATCTTGATGGAAGAGGTAGGCGAGGTGGCCCGACTGATGGCCCGTCTGTATGGCGAGCAGTCGTTTAAAACGCCGGAGCTGGCCGCAACTGCTCAGCAAGATTTAGCCGATGAAATGGCAGATGTACTTTTTGTGCTCATTTGCTTAGCCAACCAAACCGGAATTGACCTGACAGAGGCCTTGCGCAAAAACCTCGATAAAAAAACCAAACGCGATGCCGCCCGGCATGCTGGAAATGAAAAACTAAAAGACCGTTCTCCAAGCTGAGATTTATAAATCTCGGTTTGGAGAACGGTATTGACCGGCTGGTCTGGTTTTATTCAGGAGGGGCATACGCCTTTAGGATATTGCCCGGCTAAGGGATAGAAGCGGTATACCCGACCCCAAGGGAGGGTATAAGAGCGGATAGCCCGACCCCCGCGCCGCCCAAACCGACCTCATTTGCTTAGGTACACTGCCCAAGGGCGGCGCGGGGGGTAGCCCCAAAAGAAAAAGCGCCACGTAAAACATGGCGCTTCTTCTGGGGGATCAACTTGTCTTTTATCAGAACTGATCGTAGATATTGCGTACCTCCGGATTGGTTTCTGCGGCCTTGATCTGGGTGAATAGTTCACTGAGGATTTTGGCTCTTTTGCGCAGCAGATCGGCTTTATCGAGATCTGGTTCTGAGAGGGCCTGATCGGTGCAGGCAGCCTGGAGCTCGACGATGGCTTTGGAAGCCGACAGGCGGCGCCAGGGGGAATTGCTCATATTGAGGGCGATCTTGCTAAGGCGATCAGCGCCCTCTGCCATTTGAGCGTCGGTGGCGTAAGCCAGCAACTTCTGATAGTCGGTGTATAGGGTGAGGGCATTGAAGCCATCGACCTTTTCGAGGCGTTGTTCGAAGAAGGGCAGGTAAGCCAAGTCGGCGCTGGCGGCATAGATGCTACCGATGGCGGTGGCGATGTCTTCGCTCTCTTCGTTTTCCAATTTTTTAGCGGCGCTGGCGCCGGCAGCGGGGTCGAGTTCGGCTACGGCTTGCAGGGCGGCCGATATGACGTTGTACGGGCGGGCCGTGGAGATGGCGTCGACGGCGATGGCTACGGCTTGGTCGTCTTGCCATTCGGCCAATTTTGCTATGGCCTCGGAGCGCACCTCGGAGTGTTTATCCTGGCGGGCCATTTCGCGCACGACGGGCAGCGCTTCTTCCTTCATTTCTTCGGTGAGGGAAGAGAGGGCCGCCGAACGGATGGCATGGAAGGGATCTTTGAGGCCTGCAAGGATGATGCGATCAACGCCTGTAGTTTCTTCGGCATCGAGCAGGGAGATGGCTTCGATGCGGTCGAAGAGGAGGGGGGCGTTGTAGAACTGATACATGAGCTGGCCGGGCGTTTTGTCGTCTTTGCGCTCGGCGAGCAGGGTGCGATTGGCGTCGAAGATTACGAGGCGAGGCTCGGTAGCGGCGGGCAGGCGAATTTCCTGAGTGCGCTTAGTGATGAGCACGTTGTGGCGCACGGGCTTGGTGTCGGCGAGATAGACGTCGATGGCGATGGGCAGTTGGAAAATGGCCGGGGCATTGTCGGGGTCTTGCGACTGAGCGACGGTGACGATGGCCTCGCGGGTGGCGCTGTCGTAGCCATAGCTGATATCGACTTTGGGGTGGCCTTTTTCCATGAACCACTGGTTGAAGAACCAATGGAGGTCTTCGCCGGTAACGTCTTCAAAGGCCATGCGGAGTTCGTCGATTTCGACGGCGGTATACTGGTGGCGTTTGAGGTAGAGATTGAGGGCGGCAAAGAAGGCTTCGTCGCCGACGTAGTGGCGGAGCATGTGCAGCACGGCGCCGCCTTTGTTGTAGCTGTGGGCGTCGAACATGTCTTCTTTATCGCCGTACTGATAGTCGATGAGGGGGTGGGCATTGGTACGAGCCTGGCCGAAGTAGCCGGCCCACTCCTCAAAGAGGTGGTAGTCGGCAGCATCGCGGCCATACTTGTGTTCAAGCCAGAGGTATTCGCTGTAATTGGCGAAGCCTTCATTGAGGGTGAGGTTTGACCAGCTTTCGCAGGTGACGAGGTCGCCAAACCAATGGTGCATCATTTCGTGGGCGACGATTTTTTCGTTGGTGAGTTCGTCGATGAGTTCGCGTTCGCGGCGCTGCATAAATTCGCCGAAGATGACAGCGGTAGTATTTTCCATGGCCCCCGACACATAGTCGCGCACGACGATCTGGCTATATTTAGCCCAAGGGTACTCATAGTTGAACTTCTCGGAGAAGAAGGTGAGCATTTCGGGGGTATAGGGGAAGATGGCGCGGGCATCTTTTTCGTATTTGGGTTCCACGTAGTATTCCACGGGGCGCCCTTTCCAGGTATCGCGCACAACGGCAAACTCGCCCACGGCCAGCATGAACAGGTAGGGCGCGTGGGGTAGGTCGTGCTTCCAGTAGTCGGTGCGGGTACCATCGGGGTTGGTTGTAGACGAAACTAAGGCGCCATTGGAGAGGGTGACGAGGTTTTTTTCAACGGTAACTCTGAGTTCCTGGGTGCAGCGCTCGTTGGGTTTGTCGATGGTGGGGAACCAGCGGGAGTTGTTTTCGGTTTCGCCCTGGGTCCATATCTGGCGGGGTTTATCGCCTTCCTCACCTCTGGGGTTGATGAAGAAGAGGCCTTTGTCGGAGGTGATGGCCGCGCTGCCGCCCTCGGCGCTGGGGGTGGCTATATAGTCGAAAAATAAGGTATACTCTTCATTTCGGTTGAAGGTACGCCCCAGTTGGATGGTGATTTGCTGTCCATTGTAGGTATAGGCAAGGGTATCGGTCTTACCGGCGAAGCTCACTTTTTTGAACGTAAATCCTTTGGCATCAATGGTAGCTGTGCTGGTGGGATAGAAGTAGGGTTTGAGCCGGAGGGTAGCCTTGCCAATGACTTGTTCTTTCTCCCAGTTGAAGCGCACATCGAGTTGGGTGTGCAGTAGGTCGTTGACCTGTTTCGCGCTGGCATTATAATAAGGTATTTCCTCGGGGATTTCCGTTTGCTCCGGCTCGCCGGTCGCCCAGGTGTCGTCTTGGTTGAGGTCGGGGGTAACAAACAGCGTATCGAGGTCTTGGAACTCCATAGCGGGCTCCGGTGACTGCCGATCGAGGGCGGCTTGTTTGGGGGCGCCACATGCCGTAATGAGCAGCACGGGCAAGAGCAAATACAGTAATCGCTTCATAAATAAATTTGGTTTACAGGGAGTTAGCTATACTTTTTGAGCGACGCTCACCTGTTCTAAAAAAGCTTCGAGATATTGATTGAACAATGCAGGATGTTCCATCATAGGGGCATGGCCGCACTCATCGACAAAGATGAGCCGGGAATGCGGGATAAGCTCATGGAATTTTTCCCCTACGAAGGCGGGCGTCACCTTGTCTTCGCGGCCCCAAATGAGCAGCACGGGCGCTTTGATCTCGTGGAGCGAATCGGCAAGATTATGTCTTACGGCCGATTTTGCTGTGGCGATGATGCGAATGGCCTTACCTGTATCGTTTACGGTATCGTATACCTCATTGATGAGGTCTTCCGTAGCTACCTCCGGACGATAGAACGTATCCTGTGTCTTTTTGCGTATAAACTCGCGATCGCCGCGTTTGGGAAAAGACGTGCCCATTGCACTTTCAAATAGCCCGGAGCTGCCGGTAAGGATAACGGAGCTAATTCTTTCGGGATGAGCCAAGGCGAAAAGTAAAGAGACATGCCCACCGAGGGAGTTGCCCAAAACGTGTACTTTTTCATATCCTTTGTAGGCAACAAAATCGGCAACGTGATCTACCAAGCCTGCCACAGAGACCTTCCTGAGCGGAAGCTCAAAGATGGGCAACATAGGTACTACAACATTGTAGGTTTTGGAGAAATGGTTGATAATGCCGTCGAAATTGCTCAATGCACCGAATAGCCCATGTAGGAGCAGGAGTGTTTCGCTGCCGCCATTGGTTTCGATGTACCTGAAATTGCCTTCTTCGATAATGTGGTAAGCCATCCTAATAAAAAGTTAGCATACGGAAAATTCCAAAACACAAAAATAGAATTTTTGCGGCATATCGTTAAACTTGGAGCAATTCCGCTAAAACTTTGCGTAAATAGATGAACAAAGCAAGCAAAAACTTTGCGATATTGAAAATTATGCCTTGTTTTGCAATGAATTGTTTGCATAGGTCGTTTTTTATGCGATCAAGCATCATCCATTGGCCAACTAACGTTTTATTAATCAAATCAAAAGAACATGCGTTTCATACTTTTCGCACTAATGTTCACCCTGGCAGCGGGTTCTTTAACCTCCTGCGTTTCCAAGAAGAAGTTCGACGAGCTGGCTGCCGCTAAAGCAGCAACGGATCAGGCCCTGGCTGAAACCCAAACTCAGCTGAAGAACCTGCAATCGGAAAAAGACGCGCTGGCAGCTGAGTATGCCAGCGAGAAGGCTCGTATGAACACGGAGCTGGGCAACCTGCGCACCGACCTGAACAACACCAAGTCGCAGATGACGCAAATGAACGAGAAGCTCAACATGACGGAAGCCGAGCTCAACAAGCTGAAGGCTGAAATCAATGGCTTGTTCTCTTCTTATCAGGCTGCCGGCTTAGCTATGGAAAGCCGCGATGGCCGTCTGTACTTAGTAACGGACAGCCCCGTAACCTATTCTTCAGGTTCTTCTCGCCTCGACCGCGCCGAGCGCAACGCCATCGACGCATTAGCTGCCAAGCTGAAGACCAACCCCAACATCCGCATCGTTGTTGAAGGCCACACCGATAACAAGCAGTTTGCTTCTGGTTCGGGCACCGACAACTGGGACCTCAGCTATGCTCGCGCTAAGGCTGTTGCTTCTCGCCTGATTCGTCAGGGCGTTAACCCTGCGCAGGTTGCTGTTGCCGGCTATGGCGAATACCGCCCCGCTACGGACAACAACACCAGCGAAGGTCGCGCACGCAACCGTCGTTCGGTAGTAGCTCCGAACCCGGATCTGGGCAGCCTGAAAGGCAACTAATTCAGGAATAGTTACCTACTGATACCAAAGGCAAAGCCGGGTAAGCGTTATAGCTGCCCGGCTTTTGTCATTCGGGGCTTGTGTTATCGCTTAATACTGCAATATGTTTAGTACCTCATTATTTCAGGGTCAAGCGGCCTTAGTTACGGGCGGCGCAACGGGTATTGGCTTTTCCATAGCCGAGCAACTGCTCCGGCATGGCGCAACGGTTTTTATAGCTTCCCGCAAACAGGAAAAACTCGACTCAGCCCTGCAAAGGTTACAGCCGCTGGGCGACTGCCACAGCGTTGTATGCGACATTCGGGAGCCTGAGCAAGTACAGGCATTGGCAGAAGAGATCAACAACCGCACAGGCCGGCTTGATTTGCTGGTGAATAACGCAGGCGGGCAATTCCCAAGTTTAGCCGAAGACCTTTCGATAAAAGGCTGGAATGCGGTAATCAACAACAACCTAAACGGTACCTGGTACGTCACGCAAACGATGTTCCAGCACTTCTTCCGGCAACAGCAATCGGGGGCTATCATCAATATTATCGTCAATATCTATCGCGGTTTTCCGGGCATGGCGCATACGGGCGCCGCCAGGGCCGGCGTAGATAATCTCACAAAATCGCTGGCTGTAGAGTGGAGTAAATACAACATTAGAATCAATGCCATTGCACCAGGCATCATCCAGTCGAGCGGATTAGAGAACTACCCGCCCGAGCTACTGCAAGGTATAGCCGATACCATTCCGATGAAACGTTTAGGCCAAACAGAAGAAGTGGCCTGGCTGGCGCTTTTTTTAGCCAGCCCTATGGCAGCCTACATTACGGGCGAGACCATCTACATTGATGGAGGGCAACGACTATGGGGGCAAATTTTTCAGTTGTAATGCCATAATTATCCTTATGTTAGCCGTCGACTAAGCGAAAGCAGGAAACGATGAGCAACAACACTACTCCTTTCAAGAGTATGCTATCTCATTTCTACGAATGGGAGCAGCAACAGCCTCTGCGGGTTTTTATGCGACAGCCCCGGGGCAGGCAATGGCAAGACATCAGTTGGGCCGAAGCGGGAGACTAAATCAAACTGTGCTATATAAAAAACGTTAATGAGATTTCCGGTCTGCGTTTTCCACATTTCAATGGCCTGAGCAGCAAAACGCGTAGCATTTTTTTGCTGCTCAAGGGTGTTGAAATTGTGGTAAACGTACCTTTAGCACCCTGCCTGCCCAG